>VFQP010001617.1_pt1 | contig 29141 bp, 18 predicted proteins | sample 3512351 | NCBI WGS metagenome assembly VFQP01 (sample SAMN10412372, study PRJNA504923) | tailings metagenome | isolation source: Relicate 1 Philex TSF1 revegetated site | place: Philippines: Tuba, Benguet | collected 2017-08-29
GAGCCCTGGAATATTGGTATCACCAATCCAATGAAGAAACATGAATTGTTTGCTGTACTTCCTTTAAGAGAAATGGCAGTAACCACTTCCGGCAGTTATGAAAAATTCGTGGAGTTCAATGGAAAACGTTATTCCCATATCATAAATCCTGCTACAGGTTATCCGGCTACCGGATTATGCAGTGTAACGGTAATGGGCCCAAGTGCAGAAATGGCCAATGGATTCAGCACTTCACTCATGGTATTGGGTAAGGAAGCAGGGCTTCGTTTACTGGCACAATATCCGCAATACCAATGTATCATGATCACCGATAACGGAAAGGTCATCACCAGCCCTTCTTTGAACATAAAAAAATTCAGACCAAAAAAATAAAGGGGACAAAAAAGGATCATCAATAGCAATCTGAGATAATCTGACCTTTAGACTGGTAATGTTTTACTGATTTTATCTGGTGTGTTGCACATAATTCATCGAGCAGTGCCAGCACATCTTTTTCCATAGATAAGGAGCCGCATAACATAATCACTGAACCATTGGTCAGGGCTTGTATAAACAGGGTGGCATCTTCGCGGATCAGGTTGGTCACGTATTGTCGGCCGCCCTCACGCGAAAACGCTATGCGCCTGTTGGCGAGTCGACCCTGGCGCTCATATAGGCTCAATTCCTCCTCATGAATAGAGAAGGATTGATATGATCTGAAACCTGCGTACAGGTGAATAGCAGCGCGTTTATGATTACTACTGATCATACCCAGGAAAGGGGCAATACCCGTTCCATTGGCAATCATTACTACCTGCGTAGCTCTTTGCGGAAAATGGAATGCCGCATGCTGTTCTACCCTGGCTTTGATGGTTTGTCCGGGTTCCAGTGCGAAGAGAAAACCAGATCCCAATCCGTTTTCATGCAGGCGTATACTGAGTTGTATCAACCCATTCACTTTACCAATAGAATATTGACGCTCCCGGTGGTCATTGGCAGGATAGATATTGAACAGATCACCCGATGTAAACCTGATTGTTCTGGGGGCTTTCAGCTTCAGTATAAAAGTGCCCTGCTCATGCGTCAGGATTGATTTTTCAACTACCGTAAACGACTGCAGATTAGCGGGTGGTTGTTGTAATGAAGTGGGTAATTCAAGTTGAGGTAAGCCAGCTTTCTGCGACCAGCGGTGGAACCATTGATTGAATTGTTCCAATGAACGGTCATTCACTGTATGTATATCCAGCAATGGCTGTGCCCAGGATTGCTGCAGCAGGCTATCATATGCAAAAAAGGCAAAGCGGCAGAAATCAGGATAGGCCCTGGAACCAAAGCCAACCACTGAAAAATGGATGGGATGATCCTGTTGTAATTCAGCCAGTAATTGCGGAAATTTTGCAGCATTAACAGGTGCATCGCCCAAGCCATAGGTAGAAGTGAGTATGAGTAAATGCTCAGCCTGGGGATATTTGTTATAGCGATTCAATTCGCCCAAGTAGGAACGCTCTCCTTTCTTGAGCAGTTGTTCATGAACAGCTTTGGCGAAACGGAGGGTGCTGCCATTTTCTGTACCTACAAGAATAATGAATCTTGCCGTATCGGCTTTGAAGGGATTACGGATCCTGCCCGACATTCGTTTGAGCGTGATCACGGTACCGGAATACATAAAGTAAAGGATATTGATGCATGCAATACCTAAAACTACAGCCCATATTACACTACTGCGACCGGTATGCAGGTCGATACTCAATTCGGTCATTAGCTGTGTGAAGGGATATTTTACCTCACTCAAAATCTGTCCGGAATACTGATCAATCGCAAGTTCACGATCTTTTAATTTTAGGAGGAAATAATCTTCGGGATCGGTTGAAAAAGGGAATTCAACAGAACGGATATCAGATAAAGGGTATTGCTGGAATACCTGCAGTGATTGGGGCGGTGTTGCCGGCTGCTCTATTTGTTCGGCTATCCGAATCTCATGTTTGGCTTTAAACTCACCCATCCAGCCAAATCGCACCAATGAAAGATAGGTACCTGTGAGAGCAATTAAAATGATAGGAATAAGCATGAACCTACCCAGTACCACATGGTAATACTGAGCGGCGCCATCTTTCACGATACGGGCAAGAAAATGTTTGATACCGCGTTGTCGTTGTATTAACAGCAATGTGCCTGAAAGGGTAATCAGTAATAGCAGAAAGGCGGTGAGGCCAATAAAGAAACGTCCTAATTCGTGCAAGAACAGAGAGCGATGCAAAGCGGTGACCCATTGAAAAAAGGGGCTTTGCTCAACTGGTTTTCCGAGTATGGTGCCGGTAGCGGGATCAATAATCAGTTTTTGTTCATCGCCATCTTCATTAAACCCTTCAATGATCACCTGATCGCGGCTATTCACGGTGAGTGTACTCAACTCAGACAAAGTACCCGATTCTTTTAATGCAGGAACTACCTGCGCCAGGGTGAGTTGATCGAATGCTGCAGAACGGTGGTTGGGGAAACGATCTTTTACAGGTTCAACCGAAAGGATGATACCCGTAACTGCGGCGAGTAAGAGGAATAAACAAGAAGATACAGCCAACGCAAGATGGCTGTATCTCCATACTGATATCGTCATTGGAAAGAATTAGTTGGCACTGAACCTGACATAGCGGATATATCCTGTTCCATCTGTTTTGGAGGAAAGACCTTCTGTGGTTAATGGCACTTCAACGTCTTTAACATGATAGGGCTTGTCTTCAACAGCCGATTCGAAACGAAGCTTATAGCCTGCATTGATTTTCGCTGTTTCAATCTCCAGCACCGTAACACTCCTATCGCCCCCTGTTACCGAAGCACCGGTGATGGCGCTGATATTGGCAGGTTTCTTTGCATGGAATTTATACCATTCCTTTAAACTATTGTACCATTGTTTATCTGATCCCATTACGTAGAGTGTTTTTTCATAAGCACCCTGTGGGTTAATCAGTGATACCACCACATAAGCACCCTCCCCCATATAATTGGTCATTTGTACCATACACTTATACTTTGTGCTGGCGCCTGCCTTTTGTGCCATGGTATGTTGTGCGAACAAAAGCAATGCCCATACCAGTAATCCTGTCTTGATAATCTTTTGCATGAACGATGTGATATTATTGTAAGAAATTAAGTGCGATCTTATTGCGCGTAAATGATTCGTTTTCTTTGGCCAGATCCAGGGCAGTTTCATCGAACTGGGTAGTGATCTCTTTTTTGGCGCCTATAGACAACAGGTATTTGAGGATACTGTCATCTTTCGATACCATGGCTGCTTTATGTAAGGCGGTCATACCTTCTTTATTTTTGGCATTCACATCAATCTTGAACTTGGCGAGTTGCTCTAACAAAGGCAGATCGAGTTTGGTTACGGCCAGGTGATAGAGTGTGTTGCCATTGTTTTGTGGTACATTGAGGGCAACAGATTGTTGCATGAGCAATGCAGCTTTTTGTTCGAACTCTTCCTTACGTTGCGCATTATAAGACTGCAACAGGTAGAATGCCGCTGTGTTACCATCTTTATCCCTGAATGTCAGATCGGCTTTTTTAGCTAACAACATGTTTACCACATCCAGGCTATTGCCACGCAAGGCCTGTGCCAGTGCGGTTACACCTTTGGGAGTAGCGGCATTAATATTTCTGGTATTATTCAGTAAGAACCTGATGGTAGCCGTATCACGATTGGAAGCGGCCGCCAATATGAGCGGGGTATTTCCATTGAGATCGGCTTTATTGATATCAACGCCCTTCGACATGAAATAGCTCATCATTTCTATTTGTCCGGGCTTACGAGCCAGCATATGCAAGGCGTTTTCACCATTTGCATTGATGGCAGTTGCTTTTACACCAAAGGCTTCCAGTGCCTGGAAATAGCTGAGTGGGTGATTGGTACCTCTGCCACCCTGAGCCGCCATGAGCATGGCATTATCAGTGAATTTCACACCTTTGTCTAAAAGCTTTTTCAGCAGGTCGAGGTTACCGGAACGGGCTGCATAATCGAAAGCTGTGTTACCGGCAGCATCGGTGCTTTGTAAGCTCAACCCTTTCGATATAAAATACTCAGTCATCTTCAGATCCTTATCACTGGCGATGGTGGTAAGTAGTAAATTAGCACCATCTGCATTCTTCACCTGAATATCGGCCCCGGCCTTAATCAGCATATCATACACCCGTGCATCTGTTTGTCCGCCAGCCGCCGCAAAGCCCATGGGAGATGTGCCACGGCTATCCTGTACATCTAAACGAGCTCCTTTTTCAAGGATATAGCTGATCACTTCAAGATCGCCTCTGCTGGAAGCCCAGAAAATATAGGTGCGACTATCATGGGTGATCTTGTTCACATCATTCCCCTTTTGATCTAACATAAATTTAATGGTAGCTGCAGGTGCTTTTGCATTGATGGCATAGACCACGCCATCAAAGCTGGATGCGTTCATAGCAGCAGGATCATTACCATTGGCAATGGCCTCTTTTACCGTATTTACATCGGGGGCATTACGCCAGAAAGCGGGGTCGAGAAAAACATTCTTTTGAGCTTGAGTGCCGATTGCCACCATTAGCAGCAGCGCCAGAAAAATTCGTTTCATTGATTCAGATTTGCCTTATTGAGGAGCAAAATTAACAGCAGGTATCTGCTAAGGCTTTTAAGATGCGGAAAAACCACTTACGAAATGAGGAAAGAATAGAATCAGATATAATAAAATATTATACTTAAACTGCTGACAATTATATAAAATAGAATTAGATCAATAGAACTGCAGGAATCAGTTTCCAAAATCCGGTAATCCACTGTTAACCTGCCATAAGGCAATATCACTATGGGACATTAGAATCGAATTTGATCAATACCATAAGATTACTGGAACCAGGTGTACTTTTCAAGAGCAATTAATTAACCAAATATTTGACCAGCTTGAAGATCGGGCAGGTAATTAAAACAGGAAGGCACATTACTGCGCCTTCCTGACTTTAACAGACTGATACAACAGCATATACTCAAGAAAATATTTCTCTTGAATGTTTGGTATGCTTATGGAAGCAGTACCTGATCAATCACGTGTACAACACCATTAGTAGCAATGATGTTGGTAGCTGTGATATTGGAAGCAGTATTATTGCTTCTACCTCTTACTTTGGCGCCACCTGATAAAGTAATGGTAACAGTAGCCCCATTAACAGTAGCAGGAGCAGCACCCTCGGTGAGGTCTGATGAGAATACCCTGGCACCAATCACATGGTAAGTGAGGATACTGGCGAGGGTATTAGGATCGGCAGCGTTAATGGCATCAATTGAAGCAAATCCTGCACTTTGGAAAGCTGCATTGGTAGGTGCGAATACGGTGAAGGGACCAGCTCCAGAAAGTACAGAAGCAACATTGGTGCTACCCTGACTGGCGCGCAGTACAGCTGCAACCAGGAAAGACAGGTTGCTATTGGCTTGTGCCAGTGCTACGATATTGCCGGGAGGAGGCATCAATACAGTGTTGATTACATGGACTACACCATTAGATGCATCTACATCGGCAGTAGTTACAGCCGCACCATTAACAAAAACACCATTACCATTCTTCGTAACGTAGGCATTGATCTGTGCTGCAGTGGCAAGCTCTGTGGTACCATTAGGTATGGCAGCAGCAGCAAACTCCTGTCCGAGTACATGGTACAATAATATTCTGCGCAGGTCTTCAACAGCTACCGCGTTAATGGCAGCTTCGGTACCCAGACCAGCGGCCTGGAAAGCACTGTTATCAGGAGCAAATACGGTAAAAGTACCTTGCCCTGAAAGAGTTTCAACCAAACCTGCTCTCACAACGGCTGCACGCAGCAGTGAAAGGTTGGCATTCTCTGTTACAAGTGTGGCAATGGTCTTCGATGCATTTGCTGGTACTTCATCTTTCTTACATGACACCAGTAAAAGGATCGACATACAGGCCACGAAGATGGACTTAACGTGTTTCATTGTTTTCATTTTTTCGGTGAATAATGGAATATGAGTAAAGCATGCTTGCAGAGGAGTAATGACCATTAATTTTTTGAATGCTGCAGAAACATTCAAAACGGAGAGCAGCGCATTTTGTCTGGCGACAAATTCAGACATAGGTTTAGCCACTGGCCACATACGCATACATGGTCGTATCATAATACAATTGATTAATGGTAAACAATACCCGATTGGGTACTCGGTAATAACAGTAGTATATTTATATACTATTGTTTCTTTTTCTCAAAAATCAAATCTCGTGCCATGTTTTTTTTTGGAACACAGATTTGATCCAAAAAAAATGAAAACACTTGAATTGATTGTGTTTCAGTGCATTATTAGGCTCAGGCGGGGTTGAACAAGGTAAATAACAGGCAATGGTATATTTTTGTTCTTTATTCATTAATTTTTTTTTGCTATCTTTTTAAAAGTTATCCTTAATGAGATAGCAACCCTTACTATGAACCAACTATTATTAACCGATCTTATTGACCTCGTAAACACATTTGAAAACACTGACGCCGGCGGCAGGTATACACAAGATATCCATGGTTTCAGGAACTGGCTTTGTAAGGAACCGGAAGCCATAACAGCCATAGATTGGGAAGGAAAGAAAGCTGGAAGAAGTATTGAAGGAGCCATTGCCAGTTCAATTGTACACTTATACCGATACGCAAAGCAGTATTCGAAAGCTGCCATTCATGGTTCTGATTTTACCACACAGGATGATTTTATTTACCTGATCAACCTCAGGTCCTATGGCATGATGAGTAAAACAGCACTAATCAAAAAGAATATCCACGATAAACCAACTGGTATGATGATCATTAACAGGCTGATTGAACAGGGTTGGATTGAACAGAGGGTATCTGAAAGCGACAGAAGAACAAGGCTATTAACCATCAGCAAAAAAGGAGAACGGCAGTTAGAAAAGCAAATGAATAAAATCAGGCAAGCCACCCAGATTGTTACAGGCCCATTGAATAGCAGAGAAAAAAATCAGTTGATGCAGCTATTGAATAAACTGGAGCAGTTTCATGCCACCCTCCAGGCCGATAAACCCGAAGGTGCCGGATTGCTACAAAAAGGGGCGGCCTTGTTGAACAGGAGGAATCGGCCAGCAAAGCCTGCCTAGTATTTTCTTTCCCTGTTTTTAGCATCTGTCAGTTGCTGTATATAGAGTGAAGCAGGTTGTAAGCCAGTTTTATTGTGACCTTCCCAAATCCCATCCAACCGGCCAGACAAGCGTCCGGTTACTTTTTGTCCCCTCACGCCAAATGCATAATTGTTTCCGGACACCCACGGATTCTGTACTGCTACTTTCGCTGCTGTACAATTCCAAAGAATTTGGGTAACACCAGCCCAACCATGGCCAGTGCCCCAGTTACCCCGATCCTGTATATTGATTTCACCATCTGTGTGTACATTATCATATAATGTACCCACAGCCCAGCGATGGTGTGGCCCAATATCGGCCTTTGCCTTTTCGGCACGGCAAGCATAGAATACATTGGGGCCCAATACCCTCGCTCCTGTGATAAAATCATGACGCCCTTCTACACCCAGACAATACATGAAGAGATTCAACTGCCCGTCATTATTAAAGGAATACCTTCTGCTTCCTGTTATCTGTGACTTAGGTTCCAGATAGGTACAATTTGTAACAGTTATATTTCTGGCCTGATAACCCAGGTTTACACAGGAATATCCAAAATACCTCGAACTAACTTTCGATACCCACCCATTCACAACCCGATTCATGTGTATGGCTGTCCAGCCATGATCCTCATCAACATCACTGCTATATTCCGACTCACAAGCCAACTGCTCAATACCTGTATGCCAAATGCGTCCTTCAAATTGATAGCGATACACTTCCCCGCCTCCATATTTTTGATCGATCGCCATCATAACAGGTTCATCAATACTAATGAGATTGCCTTGAATAGCGGTGATTACTCTTTCAAAATGTAAATCATATTCACGCGGTTGCCATTGTTTAATGGTCGTATCCCGCATGTCGATCCGATCCATTTGTAAATCACTGATCCACTGTTGTGTACCCGGCCTGAACAAAACAATACTATCTCCTGCTTTCAACCCTTCTGTCTGGTCAAGATGAAAAGACTTTGCTCCTACAGGCACATACACATCAGAGATCCTTCTGTTCGATCCCTTCACCACAGTAAGATTACCGGTACCTGAAACACTGATGAGGTTTCTTTGTCCTTTACCAGTTGCCACCAGCTTTGTTCCTTCGCCCTCTCCTCTTAACACTACCCCTGATGCTTTGATACGAATTGTTCCGGGTATTTTGTAGATCCCTTTTTTTAACAGCACAGCTCCACGAAATCCTTGCGCGTTAGGCGATAAGGCTGATACTTCATCAATGGCTTTTTGTATCATTGCCTGATGATCACCATCATCTGCCGTAACAGTTCGCATAACTGACACCTCGGGTAGTGGTTGCCGATTCTGTAGGTATCCAACACCACTAAAATCGGGTATGATATCTCCCTTCGAATCTTTCTGATAGATCAATTGTTTTCCATCGAAGCGAAGCTGTGTTGCACTCCACTGTTGTTGCGCACACAATGGCACTGTAACCATCAGGAGTAGGATACCAGCTATACTATTTCGGATTAACATGATCGATCTGTTTATTTAAAAGAATCCATTTTTCTGATTTGAACCGCATTCAGCACAGGCTCCCCTTCAATGGCCTTAAAACCAATGGTGATCCCTTCCGAACCAGTTACCTGCATGATTGTTTTCTTCACCACTGCCGTAGCAGGACCAAACTGCCCCGACAAATCCAGATTATCCAGCCAAAGCTGGTTATTTAGATACACATTGAAGATACGTTTTCCCCTTGGCTCAATCCGCTCAGGATCGTCGAGATTATATGGCAATTCTTTTACGGTACCACCGAGCAATTCTGCAAAATGTAATGCCAACTCATACTTACCTGCTGGTAATTGTAGCTCATACGACTGAATCCCTACCTGCTGGGTTTGATAAATGGGATCGTCATCTGTTCCTATAATGTTTTTATCAGTACCATAGGGTAACCTGCCGTTATTGGGTATTCGAAAAGCTTTTCCACCCACATGCCCTGTGGCACCAGCTATAAAGGGTGCAGATGGCAGCCACAAACGTCCCCATCCATCTGTGAAATATCGATTACCGCCCAGGAGTATATTCATTTCACCTGCATATTGAAAATAAGATGCCGCAGTGGGTGCAGGCATGAAATGTATGGTAGCCCGATCACTGACAGACTTTCCTTTATACACTGCTTTTACTTCCACCTGCACATTTCCTTCCTGCGTGGGGGTTTCCCAGCGACAGATGCCATTATCCGGCGATCGCTTACCCTGGGAAACGCCATTAACAAAAAGTTCTGCCATCTCCATATTGGTGGCTACTTCAATTTGCTTGCGGATATACCTGTACACATGGCCACTACTCTTCTTTCCCCCTGCATATAATCCGAGTAACTTGATAAAAGGCTGTTGCCACAGCATGGCTTTGTAATAATAATAGGGATCCTTGTAGGACCTGTTCCATTCCAGCAATCCTTTATTGTTGATATGAGGCATGGTTTCAGTCCTTGTTTCTGAATTGAAATCTGCCAGATTCCAAATCATTGCTGCTGCCACAAACGGACGATCTTTCATTGATTTCCAGTAGAACTGATGGAATGCAGTTGTGTATTCTACACTTTTATCAAACCGAACAGGATTCACACTGCTGATCCTTGGATCCGCATCCGCACCATATTCAGATACAACCAGTATCTTATCCGGATGTCGGGCATGAAAGCTATCCAGAAACTTGGGAAAATCAGACAGATTAGCGCCATACCAGCCCGAATAAAGATTCCATCCAACAATCATGGGTATAGCAACCAGTCCAACTTCCTTGTATTTATTATAATCACCATGATGTGCCATCATGGTATATCGCGAAGGATCGGCCTTTCTGGTTACACTATCCAGCTTTTTAGCCAGTGCTTCAATAGATCTGAAATAGGTTTGCTGACGGAGTTTATCCTGGTTATAATGTGGTCGCAGCAATACTTCATTCATATAACACCAGATGATCACACTTGGATGATTGACATGTTGGCGGATCATCTCTTCCTGCATTTGTATGGCATGATTGGCAAAAGCCTTTGTTTCGGAGATTTCATTTACGACAGGAATTTCTACCGAAGCCAGTATACCCAAACTATCACAGGCAGCCAATACAGCATCATCCTGTGGGTAATGGGCAACCCGTAAAAAGTTCCCACCCATTTCTTTAATCAATTGAATATCTCTGATGGCCAGTGCTTCGGGAACTGCATTGCCCAGTCCGGCATAATCCTGGTGACGACTGGTACCTACCAGTTTATAAGACTTCCCATTGAGAAAGAATCCTTTTGCGGCATCGAAGTGGAAGTAACGAAGTCCTACAGGATGTTCCAATTTATCTATTACCTTACCACTAGCCGCATCGAGTAGCTCACTGGTAAGCCGGTACAAATAAGGATTCTCCGGACTCCATAATCTGGGTTTTGCAAGAGAAATCGAAGCATTCATGGCAATAGCGTCGGTAGTTGCCGGAATAATTGTATCCTGCATCATAGCCGCAACCACTTTACCTGTACGATCACGCAATACATGCCTCATTCGTACCTGCTTATTCGTTCCCCAGTCATTACTGAGGAGAGCGCTTATATTGACTACAGCCTCTTGCTCATTTACAACAGGCGTTCGAATATAGATGCCTTTATTTTGGTCTTGAAAAGAAAAATGGATGGAAGAAGTCTCTATCAGCCACACATTCCTGTACAATCCACCATAGAAGGTAAAGTCTGCCGATAGTGGCGGAATATCCTGATCATGCGCATTATTCACTTCTACCAATACCTCATTTACTCCTTCCTTTAATAAATGCTTAACCGGTAAATAGAAAGCTGCGTAACCGCCGGTATGGCTTCCGGCATTTTTACCGTTCACATATACTTCAGCCACCTGATTGGCTGCTTCAATATGCAAAAAATACTGCTTGCCTTTATTTTTCTCACGCAGATGCAGTTGTTTGATGTATGTTGCTTTGCCTCTGTAATAGCCAGCCACATCATCCATCACATCCCTGGTATTCCAGGTATGCGGTAAATTGACCATTACTGTCTGATCCTGTTCATTTGCTTTGGAAAAGCGCCAGCCCTGGTCTATAGAAGTAAGTATACGTTGTGCCGATCCTGCTTGTACAATGAGCAGGAAAAAGGCTGAGAACAAGTATTTCAAAGGATCATTGATTAGGTTGATTGAATTGAATCGAAGAGAGCCTGAATCCACCCTTATTGGCCATTATGCGAATTGTGTTCGTGCCTTGTTGTAAGGGTATATCATTGAATATAACAGGTACCCATTGAGTTGATGAGGTATTGTCTGGCAGTGGCAATGACTTTGTTTGCTGTACTTTCCCTGCATTGATAATGGATACTGATGCATCCGGCTTTTCGGATTGTACCCATAATGAAATAGCATATCGTCCCTTTTCATTTACCCGGATGGTATACTGCATCCATTCTCCATCTTCGATATTGAAAATATAATAGTCCTTCTCCCCTTTCCGGATATCGACCCCATCATTCCGATATACATGTCCGCGATTGCCATCCGTATTAACGCCAGGTGTATATTGATAGCGCGATGAATCTGTATCATAATAACTAATCCGCTGCCCGCCCATATCAAAATCAACTGCCTGAATTGTTGTATTCTTTCCGATCACATGTTCTTTGAATGGAATGGATTTACCGGGTTGCTGTACCTGACGAATCATGGCATCTACTACATCTGGATGTTGTATATTTTTTTCTGCCTTGATGCATTCCAGTAATTCCTGTAGGGTTGTCCATGCTGCTTCGGCAGAAGGTTTAGGGCCTTTACCCGACCAGTAAGCAAGCAGTGCATCATATCCCTGAGGAATACGAATCTCTAGTGGATTATTGATGCCCATTTTTTTATGCTGCCACCAGGCCCAGCCAATACCATTGGATTCCATGAGGGAAATGGCTTCCGTGAACCAGGTATTGGAGTTCTCGCCCGATTCGCCTAACCAAATGGGTATTTGGTATTGATCACGTAATGCGAGGAAATTATTGATCGATGATTTGTTATTGAAGTTGCCATATTTATGGAAACTCAAGGCCATATTATTATCCCATGGAGGAAGTATTCCCTTATAGTTATTACCAAATCCATTTCCCTCTATGATCACCAGATGACGTTGATCTACTTCGCGAATGGCTTTGGTAATATCGATCATCAATTTACGAAGGGGAATATTCCTGGTTTCTTCAGTACCTCTAAAGTCCTTAACAGGATCATCAAAACCCCAGTTAGGTTCATTGATGATATCATATCCGCCTATCCATGGCTCATTGGCATACCGTTGTGCCAGTTTGCGCCAGAGTGCCACCGTTTTTTTCTGGTTAGCTTCTGATTGCCAGAGTGAGGGCTTTGCCGGATCCCGGTCGGAAATCGCAAGGTCATTGCCTTGTCCGCCGGGAGCTGCATGCAAATCGAGTATCAAATAAAGGCCGTTTGCTTTACACCAGTTTAATAAACTATCGGTATAAGCAAATCCCTCTTCGAGCCAGGTATCTTTTCCTGCTACAGGCTCCTGCTCTACAGGCAGGGTGTACAGGGCATAATGCATGGGTAAACGGATAGAATTGAATCCCCATTTTGCCAGCCAGTCAATATCAGTCCTGGTAGTATGTTGTGCTAACCAGGAATCATAGAATATCTTGGCTTTTTCGGCACCAACAACATCTGTAATACTTTCTTTAATTCGATATTGTTGGCCAAGAAAAGACAGCCGTAACATATAGCCTTCCTGCAACATCCAACCACCCAGTCCCATGCCACGCAAGATGATTTTTTGTCCCCGGTCATTGACCAGATCTTTACCACTGGCCTTTAACCATTGTGCCATTAAGGATTGAAAGGAAAGGAACAGAAATACGAAAACGATTGCGAACTTCTTCATGGAACAGTATTGTTTTTAACATTTCATGATCGCTCAGAGGTTCACATGAAAGCTATGTATTTTTCTCCAATTGGAAAAGGAAGCCGGGGTACTACTCCCCAGCTTCACTTTTCTGTCATGAAGTGCTGCTTTTGATCCAAATAAAACGCCTGTATGAACTATATAAACAAGATCAGTTTAATTAATCGTGACGGGTCTTCTGAAGGCAGTTGAAAAATTATCTACCCTGAATTGCGTCGTGATATTATCGGTGATCTGTACTTCAAAACGTCGTGCACCAGATGCCGGATTATTCAGCAGTTTGATGTAAACGGTGTCCATGGTTTTTACTGCTTTAGGAAAAACCATGGTATAGGCCGTATCGGAAGATGGAATTACGACCCCATTTTTATCTACGATATTATAATCAACACCACGTTGTGCGGGGTTGGTGATACCGTAAGTAGTCACAACATATCTGGCTACTGCATCATAATCACGGGTAAAGTTGGAATAAAACTGAACCGGGAACTTGAGCAATGCAGCCTGGTTACGTTGTACGGTAACAGCCGTATTATTATTCGGAACAAATATGGCATAGTAGTGATGCTCTAATTCAGGAACTCCTTTGGGATAGTCCTTTTTTTCGCATGATGCCAGTGCAATTACGGCAGTTATTGCTATGATAAATACCTTGATGGATCTCATTGTTAGATAGTTTAATTATTGCCAATTGGGATTTTGTACCACATTACCACCACTCAGTGTAATTTCATTGATAGGAATGGGGTACAGATAATCTCTGTCAACACGGAATGTTCTGGCAGAAGCGGGTTCTACGATCAAAATCTGATCTGCATTCATGTTAAGGGTATTAGGATTGGTACCGGCCCACTCGGTTGCTGTGAACTTGGCACCCAGTAAGTTTTGGGGTAATAACACTTCCGCCAGCTTCCATCGGATCAGGTCATCATACCTGAATCCTTCCAATGCCAGCTCTACTGTTCTTTCCCTTCTAATCTCATCACGCATGCTGAGGTTATTAGTGGTCACAAAAGCATTGGTAAGTCTTGCTGCAAAACCAACGCGGGCTCGAAGCAGGTTAATGGACAGGTTAAGATCTGCATCGGAAATGGTACCATTCAATTCAAACTTTGCTTCAGCATAAATCAGCAATACTTCTGCATAGCGAATCAATATTCTGTCTACAGTAGCGGCATTCAACACCTGATCGGCCAGACTAAATCCTTTTTTCGGCGCATAGGCTGAGCGTGAGCCCAGTGAGGTTCTGGGAACCCAGGCGCCCTGGTAGGCAATATCACCTGCACGATAATAGGTAAAAGCCATTCGGGGATCCCGATTATCGAAAATGGTATTGTAGCTGGGCTCAGTGGTTTCATTCACAAAGTGAACAGATCTTGTGGTTGAAGGAGTGTTATTGGTATTCCATGCTGGCAATCCATCGCTATACAAATACTGACGAAGTAGGTTACGGGTGGGTGCCATTCTACCATTTTCCAGATCACGTGAGTTATTGTGTGCAAGAATGATATTGGTGCTGCTGTTACCAAATATCTTCACAAAGATATTCTCGGTATTGGTAGGACCTTCCCCTGCAAACTGAAACAGATCTCCATAGTTATTGAACAGTGTATGTCCCTCACCCATTACCCCCTGGGCAGCAGCCACAGCAAGGGTTAGGTGGTTTTGCCAATTCGAGCTCGCATCATTGTGGTACTTTCCTCTTGTACCTTCATAGAGTGCTGCTCTTGCTTTCAATGCCAGGGCGGTACTTCTGGTCACTCTACCGTATTGAGCAGCCGGCAGTGCCGATCTTCTGGGTAACCATTGTGCTGCAAAATCCAGATCAGCATAAATAGAATCCATGACTACCTGACGTGGTGTGCGTGCCATGAGGAGTTCGGGAGAATTGATATCCAGGGTCTTCATCACCAAAGGCACATCACCATATATCCTCACCAATTTGAAATAGGCATAGGCCCTGAAAAATCTGGCTTCGGCAAAATACCTGTTCTTGATGGCATCGGTTACTTTGGCCTTGGTACCTTTTGCGAGGATATTATTGGCTGTGAAGATTTCATCATACCGATCATTCCAATCGCCACTCTGGTTAGGGATTACCCTGTTACCATTGCTGATTTGATTGGGGCCACCCTGGTTCACAGCATCATCGGCCCGGTTATCGACCCATTCTGCATCCAACTGCTGGTATAAGCGATTGGCAGCATTCATCAGGTCGGTTTCGGTATTCCAGAAATCGGCGTCAGTAAACTCCGTTTCCGGAAAGCGGTCAAGCTTGGTGCAACCAGTGGCCATAAAACCAGCGATTGCGATGTATAAAAATATATTGAGCTTTTTCATATTAACGATGAATTAGAATGAAACATTAACGCCAAAGGCAACTGTTCTGTAAAACGGATAAGCAGTTGCACCTACGTTGTTACCTACTTCCGGATCGAATACACTTAACACTTTAGTCGATTCCCAGAGATCCTGGCCAGACACATAGATGCGCATGTCTTTAATGAACTTCTTGAATGGTACACTATATCCAATCTGTAAATTCTTCAATCGGATATAAGAACCATCCTGTGCCCATCTGTCGGATGGTCTGAAATTATGCGCACTTGTTTGATACATCCTGGGGAAGAATGAGTTGAGGTTATCTGGCGTCCAACGGTCCATATGAATGGTCCATGGCATATCTGCTGTACCCAGAATTGGTGATAGGGTTCCTTCATTAATCAGGAACTTACGGGCAAATACGCCCTGGAATAAAGCTGAAAAATCAAATCGGTTCCAGCTAAAACCAAAATCAAGTCCATAAGTAAAACGTGCATTGGTAGTACCCAGGTACACCAGATCACCGGGTTTGGTAGGAGTACCTTCTCCCCCGCTAATCACACCATCGCCATTTAAATCGAGGTATTTCATATCACCGGCTGTGTAGTTCGCAAAGAAGGGATATTGCACAGATGCCTTATAATCATTGGCTGCCTGAGCAGAGGGAAAATAGCCCCCAGTGCGATACCCCCAAACACTATTCAAAGGATATCCTTCTAATAGGCCAATGACACCACCAGCACCAATAGAATTGGTACCATCATATTTCACGAGTTTATTCTGGTTATCAGAAATATTGAATCCGATACGGTAATCAACTCTTCCAATCCTGTCTTTCCACTTAATATCCAATTCCCAACCCCAGCTCTTTAATTCACCTACATTCAATGGTGGTACATCTACACCAATGAGATTGGGCAGGTTAAGACGTGCCAGCATATTTTTATTTCTTTTTACGAAATAATCTGCTGTAACTGCAAGCCTGTTATTGAACATATTGAGGTCAATACCAATATTGGAGTTCTCAACGGTTTCCCATGTTTTTTGTGGTGATGCCAGAGCGGACTGATAAATGTACTGAGTGCGAACACCGTTGAATAAGAGATTATTGGTTCCGGTAATACCACTATTCAGCAAAGGGATATAATCATACAATCCCAGTACAGAACCATTACCTACCTGTCCCCAACCAACACGTAATTTGGCATTATTGATAAAGTTGACATTCTTCATGAATGATTCCTGACTGATTCTCCAACCAGCGGAGAATGTTGGGAATAATTGCCAGCGATTTTGAGGCGCAAGTCTGGAACTACCGTCATAACGATATACGGCTTCAAACAAATAACGATCCTTGTAGCTATAGTTCAAACGTCCAATCAATGAAGCCATGGCCCAGGTTTGTACCAGGTCACGGGTGGTTTTGGTCAAAGGATCGGCGAAGTTCATGCTGAAGAAAGTATTGTTGATCATACTCTGTGCATTGGCCTGCAATTCATCTTTTCTGTATTCATCGAACTGTCCGGCCTGCATAATAGTAAAGGAGTGATCGCTACCCAGTTTGAACTTATAGGTAAGAAAGGCCTGGGCATTATTTTGATAGGCCCTGTTCTTAACCATGCTCATGGTATTGGGTGCATTGATCTGAAAACGGATGGTATTGATGGAACGGCCATACCAGAAAAGGGATCGGCTGTTATTCTCCATCGTGTATGTATTCTGGTTTCTCCAGGCAATCAGATCAAGGGTGAGACCCTTAACCACATTCTTCACCTGCAGATTCACTCTTCCCGTAAAGGTTTCGAAATTGCGTGTTTCCAGTCCGGCATTCTTCTCAATATCCACAGCATTGATCTGCAGATCACCATTGTAGGGTTGTCCGGTCACGTCTTCCTCGGGTGTGTACAGGTTCTGCCTTGTACGGCTTCTGTATAAACGGTTAATGATCTGATCGGTACCAAATGAGTTCTCATTCACAAAAGATCCGATATAACCTGTATTCAGCTTAAGGCTGATGTATTTATTGATCTCGGTATTGACATTCAGCTTAATATTATAACGGGAGTTATCATCCGGACCATAACGCAATACGCCATCACGTTTATAGTAGCTGGTAGATAAAAGGTAATTGGTATTTTTCTCTCCCCCACTTACTGAAAGGGTATGGTTTTGCATACCATTAATCTTATCCATGCCTTCCTTGATCCAGTTATTATTACCGAAATATTCCCAGCGGTCAGATCCGGGATTGGGGCGATAGGAGAAATTGGGATTGCGCAACCACTCATATTGTTCATCATTGAATTCCCTTGTACCGGTTGCATTGAAACGTGCTTCATCAATCAGGGTTTGTTCATCCCATGAATTTAATCTCTCGGGCTGTCGGGCAGTCATGTTGATGCCGTAATAGCTATTCAGTGTTACTCTTGTTTTTCCTGCGCTTCCCTGTTTGGTGGTGACCAGTATTACACCGGCAGCAGCGCGGGCACCATAAATAGCAGCTGATGCATCTTTCAGTACAGAAATAGATTCAATATCATTGGGGTCGAGCAGGTTCAGGTCTTGTTCTATACCATCTACCAATACGAGCGCCGAAGCATCATTGGCCGATGAAAAACCACGGATACGAATACCCAATCCTTCTCCCCCTGGCTTACCACTACCGCGCAAAACGGTCACACCAGGTAATAAACCCTGCAATGCGGCCGTAACGTTGGGAACAGGTCTGTTCGCCAGTTCCTTACCCGATATCTGGGCAACGGCACCCGTTAGGTTAACTTTACGCTGGCTACCATAACCTACTACCACCACATTATCCAATGAGGCTGGATTTTCAAAAAGGGTTACTGTCATTTTAGCAGCAGAAACTACTTTCTCCTCCCGATCCAGATAACCTGTATAGGAAAAAGTAAGGGTTGCCCCTATTGTTGCATTGATGGAGAATTTACCCTTTCCGTCGGAAGCTGTTAAAGCCGATCCTCCCTTAACTCCTACCGTTACACCCACAAGTGGTGCACCACTGGAATCCAGTACCGTGCCCTCCACCTTCTGTGTTTGAGCAGAAGCAGACAGACCGGCTAACTGAAAAATTAGGAGAATGATGAAAAAGGCGCTCCGATGATACCACGGGGTACGCGGTATGGAGCGAATGGGTTGGACATTCATATGGCAAGTGTTTTGATTGTTAACCAAATTTCACCAACAACACCCCCTTTATCCAAAAAAAGCACTACGCCAAAACTACAGCAAAAAAATATTTTATAATTGATTATCAATTATTTATAAATACTTCAACCTACTTCAAACAAAAAGAAAGCTGTAATAGATGATTTATCGGTCTTTCTCATTTGCCAGTAGCTGCCATTGAGGATTGATCAGCCCAGTAAAAGAACAGGATCTGTGTACATAAAAACAATTGTAGCTGATGTCTATTGATCTACGAAACGCAGGAGAAAGTCAGACAGTTTGATCTCATTAGGCAGGGATAGTTTTTTCCGCAGTCGGTACCTGCTGGTTTCTACCCCGCGTACAGAAATATTCAATAATTGGGCAATCTCTTTGGTATTAAGATTTAAGCGCAGATAAGCGGCCAATTTTAATTCGGTAACGGTTAGTTCAGGGCAGTATTCTTTAAGATTCCTGAGATAGTTGGCGTGTACACTGTCAAAATGTACGGCAAACTGCTCCCATTCCTCTTGTTGGTTTAGCTCAGTGTCGATGAGTTTTATAATTTTTTGGAACTCCTTGTTCCCTTTTTCCTTTTCCCCAATTCCTTCCTTGTATTGCAACAAGTCGTCCTTTAATTTGGAAAGCATTTCTACTTTTTGAACCAGATTCATGGCCGATGAGGCTAATTCTGCGTTCTTATGCTCCACTTCAGCCTGCAATTTTTCATTCCTGAGGCGAATAATTTCTTTTTCATTCTTTTCTATTTCCAGTTGGTGCTGGTACTGTAACTGTTGCTGGCGTTCGGCATATTTTCGCTTTTGTTCCTGCAATTGTTCCATTTGCAGTCGTTGGTATTTAGCCTGCTGCCGTTTGTAGAAATAATAGAGAATGGCAAAAATGCCCATGAAGAATAGCAAATAGGCCCACCAGGTTCGGTACCAGGGCGGTAAAATGGTAAATCGGAAACTGGCGATACTGGATTCACTATCTGTATTAACCCTGCTCTTTACCTGGAACTCATAATTACCTGCTGGTAAATTGGTATAGTCTTTATCGGTTTTCTTCGACCAGGCCGACCAGGTTTTATCAAATCCCTTGAGGTAGTAGCTATATTCCGTAATTTCTCGACGGCCATAACGGATAGCAGAAAATTCAAAGAAGATGCCATTATTCCTGTAGCTAATCGAAGGGATATTCTTTCCTTCGCCATACCCTCCAAATACCTGCCTGCGTTCTGCCCCATTTGACCAAACGGATCGGATCAGGGATCGTAAGGGCTGTTTACTGTCGCGATACTGCGCATAGTTAATGTGATAAAATCCCTTTTCAGATGCCACAATCACATTGGCACTGTCAATCACATTGATTTCATCAAAACCATTGGAAAGTATCTTGTCATCCAGTTCTGTAATATGTACCAATCGGGGGGTATTACCCGACATATCAACCACACCCAGTCGCTTACCCTGTGTGAACCAGATATTGCCTTTGGCATCTTGCTGCAGATAGCTGACCGGCTGCTTTTGAAAGATCTTTTCAAAAAAAGCACTTCTTATAAAATCCTTTTTTTGCTGATCGTACTCGAAGATGCCATTATCTGAAGTCAGGATCATTTTCTTTCCTACCAGGAATAATTTGTTGTGATTAGAAGAAAGGATGTGCTGCTGGTCCTCGTATTTCTCTGCCTTTGGTTGCCCCTTTGCATCAAAGCTGATCTTGTATAGCCCTTTATAGGGATGGGCATTCCACACTTCGTCATTATTGATGACCACAAATCTGGCAGATTCAAATTTTGCAGACAGTCCCAGATCTTTTAACTGACCATTGCCCGCCATTTCATAGATGCTGATGCCATTATAGTTTCCGGCAATAATCCTTGAATCAGGCCTATCAGGTTGCAGGAGTTGGAATCGCCAAAATCCAGATGAGCGGTCATTTAGTGGAATAGCCCGATTGCTTTTGATTTGATATGCCCCTTTATTATGCCCCATCAGCAACTGGCCGTGCACTTCAGATAATGCCCATACCTGACCACCGCTATTCTCTACAAACTCAAAATTACCTTTAATGGTACTGAGGTCTTTTTTGGTGATCGCATCGTATTTAATCCGGTACACACCAGTGGAAACACCCATGTACAGATACCCATTATGCAGCATAGAAGTGTACCCGGCATTTCGTTCGGCCTTATCCGGGAAAATATGTTTGATGGCATTACTGTAAACCACGAGGTCTATTCCATTATCAAGGCCAAACCACAAATTTTTATCCTTATCGAGAAAGCAGGATAGAATATTATTATTCTGTATTCCCTGCTCTTTCGTAAACTGTTGAATGGATTGTCCTTTCTTGTTAATGATAAAGCAGCCACCAATATTAGTAGTCACCGCAATATTGCCATCTGCCATCATGGTAGCACCGGAAATATTTCTTTGTGCTATCAGGTTCAGATCGGGGGTATTACATGGTGAAATGGTATCGCCATGGATCAGATAGAATCCGCTAAACACTGTTGGCAGTAGTATACTGTCCCGACCTATTTGTAAAGCAGCCCTTGGCAATGCATTGGTTGGCAAAGCGCCCCATTTAACCCTCGGTTGCCAGCGTCCATTTTTATAACTCACCAATCCAAGCCCATATTCATAGGCCAGCAATTCCTTTCCTGTACTACCCAGAAAGATCCAGTTAACTTTTTCATGGGCTTTCACTGTTTTGAGATCATATTCAAACAGTCGCCGGTTAGCCCTGAAGAATACACGATCCTCAAATACCATAACATTCCATACATCGGCAAAATCATAATCCTTACTTGACAGCAGTGATTTGAGTGAAGTATATACCAACTCGCCATTAGCCGCAGGCGAGAAATAGCCAAACTCTTCCTGTCCGCCTACATACACCCTGTTATCCTTACCAATAGCGATTGAGCGCACCACAGTTCGGTTGGGCAAGGGATACAATCGCCAATAAGTACCATCAAAAGTTAATACCCCATTATTATTGGCGAAGTAGAGAATACCATCCTTATCCTGGGTAATATTGGAGTTCTGGTTACCACCACCGTATACTTGTCTGCCATAATTCACAATGGTAGGAATACCAATAGTACTTTGTGCCTGTGCAGATAGCACAAAACATGCAGTCATCAATATTCCAATGAATATCCTGTATCGTGCGCAAGCAGTTGTGGTCATTTATTCCTTCTCTTTCAAACTTCGGGTAATACCCAGTTCCAGCCCCCGTAGTTCAGCAAGGCCACGTAAGCGACCGATGGCAGAATAACCGGGATTTGTTTTTTTATGCAGGTCATCGAGCATTTGGTGGCCATGGTCGGGCCTCATTGGCAAGTGCACACCACGTGATTGCATAGCCAGTACCAATTGTTTCACCACCGCATACATATCTACATCACCTTCTAAATGATTGGCTTCATAAAAATTGCCCCATTCATCTCGTTCTGTACTCCTTAAATGTACGAAATGGATCCTGTTTGCAAAAGTGGCTACCATGGCTGGCAGATCATTATCTGGCCGCACGCCAAAGGAACCTGTACAAAAACAAAGACCATTATTGGGAGAAGACACTTGCTGGAATAGTTGATTTAGTTGTGCGGTGGTACTCACTACCCGGGGTAAGCCAAAAATGGGATAAGGAGGATCATCGGGATGAATTGCCAGTTGAATACCTGCTGCTTCTGCAACAGGAACAATGGCTTGCTGAAATTCGATCAGGTGTTTTTGCAATTGTTTTTCATCGATACCCTCATATTGATCAAGTGCTTCCTGAAATTGCTCAAGACTGAAACTTTCCTCACTTCCCGGTAAACCGGCGATGATATTTTTTTGGAGTAGCTGCTGATCGGCTGCAGTCATACGGGCAAAATAAATCTCTGCCCTTTCGATTTCATCAGCAGTATAATCGGCAGCAGCACCAGGTCTTTTCAACATAAACAGATCAAAAGCGATCATCGCTGCCTTCTCAAAACGCAGTGCCTTACTACCATCTGCACAGGTATAACTCAGGTCTGTTCTTGTCCAGTCGAGTACCGGCATAAAATTATACGTCACCACAGGGATCCCACAGGTAGCCAGATTGCGAAGCGATTCTTGATAATTCTTAATATACGTAAGATAATTTCCCCTTTGTGTTTTGATCGACTCATGAACGGGAACACTTTCAACAACAGACCAGACCAATCCGGCTTCCAATATTTCCGCTTTCCTTTTATCGATTTCTGCTACAGACCAAACCTCCCCATTCGGAATGTGATGTAAGGCTGTTACCACGCCGGTGCAACCAGCCTGACGGATATCTGAAAGGCTGACAGGGTCTTTGGGACCGAACCAGCGCATGGTTTGTTCAAAATGGCCATTCATACAATCGTAAGTATTGATTTATTGAATAATATCAACTGCTGTCAGGAGATGGCAACCAGGTAACTTACCTTCACACTGGCGGTTGACAGATGGAAAATTGTACTTTTTTTTGAACATCTGAACAAGGCGGACGATTTTTTTCACGCAATCGTTTACGATATTTACAGACTTTATTGAAGATTATGCAGAAAAGGGAGGATACCATCACACTGAAGACACTGGCAAAGGAGTTGAATCTTTCTACCTCCACGGTATCCCGTGCTTTGAAAGGGAGTCATGAAATCAGTGAGCAAACGCAGAAGAAGGTGAAAGCACTTGCCGACAAGCTGGGTTATAGTCCAAATTTCTCTGCCAGTAGTTTACGACAAAGCAAAAGCAGAACCATTGCTGTGATCATTCCGGAAATAGAGAACACTTTTTTTTCGCAGGCCATGAATGGCATTGAGGAAGTGGCACAGAAAAAGGGATACCATGTACTCATCTATCTCACCAATGAAGATTTTTTGAGGGAAAGGGAAATACTGAAACTACTGAGGAATGGTCGGGTTGATGGGGTCATGATATCGGTATCCAATACTACCGATAGCTTTGAGCATTTACAAGAGCTTATCAATACCGGTATTCCACTGGTTTGTTTTGATCGGGTAGCAGAAAGTATTGATGCTCCCAGAGTAACTACTGATGATCTCAGTGCTGCACAACAGGCCACCCAGCACCTGATTAGCCAGGGAGCACGTAAGATTGCTTTTCTCTCAATGTCAAGCGGGCTCTCCATCAGCAACCAGCGTAAGCATGGTTATTTAAAAGCTATACAACAGCATGACCGAAATACTGAGCCCATTATAGTGGAATGTGGCACCAATGATCAGGAAAACCGAAAAGTTATTCAATCCTTACTGAAGCAGAAGCAAGCACCCGATGCCATTTTTGCTGCAGTTGAAAAACTGGCCATCAATACCTATGAGGTTTGTCATGAACTGGGCATCCGCATCCCTGAACAATTAAAAGTGATCAGCTTTTCCAATTTACCTGCGGTTGCACTTTTTAATCCTGCTTTGTCTACAATTGTACAGCCAGCCTATCAAATTGGAAAAGAAGCCGGAACTATTCTATTCAAACTCATTGAAAAGAAGCCATTGTATAGTAGTGAGCGCAAACTGAGTATTCCCTCAAAGATTATCGATCGTCAATCAACACAATCTTCCTAATACTTTTTCTTACGAAGTAAAGCTTCCAGATAATAGTAGTCTGCATAACTCAGCGGAACATCTACTTCACTCTTTGCCGGCTTCGATCCGGTTGAATGCAGGAGAATAAATCCTTTATTGGTTCCGGCAGGAGCCCGATAAGAATTGGTTAGTGATGTCATAATCCTATTGGCATATTGATGAAAGCTTTGCTTCTCCTTACTGTATTTACTCAATTCATACAATGCAGAAGCCAGCACAGCAGCTGCAGAAGCATCTCTTTCTTCCTGAGGAATTTGTGGTGCATCATAGTCCCAGTAAGGCACCAGACCGGCCGGCATTCTGGGATGTTGCAGCCTATATTTTGCTACATTTTCAGCTTGTTTCAGGTAACGGGTATCTCTGGTATAGCGATAACACATGGTATATCCATACACGGCCCAAGCCTGTCCCCTGGCCCAGGCCGATTCATGTGCATATCCCTGATGTGTATTTTTTTTCTTAACCGCCCCTGTTGCCGTATCATAATCCACTACATGATAAGAGCTGTAGTCTGCACGAAAATGATTTTTCAAGGTTGTATTCGCATGACTAACTGCTATCTGCCAATATGAAGAATCTCCCGTTAGTTTTGTTGCTTCAAACAGCAATTCCAGGTTCATCATATTATCAATGATGACAGGGTAGTCCCAGGTTTGCCGGTTATGATCCCATGACCTGATCACGCCTGCTTTTGGGTTGAATCGTGTAATGAGGGTTTTAGCAGCTTCAATAATCACGTTGCGGTAATGTGTATTACCCGTTAAGCGAAAACCATTGCCAACGCTACAAAATACTTTAAAGCCCATATCATGTGTTCCGCCATTCAACTTCTCCTTTTCAATGGGTGCTGTATAATATTGCGCCTCATCTCTCCATTTTTTGTCGCCGGTTAATTCATATAAATACCAGAGCTCTCCGGGAAAAAAACCACTGGTCCAGTCGCGGGAAGGCACGAGTTTCAGCTCACCTTTTTCAAGTGTTCGGGGAGTAAAAGGTTCAGACCTGCCCTCATTGGCCTTAGTAAGTTCCTGTAACATTAGTTTCGTTTGCTGTACAGCAGCACGAGTGACTTTTGTGGTGGATTGTGCGTTTAATAAGAAGGGTAAGCAGCAAGCTATTGTGATGATAATTCTAATCATACATTTCGTATTAGTATTTCTGATACCAGATCAATGGATTCCTTACGGGTAAATTACGAATCACTTCCTCATTTTGGGGAAAGTGCTCCAATTGCTGCCAGGTTCGCCACCAATCAGATTGATTAAAGGCCATTGCACCAAATAATAAGAAGGGTTGTGCAACAGGCCATTCATTCCAATACATTACATCGGGGGATAAAGTCCAGCGGGTTTTATCCCTGACAAAGGGGTACAGGTATTCCATCCCCTTCCGGATGGAGCGGCCATCGGATGTTTGGTAGTGCCAGAGATTATCATCGGAAGTAGACAATTCCTGACAGATCGTTGCCATGGCATCCAGGTTGAAAATGGAATAACCATAGGGCTTAGTTCTTTTTAGTTCAAGCGGGAAACTACCATCAGCCGCCATTTGCGTGGGCAGTAATACCTGTTTGTACCGATTCCGGCACATGACAAGTAAAGAATCATTTTTAGTAAAATTTGCAAATACAGCTACTTGCATCACCCAGCAGGTGCCGTGGTTATTGGCGGCCTTCATTTCATCGAGCCCATATGAGTGTGTGGTTACCCATTGCAGATATTGACGAAACCATTCGCGTGATCCATTGAGCACCTGTAGATCTGAGATTTTACCAGAAGCTTCGATGAGTTCCAACCCTTTCACTACTTCCATTAAATGGATCGCATCAATAATACCAATGCCTCTTCCGGTAACCCTTCCTTTGATGGCCTGTGCATAGAGCAAATGAGGATTCATGCGGGTGCTGGTATCAATAAACCATGCGCGGCAATGTTTCAATGCATGTTGGGCATATACTGTTTTCCCTGTAAGCTGGAAAGCAGCGGCCAAGCTACCTACAATATCACTGAAACGAACCATTGCCTGCCGATGCGCTACAAAATTATCTGGATTGGTTTGTCCATCCCTTTGTATGTAGGGGCTATCCATATGTTTTGGATTAGGCCACCAATAATCACCCTCACTAAAAAAATCATGCAATCCGCCTGCACTTCGATTTGAGCGCGATGCGGTTACGGTAACGGGTTGTTCCAGTAAAGCATGATCAGCTTTACTGATAATGGCAGCTTTTAATACATGTTGTGACAATTGCAGCAATCCGGTATCAGCATATGATACCAATGGTTTGATTCCTGCCTGAACATGAACTGCTGGCAATAAACCCTGTAACAAGACTAGCAGTGATAATATGATTGTTTTTCGGTTACTCATTAGAATTGAATGAATACAGGCTGTATGCCATCAACAATTGCCGAAAGAACGCCATCCCTCGCATCTTTAACACTAATAATAGCACGGCCATTGAATAATTGCACGTAAGAAGATCCCCTTGCTGTTCCCATATTGACCAGTAATTTACCCTTACCTGCATGATTGAAACGGATCCAATTCGTGCTATCGAGGCAAATGGTTCCCTGATCATCGAGCAATAAAGCCTGGAAAGTAGTCACCCCATCTTTCTCCCCAATTTTTTCCAACTGAAGTCGTGAAGGCTTACCCCATTTATTGGTCTCATAACGGAAACGAATACTATCGGTCACGATCTCTTGTCCTTGTCTGGCTACAACCTTCACCTGGTACTCTCCTTTTTGTAAAGCAACATTCCATCGTAACCCAGCGGCAGGAAAATCCTGGGTATTACGCTTTCTTATACCCATACTTTTTCCATTTACAAACAGCTCGGCTTCTGAACAATTGGAATACACTTTGATCATCTTCTCTTCTCCTTCCTCACCCCATCGAACAGGCCAGGAATGTCCGTAAATATGGGCCATCGGTTTTGTGGTCCAGTAAGACTGAAAAAGGTAAAAGCTTTCCTTTTTTGTGAGATCGCGTTCAACTACGCCTTTCTGGTTAACATAGGGCACCGGATTATCGGGACGCAGTGGTGTTGAAAAATCCCGGAAAGGCCATTGGGCCGATCCTGTTAACCAATCCATGGTTTCCTGTTCTTTTAAATGCCAATCAATAAGATTACAGATATAAGACTCACTCCAGTCGCCATCTTTTGATACCCTGGCTGCGCCACCATATAAAGAGGCATCGCCCATGCGTTCATCTGTTTTACCGGTACTGGCAATAGCTTTCAGCCCCTTATCAGGATTCTCTGCATGACGCCCGGCATGGCTATCCCCACCCCATTCCACATGCAGAAAATGATCTACTTTCTGCATTTCGGCATAAGAGGATTGTTTGTAATCGGTATAAATACCTCTATACCAACCTGCCCAGATGGAAGGAGAATATACATCTACAATATCCTTACAAAAATCGCAGCGACGAATAGCTGTTTTACGGGAGGGATCAAGTTGGTGTGAGAGTGTATTGAGTTCTTTCATAAAAGCCCTGATCTGCAGCGTATCAAATTTGCTGAAGTCGCCGGGCCAATCATTTTCATTACCCAATCCCCATATAATAATGGAAGGATGATTATAATGTTGCTCAATCATATTGGTGAGCATTCTGCGTGCCTGTGCCTTATACACTTCACCACCCAGTCCGCCCCGGCACCAGGGAATTTCTTCCCAAACCAAAATCCCCAGGCTATCACAAAGATTCAATATGATATTGGATTGCTGATAATGACCAAGCCTGATAAAATTCACCCCCATTTCTTTCATCATGAGCATTTCCGCCCGCATCATCTCCTCTGTCATGGCGCCACCTACACCCGTCTGGTCTTCATGTCTGTGTGTGCCACGCAATAACAAACGTTGACCATTCAACAGAAAGGGGCCTTTCTTCACAAATTCAATATGGCGGAAAGCAATTTTATCAGACATACTGAATGCCCCCATCTGAAGTTCTACTGTGTAGAGCTGGGGCGATGCAGGCGACCATCGAAGAGGGCGATCAATCTTCCATGATACCAAGGCTTTATCGTTTACTGGTTGTACCAGGGTTTGCTCTTTGATGACTTTTCCTGAAGGATCTTTCAGCCTTACCTGTATGGGTAATTGTTTTTCGTTGGCAGATAGGATGATGTTGGCACGGATCCTTACAGAACCCGATCTGCCATCCTTATCAGTATCCGTATCAATGAATAATTTTTCAAGTCTGCTGGCAGGCAGATATACAAGATTTAAATAACGATAGATGCCACCATACAAATTGAAATCCGACAAACTAGAGGGGATCATTTCCAGATCCCTTGAATTATCTGTACGGATACTGATAGGGATTTTGCCTTTAAACTGTTGTTGAAATGAGGGATGATTTCGGAATGCAGCAACGGCATCTGTGATGTCGATATTGAATTCATCGTACCCGCCCACATGTTCTCCCACAAGGGTGGTATGTATATACACTTGTGTTTTTTGACCCGCTCCTTCAAAGTGCAGTATCGTTCGACCATCGGGATATGGATTGTTGATAGGTAATTGTGTTCTGTACCAGGAAGGTCCCTGGTAATAATTTACATCGGGGTCAACGGCATCTTCAGCATTAACACAATGTGGTAAGCTTACCGCCTGCCAGAGCGGAACACTTTCGGCACCACCCTTTACAACCGGCCTAACGGCCTCCCAAATACCTCCCAGGTCCTGACGAAGGAATTCCCACCCCTCATTCAATCTGCGTGATTGTTGCGCCTGAGAAAAGGCAAAGGAACAAATAAGTGCAATGGTGCATAAGCATCTGGCAAATGGCATGAGCAAACTTTTTCAGAACGAATTTATCCATTGCAGCAGAAAATCAAGGGTGAATTAGCGCAATCGTTTTCGTTACATGTTTGGCATAAACGGTGGTTCGATCACGATCAAGAAAAATATACCGGGTTACTTGACCAGTAATAACTGTCTCGACTGAATGAACTCCCCTCCCATTGTCATACCATTCACCTGT
>VFQP010001618.1_pt1 | contig 29134 bp, 52 predicted proteins | sample 3512351 | NCBI WGS metagenome assembly VFQP01 (sample SAMN10412372, study PRJNA504923) | tailings metagenome | isolation source: Relicate 1 Philex TSF1 revegetated site | place: Philippines: Tuba, Benguet | collected 2017-08-29
GCTGCGCTCGCGAGAGGAATGGGCAGAAAAGGTGGCACGTGGCTCTGGGGACGGGGGTCGAAAGGATTTTAATTTTTTCAAGCACATAGATCAAGTATCTACAAAGGATTGCACTGTGGAGTTGCCGTTGGCAGATGATGATGGTGTATGATCATATGCATACGGGGTGCACATCTCGAGTGGTCTTGTCACGCAATAGAAATCTATGGGTTCACCACCAGTGTTTTTCCCATGTGATTTTCGCTTTGTTAGTATTTCTCTGTTGGGACAACGCTGTTCCCAGTGTTGTCAACTTGTTTCACTCGTCAACTTGGGCATATTTATGTTTTGTGGGCATATATATTTTGTGGGCATTGATTGCATTGCTGCTATTGAAGTCGACTATACTAGACTAGTCATCAATAGCTTCTCACAAGTTTATTGAATTTGGTCGTGCTACTATGTAATGTGCACTTGATAGTGTGTGTGTATACAGACCAACTCAGTACAGCCTTCACAGACAACATGTTGTCTTGTTAACAAGATGGTGTGCCATGGCTGTTTTTCCCAAGTCCTAGGCTGTTGAACATTGCTTAAACGCCCCTCAAGACCAGTGCATCGATCCAAGGTCAACTATGACATCCACGGCAGCCAACGTTTTGTCCATGTGGATTATTGGGATCTTGGGGGTCAGCATCAATCACACAGCAGCAAGTGAGCTTGTGTATGAAAACATCGCTATCGTCTTACCAAAGCAATTGCGAGTGTTGCCTCCCCGCCAAGCCTACCTTGCAGCATGTGTGGTGGCCAAGGATGTGCATCCAGACGATGCGATCGAGTGGCTGGTGCATCATGCAGCCCTGGGTGTTGGTCACGTGTACTGGTACGCTGTGTGTGCACATATACAGTGCACATATACAGTGTGCAACACCATCCCCTCCCAAATAAAACATCAGGTATGACCACAACTCGTCGGTGGACATCTCCCGGCACGTGGCCCCCTTTGTGCAAGCTGGGCAACTCACATGGATGCGCATTACTGAGCCTGTCTCTACTGACTTACTCTCCTCAGCACCCAAGCGCAATGTACAGCTCCCAGCGTACCACCACTGTGTGGACATGCACAACATCCACCATGAGTGGATGATGTTTATCGATGCAGACGAGTTTCTGTGGGTGCGAGATGCGCAAGTATCAGGACAAGGGCAGGAGTTGCCACTGCATGCACTGTTGAAAGAGTATCAAGGATTTGCAGGGCTGGGTGTGAACTGGTTGTTTTATGGCTCCAGTGGACATGACAGCAGACCCACAGGTATGTGCGGTGGGCTGTGTGTGTGGTGTTGTCTACCGTGCCCACCATCATCAAGCTGTCACATGATGGTGTTGCAGTAGCAAAGCTTGTGCATTAATGATGCTCTTCCCCACACCACGTACCCACACCACAGACACGACGCTGCGTTCCTACACACGCTGCGTCAGCCCCCAGGAGCCCTCCATGCACATGCGCGACATACACCTGCGCCACATCAAGATGATTGTACATACGGCACGCCTGCCCACCCCCTTTCGTTTCTTCAACCCACACGGTGGCCGATTCGTGCATGCGGCACCATCTCCACATGAAGCGGATGATGCTGGGGAACACAGTGTGCCTCAGGAGGACCCCATGCACGTGCTGAAATCAAGGGGGCAGGGGGGGCCCATTGTGGACGAATTATTTCGCGCTCTCCCCGAACCCCACCTCACAGTCAATCACACCAGTGTCCGCATCACCCTGCTGCATTTTGTGCTGCGCTCTGGTGAAGAATTTGCAAGCAAGGTGAAAAGAGGCGCAGGGGATGGGACGGCTAAGGACATGGGTTTTTTCAACATGGTGGATAGTGTGGCGGTGGAAAACTGTAGCGTGGTGATGGTGTCAAGTGCTGAACATTGAGTGAGTTGCGTCATGTTGTGTTTGCGTTGTGCCGTATGTGCATGTGTTGTGCTTTTTACATCCAGTTCCCCTTGCTTGTAACAACAACAAACTACATGTGTGTGCCCATATACGCACACCCTGTCACACACACATGCAGCAATACACTCTCTCATCTACTCTCATCCCACTCGCTCCTAAATCCCCCATGTGCTCCCCACATATTTTCTCTCATGCGTTGACTGCACCATTTTCATGCGTTGACTGTCATAACAGCAACATTCATGTCACAGCAACATTTATGCGTTGACCGTAGTCGCAGCTGCACGTTCGTTCTGTGCCTCCACCAGTGTGTTGCTGTCTGTTGCCAACCCCATGATGCTCAATCCATTGTCCACATACACCACTTGGCCAGTCACAGCAGAGGCCATGGGGGAAAGCAAGAATGCTGCCACCTGACCTACTTCCTGTGCTGCCAGCTCCTTTTGGATGGGTGCATTGTTGTAGGAGTAGCTGTGTTGTGTGGGGGGGGAGGAGGGGGATGGGGATGATGGTGGGGGGTGATACACATGCACACACACACTTGAACACATGCACACATTTGTACACGCACACGTGCACCCACACATGTACACACGCACACCCACCCACCCACCCACCCACCACCCACACCCACACAACACCTACATACCGAATCATGTCATCAATAAACCCAATAGCCTTGGCAGCACGTGACCCCAGGGGTCCTGCTGAGATGCTGTTGACACGAATGCGATACTTGCGCCCAGCCTCGTATGCCAGCACACGGGTGTCACTCTCAAGAGCAGCCTTGGCACTGCTCATGCCACCACCATAGCCTGGGATGACCTGAGTGTGGAGTGGGGGTGTGGGGTGTGTTTGTGGGGGTTGTTTGGTTGGGGTAGGGGTGCTTTTGTGTGGTCTGTTTTTGTCTAGTGTGTTTGTGGGGTGCTTGTGGGGTGGTTTATTATGTGTTGTGTGGGATGCTTGTGTGGTGTTTTTGTGTGTTGTGTGATTGGGGAATGCATGGAAATGGCACATTGAGCTGTGGTGATAGCGAGCTGTGGTGATAGCTTCCCCCAACACACTACACATACCCCCCCACCCCTTGTCCCCCTCACCACCCCCACACCGCCCCCACACACTACACCCCCCCAACGCACGTTACCCCCCCACCCCCCTCACACCTTGTCTGCTGCCAGGTAGGTGAGTGAGAGCACAGCACCCCCAGGGTTCATGAGGGGGGCAAATCGCTGTACCATGGACACCATGGAGAATGATGAGGCGCTCAGTGCTGCCAAGTAGCCCTGTGTAGTGATGGTGTATTTGTGTGTGGGGGTGGTGGTGAGTATGTGTGTGTGTGTGGGAGAGAGAGAGAGAGAGACTGTGTGAGGAGTTTGTTGTATACACACATATAAACATGCTGCATGTAATGACACACACAGTACCACGCATGTAATGACACACACAGTACCACCACAACTGCTGCTATTGCTGCTGCTGCAGATTTATACACATGCAATCAACCCCCACCCCCCACCCCACAACCCCCACAACCCCCAAACCCACCTTGCGGCTGGTGTCCAGCAGTGGCTTTGCCACCTCCGGCCCATTGGCCAATGAATGTACCACAATATCAACACTGCCCAACTCTGCCTGCACCTTGGCTGCCACCTCTGACACAGTCCACCCTTGTGCACCTGCATACCGCTTGTTGGTTGCAATCTGAGAGGATGATGATGGGGATGGGATGGACCACACATGTGGTGTGCGAGGTGCCACGCATCAAGGTGTGTGTGACAATGGTCTGGTGTAGTATAAACAGACAGACAATGTGTGTTTCCACAACGTATCAACCATACAACGTATCAACCATACAAACCCCCAATTCCAACACAACAGGTAACCACACAACACGTACGTCTTCGGGTACATCCTCGAGGGTGTCAAACACGGCATCCATTGGGTAGATCTTTTCAAACTCCATCAAGGAGCCATTGCTGAGCTTGCGTGACTCATCAAACTTGCCTCGACGAAGGCTGGTTTCGAAGATGTTCAATGCGGGCACCCACACGCCAAGCGATACGGATGCACCAGCCTCAGCCAGGCACTTGGCAATGGCCCAGCCAAAACCCTGATCATCTGCAACACCAGCAATGAATGCCTTCTTGCCTGAGATGGGGGAACGAGGTTGGTCAAACTTGTGTGCTGGAATACACCTGTATGGCATCTGCTGTATTCAGCACCCAATAATCTCGCAATACCTCGCAGATCAATGGGCAGGCCCAAGCTGGCGGGGGTGGGGGCACTCCCAGCCTCAGCACGGACGGTCATCGACCTGCATGCGTGGGGCTTGTTTGGTGTGCACGACCCAGTGCTGCTTCGCAAGCAGTTGCGACCTGCGCCCAAAAAGCTGCATGGTGCCATCATAACGCGGGGCACAGATGCATTGCGGATGCATTGCAGGGCGCTGGCAGAGCCAGAGGTCGAGGCAGCAAAGGCAGCCATTTTGTGGTGATCAAGCTGGCACGAGGGGGCGATGATGATGATGATTTGATTGTGTTGTTAATAGTGTTGCTTAGAAGGTTGTATGTTACAGGGTGTTTTTTTGTACAAGAAACACACAACTTTGATGATACACACAACTGCAGTCCCGCCCAGCTGGCACACCCAGCGCCATCAGTTTCATCGACCTTGTTTACAGTCCTACAGTGCAAATGAACAACAGGGCATGCATTGCATGATTCTTGGTGCGTGTAGCGTGGTGCCCACGTACAGGGGTGGAGGGTACATCACGTGATCCGGCATGTGTCTCGCCCATTACATCACACATCGCTCATATCGCGACCAAACACCTTCGCTTTGAACCTGGGTATGTGGTCATAGTCAAGGATGTGAGGCAAGTGTGTGGAGTCAATGGTATGGTCACTGTAAAGCACATTCTCACACCCATTGTACATTGCATCCCCCCCCCCAAAAACACCCACCCTCCCCTACCAGTCCCTGGACACAAGGTACTTGTTCTTCAAGCTAATCTGCATCCATGACTCAATCCCCTTCCACGCCCACCCCATCAGCCACCCAGTCAACACCCCGGGCTTTTCACCAGTCACCGCCACCTCCATGACTGCCTTGTCCGCCCCCACATACGCAAAGCTGCCCAGGTGCTTATACTTGAAGGCGGGTGCATCGTCAGGCATGGGGCCTGGTTGCACATGGACACGTGTAAACAACTCAGCAAGGTATCGTCCCTGTTGGTTGGCGACTTGGGCAGTGGCGGGTAGAGCCCTGAGGGTCTTGTCGATGGCCTCGAGGTTGGTTTTGAATTCAGCAAATGTCATTTCCTTGTCATCGGAGTCTTCCACCACTGCTGCTGCAGGCTGTGTGGGGTGTGGGGTGGATGTCATCTAACGATGTGTGGTGGTGCGGATGTGTGGTGTACACCATGAGTGGAAGGTACACACATGGCATCCCTGTAGCATACACTCTACACTATACCATGTCGTATACAAAAACATGCACATACACACACGTACAAACCGCACAACATACACAACCAAAAAACACTTCCCGCTCAATAAACATACAATAAACACATCCCCACACAGGAAACATACAGTAAACACATCCCAACAAAAAATAAAATAAAAAAATACATACCGCCCCGGTGGCCAGTATGGTACGCATGCTGCTCACCAGCCCCTTGAGTGATGTCGTGTCACACTCAAAGTAATTTTCAATGAGGGCCAAGTGAGGGTACTTCTTACCAGCGGACTTGAGCAGATCTCGTAGTTCAGCACAGGAAAGCATACTAGGGGTGGGGGAGGAGGGTGGAGTGGGGAAGGAAGTTGGGTGGGGGTGGAGTGGGTGGGAGAGGAGAGGAGAGGCGTGTGTAATGCATGGGTGTGTGCATAAGAAAAAGAGAAAAGAGTGATACATATGCTTCAATTGTGGTGTGCTTCCCGTGTATAAACACACGTATCACCCACCACCACCACCACCACCACCCTCATCATACCCATTGTTATTCGTATCTGCCTTGGTAAACAACGTCTCTGCCAACACAGACAAGTGCTGTTCTATGGTGGCAGTGTCACCCAGGGCAAAAATGCTCCCATCACTGCCCTTGACTTGTAAATACCCGTCGGTTTTGAGGGCACGTGCGTTTTGCTGGGCATCCTTGGGTAGCTTGTGCATCAGGGAGACTGCCAAGGGGTTGAGCTTGATGCCTGTGTGTGGGTTGAGTGGGTTGAGTGGGGTGATGGTGTGTGTGATTGGGAGTGGGGTGTGTGTGTGTGGTGGTGCGTATGTGGTGGGGAGTGTGCTTTGTCTGTGTGGTGGTGAGGGTGCAAGGGGGTTGTGGTACATGCGTGTGATGGTTGTAAGGGGTTATGTGAAGATGTGCCGAGCAAGGCACGAGCACCACCATCTGTATCTCCACACCACCACTTCCCCCCTCCACACGCCCACACACCTACCTCTACACCACCACTACACCCCCTCCACTCCCCCCCCCCCAAATACATCTACCTGTACACCACACCATGGTCCCTGCCTCAATAAATGAACTGCTCCCATCCTGGTTCTTCACCTGCAACCCATCCTTATCCACACGCTGCACCATTTTATTGAGCAGCAGCTGAATGTTTTCTCTGTTGAAGTGTTTTTCAGTGTATTCACTGATTTGCTTGTCATACATGGAGAGAATGTGGTCTCGGGTTTCCACCAACTTGATTTGCACTTCCGACTGTGTTTGTGTGTGTGTGTGTGTGTGTGCGTGTGTGCGTTTGTTTGTTTGTGTATTTTGTGTGTTTATTTGTATGTGTTTTGCGGGGGTAGATATGGGATGTGTGTGGTGGTGGGGAGGATACCATCGCATGCATCGCACTATTACACACACAACCATCATATACATGCACACAACCATCATGTTAGCACACACAACCATCACAACCATCATACTAACACACACATGTATACACACCCATCCCCTAAACACATACAGCAGTCTTGGGCATCAGGCGACTGAGGTCCTCTTGAACCATGTCATGCAACTCCGCTGCACACTCCACACCAGTAGGACCACCACCTACCACCAACTGTACGTGGTTGCGGGTGTGTGGGTGTGAGGGTGCATGAGTGTGTGTGTGTGTGTGTGTGTGTGTGTGTGTGTGTGTACATGTTTGTGGGTGTGGGGTGTATGAAGGTGTGCGGGTGCACATGTTTGTGGGTGTACAAAAGAAAGAAACATCTGGAAGAAAGAGAAAGAAAGAGAGAGAGTACTTGTGAGTGTACATGAGCACCTACATGTACACCATACATGCGCCACACCCCCACCACCAACCCCCACGACCCATCACCATCATACAAATGTGAGTAGGCGCTGGCGTAGGTCTGGTGGTGTGCTGGGTAGTGCAGCATATTCCAAACACTCATGCACCCTACTACGGAGTGCCGCTGCATCCTCCATCTCCTGTATTTGGTCAACACTTGTGGTCAACGCTCATGGTCAACGTTGATTGTTGATACAATGAAGGAGCTCTCTTGGTCAACACAATTGGTCAACACACATTGTTGATACTATTTGATAGATCATTTGGTCAACATCACCAGTCAACACATGCACTAGCACCCACACACAAACACCACACAGCACTGCACACAAGACAAACACCCGACACCACACAACAACACCACACATCACCAACACGGCACCTTGAGAAAGTAGCAATGCTGTTCAACTCCTGGTATGTTGAATGTGTTGTTGATGGCCCCCACCCCCACAATCAATACATCATAGGGCACCTCAAACACAGCTTCATTATCCACACCCCTGGGGCCGTGTATACACATAATATAATATACAATATAATGCGGAGGGTGTATACTGGGCAAGCACATGAGGAGGGTGTATACTGGGCAAGCACATGAGCATATGAACATACACGCAGCAGGCGCACACAACCAACCCCCCCACACACACATTCACCGACATACTTGAAAGGTTTGTTGTAGCGGCATTTCACCACCTTTTTCACTGGGTCAACATCCACACATGATGCCTCATAATACTTGCCCTTGGCTGTAGTGTGTGTGATGAGTGTTATTGTGTGATGAGTGTTATTGTGTGATGAGTGTCATTGTGTGATGAGTGTCATTGTGTGATGAGTGCTGTTGTGTGGTGAGTGTAAATGTGTGATGAGCATTAAGTGCATAATGAGAACAAGTCCAGCATGATAAACACAACACACAACAATGCACAACATCACCACACCACACCATACAGCACCCCCACCACCATACTCATACTCTGCAACAACGCCCGCACACTCTCCACAATGCTCTTGGCCTCCACTGTCCCCGTCACTGCCCCCGGCAGCAATGGTGTGTAGAGAAAATAATTCCGGGGTGACACCACAGTCAGGTCATACCACCCATGCTCCCCCGTGGTTGCCTTGGGAAGATTCTTCACAAACGACATCGACCCCCATCCAGATCCCAACACCACCACGCGGGTGCGTGGGAGACCGTCTGCCATCGGTTGCTTGGACTCCTCTGCCAAGGTGCTGGATATCTTGAGACCCTGGACCGCAATGTTGAGGGCATGGGATGCCAAGCCCAGGGTGCCGGGGCGTGTGAGCATGGCGGCGCCGCTGTATGCTGCAAAGACAGCGGATGCACGGGGGGAAACAAAGTGTGGTGGCTCATCCTGGCCATCGATCCATGTGAATGCTGCAAGGGCTACACCTACGGGCCAGGATGTGAGTGCTTTGGCGATGGGACGAAGATGTTTGGTGAGGGATGTTGCCATGGTAGTGTTGGTGGTGTTGGTGGTGTTGGTTGCTGTGGCGCACAGATGTGGAGGCTACACTACTGGTGAAAGGAGGTGAAGGAGGTCGGTAAAAAGTGCCAGGGTTTGTGTGGATTGTTTGATCATCGACCTTTGCTTTGGGGTTGTGTGCTGCTGGTATGCATCTGAATGTGTGGTGTTATGTCCCACGGCGTGTTTGATTGAAATTGTGAAAGTAAGTCGTGATTTTGATGTGTGCAATATTAGAGGAGATGGCCCAGTCGGTGTTGTTGTACCCTACTTTTGTGAACACATATGGCACACAGTGACATGCCTGGGGCCGCACGCACCATATTTCATGTCTGCCAGCACGCGCGTCACAGCCATGTGTGACAGTGCCATCATGCTGTGTGATCCGGGTTGGGGAAACACCAAAATGATCAGCATCACGTTTTTGTGCCCCGTGAAATGCGTCAAACACTGTTCTTCATGTATTTGTACACACTCTTCCCACTACCTCACACCACCGCCTCCTCTCCTCACATCGCCTCACACCGCAGTCAGTCTGACTGCTTAGGTCACCAGATCCGCCCAGCCGCGTGGCAGCCGTCTAGCCACCACAGCCCTTGACAACACTCTAGTACCACCTGCAATTGACAACACTCTAGTATACCTGCAATTGCCGCCCAAGTTGTGGTGTTCAGGTATGTAATTCAACGTCAGCGATGAAAGCGTGTCTCGCGCCTCACTGCGCTTTGATGAATTTCGCACTCCTCATCATGATAGCATCACTCTTTGCGTGCACTTGCATTCCTTGCGGTTGGATTGACCCCCTTGGTGACCCATTGACCAACCACCCGGTATACAGATGAGCAAACGCAAGCAGGAGTGCTTGTCATGCACACACAGCAACAAGGTATCCAAGCACAGCGATGCCGACGATTGCGATGCTGATGCAACATCATCCCAATGTGAAGACGCCTCCAAGCTCGTCATGGTTCGCCGCTACTGCTTGATATTCTCAGATTATGCAGACGAAAGCTTGTTCGCCACTCCCACTGGAAACAGCGCAGATGCACCAGTGGTACAGCGTGTGGCTGCAGTGGTGGAGCGCGTCAAGCAGGCAGCTGCTGAGCATGGGGTGCAAATGGTGCCACACAAGTACACCATTGGTGTGGAGCTGTATGCGCTCCATGCAGATGATGGGGAGCTGTGGTGCAGCGTGCCAGAGTCGTGTGTGGTTGAGTTACATGAGGAGTTTGGTGCTGCATTGGACTGTATTGTTGAAGAGTATGCGTTTTGATGGGGTTTGTGGACCCCAGGTGTGTTGCTCTTGTTTTTTTTTGCTTTTACATTCATTTGCCATAGTATTTGCTCTACGATGTGCGCATCGGTTTTGCTGCTATTCTACTATTAGAGAACAATTCAATCCCCTATTTCAACCAACTCTGTTAACTACCTGCTTGCTGGATTTTTGTAACTATTCTATACATCACCGTCAACAACCATGCCCTTTGACCTTCTTTGGTGTTTGTCGTTTGATACTACAGCACAATGCTTTCCATAGCACGCAATTATGTGTGTCTGCGCCATGACAATGCACGGGTCGTGCCTGTTGTTGTTGTTTGCGACAGCCATCGGGGCATCAGCCAGCGAGGTGTGCAAGCGAAATACATGCTTCCCATATCTTCAGAACGCACAACATTCATCCATCGCAACTACACAGATTATCCTTGTGCAGCTTCGACAACCCCCACATTTGCTCACCACCCGCCATGATGACCTCCACCACCACACCACACTCATGCACAGTCACAACATACATGCATTCAGATACCATCCCCCACGCAACAATCAATCCAAAACACATCATGACAAGCTTACAGAGCTCCTCAACGACCCTGCAGTGGCCCACGCTGAGCTCGACCATGTCGTGCACCTTGCCCAGGGCGGCGGTGGTACCCCACCCCAGCTGCTCCCCAACGACCCCCAGGTTGCCTTGCAGTATGGCTTGGTCAATGTCAAGGCACCCTTTGCGTGGGTGAACAGCACCGGGTCTGCATCCGTGCGCGTGTGCGTGTTGGATACAGGTGTGTGGGGTGTTGGCAAGTGTATGGGCATACCAGCAGGTGTACACGACTACGTGTGGTGGAGTATGCTGTGTGTCTCTTGAGAGGTGCACTACGGTTGATAGAGTATGACGAAGCATTTTCCCTTGTCACCGCTCCCTCCCGAATGCACATGCACACATAGGTGTCAACTGCTTGCACCCAGACCTTGCCAACAACTGTGATGTGCCAGCAGCACGTGATGTTTTGCTAAACCGTGTAGGGGATGCCAACACAGATTATCATGGGCATGGGACTCATGCAGCAGGCATCATTGGTGCTGTAGGGAACAACTCCCTAGGGGTGGCTGGGGTATCATGGACGGTGCGAGCGTGGGTTGAGGCTTGTGTAGTGGGATTGTGTAGTGGTGTTGTGTGGTGGCAGTGAGATGGTGCAATGCCCACAATGAGCAAGCACTGTACATCATATGCAATCAGTGTGTACACATTGTATACACACACACACACACACACACACATTACGTCATACTATGCACATAATATACAGGTGACTATAGTACCATGTAGGTGGATGGATAGTTCAGGTGCAGGTACCATAGCAAATGCCATACGTTGCATAGACCACTGCATGTATGGTTGCTGATGTTGTTTTGTGATGTGGAATGAAGTCGATGGTGCACTCCACCATGACATGTACACATGACCCCACCCCACCTACCCTCCAGATCCAACAACGCGCTCATCACCAGCAACTCATGGGGCACCAACTTCACCTCACAAGCTCTTGAAACAGCCATCAATGGCCTTGCAGATGCAGGGGGCCTGTTTGTGTGCTCAGCAGGGAACAATGCATGGAACATCGACATCCCTGGCTTTGGCTTTTGGCCCGCTAAATCAACAAACCGTGCTGTCATCAGTGTGGCTGCAAGTGACCGGCGTGATCAGATGTCCTCCTTTAGCAACTATGGACGTGTTTCTGTGGATCTGGCAGCACCAGGCAGTTCAATTCTCAGTACTTCATTTGACGGGAGTGGCTATGTGACCATGAGTGGGACATCTATGTCGGCCCCTTTTGTGACGGGAGCCGCTGCGCTGCTCAAGGCGGCGGTGCCAAGTGCGACGAGCGACTGTGTGCGGACAGCGCTGTTGAGGACGGTGGACCCGTTGACTGCGTTGACCAACGTGACTGTGACTGGGGTATGGTGTATTGAGCAGACTTTGAGTACTGTATTGTGACTGACCCACACAATCACAACACACAGGGGCGATTGAATGTAGAGGGGGCACTTGAATACATGATCAACTCACAAGGGTGCAGTGTCGACTACAATTACATACCACGCGCCGCACCCCCACCCCTCCCATCCCCATCCCCATCATGTATGTGCTGGGAATATATATGGATAACAGCAATGTGCTGGGATCGTATACAGAAACATGCATACACGGGATGTCCGTTACCCTAGTTCATTCACCTCCCTCCCCACCTCACATACAGCACTGACACCGGGTAACGGGGCGGGCACCCCAACCTCCCCTTCCCCCGCCCCACCAGACATCCCCATCGACCTCCCCTTTGCCCTCCCCTTTGACATCCAACTCCCCCAGCGCACCAACATGGACGTCAACCGCATCCTGCTCATCGCCGGCACCGTCGCCGCGGGGGTGCTCCTGCTCTTGGTGGCCATTGGGGGGTTGCTCGTGTGGCGCAAGATGAAGAAGCAACAACGGGTGGCGGATGCAGCTGCTGCGGCACGTCGGGCGTCGAGGCTGTCTCAGGTTGTCGCGCAAGGGTCCCAGGGGGGTGGGTCCCAGGGGCGGCCTTCGCAGGGGTCTGGGGTGTCTTCTGCTGATGGTGTGAGCAGTGGGGGGAAGGGGCGTGCATCGTCTGTGATGTACCCGGATGTGCTGGCAGCACTTGGGCCGCCACCTCCGATGCCTACCACGCCATTTGGGCGGCCGTCACGATGATTGTTTGCAGAGTTGTGTTTGCAAATAGACCGTGTTGTTGTTTTCTTCAGAATGTAGTGTAACAAATGTGATTGGAGTTGCCAAATGTACATGAAATGCGCTTTCATACATAACCCATCATACAATCACACAATCACAGCCTACGATGGTGGCGCCACGGGTACAGCAGCGCCCATGTCTTCCCCCCCCATCTCTCCCAACCCCCCCACCACCCCATGTGCTTGCATGGCCTGCATCTGCTGCACGTTGCTCCGCAACGCGAGCAGCTCCTGGTGCTGCAGAAACATCATGCGTCGTGTACTGTCCAGCTGCTGTTCTAAATTTGCATTCATCGCCAACAATTGCAGGTTGTGTTGTTGTAACGACTCCACCTGGGCCACTGCAGCAGCCAGCACCGATCCCGGTGCCACTGCATTCGTCATCCCGGACGGCCCCATCCCACTCCCACTATGTGGCTGCATCCCGGACAATCCAGCCATCACCCCACTGCTATTGTGCCCAAGCACCGCCTCCGAACGCGACCGCTTAAACGCGCCACCTGCTTTTTTCTTTTTCGCTGGGGGTTGGTTGGCCAAGTGCATGGCTGCCTGCAGCAAGTCAAAGGCATGCTTGCCCCCTTTGACTGTGGGCTCTTCACTTCCACCCGCAGTCGTGGTGGCGCCTGCAGGGGCTGTCTTGGCCCCGTCATGGGAGGGCAGTGCATCGCTCATGCGCACGCTAAATGTTGGTTTTTGTATGCTGGGCTTCTTGACGGTCTCGTGTTGCTCTGCGCTGCCAGAGTCGGAATGCGCCGGACGCTCCTTGGAGGTTTTGGCCTTGGATGTGGATGCCAAGCGGCTGGTGCGACGGGGGGGCTGCGTGTCGGCTGCAGCGGCTGTCATGAGAAACTTGTTGCCACCGTGTACGCTGTGTTCGTCCAACGCGACAGAGGCTGCAGTGTCTTCTGGAGGGGGTTGATCTGCCACCCAACCACCAGAAAAGGTGCGCAGGATGACGGTGGGCTTGCTTGACGCCGTGGTGCACCAGTGCTGTGTGTGGGGGGGGTGTATGTGCATCCTCATCCACATCAACAGACCATGTCGATTATTTATGCAAACATACCTCGGGGGGGCTCCAGGGAGGTTGTGCAAGGTGTTCTGCAGTGTTCTGTGGATGATCGAATGGGTGACCTTTCTTGGCAATCTGAGGTCGCATCGCAACAAAGTCGCGTCACTATATACAGTCTCCTAAACACCCACCCACCTCGACGGTCTGTTCGCAATACAACAATCGCTTGACTTCTTCTACCACAAAGTTGGGATCAACAGGAGGACTTCCGTTTAGATTGGGATGTAAGGTCGCAAAAGTGGTGGTGTTCAACGGTGCGTTCAACGGTGCGCATGTGCTGGTCATGATGGTGTGAGCGCAGACATTTTACTGTTTGGGAGATTGTTTGGGAGAAAAATGTGTGAATAGGCCTGTGTCTTGTGAGTATTGAGGGCTCAGTTGAGGGACACACGTGCGCACACTGACTTGTGGGTGGCTTGTGGATGGGTTTGGTGGTTGTGTGTGGGTGGTGCTGTGAGCTGATGGATGGAGTGACCAGCATGGAGTGATGAGTGAATATCCATGTATATCCAGCACGTGCTGCTCCATGTCATGTTCCTTGGAAATGGAAAAATACATTTTCACAAACATTTTCACCACAAATTCATAAAGGTGAGTCCAGAATCTTTCTACACAATTACCCAGCACGTGCACCTCCCTCTGCATCACCTCGCTCTGCACCACCACCATCAACAACATTCATCATATGATCATATTCATATCATATTAAATACCCTTAATGAGCATCAATACCCTTGCAATTCTTGGTGCCAGTGGCCAGACAGGCCAACTCCTTGTACAGCAAGCCCTGGATGCAGGGTACCATGTACGAGCATTGGTTCGTGACCCAGCAAAGCTCCCTATCAAACACGATCATCTGACCTTGATCACGGGCGATGCCACCGACTCTGATGCTATCAACCGACTGGTGACTGGTGCAGATGCAGTGCTGTCCGCACTCGGGCCTGTCCCTGGCAACGTGGACGTGTGCTCCAAGGCCACTGCACTGGTGCTCGCCAACACGCCCACTCGATATATTGTGGTCGCAGGTGCAGCTGTCAATGCACCAGACGACAAGAAATCAGTTCCCAACAAGCTCGTGTCGACGTTGGTGCGCATGCTGCAAAAGGGTGCTGTTGCTGACAAGCAAGCCGAGCTGGAGATGTTGCAAAAGAGCAGCAACGTAGAGTGGGTGTATGTGCGGCCACCACGCCTGGTGGATGGGCCGGTCAAGGAGGTCAAGAGCAACTTGTATGACTGCCCTGGTATGTCGATAACAAGGGCGTCGTTGGCTGCGTTTATGCTGAGGGTTTTGAAGGATAGCAGTGGGGGATTTGTCAGGCAGGCACCGTTTGTGGCGAATGCATAGAGGGTTGTTGTTGTTTTTGCACCTCACTATTGCACCTCACTAGTATTCTTGTTGATGTGCTTCTTCATAATTCGTCAATCATACATACCAAGTACCAACATCATGTAAACATCACTTCATATACCCTATGACATCTACTCTTCTCATCAGCCCGCATGGGAGGGTGGACATCTTGCCACCAAGCACGCTGGCAGACGACGCACTAGGGGTACTAGCCTTGTGGTGGTATATGCATAGCAATAATACCAAACATACATCCTGTAAATCGACTTCCACAGGGTCATTTGTACAGAAGCCAGTTGTGCTGTTATAAAACACTGTTCTGGTCGTCTTGTCTGAGTGGCGAGGTAGGTTGCAATGAACAACGACACCCACCACATCCATCGTGTCTCACCCGCCCTCTCACCACCCGCCCTCTCACCACCCAACCAGGTCAATGAGCTTGCCAGTCGTTTGGTTGGACATCCAGTGACGGGGGATGTGTGCCTGGTAGACACATCTGGTGACCCTGCTGCTCTCTCCAAGTGGCTACAGCGCTTTCGCAAGCATCTTGTGCGCATGAGTCATGTTGCACCCCCTAGCCCTACACGTACGTGTTTGTGTGTGGGTGTGTTTGCACTTTGCGTGTGTGTGTTGTCGAGGCAACGTAGATGAAGCAGTCACACAACCATGTCAACGCACAGGTCGGCAACGCAAGATGCCCCGCAACAAGCGTCATGCCATACACACAACGCAACCCAGCAGTCCAAAACAAAGGCAAACACCAGAGAGTTGCATGCAAGTATCACCCCCTGCACATCAAACCAGTGCCGCATCACCACGGACAGCAGCTGTTCAGCATCCCCCTCCTCCTCCTCCTCCTCATCACAGCAAACATGCGTGGAGGCATCAACCTATCAGCAACACACCACACAGCAGCAGCAGCACACAGCATACAGATCCAAGGCAAGCATTGCTATGGTCTATTGCTGGGCAGGCAACATCACTATCGTGGGGTGGGATGGTCAAGATGCATCATCAGGGTGTTGATCACCATGCCCCCAGCGGGGATGGTGCTGCTGCCGAAAGCAGCGATGATACTACTGATGCACACATGAATACACAGAAACACACTGCTGACAAGATTCAGTTGCAAGAGGTTGTTACGCCATGTTGCCAAGGGGGAGATGATCAACCCATCATGCACGATGAAACGTCACCTTGCAACAGTATTAGCACATCTCAACACATAATGATGGAGCTCATGATGATGGAGCACATGATGCAGCATGATGACAACATCCTCCATCATCATGGGCAACAACAGCATGAGCACAACCACCATCATCCTCATCCCTATAGACATGATGGGTGGGCTGACCTCCACCCTGACCTGCTAGGGGTGGTGTTGAGTCTACTCGTGGATAATTTGGCACATGTGACTGCAGCTGCTGGTGTATGCAGGTGTGTATCATGGGACCCCTCATTCCATGGGGTTGAGGGTATGTGGATCATGCACTCGAGATATATCACACACCCACCCACCTGAACATCAACAGCAAGTGGCGTCATGCATTCCTACAAGACACCCAACACCTGAGGCTCCTGCAATGTGGCCTTCCCAGCAACGACAATGATGATGAAAACAATAATGATAAAAACAACAACAACAATAAGAAGAAGAACAACAACAACACATCATGGGTGTATCACCAGCCACCCAACCCCATGGGGTCTTCACTGGTGCATGCTGCTGCTGCTGCTGGGAGTGTTTCTGCCAACATGCTGCTGGGTCATGTACAGGACGCAAGGGGGGACCCTGAGGGGGCCCTGCGGTATTATCGTGCAGCTGCCAGTAGGGGCCATCCCATTGCACAGGTGTGAAAATAAAGGGGGTAATTTTGGGGGGGTACTAGGGGGTGGGAAGGGGGTAGCTGGGAATGCAAGTGTACCCCTGTATACCATACACATTGCGTTTTCACACACAACACACACACAAAAACCCAACATACACATACACACATGGAACTCACACCAACCCCATATATATATATATAACCCCATGTATGTATGTACATATGTGTATATGTATTGTATGTACACGGAACACACACTCCAACCCACATATATGTACACATGCCTCCCATCCCCCACCTCTCCACAGGTCATCATGGGTTGCAGTTATTATGGAGCACACAGGGGTGCTGCACCAGACCCTGAGGCAGCCATGCTGTGGTTGGGACGAGGTGCAAAACAACTGTTACTGCTGGTCAACCAACACACACATGTCAACCAACACACACGCATGGACACAGAGGGGATGATGGCGGTACAGGGCAATGAGGCTGCAGAGAGTAGCAACAGAAGCAATGGGGGCATGGTCAACATGGTCAACAGCAACATGGTCAACACGACCAACAGCAACATGTGCAACGGTGTGGACATGTATACTACCACCACAACAACAGCAACAACAGCAACGCTCCCTGCTCTATCAGCAGCATGTCGACATGATTTGATGTATTTCGTTGCAGCACTGGCACGTCAATTGTTTGACACTGAGACCACCACCATGGAGACACACAACACCACCAACAATACCGATACTACCAACAACACTGCCCCAACCCCTCTGTTCCCCACCACCAACAACAACAACACCACCGTCCTTGCCATGCCAGGGTGTGCACGACAGCCGTTGCGCATGCAGGAAGCATGTGCATGGTTGGCTGTTGCTGCGCTGCTGCTGGGGTATGTGCACCTGGATGGGGAGGGGGGCCGGGTTGACCGAGTGGAGGCGATTCGCTGGTTCAAGGTTGCGGTGCAGCATGGGAGTGTTGAGGGGGAGCGTGTGTTGGGGAGCTTGTACAACACAGGGCAGTTTGCATGAGAGGGGTGGTGCATGAGTATTTTGCGTTCTGTGTGCATTTAGTTTGCATACATGTAGCTTTGACATGTGTTGTTATTTCGTTTGCACTTGGTTTCATACAAGTTGGTGTATTTACATAGGGTGTAACATGGTAGCGTAACATAATCACATGTGTAAAATACACACACACATAATGGTGTCACCCAGTGTCAAATTCACTAGGCACGTCGTTCCTTGGCAATTTCCTCCAACACTTTGACCGTCGCTTCCCAGTATGGTTTGACCGACGCAATGTCCAGTCGCTCCTCCGGTGTGTGGGCACCCAGTATGGTTGGCCCAAATGACACAAGCTGCATATCAGGGTAGGTCACTGAAATCAAACCACACTCCAGTCCAGCATGAATTGCTTCCACTGTGGGGGGTTGGCCAAGCACATCGGTCAACACACGCTTGGTCAACTGGGGGATGTTGGGGCGGATGTGGAGATGTGCGTGTTAGGGTGTGTGGGGATGGGTGTTGTTTTGAGTGCACATCCACACATGCATGACGCACCAAGTGTTTTCACACATCAACACCAACACACCCCAATGCATACCCCAAACCCCCTCTCCCCCAAATCCAATGATGGGAATCCCATCATCCCAAACCCATGTGTAGACAAGGTACATATATATACAAGGTACATACATTTACAAGGTACATACATGCGTATACAAGACACGTATCTACATTTACAAGGTACACACCTGTACAAGGTGGTTGTCAGGGTTGGGTGCCCACCCTGGATATGCCTTGCCTAGTGTCACTGATGCACCTACTAGCTCTGCTATTGATTTTTGCCTCAGCCGTACCCTTTTGGTGGTGGTGGGGGGGGGGGGGTGATTATACTGGGGGTTTGTGATGGTGTTGTGATTTTTGTACGTGGGTGTTCCATGCAACTGTGTCTACATCATGCTCAGCATACACATGCACACACAAAAACAAAAACACAACAGTCACAACGTGTACTTCTTTGTTCTTCATGTTGCAATATACACTATACAAACACACCACCCCTACCTGTCCAAGTGCCATTGACTCAACATGCTTCTGCAATACGACTCCAACACATATGCTTGCGGGAGGGGTGCTGCTTTTGGTGCACGTGCACTACCATCCTTATTCGTAGGAACAGCACTGGTGGTGTCGGTTGTTGTTGGGGTTGTAATGGGACGCACATAGCCCAAGTTGCTACTCGTCTCCACCAACCCTAGTGGTAATGTGCGTGTAGTGGGTGCTTTGAGTGTGTGTAATGGGTGCTTTGAGTGTGTTTTGGGGGTGTGCTTTGGGGGGGGGGGTGTACATGAGGAACAAGCATCTAGTACGTATTCTCCTTGTATACAACACCCCATACAATACCCATACAACACCCCATCCCTCTCACACTACCTGGTACAGCACTGCTCATGCGCTCCACACCATTAGGCAACATGGTCATCAGCTGCACCAACCTCCACCCACATTCTTTGGTCAACACATGCCCCTCATTACCCATGCCATGGTCAACTCCGTTTCCCCCCGTATCATTGACCAATGTATCGTTGACCACATCAAGTTGCACTGAGAGGGTGGGCTCTGTGGACAGGAATGACTGTTGGAGTTTTGCTTGACATGTGTGGATGATGGATTGTACAGAGGGGAGGTCGGTGTCTGGGATCTGTGTGTGGTGGGCGTGTGGTGGGTGTGGTTGGTGCACATGGTTGTAGTTGATGCTCCTGTACCTGACCAACGGCAACGCATACAATGGCACATCACCACCAATACCACCCACCCACAGACCATTCTTATAGCAGTACCATCCCCCCCATGCACACCCCCACCCACATAATTGCTATCCCCTCCACCCCCACGCCCCCACCCACATACACAAACCATTATCATAGCAGTACCATCCCTACACACACACACACACACACACACGCCCCCACCCACATACACACACCATTATCATAGCAGTACCATCCCTAGGTATAGCATTCCTTTTAAACCCAGCTTCCAGTGAAACAACACCCACACCAGGGTGCGCTGTGAGTATCTCTTGCAACACCTCTCCCAGCAACACCACTGCATTAGCCAACCCCAGGTGAATCTCAGCTCCTGAATGACCACCTTGTAATCCACGTATCTGTTGTGAGGAGAGGTGATGTGTGTGTATACATGATGTGTGTATATAGAGAGGTTGATGTGTGTACATGTATGTTGACGTATGTGCCTTGGCATACATGTGTTGTGTAGTACATGCATGCACACTCATGCATACATGCATGTCCCCCAACCCCCACCCCACACACCATCACCACATACACACGCACACGCACACGCACACGCACACGCACACGCACACGCACACGCACACCTGTAGGCTGTATGGTTGGGAACCTTCTGGGGCAGCTTCATATATCACTGGTAGTGTGATCATAGTTGCACCAGCACCAGCACTGCCCACGTACATACGACCCCATTCCTGTGGTGTGTGGGAGTGTTGTGTTTTGATATGAATGTTGTACAGAGAGTATTGTACGTACACGTGTGTATGTATATGAGTTTGTACATGAACATTGAAAGTACGTGGAGATGTGTGTGTACAGATGTGTGTGTGTATAACGCATGTTGTTGCAATGAATACCACACACTCAGACACAGCCCTCTCTTGCACCATCCCAACACAAACACATCCACACACACTCTCACACATCATCAACACACACACACACACATCACAACACACACACACACCTCTGTGTCTAGGTTCAACAGGTATGTGGCTGTCAGCATGTCCTCACCCAACCCAAATGCACCATCCATACCCTGCTCCTCCACCACAGTAAACAATGCCTGAGGGAGAGTTGTCCTTTTTGTACTTATTTCTGTTATTTTGTGCTTATTTCTGCTATTATTTTATTTGATTTGATTTTTGTGTGCATGTGTGTACATGTGTGTGTGTATTTGTGTGGGGGTGGGGTGGGGTGTGTGTGCTTCATGACTGTACATACAATATTCTTGCATACAAACAAATGTCATGTAGTGTGTATTACAACAACCTGTATACACATCATACACACACACACACACATCATACACACACACACACACACCATAACACACCTCTAGTGGTGGGAGGGTGGCAGTTGGTGGTGCGTCCAGCAGTGCAAGAGCAGTGGCAACACCAATACCATCATCAGCACCCAACGTAGTGCGATCGGCCTGAGGAAAGAAAGAGAGGGGAGGTGTTGTCATGATGGTGTTGATACCATGATCGTTGACATTGACATTGATGGTGATTGTATTGATGATACAAATGATGGTTGTGTTGATCATAGTGGTAATGGTTGTGTGTATCATACCAATGATGGTTGTGAGTGTTGTTGATCCATTCTTTTATGGTAAATATCTCACCATACTCATCACATACGACAGCACAGACATACACAACCCATGTGTATACCCACCCTCATGTGCACCAACCCACCCAAACCCACGTACCTTGAGCCACTCGCCATCAATAACAAGGTCAATGCCCTGTGTGAAAAAGTCAAACACCTTGTCGGGTGTTTTTTCAGTGACCATGTCTACATGACTCTGTGAAATGAGAGGGGAGGGGAAACATAATGCACCCATTTATAAAAGGATATCATTATAAAAGTATATCATTCGATGCAAGCCAGTTCAACAGTGAATGCACCCCCCCCATGTAGCATAACAAAAGAATGCAACCACCAACCACTACACCTGCAGCGCCACTACGGGTGCCTGCTCCCCACCCCCCGATCCTGGCCGAACAATAACAATGTTGCGTGCTTCATCTTGACGCCATGTGAGGCCACGTGCATCTGCCCAGTCCTTGAGCCATTGCAAAATGCTGTATGTGTGTTGTGTACATGTGTGCGTTTGATCACTGTACGCCTTGTACTCTCCATCTCAACGCACCGATCCTCGTGAAAAGATGGCCGTGGTACTTGTGTGACTTGTTCAAACAACGAAAAGAGGGGTTGTGGTTGCAAGCTTGCCAACTTGCCCGTGGTCATGGTGGTGGATGATGATGAACTAGAAGATGCAGCAGTAATCGTGCGTGTTTTGCGTATCACGCTCGATCGTACACGCTGCAATGTCCCTGCAAACAATCTGCCACAATTGTGCTTGAAAAAGCAACGTTGTCCGGACAACAGCGCCTGGTGATGGCAGAGCATGTGCTGTTGCAGGGTTTGTTTGTGAGTATTTGCTATTCACACAGCAGCCTAAACAAGCGTGTTGTTTGTTACAGTTACAAATTAGGTACACTGACTATATAACAAGTGTCGTAGTACAAGATGTTCTCTCACAAATCGTCTTGGTGGTAGACTAATACATCGGTGTACATACATTCTAGACATACAACCCCAACATGTTATGGGGGAGGTGCGAGGTCCAATGCAGACACAAGCAAGTGGTGCACATACATACTACGCAGCTCCTGCACGGTACGCCTGTGTAACGGGCCGGCAAGAGCACAAGTGTATGCACCGTTGCTCACCAAAACACCATCATCACCACAACCCATATACACACACCGTGGAGGTGGTGGTGCTTGTACACGATAAACTTGCGCTTCCTCCACCTTTGATGTCGACAGTGCCGCAACCTCCCCACCCACCGAGGCAGATGCTGCAACCACCTCCCCAGCATCCACACCACGAGCATTTTTACTAACACTCCCAGCAATACTTGCAGGTGGTGACACCCCTGCTGCTGTGTGTATTGATGATGCCCCCCCAAGCGCCATGCTGTCTGTGAGACTGATGAGCTCCGTGACATCACTACCACTGATGATGCTGTGGGCATCCAGCTGCGAAAGGGTATCTTGTGCACCTGCACTCTCTTCCTCTGCGGCGGTGGTGGTGCAATAGGAAAACTCACTGCAGCATGCTTGTCGACCCCATTCCTGTTGTGATGATGATGTTGATGTGTATATTAGGGACATGAAGTTGGCACACAACCACTGCTGTTTGTACTCCATATACCAGTGAATGGCATGTTGCGCGTGAGGTGGAGGGTTGGCTTGCAGATGATGCACAGGATGCATAGCCGCTGAGGAGCTGCGTGTGATGAAGGAGATGCTGCACCAAGTTGCGCGTGGTGCGTCGACATGCGGGGCACACCTTTGATGGTGGTGGTGGTGATCATGCGATTGTGGTGGTGCATGTGATCACACCACACCACAACCCCCACACATACCACTACACGGTTGCTATAGCCATGCTCATCCTCCACATGTTCAATCAAGCTTCCAATATCATACGTCTCAGCGTCGTGGCAATATGGGCACCCAAATTCAGTATCTGCAAGAGCAACGTCACCTTCTGCAAACTCTGGGGGTGTGTACGATACCAGGATGATAGAGAGGATCTGTGCTGGTAGTTGTACACCAGAGGCACAACCCCGCCAGCCTCATATGCATATACAACATGATGCATGGCAAACACGTGTCACCAAGCACAACGACGCAGAAACCAACACATGTTCGCATCTTTGCGTACCTGCAGACCGCTTTTCCCGCAGCAGCTGCTCTACCGTGGTCCTTGCATTGAATACGCTGCTGCTCGTCCCAACGTCCATTACGTTTTGTGGTTGTGGACAGGGATAGAGATGGGTGATGCTTGGTGTCACACCAAGGAAGTAATGGTTGTGAACAGCGTTGTGTTACAGAGAATGAACAACTACACACAATCCATATATATCATATAGACAATAATACTATCTTCTACTGCTTGTTTTGCTCAACACCCTCGAGGCCACACGACCAGCACCTCGTGGTGAGTCATGCATGGTGGGTATACGCTGTGGGATCCTGCTGGCCATACCCTTAACACTGCGCCGCATATCTGATGAGGCTGCAGCCATGGGTGGTGGTTCTGCTGCTTTAGTTGCAGAGGGCTCGGACACTGTTGTGAGGAGTCGGGTTGTGAGGGCGAAGAGTCGGTACACCAATACCACCATGTTCTGCACAGCCCCACAACAATACATACATGTGGCATGGAGCAATGCTTGTTGTATGCGTAGTCCAGCAGATGCGTCTAGGCCTGCTCTTGCTGCTGCCATGAGTGTTTGTGCAGGGAGCTGCTGTAGCACTGTGAATGCAGCTGTACCTATGTTGGTGGTGTGTGTGTGTGCTGGGGGGGGGGATGTTGGGATCCATTGTTGAAAGGCTTCTCTAGTAGCATGGCACTGCTACTGTGATATGTGCGATGTACAGCTCTCTGTGTAATGGGCCAGGCAAGCCCATTGTCGTTGGTGTTATAACAAGCAGCTAACATGCAGGCAACTCCATTATGGGGGTTATTACACGCAGCACCAACCGACCCCATATACCTTGTGATAGAGGGTCTGCTGCTGGTGGGGTACCCAAACCCCCAACCCCACCCCCTGCTGCTGTTGTTGCTGTCCCCCCGGCTGTACTGGGGTTGGCTACTGCTGTGCTGTCTTGTGCATTATCATTATCATGTGATGCACGTTGTTGGTCTGCTGCATTGCGAGGGCGTGGTATGTGCTGTGTACAGGGAGTGTGTTTTGTGGAATAGTGGGTACGCGTTGGTTAATATGTATACATGTGTGAGCATGACATGCGTTGTTGTTCCATGACTACCATTGTATGCTCGTACACACATACCCGGTCTTGCATGGTCAGCAGCAAACGCTCTAGCTGCATAATCTGTGTATGTTCATCCACAATGATGCACTGCATGCATATACCCTACGATACCAAAATGACACCACTCAATAACACATCCCGCATACCACCACATTCCACACACCTTGTGCACAGCATCCTGCCCTCCTGCGCCCGGTACCTGCTGTAGGGGTGCACCCTCCAGGGCCCCCTCTGGTTGCCGGGCCCTCGCAGCACCCGCAGGGGTGGTGACGAGTGCGTACGCCATGTGCCAACGCCACACTGCCATGCGCTGCCGCAACAGGGTTGTTGCATTGTTGATGGCCGTCGTCGCCTGAGGCGGAGGGGGGATGTGTTTGTAAACTATGTGTGCATAGAGTAGTTTTGTGGGGGGGTAGTTGTGTGAGAAGACGTGGGGGGTAGGGTGTGAGGAAATGTGGGGGGATGGATGCGTGAAAATGTCTAAACACTGTTGTGTGAATATGATGTTGTATGAATACTGTACAGCACTACCACATGGTCATCCTTCTTGAGGACAATGGAAGGCTTTGTATTGGTGGGCAAGAGCATGGTATTGTAGGATACGCCCACTTTGTTTATGCCCACCTACAGACAAACACACACACACCCAACATATACTCACCCTTCATCACCCACCTCCACCCTCCAACGCCCTCCAACACCCACCTCGTGTGCTTGTGTACTCAACCGCACACACTCTGCCTCCAGTCGGGCTCGTTGCACTGCCCCCTCTTGTGTTTCTGCCTCATGCCTCGTTGCAGCATCACGAAACACCCTTAATCGCACCGTTTCCCTTCGCTGGGCTTCGACTTGGGCTGTGAGCTGGTGCTGTGTGTTGAGTGCTGCATGGAGACGTGCGTGCCAGTCATCTATGGTGGTGACATGGTGTGTGTGAGGGTGTGGTGACATGGTGTTTGTAAGGGTATGGGGGCTTGGGTCTACAGGAGTACATCCACCACATGAACATTCTTTATACACCATACATTACACACCAACACTGTTGTCACACCATGTTGTATGTCGATCAAATGTGTATATGTGTTCCATAGCTGCATGACCAAGTGTGCTGCTTGTGCATGGTGTGTAGACAACTGTGTTTGTGTGTGTGTGTTGGGGAGGAAAGCACACAGTACCCCTTTGCATGGCAACCCCTTTGCAAACCAACAACATACCAATCGCACAACATCTGCGAGCAATACAGCAATTGCTGTGCAAAGATCCTGCACACCAGCCAATTGCAACGCATTCAATGGTGTTGTGTTGGAAACCTGCATGTGCGTACCATCCCCATCACCTTCCCCTCTCACAACAACCACCTTGCCTGCAACCCCACTGGGTATCCATGGTGGCTTCCCCAATGGATGGTGTGCTGGATGACATTGTTCTACTGGTGCATCCTGTTGAGGAGCAAGCAAGGTGCGCATTGCAGCACGACAATGGGTCCCGAGCACGTGTGCCCGCCATGCAGCAGCGGTATCGAGGGCGGTATGGGGTGCTGTCAGTATCATATGGAGCATGGATGTGATGTCGGTGGTTTGGTCGGTGCGTGGTGGTGCGTCACTTGGGAGGACGGGGATGAGCGTGCCACCGTGGGGGCATGGCGTGATGAGCGGCATGGACGCAGGGATGTGCCCTGCATGTGCAGGGATCCGTATACATTGCTGCAATGGCTCCAGACATGTTTTCAAGCGGGTTGTGAGCACGGAAGATGGCGTGGTGCTGTTGTTGGATGGTGTGATCGGTTGTTGTTGTTGTTGCGACAACCGGCTATCACACCAACACCAACACCTACTCGACGGACACACGTGCTGGTTCTGGACGTCTGGAACTGATCAAGGACAACCCACGCATCGTTGGAGGATGGTCATCTTGTTGTCGAGTGCTGCTCGTGTTGTTGCTCGTCTCCATGTGTTCAACAACAAATCAACACACATCACACGGAAATATAAAACATCAAAGTTATCGCAACGAGTTGAGAAACAGCACGGCCACCACGGTGATGGTGATGAGCACTGGAATCAACGTCACCACATACAGCCCAGCATATCCCATCCAGTCGGGCAACATATCTGCAAGATCATTGGGCTTGTCCTTGGGGTCTCGACCCATGGGTGGCAGCGCCACTTGACGCTCCTCGGGGTCTTGGGGGACTGCCACGGGGGGCGCTGTGCATCAGGCTGTACACATTGTGGGTTTTGTACATATTCATTCAGTACTCACAACCCCAACCCCAAACACACCTGCTTCTTCCAAGAATGGCCAGTTGGTCATTTCCCTATGCAGCTCCATCAATGCAACACGATCCCGTGGAATTTTGCCCTCACTAATTTCCACAAGTGCTGCTGCCATCTCATCACGAGAGACCAAGCTCTCCTGTGTGAGTGATGGTGGGATGTGTGATGGTGGGATGTGTGATGGTGGGATGTGTGATGGGAGGATGTGTTTGCTGGTGGGGTGTATGTGTGATGGTGGGCTGCACATGTGTTGTATTAATGTATGTATCGGCATGTATGAGCTGCAAACAAACAATCCTGTGGGATGAAACGGGGAACCCTACACACAAGAAACCCCATGCACACTACCTCAATGTCCATGGTTCTCCGCTGTTCCCGCGCACGGGGGTCTTCAATCTGCACAGTCAATCGTACTTCATTGAATGTCATGTCACGGTTGTCCTTGAGCAGCTGCAATACACGCACAACGTCCCGGCAATACTGCTTGGCATCCTGTTGTGTGGATTGGTTTGCGTGTGTGGATGGGTGCGTCTACACGACAAGCACAAACCCATTCAACACGTACCGCTTCTGTGACAATATCTGCACCTAGGACTTTGGTGGGATCTGCTGAACGGTTGGTTGTTCCTGGGTGTGAGGTTGTTGGGGGTGGGCATACAGTGGATGCCATTACAATGGTTGACCAGCTCACACCCTGCGTACCACTCTCTGCTTCTGCTTGTCGGCGCATAAATTCCTCCATCTGTGCCTCCAAATCCTTTTCTGTGTCCTTGGCAGCCCTGTCGTTGTGGGAGGATAAGTTGAGGCATTGTGTGTTTATGGCTGAAGCAAACTTTACTTTCTATACCTGACTGCTACACATGGGTGGCGTTTTCGAAGTGTGCTTACTATGGCAGGGGGATTGAGGACTGCCACGCGCGTGTGCTTGATATGGCATGCGGAGGATGCTTGTATTGTCTGTACTGTGTGTGAGAGCAACATGGCTGCTGCTGTTGTGAAGTGATTGTATGTCTTTTTGTTTGTGTTTTATCAGGTGAAAACAAAGAGAGTTTTGAAATATGCACGCAGCAACCATGGTCAAACTTTGACTGGATTATTTATGCAGCACACCCGTGGTAGGCAGCAGGAGAACAACACTGCATGCATAGCACACGTGGCCTTTCTTACAACAACAATAGAAACAACAGTTGTTTGGGATTGTGTCATGGCACGAGGCGACATCATCAACATTGCCATGCACTGCCACAACGATCCTGGGGTGGCAGCACTGACACTGTGTCTGTATTATCCCTAGGTATGATCCCCTGTATACTCCTGTATACTGTTGCAATCACTATATATTGTCACTACATATGGTCATTCATATCACGGATGGTTGGTACCATCACACACACACACACACCCTGTTGTAACCTCACTTTTTCACACCAAAAAAAACTAGGCACCATGCTTTTTGGAGAGGGCACTGATGCTCACACTGCACACCACATCCTCAGCACTGCACTGGATGCAGGGGTTACATTATTTGATACCGCTGAAATGTACCCCGTACCACAATGTGCAGCAACCCAAGGGGCATCGGAGCGTATAGTGGGGGAATGGCTGCGTACACATGTGGGTGGGGCAAACCGGTAGGATTATGAGACCTGGGTGGATTGAGGGGGTTGTGTGCTGTGTGTGTGAATAGGATGGGCGCAGGTTTTGTCTGGTCATGATGGTGGTGGCGATATTGACGTGCATGATGATGAATTACTGATCCAACTGCAAACCACCATACCCATTTTGATGACATACACCAACGTGACACACACCAACATGACACACAGCAATCGCATTGTAATCACCACAAAAATAGCGGGGCCCTCTGGTGAGATGACATGGATACGGGGAGGACCTGTTTCTATGGATGCTGAAAACATAACCACTGCTATTGATGGCAGTCTGCAGCGATTGGGAGTACAGTGCATAGACCTGGTGTACCTGCATTGGCCTGATAGGTACGTGTGTGTGTGCTGGGTAGGTGCTGTGGGTATGTGTTGTGTATGTGTGTGTGTGTGCTGGTTTGTGGGTTTGTGGTTGTGTACATGGTTTTGTGAGCTGCATGGTTTTGTGAGTTGCAATGCCTGCACAATGTGTATGAGCAACCCACCCCCCCC
>VFQP010001619.1_pt1 | contig 29096 bp, 47 predicted proteins | sample 3512351 | NCBI WGS metagenome assembly VFQP01 (sample SAMN10412372, study PRJNA504923) | tailings metagenome | isolation source: Relicate 1 Philex TSF1 revegetated site | place: Philippines: Tuba, Benguet | collected 2017-08-29
TGTGTGTGTGTGTGTGTGTGTGTGTGTGTGTGTGTGTGTGTGTGTGTGTGTGTTACTATTGCGTGTGTATGTTTTATTTTACTTTTCCCACATTCTCCTGTATCACCTCAAAACCCACTCCACCCCCCACCTCCCTGCCCCCAACCCCACCCCACACACAGGGTAGTTGGTTCACGCCCCATTGTGGAGGGCCGCCCTGGTGCCTCCCTAGCCTCCCTCAACCTGGATGACCTGCGTGCACGTCTGACTGAAAAATGGGAGGGGCATGTGATTAGTTACCAAGATGTGCTGTCTGCTGCGTTGTATCCCAAAGTGTTTGATGAGTACAAGTATGTGGGTGGGTGTGTTTTGGGGGTTTGGGGGGGGAGTATGTGTGTATGTGTGTGTGGGGGGGTGTATGTATGATGGGGATGCATGTGTTGATGTTGGCCAACTATGTACCACATAATGTGTACCTTTTTTGCTCTCCACATACCCTCCCGCAAAACACACACCTCTCACAACACCTCTCACAAAACTCAGGTCTTTCAGCGTACAGTACAGCCACCTGATCGAACAGCTTCCAACACGTGCCTTTTTCGCCCCCTTGGACATCGATGAAGAGGTTGACATCCACATTGCACAAGGCGTGGGGTTGGCTATCAAGCTCAAGGCTGTGGGAGAGCTGCAGCCCAATGGTATACGAGAGGTGTTTTTTGAAACCAATGGCATCCCACGTGTGGTCGATGTGGAGGACATGCGAGAGGCCAAGGTGTTGGGCAGGGCTGCTCGTGACAAGGCTGACCCTGATACGTTGGGGAGCATTGGCGCACCCATGGCGGGGCAGGTGGTGGATGTGCTCGCCAAACCCGGCAAGTATGTCTCCGCAGGAATGCCGCTTGTGGTGCTGTCGGCAATGAAGATGGAAACAACAGTGGCAGCGCCCGTGTCGGGGATGGTGCAGCACGTGGCTGTAGTGAAGGATGATCAGATTGATGCGGGTGACTTGTTGGTGAGCATCATGGAGGAGGCAAGTGGGCTGGAAACGATTGATGAGAGTGGGGGGAGTGGGTTGAGCTCCATGGATGATGACCGTGTGCGCAAGCAAGTGGCAAATGCATAGTGTTATTGTAACAGTTGAGGAATTCCGGTCGGGGGGTGGCGATTTTTGGTGTGTGTGTGGTATATGTATGTGTACAAGTGTGTCACGGCTTTTGTAAGTTTAGTATATACAAACCAAGAAACAAACGCAAAATCACACAACTATGGAGGAAACAGCACCAGATCCATCCCAATTGATAGCAGCAAAGACCAAGAAAAGACCCCGTGTGCTCGTGCAGGTGGATGCCAATGTCGCATCTCAAGAAACAGATACAAAAAACCTGTCAGAATACGAAGTGCAGGCACGTCATCGTGTGCTATACAATCCAAATTCCCCAACAACAACAACTCCTCATTCCCATTCATACAACAGCGATTGCAAAGGATCAAGCACAATCAAAAGCGTATGGAAGAGCTGGGCTTGCTTGAAGCAGTCACAGACCTTCGACAAACACATGCCCAGCAGCAGCAGGAACAGCAACGACTCCGCCTCCCACCACGTCCCCGCGCATTTGCATCAGCAAAGCTCCAACCCCCACCTGCAGTACGACGCAGCACCCGTGGCACGGCAACCAGTGAGCCTGATGCAGCACCTCGGCAGCTGCAAGAGGATGACGTGGCACCTGCATTGTTGACATTGGAAGAGTTTTTCGATGCCAACAACATCGACTACACCAACGCCATTCGTGCTACTGGGTTTACAGGCTGGGTCAACCCAGTGGTGCGTCAAGAGTATGGTATTGCAGAAACAGCCGCAGATGCATGGGAATCCCAGGGGGGGGGGAAGTTTAGCAGGAAAATCGACAAAAAAGGTGTTGGTGTTGTGTGTGGTTTTAATGAACATCATGTTGGTTCATGTTACATGTGAAATGAGGGTGTCCAAAGAATCACCATGTACACTACATGCATTATATATCATGCTGTCACTGTCTGTACATGCACATCACACCCTTCACACCCTTTCCCATCCCCTCATCCCCCACGCCCCTCATCCCCCACCCCCCTCATCCCCCACCCCCCCATCCCACAGCCATCCCTGCCCACATCAAGGCCAAGGGCTGGAGCGACGCCAAAGCCCATGCAGCAACACAGCTATTGAAAAATCCCAACCAGTACTTTTACAGGCTCACAGCACCAGGGTCGCCCCAGGCACACGGGGATTGGAGTGAGGAGGAGCATACGCTGTTTGTGAAGACCATGCGGCAGCATGGTGTGGGGGATAAGTGGTATGTGTATGTGTTGGGAGACAAGTGGTACATGTTGAGCATGAGAGGAGGAGGATGTGGGAAATGGTTGTGGTACATGGGCAATGGTTGTGGGTGATGGGACTGATTGGTGTGGAACATCATAGTCATCATCCACCCACCCCCACATGTATATATATCACGTTGTATTCTCAGTTTCAACCATCATGTCTTCCCCACACATCATGTCTTCCCCACACATCATGCACACTTCACAGGGGCTTGTTTGCCAGCTACATACCAAATCGTGTGGGGTATCAGTGTAGTGCCTATTATCGTGAGGTCATCATCCCCAGTGGACTTGTGTTGGACCCACGCTTTCGTATTAGCCGCAGTGGCAAAGCCGAATATGTGGGATAGCTGGTGATGTGTGTTGGTGTTTTGTGGTGGTGAGAGGGTGTGCTGGGGATGCATGATCATGGTCAGAGCCATGGCTGCAAACACAAATCAAGGTAAAAAGACAAATCACTTTTGAGGAACACATCCAAGGTACATATACATATATAGTTCTTCAAGGCATTTTCATGTGTCATGCTTTATACTAGTAGTAACCCTAGAAACACTAGTAACACAATGTGCACTATGTAAGGAACAAACCACATGTGCTTCCATGTGCCAGTACTTGCTGCTGCTGCAACACATGTTACATCAATGCGTGTAGAATGGTACACATATAATTGCATTGCATGAATACACACACACACACACACACATGAATACACAGACGTCCAACATGGATTGTGGTGTGTCACAAACCACGAACATCACGTTCATACACAGGCAGGTCTGCTGGTTTGCGTGTGTCTGTATTGTTCGTGTTGGTCACACTCCCCGTCACTCCTGCAGCATGCTGTCGCACCATGTTGGCAAACAACTGGTGCCTGTTGGTGTGTGTGTGATGTTGGGAGGGGTGAGTGCATGCACATGTGTGAACGCACCTCACAATGAAAACAATGATGATGAAAACAATGCACACAGGCATAGATCAATCATACACATCGATCATACACAGGTGTTGAGCACAGCCCTCCCACTACACACTCCACGGAGGTGTATGTGTACCACCGTACACACCAGGCAATCACATACCATCGTAAGTCACTTGTCAATTCTGGGTGAAATGCAGTTGCAAGCAACACATTGGATCGCACAGCCACTGCCACCTTGTCGTGTCCACTTGCCACATCATTGGCCTTTTCATCATCAGTCAAAGTATACTCTGCCAACACCTGCACGTAGATGGGGAAGGGATATCAAAGGGGGATAGGGATATGGAAGGGATATGAAAGGGGGACAGGGATATGGAAGGGATATGAACAGGAAATTATATGAAGAGGACAGGATAATGTAACAGTACCATGAGTAGCACAATAATATGTAATCATGACTCGCCATGATGTACCCGTAACAATGAGAAGCATGGGAACAGCAACACTGAGCAACCGATGTGGTGCTCAAAACATACAAGTGCTCATGCTATAATGTGATGTTCTCACCAACACACCACCATCACCGCACCTCCACATCTGGTCCTGTCTCCAGCACAGCAGGGGCCCTGATAAACATTGCACGAAAGGGCCCCGCGTGGGCATCTGGTAAGCATGCAGGTGGTGGCAGGTGTGTCTCAAAGCTGTTTACCTGTGCACCAAAAAAGTTGCGTTGCACATAGCAATCCAAGCCACCAAGGAGTGCCTGACCACCCTTTTTGGTGCCTATTGGATGGGAAATATGTATGTGTGGTTGGATGCTGGTGATGCACATGTTGGAAACACATTCCAACACCGTCCTTCTTCAACCCACCACAACACACCAGAGGCACGGTTGGCAAGAAAGATGAGCCCTGCACATGTCCCCCATATGGGCCGTCCCTTGTGTGCAAACTGCTGCAGCTCGGGGATCAACCCCCACTGCTCAGCCACAAGCGCCATGGTGGTGGATTCGCCACCGGGGATGATCAGCCCAGCACACTGCGCCAGTTCTGCAGCTGTGCGCACTTCAATGCCCACAACACCTGGCACCTTGTTGAGGCACGTAATGTGCTCCCTAAACGAGCCCTGGAGGGCAAGAACGCCAATGGTGATTGTATCATCCGGCATGTGGGCGTGTTGCTGTTGTTATTGTTTGATGGTGAGCAGTAGTGGTGGTGTGTTGTTCACTGCAGCAAAAAGTCAGTGGATCTTTCCGAAGGAGAAGCACAGAGTCAGGGGAAGAAAAGCACAATCGATAGCTAGTTGCCACGCTGCTTCTTGAACAAGAGAGTCACAGATACCTATTCGTTGTTGCAGTATTATGGTATTGCACGATCAATAAATAACATAATCACTCGGTTAGAAAAACGAACTACAACAAACTTGGATCATCAACATCGGGCTCCACGCCAATGCCCTCTAGCAGTGCATCAACATCCTCCCCCAACTCCTCAAGCCGCGCACGCATCCTGTGATGGCAACAGTGACAGTCACGATGATGATAACGACCACTATTCACCCCAACACCCTCCCCTCTTAGCTCCCCTACCGTTCAGCCTTGGCCTCCTCTTGCCCCAAACACACCAGCAAATCATGCATACTCTCCTCCTGCTCCTCTTCCACCTCTTGCCTCGTTGCTGCTCGTGCCTCTTGCAGCAAATGATCTACGTCCAGTCCCACCCCACCGCCATGCTGCACAACACCCCCCGTGTCACCCCCAGTGGGACCACCATCCCGGCCACTCCCTCCCCCTCGCAGTTGTGCATCTCGCAACTGTGCCTCCACCTGCAATGAATGTGCTTCTAATTGATTATACGCAGCAGATAAGTCTTCTAGGTCGCGTGCAAATTTGTCAGCTGCCTCGCGTGCGAGTTGTACCTCTTCCCGACACCCCACCACTTGTTGACGCAGCCGACCTACCTCACCTGTTGGGGAGTTGGTCACAAGGAGAGTTGGTTGTGTATGGTTGTGTATGGTTGTATATGGTTGTATGCTATTATGCTATTCCACATATATAACACCCATACTGACTGCAGACTGCAGACTCTATATATATATACTGCACATGTGAAGCATGTACCCTCCTATTACAACCTCCCAGTACAACCACTTTAACCAAGCATATTGCACACAACCACACATAACCATGCAACCACACATCACCCACACACCTTGCAACTCATCCCGTTGCACGGTGACTGTTGACAATTGACTAGACAGATCCTCCACCCTGGCCTGTACTGCGGCCAGTGTTGCTGTTGTACTGGGGCTGCTCACAGTGGGGTTGGTAGAGGAGGTGGGTGTTGGGGTGGGTGTGGTGGTGCGGGCAAGGTCTTGTGCCAGTGCAGTGTTGCGTACACGCAGCTCCTCAATTTCCCTGTTGTATACATGAAATGAAATGATATATGAAATGATATGATATGATGATGGTGTTATAAAGTGTGTGAAAGTGTATGTACCAGGGTGTGTATGGTGGATACCATGTACACTTGTAGGAAATGCACAGCACCCATGAACAAATGCAAACACACCCCTCACCAAACACACCCCACACACACCTGCGTAATGCAGCCACTGTGCTCACAGCAGCAGCAGGCCACCCTTCACTAGTCCCTCCCACTCCCCCCCCACCACTCCCCCCACCACCCACACCACCCCCACCCCCACTGCTACTCCCCACACCCCCACCCCCACTGGGCGGGTGTGTTACCCCACCACCACCCCCACTGGGCGGGTGTGTTACCCCACCACCCAATGCTGCTGTGGGGAGCGGTGGTGTGGGTGGGAGTGACCCAGCAACAAGCAATGCCTGCTGCAGTTGTGGTTGAAAGGAATTGACGAGGCGTACAAAGGCAGGGGAGATGGGGTTGGGTGGTGCTGCTGCTTCACCTGTGTGATGCGTATTGATAGAGCATGTATTGGGGTCACGTGAGCGGTGTGCATTGCTATACAAATGTGTACATACGAAATCGATATGCACAGCGTCTTCCTCAAGAATTCTTCCCCACCCCCCCCCTCATTCACCCCCCCCCCCCCCACACACACACCATTCAATGCAGCCTCACGTGCACGATCCACCAGCGGCACCCTCCCCCCTTCCACCCACAGGGGGTCCTCCTGCATCCCCCCCAACACCCCCAACACCTCACTTGCACCCACACGCTGCCCAATCGCACCCCGCACCCCCTCTGCGTCGGTGGGCGTGCCATACAATACACACACACCCAGGAGCAGTGCAGCCAGCCCACGTGTGAGTGGGTGTGGGGTGCCAAGACGACCAGAGAGTATGTCCAGTAAACAGGGGATGTGTGCAGCAGCTGCAAGGAGGGAGGTGATGGCTGGTTGGCAGTCATGTGTCCATGTGATGAGCATACATAAGATGTCTGGTGCTGCAAGAGCAAGCCCTGGGCGATCCCCTGTGTGTGTGGGGGGGTGGAGGGGTGTGAGGGGGTGTGAGGGCTGTTGGGGAGGGTGTTGATGTGTGTGGGGGGTGTTTGATGAGATGGTGTGTGTGCACGGGTGTGCATTTGGATATACATTGCAACACATGCTTTGACACATCACACACACATGCACAACAACAACACATACACACCCAACACACACACACCACATACACACTCCACACAAACACACTCTCACACACACACACCTTGACTGGACAGCAATGCCTGTACATACGTCATACACCGTGGCATGAGGTAGTTACCAGGTGCGGCGTGTACCGACAGTGGTATGATCAACGCCCGTTGCTTGGCGTCGGCATTATCTTGTAGCAACAGGGATGTTACACCGGCGGCTCGGCTGCTCACATGCATGTCTGGGGAGACGAGTGCTTTCACCAGTTCAGACCCAAAACTACTACATGCATCTGTGATTGTGTGTATTTGTTTGTTTGTGTATATATATATATATATGTGTGTGTGTGTGTGTGTGTGTGTGTGTGTGTGTGTGTAGGTATATATGTGTGTGTGTATTTGAGTGTGTGTGTGTGTGATCGTGTTTTGATTATGTATATGTGTGTGTATGAGTGTGTGTGTGTGTATCAATTTGTGTATTAATGTCTGTATACACAACACTCAATAGGCATACATACATGACGGCCATACATGCATGGCAGTACACAACACACCACCACCACCCACCTGCATCATCACCCAGCGGCACCATAGTGCTCACCAGTGCAAGCTGTCCCTCTCGATTCCCCACACAATAGCTCCGCAACACCTCTCGTGCCGCGGCCCTGCCATACCCCTCTGCCCCATACAAAGACACCCGCAGTACTGCTTGTATGATGGGTATCTGACCAATGGGGGCTGTGATGGTGAGGGAGGCAAATGCGTCTCGACATGCAGTGTTGTTGGCAATGAGCTTGGTGGCGGTGTGCAATGCCTGTGTTATTACATCAAGGGGTGGGTATGAGGGGGTGGATATGCGTGTGTGTGTGTCAGTGAGCATATATACAACATGGTAATGTAAACAACATGGCAGTGGAAAGAAAAAACAATGTACACACACAATTATACAGCACCATCATCCACACAACCATACCACCACCACACCACCACTCCCAATTTCCCCCACAATACACATACAGCTGCACGTATGGGCCCCTGTGTCGCTTTGCTAATCCCTGTGATTGTCAATGGCTCCAACAACCCCTGCTTCAACAACACGCCCTGCACCGCGTCCACATTCTGACGCTGTGTTGTGCCGGGGCCCTCTTGGGGCCCCTCTGGGGCATCCACAAGGGGGGCCATGAGTATTTGTGTGAGCATGAGTGCTGTGAGTAGGTTGAGTTGTTGCTGGCGTGTCAGTTTATCAGCAGCTGCTGCAGCAAGGGTGGGTTTCAGCAAAGAGGTGAGTTTGGGGATGAGGTTGAGCTCCCTGGGGGGGGGAGAGGGGGGGGGGGAGGGTGTGGAGGGTTGTACCATAGCAACCATGCAGTACAACAGCAAATACATGCAGTGCAACAGCATATACATGCAGTACAACAACATATACATGCAGTACAACAGCATACATGCAGTACCTCACATGACCTACCTCAACATGCGTTGTGTCTTGGGATTGCACAGTGTCAAGCTACAACACAAATCAAGTGCATCCTGTACCACACCGCCCCCTTCACACCCACCCTCTTTCTCCACTGCCTGCCATGCATACTCAAATGCCCCCTGATGTGGGAGATGGGTATGTATGTGGGGTGTTTGCCTCTCCAAACACACACCCACACCCCACCACACACACAAACAAACAAACACGCACACAAAAACACACACGCACACAAAAACACACACGCACACAAAAACACACACGCACACAAACAAAAACACCAAAAAACACACCTGGAATGCAATCAGTTGTTGTAGGTCTGCATTGTTTGCTGCTATTGCCGCCAGCAGCAGCAACCCCTCGTTACGCAGCACCTCTTCATCGTGCAACAGTGATACGAGTTGACTCACACGTTGACTCTCATTTGCAACTGCCTGTGTGGTGGTGGTGTTCACAACAGGTCATTTGTTTGTGGTGCACACATGTGTACGTGTACGTCTGTAGTGTGCGTAACAACACATTGAGCTCCGCACACCCACTTTCACCCCCCCCCCCCCCAAAAGTACCTCTTGCACGCGAAATGGTGTGGCATGCATCAGCGCCGCCAACGTCTTGACTGCATGATAGCGTATGTAGAAATCACGCTGCACCACAGATGCACCACCAGGTTGCCCCCCATTGGGTGCCATCCCATCCTCATCATCAAATAGACTCAACAGCAACGACATGTTTTCCCTATTTGTTGTAAACAATTGTGCATTCATGGCATGTGCGGGAGTGGCTTGTGCTTCCTGCTGGCGTGCCTTGGGTGCTTGTGCCATGCTCACATGGAGGCATTCAATGGCACCCCGCACAAGGGCAGTGTCGCTGCGCTCATCACGTAGAATGCTGATGAGGATTGGCATGCCGATGTTTCCCAGTGCTAATTGTGCCTGTCGTTCGTTGGTTGGTTGGGTGTGCATGTTGTTTGGGCAAGTAGTGTGCACTGTGGTGTACATGTTGCGTCATCACACCTCGACGGAATCAAATGCAATGTCACGCAGTTGGGACAATGCTTCCGTGCGCTCTTCTGGGATGCTGCTCTCTGAGACACGGTTGAGGAGCTGCTCCACCTCTTCCTCCAGGGAGAGCACTGTCATGTTCGTCGGGTGGCATGTGATTGGGGTGTGTGCACCAGATGTTGTTCTGTACTTGTTCACTACCTGATCCATTGCCACGACCACCAAATGTCTTTGCCAATGCACCCAGCATGGTGTTGTGTTTTTGTTGTGTTATGGAGTTGATGGCATGGCTTGATGTGTGTGTGTGTGGCTAATCCTTTGTCTATTCTCACGCTCTTGATCTTGTGAGTTGTTGCCAAGCTATGTGTTATAAAGGTATGTGACAAACTATGTTGCTGCCAATTGATCAACATAAAACGCAAACAAAAATCAACGTGTTTTACATACACACAAAGAAACAAGCTCAGAAAATATTCCCCCGAGCACGACGCAGCATTAGGCAAACAAATCCCAGCCAAATCCAACAGAAACGATGATGATCATCACATCCCGCCACTCTGTGGTTCACCCTACGCGATCCCTCACACGAGCACCACCACCACCACCGCGTAGGCAAAGAGTGTTGTTTCAGCAGGTTCGCCAGCCCATGCACAGCAACTGGGTTTCAACAACATCCATCATGCCCAGTCAGCCCCGACCCCAGCCCCCCAGCGCTTCCGTGACTGCTTCCAGCACGTTTACACCTTCCATGTGGGATGAGGAACGCAAAGTGGCGTTGTTGAAGCTGGCTCGTGTACACAACCTGGTGCCATCCATCTTGCTCGTGTTTCTGGGCGCGTGGGTAGGTGGTTTTGGGGGGACATATGTTGTGGTTGCATGCATGTACATGCATCATCATCATCATCACTCGCAGGCTGGTACTGGGCGTACCTTTGCATGCTTTGGGAGTGCACTGGCATCACTCAGCGTGTGGGTCATGTCGCTGGTGTCGGGTGGTGTTGCCATTGCGTCTGTCATCGTCAACGACTACTTTGACTGGTCGAGTGGCATTGACCAACAGAATTCCCCGGACAAGGTGTGTTGGGTAAGCATTGTGCTTCATGTACGAATATATACACACACTCCCCACACAATCACACGCAGCCGTTGCCCAGTGGCATCATCCAACCAGACCTCGCGCTCTTGCTCTCTTTATCACTGTATGCAGGTGTGCTCATCTCTGCATGCCTATTGGAACCACGTACAGTGCGTATTATTGTAGCATGGTCGGCAGCATTGACATTGCTGTATACACCATTGCTCAAGAAGATGACTGGTGTGAAAAACATAGTGGTGGCGGCCATCATTGCAGCGTCTCCATTATCAGGTGCCCTTGCTGCTGGCGCGGTATGTGTTTTGGTGTTTATGCAGGTGTTTACCTCTCTGCGTGTGTGGTTGTTGCTGATTACAACTTGCATCATCCTGTACACCCACATCTGTTTCCCACACACAGGCCCCCAGCGCGCTTGCAGCAGTTGTTGCAACATGTGTATGGGCATTCCTAGGCGTCTTGCATCGTGAGGTATTGATGGATATCACTGACGTGGATGGGGATGCCAGCGCAGGGGTGCTCACCATGCCTGTGGTGTTGGGGCGTCCAGCAGCCCTCGCATTTGCAACTGGGTGTGTTGCAGTGGCAAGCGTGTATGGATTGTATCTTGCTGTGAAAGGTGCAGGGCTTGCATGGCTGGTATGTGGTGGGTTATTTATTGGGCATAATAACGACTGGATTCACACTTGATTGTTTGATGACACCGTGGACATGCACACACCCCATCACAGTGGACAACCTACCCAGCAATTTCGCAATGGGTGGTGCGAAGCTTGGCCACTGTGGCAGTGGCATCGGTTGCATCACAATTATTGCAGGGGTGTGTACAAGTGTATCGCAGCAATTATGATGAGACAGTGACTGGGGGAGTGATTGATGGCTCCTTGTTGCCAATTGGAGTGGGCATGCTTTTGATGGCGACGCTAGCGTGAAGGACTGTGTGGTGAAGAGGCCGAGGGAGTGGGAGGAGGGGGGATTGTACATGTATTCCAACAACGAGTGATGAGCCAACCTTGCGATGCTTGCAATTGTAGACTGTCGATTGTGTACATCCATACTCGTGATTCCTTCATTTTTGATAACAGACACCCTGATGATGATAGGATGATGATGATGACGAATGTAACAAGATGCCTGCCACCTGTACATTGCAGAAACCGATGACACCTGTTTTTTTTCACTTTTTTGCACAAAACACCACGTTTTCCAGCAAATCGATCATTGTTTCCACGAAAACACCATCTACGCACCATTACAACTCGCTTACTTGAGCACAATGATGCGTCTGTGTGTATTTGCATTGCTGCTGATGGCCCCTGCATCGCTTGCCCAATCTGCAGCATCGGCCAGCTCTGTTGCTCGTGTGGACGAAAACAGTGCACAGGTCATCACCAACACGGCTGCCATGGGCAATGCACAGGCCGCTGCACAGGGCAAAGCATCTGGCCAACCAGTGCCTGGTGCGAGCAACACAGCAGCAGGCGCATCTGATGCAACAAGTGCGCCAGGTGTGTTGGTGACCATGTTCCATCTTATCTACAGGGGGATACCCTCACCAACACAAACAACAACAGGGGGCTCTGCCAAATCGTCTTCATCCTCTACTGCAGTCGGCATTTCCCAAGCGGTGGCCCTTGCCTCACAATCCACAGCATCCGCACTCGCATCCACATGCAGTGGCGGTGATGCGTACAGCTATGCCAAGGCAGCAGCAGACGGTGTGGCTCGTGCAGTGGCCCTTGCGTATGCAGAGAGCAGTGCATCTGCATCATCCACCCCTGGCAGCAAGAGCGGTGCCTATGCAGCAGCAGACACAACGGCAGTGTCCCGCGCAGTCGCCACTGCAACAGCCACAGCGGTCGCAGATGCATCGTGCTGCAAGCAAAACACACGTGCAATGAGCGTTGCCAGTGCAACCGCGCTTGATCAGCAGATTGCCACTGCATCGTCACGTGCTGCTGCTGCCAGTGCTGGTGGTGACACATCCACCAAGGCCAAAGCCGTCCAGGTAGCGGTGTCCGAGGCGGTGGTGAGTGTTCTTGCAGAGGCGTTTGCTGCCGTCAAGGGCTGTGCCGGAATGGAGCCCAAGCGTGGTTTGTGGTATGGTCGTCGCTTGCTTGCATGGTGAGGGGAGCGCTGCCAGCGTGGCTATTCTTTCGTGGGGGGCTGCGTGCGGGTTGTTGTTTTTTTCGTGGGGCCGGCTGGGGGTGTAAGGCCAGAAGAGTTAACCGTAACAGCTTCAGCCCCTTGAACTGGTGGCGCGACTAGTAATTTTGTTTATTCGGTCATTTGTTCACGAAACACACTGCAAACGACAACGTGCACCTTGCAAGCAGAAAACAGATAAAACCCGCGCGTGACCGGCAAGCAGCCTCGAGGAACAAACACAGCAACCTCACTCGGGATCGACGGCACTTCGGCAAGCATCGTAAGCGTGCCCTTTTGTGCGCATATACACCTCAAAACTCCCTCGTGATCAAACCGTCCCCCAAAAAACCAGGTGCAGCCCGGTAGTCAAACCACGTTCGAGGTCATCAATTGCAAACCTCTTGCCAGTGCTCGTCGAGACCTCAAACAGGTATGCAGTGCCCCTCGGTAGCATAGTTGATACATAATATGAGCGATACGTATGCGTTTGCAACATACGGAAGCTGACCGTACGGTGAGCCGTTGCTGGTCCATGCATCCCCCGAGCTCCAACCCACGTATACGCCACGCCGCCCAGGAAGCATGACTCGAAAAACCACCCTGTTATTGCTTATTGCCTTATTAGGGTTCGTATCAGGTACGGGCAGTCGTTGCGAGCATTTGGGTTTTCCGTTAGTGATGGCGCCTCCGTCGCTTCTTTTGCTCAACGTCCTCAACCCCCCAAACCCCCCACACTAGATCTATGCTCTGCAGCACCGCTGCCAGCATTTGCCGGCCACATTGAACAACATGGGCGCAGCCTGCAGACCGTAACACCTGCAGTGCTGCCTGCCTACAGCCCACGCCCATACTACGGCTATGGCTACTACGGCTACTACTCGCCACAGCCATATGTGTCGTCACGAGCACGCCGCCTGCAAACCGTGCCCCCCAGCATCTTGCCCACGTATGGTAGCCCCCGTCCCTATGGCTACTATGGTCCACAGGCGTATGGCTACTACAGCCCTCAACCATATGGCTACTATGCAGTGTCCACCAGGCCGGGCCGTCGCTTGCAAACCCAGGTGCTGCCGAGCGTCTTGCCCACGTATGGAAGCCCTCGGCCATATGGCTACTATGGTCCACAAGTGTATGGCTACTACAGCCCTCGTCCCTATGCATACGTTCCCGGCCGCAAGTGATAATGCTCCCAAGTGATGATCTGTAGACACAGAGGCGCCCCGTCCCAATGTTGTGCATTCCTTCCTCTCGGTGTATAAATAGTTGCCAGTGCAGCACCACATGCATCAGGGACATGTGTGTTTTTGTTGTATTTGCCACCGCGTGCAGAGCTATTGCTCATAGTGTTCAGATTATTTTTGCATGCCTGCAATAATGCAAGTCATTCTTTTTCAACTGAGGATTCTATGCAGTCAGGAAGGCACCTAGGTGTAGTTGCACATGTGCGCCAAGCCAACGACTGCGATGTCGTGCTTGCGTGTGCATGCTGCACGTGCCGCTGCGAGGCAGCACGGTTGTTGTACACCATGTAGGCTGTGTGTATGCTGATGAAACGCATGTTCATAATATACTTCGGGACAAAATGTGTCACCGGTCTGTTCATGGCTCATCTTTTGCTTGATGTAACGAAAAATTGTGCAACAGTGAATGGAAAGGGGCATGCATATGATTCAGGGTGCCTCCAGTATGCGTTATGGACATGTTCAAGTGCAGGGTCTTTTCAGAGGAAGGGGCCACGCTTTTCTCATCGTGTTGCAGTCAGAGGGGCAGCAATGCGATCACCAGGGAGGTGGTGGAACAATGGCACATCCACATTCAAGTTGTTGCTTCAACATGTTCATCACAATGGAACATTCTCCCACCAAGCAGGGCTCGTTGACCATTGTTGTGTGAGCCCACAAACAAGAAAAAAATCGTCATCCACACCATCGCTAATAAAAACAGCCACGAACAAATGCTTACCAACAATGACGATCATTTTGCTCTTTTCATTGTGTTTGGCAAACAGATCATGTTCTAGCCATCGACATATTGACTTGCAACTTGTATGATCTTCCGGCGGGGCCCAACGGACATGAGCACTCGCACAGAACCGGTGTGCTGTCCGACGGCTCGACGATGTTGGGGCAAGTGCCAGGGCTTGACACGGGCGCCGTATTGACTGTGTATAGGGATTTTGAATGGAGTGGTGCATGGACAGGAGGTATACACACGTGCAATGCATTCGTACTCGGAGAGGGCGAAGGGTAAGCAGGGGATGGACTTGAGAGGGAAGGTGATGGTGATGGACGGGCAGGCGATCTGTGACGTGCAGGTTATGAGAGTAATGCGGCAATTGTGCCATATCGAACACGGCAACAAAAACGTACGGAGATGGTTCGGCAGGTGATGGACTTGGCAAAGCAGGAGAGGGGGAGGGTTGGGCTGGCAATCTGTGATGTACAGGTCATGAGAGTAATGATGGAAGTATGGCAAAGCAAACATGGCAACAAAGAACGTACGGAGATGGTACGGCAGGCGATGGGCTTGGGAGCGCAGGAGAAGGAGAAAGTCTCGCTGGCGAACTGTGATGTGAATGCGAATGATAAGTGTAACAAAAGGAAGTCCTACGGCAATTGTTGGAAATGGCAACAAAAACGTACGGAGATGGTTCGGCAGGTGATGGACTTGGCAAAGCAGGAGAGGGGGAGGGTTGGGCTGGCGATCTGTGATGTGCAAGTCATGAGAGTAATGATGGAAGAATGGCAAAGCAAATACGGCAACAAAGAACGTACGGAGATGGTTCGGCAGGTGATGGGCTTAGGAGCCCAGGAGAAGGGGAAGGTTGTGCAGGCGACCTGTGTTGAGATGAGAATGTACATGCAGTGTGCACACTGTGTTGTGACGCTATAGAAATAGAACCACGCACGGCGATGGCTGTGCAGGAGAAGGACTGGGTAGACTCGGTGAAGGCGAGGGAAGCCTGCTAAACTGTGGATTGATGTAGTCGGGGCAGTAATCGTCCCTGCCACCCAAACCAATTGGCCGATCCGTAAGCTGATTTGTGAGAGGTTGTTGAGGTCGTAGCGACATTTCGCTTAGCATCCATGGACTGGTCACATCCACGCGAACACCAACAGCTGTGGTGAACAAAAGAGTATAGTGAACTAATCATTGATCTGATACACACAGGCAGGATGATGACACGTACATGGTCTTCCTGCCATTGCACAGCGTACGCTCCATGAGATGGTGCTAATGATAACATTGACGTCATCCATAGTCCGCACACCAGACCCTGAATCCCCATTGCATGCATCTTGCCCTCCAGCCAGGTTGCCTTTGGAGGTGTGAGAGGTATGTTGGTGTTCATTATAATAGCACTAGCCTGAAACGCGCCCTAATGGCGTCATACCTTGGCATGTGTGAAAGAGAGAGCTAAAGTTTTGTGCTGTCGGTGGGTAGACTTGCTCACAATATGTGCGATTATGAGTTGGAACCACCACACTCCTGGCTATGGGCTCACCCATGGAACTGAAGCCGTATAGTGCTGGGTCAACGGAAAAACCGTGCCTGTTGTCGGCATGAGTTAGTCATGGCGGTGTGTGTCTGTCGTTGGACCCCTGCATAAAACAACAATGCCGTACCCATAGAGTAGGACATTCCGATTGCCATTTTGCAAATCGTCAATCTCTGTGGATGTTACGAAACTCGTGTGACAGGTACACAGCCTCTTCCGCAATGACCCAACATACGTTGCTTGGTCGCCAATCTTGCTGACGCAATTGGTACGCTTTCGTTGAGGAACAAGAGCGCATGGTCGTAAGCGTTGCCCCGCACAGTTCTATCATACAGGGGGTGAATAGACCGTGCAAGGATCGTCACACGATACCATTCACAAGGGCGCCGCTGTGTCGGGCATCAATAGCGTGCTCAATCAATCAATAGCGTGCTCGTGGTGGGCTATTGCACATCAAGACACACCAAACACGCACCGTATCATATCCACCCAGCCACACTTCATACTGCCCTCGGTCATAGGCTTCCTGTGTATGCAACCGCACGCAATGCGCTGCTGTCAAAAGTACATCTGGACGGATGAGCACGCCACCACAGACTGGTGTGTAGAGGTAGATGCATTGGCTGGCATTGAGACTTCTGAAATGTAGTGGGTGGTAAGCGTGTCTGTTTGTGACCAAAGGATACCAGGCCCATCTGAACGTACGGTATTTTTATGCACGACTCTGCAATCTGTCCATGCGTCTGGATCCTGTTGTGATGTTTGCGTGGCATTGGCGATGGAACAGCAACATGTTTGCGCCAAACATTGTACCAACCTTTGGGCGGGGGGCATTGTGGACCCGCCAATAATCAGTTCGTTGTTTTCTTGCAGTTTGCGGCATATGCGCACAGCCTCTTGCTTGCTATCCATTGCCAACCAGCTCAACAGGAACCGGTCAATGGTCATGTAGCCCGTTGATGATTTGCTCTCGGACGCACGCATTACCTTCTTGTACAACAAGCACCGGTCCTCTTCATCGTCATGTGTAAACGCCATACACTCGATGTGGTTGAAGCATATCTGGCCACAACGTACCATGGACGCCCGGAATGATGCAAGCTCGGTCCCAACATACTTGGTGTGTGGCTCTGCCAAAACCCTTCCCTTGAGATAGTTGTTGCCAGCTGGGCAGATGATGATGGGTTGCAGTGTACACACACACCACCGTAGGCATCGTCATCAACAAACCATAGGCACCACGCCACTAACTCAATACCTTGACTGATAATGGCCGCCCAGCTGTTGTTAGTGTCCACATGATGCACACTCTCCAGACTCGTGTATGTGGTGCACACGGTGCCCCTCCACCACACACCCACACAATTTGCCTTGCAAAAGGTCAGGCACTCGCGCAACGATTGCACGTTGGTGTATTCCACCGCCCCCTCCCCTTGAAGCTTGAAGCCTGATGCCTGCACTACGGGTGTTTGTACACTAATGATACCGCTCGCAACTGCATTTTCCAAAGCCCAGGAAGGCACACGCATCTCTGTGTTGTTGCGTAGTGGCGTCATGTTTTGATGGGATGTGTGGATGTAAGCTCCTTGCAGCCTGCATTGTACCTTGCATGGACCGACATTGCCCCGCAATGCTGAATAAATACAATAGAAACGCAATTGTCGCACGCATGCTGGCTTTGGCTGACTATTTGCAGGGCATCGTGTTCTATGGTGTACAACAGATGGCTGTAGTCTCTTGTACAGCGACGACCGTTTCACACGTTGCAATGTTGTTGCAATGTTCACACAATATTCTCCGTAAAAAAAACTACACAGAACCAAATTCTTTTTCCCATTTTTCATGTTGCAACACATCCGCTTGACTGACAGACGAGTTGATGCGCTGCAGTGCTGTCAAAAAGTCGTCCATGCTGATTGGATCATGCACATTGGAGCGTGCAATGTTGCGTATCTCTGCAGGGGTCTTGCCAGCAATCTTGGAGCGGAGGCTGTTCATGGCTGCATCACGGCAAATGTTTGTAATGTCGTCCCCGCTGTACCCCGCCAACTTGGACGCCAACATGTCCAGCTTGACATCCTCTCGCAGCTCCACATCCTGTTGATATTGCATGCAATAGGTTTGTGCAATGCCAGTTCTCCACCACCACCCCACTACCCACACACACCTTCAAGTTGATGCCCAACAGCTCGCGCCGCTCATCGGCCCCTGGCAAGGGGATGTAGATGCGTTTTTCCAGTCGTCGTCGCAATGCCTCATCAAGGTCCCATGGAAAATTGGTGGCAGCCAACACCACCACCCGCGCCTCCCCCGCAGCCTGGTTGTGCAATCCATCAATCTGCACCAGCAACTCAGTTTTCACACGACGACTCGCCTCATGCTCCCCACTGGCACCTCGTGTGGAGCACAGTGCATCCACCTCATCAATGAAAATTGTACTGGGTGCCATGGCACGCGCCATTTCAAACAGGCAACGCACGAGACGCTCTGATTCACCACGATACTTGGATGCCAGGGTGGACGATGAGACATTGAAAAACGTAGTCTCACACTCTGTTGCCACAGCCTTGGCAAGCATTGTTTTACCCGTGCCTGGGGGCCCAAACAGCAACACCCCCTTGGCAGGGCGACGGATCCCCTGAAACAGCTCTGGGGCTTGCAATGGCAGCAGCACATTTTCATACAACACACGCTTGGCTGATTCAAGACCAGCAATGTCATTCCAATGCACACCAGGACTGTTGTCCACCAAATCACGCTCCAGGGTAGCTGCCAGCTCTTGATCGGGGCCCTCGTAGCGGGACCTCCCGGGTTGCGGCTGGGCAAGGGGGGGGCCCAGGTCGACGGTGGGGGTGCCACGTCGTGCAGAGGCTGCCGCACGAGGTGTGTTTCGCCATGAGTCGACTTTGGCAGTGACAGGTTTGGTAGTGGTGCTGCGGCGACCTGATTTGTGGGGGGGGATGGGTGGGGATGGGTGGGTGGGTGATGGAACAAAGGAGTTGTCACAAAGGTGTGTTGTTCTACCCAGAGATGCCCAGAGAAAACAACTCGGTGAGGAACATATTGCCCCCACACACAGCAATCACCGTACCGCTAGCATCCCATGGGCTGGATGCGTTGGGGGTGCGTAGTGTTTGTTTGGCAAGGCTACGTGGTGGGCCCCACACGTCAGGGTCGTCAGTACCAGGGGTTGGGGTGAGATCATCCCTTCCGGGACGTTGCTTGGAGGGGTTGTCCGTCTGATGTAGGTTGTGTGTGTTTGATTGTGCTGGTGGTGTGGAAGATATACACGTGCATCACCAACAATATGTTGTGTCGAATACACAATAACTCTCATAATGTGCATGCCCTCAACACCGTTGTGCATCCCGATGCTACCCACACCTACCGTAAACACTTGCACATGGGGTGAGAGGGGCCGTGCACTGTTGTGTGGCCGATTCTCATACTCTGCACGATCCTGTGTGTGTATACAAGTGCATGGAAGAATGCACAGCAGTATATGTAGTAAGTACACCACCACCACCAGCACCTTGCTGGCAGCAAGCAGTGGTCCAGCTGTTTTCACAAGCCCATTCTTCTCCTTGGACAGTTTGACAACAATATTGAGCTCATCCTGCACCAACTTGCGCAGCCCATTCCATTTGCTGCGTGCGGCGTCACTCACAGGTGCGTACCTGTGTGTTGTGTGCGAGGTGTGTTGTGTGCGAGGGTTGTGTATCCACGCTCAACTCCCACAATCTTGGGCCAACATACCCCTGTATCTGTGCAACAACACTCTTGTAGTATACAGCCGCACTGTCATAGTCACCCACGAGTGCGTGCTCCCGTGCAACTGTGAGCTGTTGCTGGATGGTTTGCGGGACCGCCATGGTGTTGTCTAGGCGTGCTGGATCAATCAAGGGTTTTTATGAAGAATAAGAATAGCTGCCCCTGGGTTTATTATTGTTGCTGAAAGCACGAGTTTGTAGCTCGTTGTGCTTGGATGTGTTTGGATGGACGTGGACGATTGTGTTTATACGTATAGAGACTATTTCGTGAGAACCGATGTTGGGAACGATGAATGATCCAACGATGATCGCTGTCGCTTTGTGTCAGGGATGTTGAAAGTCGTATGGCAAGATGGGGGATGGGTTGGGTATTGTGTGAGTTTGTGTGTGTATGATGTGATGTGATGGCATGTGCATGAATTGTGGTAATGATCTCGCACACATGCAGACAAAAACATGCAACAACTTTGGCCGAAACACGCAGCCGGTCCCTGCGGGAGTGTCCACACATGTGCAAACTCTTTGTGTGCATCCATACGCCATCAAGCTCATGCACACACATGCAAGGCCTGTGTAGACACACATGTGGTGGTGATATATATATGTGGTGGTGACAGTCTGTGTGCACACATTGACCTCGCAGCAAACACCCTTGACCCGACGAGTACGTACATCGAGTGCCCACGCAAAACTTTGACCAGCCTCATTTGCGACGAAAAATCCCACAACCATTTGTTAAGCACCGCACCAGGTAGAACAGTGCGTTGCGTGGCAGCTATGGCGGCTTACACACTCGACAGCCGCACGTTCATGCAGGGGCAGCAGCTGCTGTCTGCACAGAGGCAGCACAAGCCCAACTTTGGCTTAACAACAATTGCACAAGCTGGACGTTCCATTCGTGACCCCAACGCACCCCCCAAGGAGTCGCGTATTGGCAAACAAGTTGTTCCCATTCCAGGTGGAGTGGAGGTCAAGGTTGACGGCCAGCACGTCTCTGTCAAGGTTTGTTGTCAGCATGAACAGTACATTGCAGAGTAGTTTCTGTGGCTGGTTGGACGTAGAGTGGGTTGAACAGTGGGCAGTGAGCATGCATGTGTTGACATGAGTTTGACCATACACACTACAACACACAGGGTCCCCTTGGCAGCCTTGCACGCACCATCCCAGACTTGATTGCAATTGAACAGGTATGTGTACGCACTTTTGGTACCTATCAGCGAAACATTTGGTGACATCATCACACCACTCTCACAGGAGGATGGCGCTATTCGCCTGCGCAAGAAGAAGGAGTCACGGCAAGCAAATGAGTTGCATGGTCTCTCCAGGTACTGAGTGGCGTTGACAGCGGTGTGACATGGTACCACATGTGGTCAGTGCTCCACATATGCTTCAATTCCTGCCATGTGCTCCAACTCCCTCCCCCACCTCCCCAGGTCGTTGATCAACAACATGGTGGTGGGTACATCAACAGGCTACACCAAGGTGTTGTCCTTGGTTGGTGTTGGGTATCGTGCAGCTGTCAAGGGGGATGAGCTCACACTCAGCTTGGGGTACAGCCACCCAGTGGTACTCAAGGTGCCAGAGGGTGTCAAGGCATCAGTGGAGAAGAACACAACATTGACAGTGACCGGGTTTGACAAGGAGATGGTGGGGCAGTTTGCTGCCACTATCCGCAGCAAGCGTCCCCCCGAGCCATACAAGGGCAAGGGTGTGCGTTATGTGGACGAGTATGTGCGCCGAAAGGAGGGCAAGAAGGGCAAGTAGATGGAGTTTTTTGTTGTGGTGTTGTGTGGTGGTTGCGGTGGTGGTATCTTTCTTGCTCCATGTGGTGGTGGTGCCATCAACATGATATATCAACAACACGTGTGTAAGGTTTTGTGCGGTTCATACGTGCATGAGAGTGTGAGTGCAAACGACATGGTTGCTGTGAAACTATGCAGAAACTATGCATGTTGTACAAACAAATAGGCAAACAGAGCCAATCAAAAAGAGCCAATCACCAGTCTTTGGGCCGTGGTACGGGCTTCATCTCGTACTGATCCTCCACCTCGGTACCCTTTTTCAACGCTTTCTGTTGTTGTTGATGGTGGGGTGGTTGTCAAAACATGCACACACAACAGCAGTGTCAATACACTCACAACATACAGCACCTGCAGCTGCTGCTCAATCGTTGACCGTGCCAGCGTCGTGGCGGGCGTCGGTTTTGCAGCCTCCTCGTCAATCTGTTGCTTTCTGCTATCCTGTGTGTGAGGAGCAGGGTGATCACACACAACAGCCTCACCACACACATATCAACCAACCTCGATGTCGTATTTGCTTTGCACAAACACCGACAATCCCACAGATCCAGCCACCACCAACGTGATCAAAGGCAAACCCACTTGCAGGAAAGGGTTGCCACCGCCCTTTGAGGGCTTTGCAAGCATCACCAAACACAAAGCCAACAATAAAATATGAAGTAAATGCACGAAAATGCACAATATTATCATCATCTTGCCATCAGCGTCAACACGTCCTTACACACAGCCATTTCCACCTGTGAAGGCTATCAATCCTTTTGATGCAGGGCACGCAGCTGTTGCCTCATGCACAGTCATATGTGAAGATTTCAGTTAACTGTACAATGTATATACAATATGTATACAACTATGTGTACTAGGAATACAAAAGTGAAACAGGCATAAACCACAATTGAGACGCCCAGTGTGTACAAATGCAAACGACAAGTGTTGCCATCATGCAATCCATCCGTCAGCTGCAAAAGCTACGTCAACAGCAAGCAACTAGTGTTGAAGATCCATCATTATTGTTTCAGCAGGCACGGCAGCAAGTATTGAGAAACTTGAGGGCACGCTTGCATGCAAATGCCATCACCGTCGACCCCAAACGAGCGTTTCGAAGGCTAAAACAGCGGGCTGCTAGCGTGGGAAACAAGCTTGCTTCATACGGTGTCACCAAGGCTCGTAGGGCAAGGTCTACGTATGAGGCAGCATACAGGAGAGTTGTCACATCGGGCCCAGGTGGTGGGACGATGCATGAAGAGCCTACCACCACTGCCACACGGTTTGCTACCAATCAGCAGCAGCTGCACGACTTGATGCATGCAAACCCTTTGTTTCGGGTATGGAGGGGGGGTTGTGATGAACAACAACCATTCGTTGCAACACCCACCACCACAACACAGACGCTCATCGTGGGCAGTGTGGGAACCGTGAGTCATGTCTTTATGCGTGGCCTCACCAACACAACCATACACAACAGCCATCATTTGCTGCAGGCCATGCATCGCCCACCTGGACAGGCCCTTATCACCGTAAGCAACCATGTTGCTGCCTTGGATGATCCCCTTGTCACTGCTGCCTTGCTGCCTTTGTCATCATTCTTGTCACCTGCATCCATGCGATGGACGCTGTGCGCAACAGACCGATGCTTTCACAATTCATGGATGACCAGTTTCTTTCGTGCAGGACAGGTATGCCATAATGTGATGGTGGTGATGATGGTTGGATATACTCGACACCCAATCATCGGTTATATAAAACCACCGATCAACACACCAGGTATTGCCTGTGGAGCGTGGGGCAGGGTTGGAGCAGCCTGGCATTGTTGCTGCAGAGGATCTACTGCGTAGTGGTTCATGGGTGCACATATTTCCAGAGGGTACCCGCAGCCGTGATGGCAAACTGCAACCATGTCGCAAGGGGGTGGGGCGTCTTGTTGCATCATGCAGCGTGCCGCCATTAGTGGTGCCATTTGTACACAAGGGCATGGATTCTGTCATTGCCAAGTATGTTGTTGTGCATATGGGTTTGTTGTTGTTGTGTGGTGGTGGTGGTGGTTGTACGGGTTGGTGACACACACTCATACACACACATACACACATGTGCACATGTACCAAACATGATACACATCACTCAACAGAGGCTCCAAGATTCCCATGCCAGGGCAATCTGTGCAAGTGGAGGTGGGCCCCCCTGTGCAATTGGACGATTTGCTAGCACTAGCAGCTGCAGAGCAATGGAGCAATGATCTGTTGTATCGTCGAATAGCAGACCGAATTGGGGCATCTATGCAACAGCTGTATGCCCGGTTGCACAATGTGGAGCAACAGATGCAGATGCCATGCATAGATGATGACGCGTTGATGCCATTGATCGGTATGTGTAGGTGGGGTGTGTATAGGTGGGGTGTATGTGGGTGGGGTGTATGGGTCATGTTGGTAGTTGAGAGGCCTGCATTGGGATTACACTGCTACAACATCCACCCACCCACACTCTCTTCACAGAGGATGAAATGGCGTTGATCAATAGGCAACACACACGGAGCCAGGATCGGTGGGCGTGGAAAACTGTGTCCAGGTTGCATGGTACAACAGCTGGCAAGACAGTGGGAGAGGGGAACAAGGGGTTGGGAATGTCGTTGAGGAGCATGCTTGCAAGTGGCAGGAGTGAGTGGCAAGAGTATTGCCGCAGTCGTACGGCATGGTGTGCGTCCATGCTTGCCTGAGTGATGACGTTGTTTGATTGTGCACCGATGGTTTGATGTAGTTGTTTAATTGTGCGCCAAGGGTGTCGTGCGCCAGTGCGTTTTTCACACCCAGGAGGAAAAAACAGATGTGTTTTTGTAAAGACAATGATTCTTTGTGAACACAATTTTCTTTTTTTTTAGGGGGCCAACTTTCGACCTGCTAATGTGTGCGTCTTGACCACGTTTGCAATACAGCAGTGGTGCTGATATGTCTATGTGTCACTGGGCCCTGCTGCTGTCGCCTGCACAACCCATCAACTGTGCAGAAAGAAGCTGCAATTATGCAACACACCGTGTGCTGAAGCGCAACGCACAGCTCCAGCAAAATCTGCATCTACCAGGGTCAACAATTGAACCCGTTGTGATCATTTTACTTTTTCCCCATCCATGCCGATATCAAAGACGACACAGCCACACGAAGCATAATCAAACCATACCACATTCCGTGTCAATGCAGCTGCACATACGCTCCTGCACAGCAAGACTAGATTACTAGATGCTATTGATTTGAACCACGTTTCGCTCGTATCCGCGATAGTAAGCCGTTCAACCATCCAAAACCCGCAACCACATACACATAGCATACATCGTATCTGCGTGCTAGGCATGGTGTGCTTGCCACGATCCCTGCACGTAGATTCCCGCAACCTAGCCTCCACTCTCCCGAAAGCCATGCACTTGATCGCACTTTCAATCATGCTTTCATGCATGTTCAACACACAATGCGTGCACGGTATAGACCCATCTTCCCAGCAGCAGCAACGACTAGCACCCCGCCCAGGGCTGTTTGGTGCACGCTACCTGCGTTACTATGTGGCCGATATACCACCCGAGTACAGCTGGCGGCGAGCGTTTGATGACCCATACAAGAATGGTTACAGAACCCTGGATGCTTGGGGATGGCAAATAGACCCAGACGACGTCCCATACGACGCATACAACAGCGACTACAACCAAGGGGTATATTGTGTTGGGTGTTGTGTTTGGGGCTGCAGTTGGGTAGCCTCGGATTGTGTCCCAACCTGCAATATCACCTGCAACCTCCCCAGGATCGAGTGTTTTGGAGTGGGCTTATGAGCAGCCCCCTGCGCACAGACAATGTAGAGCAGGCTGATTTCATCTACGTCCCTTTGTTTTGGTTGATATACAAGGAAAGCTTGATGCAACCGTTTATGGACAACGCAACCAGCTACCTCCCCTTGTTGGGGCAAAAGCCACATGTGGTGGTGCTTGCACGACCAAGGCATGAGCATGTGAAGAATCACGACCCTGTGGTATGCGTTGTACTCCAGTGTTGTTGTTGTTGTTGTTGTTTTTGTCTTGCAATTTGTATATATTTGTTCAAAGGTGGGTGGTGGGGGTATTGCAGTGCACTATGAGTTCTTCTGTGCACCATTATTATTTTTGGTTGTACACAACCATTGCATATCATCAACACAGACCAATCATGAGCACGCCAAGCACTTTATCTTTCTCACACCAGCAGTGCCAAACATTTTCACACCAGGCGTGGTATGTACACATCATGTGGGTGTGCATACTGTATGTATTATGTGTCGTCTTGTGTGTCGTCTTGTGTATCGTCTTGTGTATTGTATGTATATGTGTTATGTGCAGCAAGCAGGGGAATGCATTGAAAGCTGCAATCCATTATGATTGTGCCATGTGCATTCACTTGATAATATACAACACACAAACAAACAAACAAACACACCATACAGATGTCATTACCAAATTACATCACCTATCCCTACTTTCACCTGGTGCATTGGAACTTGTACAACATGCTGCAGAAACAAACATTCGAACCTGGTGTGGTCGCTGCAGCCAAGGATATGCTCGTGGTGCAATCATACGTTGTGCGCAAGGTGTGTGTGATGGTGCTGGTGCATTCAACATACATGTGTACAGTTTCACAACACAAAAAAAGCTGATGACGTTGTGGGTTGCTACATGTACATCCCACGTGTACCCACATCCATGCCCACATCCATACCCACATCCATATGCCCATGCACACTCAGATATTGCACGAGGGGCTGTCTGATGCATTGGCACACTACAGGCACCTGCAGTATCTACAATGCGCGCAAGCAGACCCTAACGATTGTGAACACATTGCGTGGGACTTGGGCTTCCAGGAGCGCCCCAACCAATTGCTACGGTGTGTGTGTGTGTGTGTGTGTTGGGAATGTAGTTATGAAGTGCAGACACACATATACACACAAAACCACAGGTTATTTGAGCGCTCATACTTTTTCAGCCAGCCCTATGCTGACTGTATGTGTACACCTAATGCCTGATGCATGCATGCTTGATTACCTGCACACCATCATCCTGGCACACACACATACACACACACACATACACACACACACACATACACACACACATACACACACACATACACACACACATACACACACACAGGGGTTACAAGATGCTCCTATGTGGATGGTCTTGCTGTTGGCAGTATACCAATCTTCCCCATGTCAGACATGGAGCCATACTTGCCATTCACAGATGTCATTGATTGGAAATCATGGTCAGAGGTATGTGTATATCGGGTGTACGAGGTGTATGGGGTGTTCAAGGTGTATGCGGGGTATTGGGGTGTATGGGGGTTAGTGGTGTATGGGGTGTTCAAGGTACAGGGTGTAAAGGGTAAATGGTGATATACAATGTCAAGTTGCCCACACCCACCACAGGTCATCACGGAGCAGGAGCTGGTGGATGGCAATTGCAGCTGTGTGGATGCAACTCAACAACCAGTACCTGTACTCCCAACAGCAGAGGCACTAGCCAGCACATCCCCACCAACTGATGGTACCCACTGTACCTGCACCGGCCTCTTGTTTACTGACCTGCTGCGCCAACGCTACCCGACCACAACATCCCTGTTGAAAAAGCTGCAGCATGTGTGGCGGGTGCGTCAGGTGTTTCAGTTTAGCACCAATGCCAACCATTTTGTGTTGAGGTGGGACGCTGTAGAGCGTCTCGACCCCATGGACGATGCGTTTACGTTTTCCATCAAGGCGCTGATGCGTAAACTGTGTGAACTGGGACACAGTGATAAGTGCAGGAATGGGCGGCGACGTATGGTATATGAACATGGTGGTGGGCAAGATGAGGTCGCCATGTAGCGAGGGTTTGGTTGTGGTGCACTTGATGAAACACACACCAGTGTATTTGTTTGCTGGTGTTGTACATTTTATCATAACTTTGTTATGTAGGGTTTCTTGCTACATATTGTAACAAGCAGGGTGCATGGAAGTATTAATTCGGTGGGCAGGGTGATATGCAGGGGTGCTGGCTGAGCGACCAGTACTTCTCAGCACCATTCTTTCCACACTGTTACCATCCGTACAGGTTACACATTACAATGGTAATCACACAAAAAGAAAAAACATACACACACAAACATGCACACCGCACTGTGCAAAGTCTGCTCACAAATCACTCATGATGCTCTCTCGCACACTTGCAACGCGGCAACACAAAACAAAACCAACAGCCCACACACGCGATGATGCACCACCATGCGCTGCACGGGCGGACCAACACCACCAACATACACATAACCACCCCTATCCACCAGTATACCCACATCTCCACACCCAGTCCCCCAGGAAAAAAATTTGCACTTGCCCTATGATAAAAAATTTCTGCGCTCCCACCTTGTGATTGTTCATTGTAAACCTTATGATTATGAATGTTCTGCATCCCACCTCAGTGTATGATACTCCTGCAACACCTGCTTGAAAAACACCCCCCTGTCATTGCACTTGTCAAACAGCATCTTGTACACATCCACACACTGCTGCTCCTCATGACAGTGTTCCCAATACGATGTGGGAAACGACAGCAAGCACGGCAGGCACCGTTCTGGCTTTGGTCCGTGAAAGTGCACAATTGCCACATCATCACTCCCCCCCCAATATCCCTTCCAATTGTAAATATCAGGCAACACGGGGATGGTTAGATTATTGGCCATCATGTAATCGATAATCAAACCCTGGTCCATTGCCCCAAATTGCCACTGTTTCTGTATTGCCCACTCAATCAGGGGGTCCCTCAGTGAGGCAAAGGCGCTGGCATTGACATACATGATGCCTGTGTTGTCTGGCTTGCCTCGGTCGTGCTCGGGGCCGATTGTGAAGAGGGGGGGTGGGGTGAACGAGCAGCTGTCAATGTCCTGTGGGTGGGGTGTGGTAGGGTGGGGAGGTGCGTGGACAAGGGGGGGTATGTTGCTCTTGAGATGGCACATACATGGTGCTGGTCAAATGCATACACAACACCTGCACACAATCCATGCACACAATACCTGCACACAACCACACACAATACCAGCACACAATACCAGCACACAACAGCACAAAACAACACCATACCTTGAGGAACAGCACGTCATTGTCAGTGTACAAAAAATATTCCGTCTCCACAGTGGGATCATTGACGTACTCAGCAATAGCACGGGGAAAAACAAAGGGGAGGTCGAGACGCAGAAATGCACCACGATTGCGAAACCACATGGGGGGCTGCCACCCTGCATCCACAGCCTGTGTGATCAATGTGGTTGTGTGGTTGGTGTGGAGTGTGTATGGGTGGGTGTGTATGTCAGTGGGTGGGTCGGGGTTGACACCATAAGCGACACATACAAACAGACACACACACACACACACACACACACACACACACACACACACACACACAC
>VFQP010001620.1_pt1 | contig 29087 bp, 28 predicted proteins | sample 3512351 | NCBI WGS metagenome assembly VFQP01 (sample SAMN10412372, study PRJNA504923) | tailings metagenome | isolation source: Relicate 1 Philex TSF1 revegetated site | place: Philippines: Tuba, Benguet | collected 2017-08-29
AAGGTTTCGGCGGTGGCCAGGCCGATGCCCTGGGCGGCACCGGTGATGAGGCAGACCTTGTTTGACAGACGGGGCATGACGCGGGGGTTCAATAGCGCGGTTGGAAACGCCGGATGGCGTCGCGTGCGGCGCCATTGAGCAGAAAGCCTGGGCCGAAGCGGCGCGCCAGATCATCGCAGCGCCGCTCGAAGGCCTCGATGCCCTGGCCGTAGATGAACTGCAATGCACCCCCCGTCCAGGCGGGGAAGCCGATGCCGAAGATGGAACCGATGTTGGCGTCGTGCGCGCTCGTGAGTACACCTTCGGCAAGGCAGCGCGCTGTCTCCACCGATTGTCGGTAGAGCAGGCGGTCCTTGATGTCGCGCACGTCCCAGACCAGTTTCGGGTCCTCGAACAGACCCTTGAGCTCTGGCCAGAGGTGCTTGCGCTGGCCGGGCGGGTAGTCGTAGAAGCCGCCGCCGGCGGTGCGGCCTGCGCGCTTGAGTGTCTTGACCATGCGCTCGACCAGCAACTCGCCCCGCGAGGCCTCGTAGACACGTCCTTCGGCCTTGAAGTCGGCGCGGGTCTGGTCAAGCACATGCACCGACAACGACAGCGCGGTTTCGTCCAGCACCGCCAATGGGCCCACCGGCATGCCGGCCTGTACCGCGGCGTTCTCGATCACCGGCGCCGGAATGCCTTCGCCGAGCATGGCCGCCCCCTCCATCACGTAAGTGCCGAAGGTTCGGCTGGTGTAGAAGCCGCGTGAGTCGTTCACCACAATGGGCAGCTTGCCCAGTGCCTGCACGTAGTCGTAGGCGCGGGCCACAGTCTCGTCGTCGGTCTTCTGGCCGCGGATGATCTCCACCAGCTGCATCTTGTCCACCGGGCTGAAAAAGTGGATGCCGACGAACTTCTCTGGCCGCTTGCATGCCTGGGCCAGGCCGGTGATGGGCAGCGTGGAGGTGTTGCTGGCCATGAACCCGCCGCGCGCGAGTTGTTCCTCTGCCTCGCGGGTGACCTGTGCTTTCACGTCGCGGGCTTCGTAAACCGCCTCGATGATGAGCTCGCAGCCCGCCAGGTCCTTGGCGTGGTCGGTGGGCAGTATGCGCGCCAGCAGCGCCTGTTGCTCCACCACGCTCATGCGGCCCTTGTCCACACGCGGCTGCGTCACGCGCTGGGTGTACGCCTTGCCGAGCTCGGCGTTTTCCAGGCTCACGTCTTCCAGAACGGTGTCGATGCCGCGGCTGGCCTGCGCGTAGGCAATACCCGCACCCATCATGCCGGCGCCCAGGATGCCGACCTTGGTCGGCTTGAACTTCGGAAAATCCTTGGGCCGCGAGCCGCCGCCCTTGACAGCGTTCATGTGGAAGAAGAACGTGTTGATCATGTTCTTCGCCACCGGGCTCACGATGAGGTGGGCGAGGTAGCGGCTTTCAATGCGCAGTGCGGTCTCGTAGTCGACCATCGCGCCCTCGACCATGGCCGCCAGCGCGGCTTCGGGCGCGGGATAGAGACCACGCGTCTTCTGCTTCAACATGGCCGGTGCCACGCTCAACATTCCCGCGACCTTGGGGTTGGCGGGCGTACCGCCCGGCATCTTGTAGTCCTTGGCATCCCAGGGGTGGTGGGCCTGCGGATGCGTGGCGATGAAGGCCTCGGCCGCAGCGCGCATCGTCGTCGCATCGGGTGCGAGCTCGTGCACCAGGCCAAGCTCGAGCGCCTGGCGTGGGTTGAAAAGCCGGCTCTCCAGGACATACGGCTGCGCGCCCTGCAGACCGAGCAGACGCGTCATCTTGGTGATGCCGCTGGCCCCCGGGATCAGACCGAGTGTGATTTCGGGCAGGCCGAGCTGAATCTTCGGATCGTCCAGCGCGATGCGGTGGTGGCCCACCAGCGCCACCTCCCACCCGCCACCGAGCGCCGCGCCGTTGATGCAGCTCACGACCGGAACGCCCAGCGTCTCCAGGGTGCGGAAGTTCTTCTTGAGCTGTTCGATCTCGGCAAACACGCGCGGCGCGTCGGCAGGTTGCAGCCGCATCGTGCCTTTCAGATCGGCCCCGGCGAAGAAGGTGCTCTTGGCGGACGCGAGGATGATGCCCTTGATGAGTGCCTTGTCGCGGACCACCAGGCCGGTGACGGTACTCATGTCGCGCTGCCAGTCAGCGCACATGGTGTTCACCGGCGAGCCGGGCTCGTCGAAGGTGATGGTGGCGATGCCCTGGTGCAGTTCGTACTGGATCGTTTTCATCGGTTCAGATCCGCTCGATGATGGTGGCAATGCCCATGCCACCACCCACGCACAGGGTGGCCAGGCCACGCTTGAGATTGCGGTGCTCGAGCTCGTCGAGCAGCGTGCCGAGGATCATCGCGCCGGTGGCGCCCAGCGGGTGGCCCATGGCGATGGCGCCGCCGTTGACGTTGACCTTGTCGTGCGGTACGCCCATCTCGCGCATGAACTTCATGGGCACGGCGGCGAACGCCTCATTCACCTCGAACAGGTCGATGTCGTCCACCGTGAGTCCGGCCTTGGCCAACGCCTTGCGTGCCGCCGGCATCGGGCCGGTGAGCATGATGGTCGGGTCGGCACCCGAAAGCGCCACGGCGACGATGCGCGCGCGCGGTGTGAGGCCGTGGTCCTTGCCCGCTTGCGCACTGCCGATCAGCACCGCGGCCGCGCCGTCGACGATGCCCGAAGAGTTGCCTGCGTGGTGAACGTGTTCGATGCGCTCGACCTGCGGGTAGCGCTGCATCGCCACGGCATCGAAGCCCATGGCGCCCAGTTGCTCGAACGCGGGCTTGAGCGAGGCGAGCCCCTCCATCGTGGTGTGGGGCTTGATGAACTCGTCTTCGTCGAGGATGGTCTGGCCCAGCATGTCCTGCACCGGCACCACCGACTTGCGAAAGCGCCCCTCGCTGCGCGCGCGCGCAGCACGCTGCTGCGATTCGAGCGCGTAGGCGTCCACCTGTTCGCGCGTGAAACCCTCCAATGTGGCGATCAGGTCGGCCCCGATGCCTTGCGGCACGAACAGCGTGGCGCTGTTGGTGGCCGGGTCCTGCGCCCAGGCGCCGCCGTCGGAGCCGATGGGCACGCGGCTCATGCTCTCGACCCCGCCCGCCACCACCAGGTCTTCCCAGCCACTGGCCACCTTCATCGCAGCCATGTTCACCGCCTCCAGGCCCGAGGCACAGAAGCGATTGAGTTGTACGCCGGCACAGCGCCAGTCCCAACCGGCCTTGAGTGCGGCCACCTTGGCGATCACCGAGCCCTGCTCGCCGATGGGCGACACCACACCCATCACGACATCGTCCACCGCGCCGGTGTCAAAGCCCTGGCGGCGCTGCAGCTCACCCAGCGTGCCGGCGAGCAGGTCGACCGGCTTGACCTCGTGCAGGCTGCCGTCCTTCTTTCCCTTGCCGCGGGGCGTTCGGATCGCGTCGAAGATGAAGGCCTCATTCATCACTGTCTCCTCGGGACACACAGACCCCGCCGGGCAGTATAGACTTTTGCCAAGCAACTGCTTGCCATAAATCCTCTCAACCGTCCTCTCGGTGACAGCATGATCGAACGCACCCTCTACAGCAGCGACCACCAGGCGTTTGCCGACAGCTTCCAGCGCTTCATCGACAAGGAGATCGCACCCTTTCACGAGGCCTGGGAAGAGCAGGGCTATGTGGACCGCGAGGTGTGGCGCCGCGCTGGCGAGAACGGTTTTCTGTGCGCCACGCTGCCCGAGGCGTACGGCGGCTCGGGCGTGGACAAGCTCTATTCGGTGGCGCAGATGGAGGCGCTGTCACGGGGCGGGTTCAGTGGCATCGGCTTCGGCCTGCACAGCGAGATCGTGGCGCCCTACATCCTTCACTACGGCACCGAGGCACAAAAGCGCAAATACCTGCCGCTGTTGGCCACGGGCGACATGGTGGGCGCGATCGCCATGAGCGAGCCCGCCGCGGGCAGCGACCTGCAGGGTATCAAGACCACCGCACTGGTGCAGCCCGACGGCAGCTACCGTCTCAACGGCAGCAAGACCTTCATCACCAACGGCTGGCACGCCGATCTGGTGATCGTGGTCGCCAAGACCGACCCGGCCGCCGGCGCCAAAGGCACCACACTGCTGCTGATCGAGCGGGGCATGCCGGGTTTCGAGAAAGGCAAGCGGCTCAAGAAACTCGGCCTGAAGGCGCAAGACACGTCGGAGCTCTTTTTCAACGACGTGCACGTGCCGACGGAGAACGTTCTCGGCGGACCGGAGTTCGTCGGTCGCGGTTTTGTGTGCCTGATGGAGCAGTTGCCCTGGGAGCGGCTGCAGATCGCGATCGGCGCGGTGGCCGCGGCGCAAGCCGCGATCGACTGGACCGTGCAGTACGTGAAAGACCGAAAGGCCTTCGGCAGCACGGTGGCCGCGTTCCAGCACACGCGCTACACGCTGGCCGAACTGCAGACCGAGGTGCAGGTGGCGCGCGTGTTCGTGGACAAGTGTTGCGAGCTCGTGAACGAGGACAAGCTCGACTCGGCCACCGCCAGCATGGCCAAGTACTGGTGCAGCGACCTGCAGTGCAAGGTGATGGACGCGTGTGTGCAACTGCACGGTGGCTACGGTTACATGTGGGAGTACCCCATCACCCGCGCCTACGCCGACGCCCGGGTGCAGCGCATCTACGGCGGCACCAATGAGATCATGAAAGAGCTCATCTCCCGGCAGATGGGATTGCCAGCGCGCTGATCGGGAATTCGGGTCTGGGGTAACCTCGCGGCGGGCAGCGGGGGCGGGGTTGGCGTTTGTCACCCCCGCGTCGTTTCCGCGTGCGACGGGGTCTTCCATGAAGAACGTCGATATCCACCAGCTCGATCTGCTGTGTCAGCTGATCGACCACCAGAGCCTGGGCGCAGCGGCCGAGCGTCTGGCCATGACCTCGTCCGCGGCGAGTCAGTCGCTCGCCCGGCTGCGCACGGCCCTGCCGGAAGATCTTTACGTTCGACAGGGTGGCGCCTATGCCCTGACCCCGTATGGCGAGCGCGTCATCGATGGCCTGCGCTCCATTGTGAGGCGCTGGAACGAGTTGGAGCAGTCGGCCAAGCGCTTCGAGCCGGCGGCTTGCGAGAGCCGGTTTGCCGTGGCCTGCGTGGCCCATACCGCCAGACCCGACATGGTGCGTTTTCATGAGGAGTTTCGCGCACTCGCTCCGCGTGCGCGTCTGGACCTCCAGGTGCCGCTGCACAACCCCGTCGACATTCAGGCCTTGCGCGCCGGCAAGCTCGACGTGCTGTGCGCCAGTTCCCCGCCGCCCGCCGACGCACGCGATCTTCACCATGAGCTGCTGTGCTCTCATTTGTTGTCACGGGTCGTGCTGCGCTCGGGGCATCCACGCATCGACGAAACCCTGTCGCTCGAGGCTTACCTGGCCGAGGAGCATCTGGTGGCTCACTACCGCAACCTCGACCCGTCCTCGCGCAGTCCGCTCGACGCGGCCTTGCTGGCGATGGGCCTTCCCATGCGGCGCTTCACATGCGTGCAGTCGTTGTGGACCTGCCTTCACATGGTGGCGCGCGGCGAGTACCTCATGACGATGTCGCACGACGGTGCGCAAGTGCTGCTGCAAAGCATGCCCCACTTGCGCAGCCTGCCGCTGCCCTCGCAGTTGCCGCCCATCCGGACGTCGCTGCACATGATCTGGCATGACCGGACGCACCGCAGTGGTGCCCATCTGTGGTTGCGCGAGCGGCTGCGGCACGCGGCCCGATCCGTGGAGAGCGCATGAGTCTGCATGCCGCTCGCGAGGCCATGCCATGAGCAGCGTCGATCTGCGTCAGATTGCTTTGCTGGTGGGGCTGCATGAGACGCAAAGCCTCAGCGAAGCAGCACAGCGCGTTCACATGTCACCGTCGGCGGCCAGCCAGTCCTTGCAACGCTTGCGTTCCCATTTGGGCGACGAGCTCGTCGTGCGCCAAGGCAATACCTACATCGCCACGCCGTTGGGCGAGGGCGCGCTCGAGGCCTTTCGGGACATGCTGCAAACCTGGGGCGAGATAGCCGCCGGTACCCCGGTGTTCGATCCCGCCAGCAGCCGCGCGCACTGGTCTGTCGTGTGCGCCGAGGGCTTTACCGAAATCGACCTTGACGCCTGCTACGCGGCCATCGTGGCTGCGGCGCCCTCCGTGCGGCTGGACGTGTGTGCACCCCTGGGCGCGCAGGCCGGTTGGGCCGCGCTGCGGGCCGCGCGGCTGGATGTGTTGCTCACCACCGCTGTCCCGCCCGCCGATGCGAGCGATCTGCATGCCGAGCGCTACCCGGACGCGCCGCTCACGCACGTCTGCTTCAGCGTCGCGCACCCCCGCATCGGCACGGCGTTGACGCTGGAGAGCCTGTCTCTGGAAGCGTATGTGCGCCTGGGCGCTGCGGATGCGGGCGAAGCGCAACCCGACGCGATCGACGAGGCGTTGTTGGCCGCACTCCCGGGGGGCCGTGGCTGCTCCAGCGTGCCGACGATGGCACGGTGGGCGGCGGTGATCGCCACCACCGACCGGCTGGCGTGGGTGACGGCGCATCAGGGCGCGGTGCTGATGCGCCTGACCGAAGGGCTGCGCATGTCACCTGTGCCGCAAGAGATGCCCCGTGTGGCGTCGCCGCGGTACATGGTCTGGCACCACCGGACACAGGCTTCCGCTGCCGCCCGTTGGATGCGCGAACGGCTGCGATCGTTTGTCTTCACAGGGGCCATCACCCCGCCGGCTTCAGACGCCTCCGGACGCTAGCGCACGCGTGCGCGACCTTGCCCTTGCGCGCTTGGGCGCGGTTCGTTGACGGATCGGGATCGCGTAAAAGGCTATGCAGGTCGTGCAGACGCAACACCGCGATGGCGGCGCCCCGCGTGCGCGCCATCAGATCGAAGCAGTCGAAAAAGTGGGTGCGCCAAGCCTGCACCTCGCGCGCAGCGACCAGCCTTGCGTAGAGCGCCTGATCGGCAGGCGTCATGTGCGGCAAGTGCCGCTCCAACGTCTGTCTGAGAATGGCGCGGGCCTGGCCCGTGCGGTCGGTGGGCGACGGCTGCGGGTCGCTGGCTTCGGGATGCGGAATGCTTTTCCAACGTGCAAGCAGGGTATCCAGCATCGAGGGCGTGAACAGGGGTGGGGGGCTGGCGTCGGTGTGCATGCGGGCTCCTGGGCAGGTGGCGTGATTGTCCGCAGCGGCACCGCGATCGTCGATTTCGTTGTGCTCAAGCGCGCTTCAATTCTGCTTACCTTGGCCTTTGCTGCTCTGTGCGTTTTCTTGCAAAGTAGTACCAAAGTAAGATTTTGCAAGCCGAACCCGCTGTCAAGGAGCGCATGAAGAACGTGGACATACGCCAGCTGGCCCTGCTGTGCGAACTGGTGGACACCCAGAGCCTGACCGAGGCCGCCGGGCGCCTGCACATCACCCCCTCGGCGGCCAGCCAGTCGCTCGCGCGGCTGCGGCAGGTCCTGGGTGACGAGCTGTGCGTGCGAGAGCAGCACCAATACCAGCTCACACCCTTCGGTTCGTCGGCGATGGCCTCGTTTCGCCAGATTGTTGCCTTGTGGGAAGGCGCCAGCAGCACCAGCTGGGCGTTCGATCCGGCCGATTGCGAGGCTCACGTCGTGCTGTCCTGCTACGACGGCTTCGGTGCCCGAGCGCTGGCCGATTTCTATCGGCGCATCACCACCCTGGCGCCGCGCCTGAGCCTGGACATCCGGGCGCCCTCCAACGGCCCGCAGGACATCGCCGAGCTGCGCTCGGGCAGCGTCGACGTGGTCTGCAGCCACCAGGAGGCGCCGCGCGACGCCGCCGACCTGCACACCGAGACCGTCAAGACGTTCCAGATATCGCACTGTTGCCTGAGCATCGACCACCCGCGGATCGCCCAGTCGCTGTCGCTGGCCGACTACGCGCGCGAGGAGCACTTGCTGATCACTTTTCTCAAGCGCTCGGGTGGCCAGCGCAGCCCGATCGACCTGGCCCTGGAGCGACAAGGTCTGCCAGCCCGGCGCAGCAGTGTGGTGAACTCCTGGCACCTGTGCGCCGAAATGCTCGCCTGCACCGATCGGCTGGTGTCAACCAGCCGTGAGCAGGCGGCCATGCTCACGCGCCTGTCGCCGCGCATCCGCAGCCTGCCGCTGCCGTCGGGTCTGGCGTGGCCAAGCATGCCGGTGCACATGTCGTGGCATCAACGCACGCACCACAGCCGCACGCACCGCTGGCTGCGCCTGCAGTTGCGCGACTACCTGCACGAAGCCGGGGAAGAAGCCTGACGTTCAATGCCGGTGCGTCAGCCATGCATCGATTTCGTGCAGGCGCACGGTGGCGGCGCCCTCGCCGATCTGGCGGCACAAGAGGTCGAACAGGTCGAACCGCAACCGTTGCACGGTGGCCAGCGATGGTGCGCTGATGAGGCACAGGTAGAGGCGCAGATCGCGCCGGGTGAAGGCGGCGCTGTGGTGCTCCAGGTCGATGATGACCAGACGCCGGATGGCGAGCAGTCGGCGCTGCTCGTTCAGGGGGCGGCGAAGGCCGCGTCCGGCATCGCTCCAGCGGCGCATCCAGCGCTGTAGCATCGACGCAGAGGGCTCCGCCTCTTGCACGGCGTTCCCCCGTGGCCGGTGGGCGGGCGCATGGTGTGGCCGATGGGTTTGGCGTTGCGGGTTCATCGCTGGGTCCTCCTCGGTAAGCCGATGAGTTCACTCTAGGCAGCGAGGCGCTGCCTGTCGATGTCGCAGATGGCGAATGCGGTTTAGCGCCGCTGAAGTGCCTGTGTGCGGTGGTTCACGCCAGGTGAATGACCCGAGGTTCGGCGAGGCTGGCAGCCACCGCGTGGTCAGCCACCCACCAGGCGCGCTTGGGGTGGTGCTGCACGTCCTGCAGCAACTCGGTCAGAAAGCCGATGGCAGGCGTATCCAGCGCCGCGAAGGGCTGATCGATCAGCGTGACCGGCGCACCCGCGGCAAAGGCCGCGCTCAGCCACAGCTTGCGGCGTGTGCCGGTCGACAGCATGTAGATCGGTTTGTGCAGGTGGCCGCGCAGATCGAAACCTTCCGTGAGGTCGTCCAGCGCTGCGGCGCTCAGGTGCGGCCAGTGCACGGCCAGACCCTCGAGATAGCTGGCCGCGGGCAGGGCGTCGTGCAGCTCGGTCATGGGGTCGATGCGGAACACCTGCTGCCGGTAGCGCTGCGGCGTCTCGTCGAGCCAGACACCGGCCGCGCAAAACCGGCCGCTCTGTGCAGACATGGCGCCCGCTGCCAGCGCCAGCAAGGTGCTCTTGCCGCTCCCGTCCTCACCGGTCAGCCAGGTCAGGCCCGCTGGCAGCGCCACGTGAAGCCCGCTGAACAGTGCGGTACCCCCCGGCCACGCGAAGTGCAGGTCATCGATACGCAAGAGGATGTCGCCGGCCATCGGTTCCGTCGTGCGCGCATTCGGCGCGCTCAATAGGTCAGCCGTAGGCGGCGGCCCTGGTGGTTCAGCACGGCCGAGCGCGGGCCGATGGATTCGAGCCGCAGGCCGGCCGCGATGTCCTGCCCTTCCTGCAGTACTTTGCCGTCGAGGATCAGCATGCGCAGCGCAGGGTTCTCGGCGTAGGTGGTGCCGCTCACCTGCAAGGGCGGCAGTCCGGCGCGCAATGTGGGTGGCAGATCGGCCACCCGGGTGAGCGACTCGTCGTCTCGGGTCGTGGCTGTTCGGGCGCCTGTGGGGGGGCGCGCGGGTGCGGCGGGTATTGCTGGTGAGGGGGGTGGCGCCAGGATGGGCGCTGCGGCGGCCACGGGGGCGTCGCGCTGCACGGCGGGCCCGATTGGCACGGGGGCTGGTGTCGTCGCCGTGGCAGGCGCTGCCGGCGTCGTCGAAGGTGGCGTTGCCGCCGCGGTCACGGCCGACGCCGGCTGCGCTGGTGCCACCAGGTCGGGTCCGGCGACGTCGGTACCGCCGAGGCTGCGCCAGATCACGGTGGCGAGAACGGCCAGCACCAAAAAGGCCACCGCCATCACCGCTGTGCGGGCGGTGCGTGGCTGGCGGCGTTCACGCGGCACCGCTTCGGCATCGCCCGCGCGCAGGGGAACGGCCTGGGCGTGCAGACCGGGCACACGGCCTCGCTCGCGTTCGGCGTCGGCGCGTCGCAGGGCATCGAGGATGTAGGACATCGCGTGCTCAGGAAATCGGCTGCAGGCGGGGTTCGTCTACGCCGCTGGCCAGGTTGGCCTGCATGAACGTGATGGGCCCGGCCGGACCGCCGGACTCGATGCCTTGCGATTGCTGGAAGCTGAGCAGGCGAGCGGCAGGGGTGGTGGCCGATGCCGGCAGGCGACCCTGCGCCTGCAGATCCGCCATGCGATCGTTGAGCCAGGTTGTCGAGGGGCCACTGCGGCCATCGACGAGGCGTGTGGTTTGTCCCGGCGGCAGTCGCCACAGCGTGGCGAAGTCGCCCTGCCAGTGCTCGGCCAGTTCGCCCAAGGCGACGCGCCAGCGCCGATCGCCTCGTCCCAGCACCGCGCTGTCCTGGCCCAGTTCGGTGAGCACCAGATGGCCGGCGCTGCCGTCGGGCAGTCGCACCCGCAGCACGCCGGGACGGTTGAGCTGGCGCAGGCCGTTGATGGTCATGCGGTCGGTACGGTAGCACTGCAGGCCCTGGACAATGGCTTGTGCGCAGGGATCGCCTTCGGCCAGTTCCACCCGCCACAGGGGCGCCAGTGCACGCCAGGCCTCGGCCTCGCTTGCCATGAGCGCATCGGCGGTTGGCCAACCCAGCGGCAGTTGCGCCTCGGCGAGCTCGGCAACCGGTGTTGCCACGGTCTCGGGGGCCACGGGCTTGTTCACCGCCACCGGCGCGACCGCCGGTGCCGCTGCGCCCGGCGCCGGCAGCGAAGTGGGGCGCTGCTGCCAGAACCAGATCATGGCAGCGGCCACACCGGCACCGACCACCGCGCCAGCCACCGCCCCGAGACCGAGAGCACCCCAGCCCGCGGGCCGCGCGTCGTTGCGTACGGGCTTGCGCGGTGCATGGCGTGCCGGCGGCGTGTCATCGAACACCTCGCCTGCGGCTTTGTCGACCACCGCGGGTTCCACGCGCAGCTGCCCGGCGGCATAGGCACCGAGCAAGGCACGGTCGCACAACAGGTTGATGCGTCGCGGCACGCCGCGAGAAATCTCGTGGATGCGATCGATCACCGCCGGTGCAAAGGGAAGAGGCCCCTTGAGGCCCGCCACCTGCATGCGGTGCTGGATGTACTGTTTTGTCTCGCCAGCGTCGAGCGCGTCCAGGTGGTAACGCGCGATCACACGCTGGGCGAGTTGTTCCAGTTCAGGCCGAGCCACCACGTTGCGCAGCTCAGGCTGGCCGATCAGGATGATCTGCAGCAGCTTGCGCTCGCTGGTTTCCAGGTTGGTGAGCAGGCGCAATTGCTCCAGCACGTGTGGCGTGAGGTTCTGCGCCTCGTCGATGATGAGCAGGTTGCGTTCGCCGCGCGCATGGCTTGCCAGCAGGTAGGCATTGAGTGGGTCAAGGTGGTCCTTCACGGTGGCGGGGCCGATGCCCTCGTGCCGGACTTCGATGCGGAACTCGGCGCAGATGGTGCGCAGCAGGTCACCGACCGTGAGTTTGGGGTTGAAGATGTAGGCCACCCGGCAGTTCTCGGGCACCTGCTCCAGGAAACAGCGGCAGATGGTCGTCTTGCCCGCACCGATCTCGCCGCTGAGCAGCACGAAGCCACCGCCGCCGCGGATGCCATAGAGCAAATGAGCGAGCGCCTCGCGGTGGCGTTCGCTCATGAACAGGTAGCGTGGGTCGGGCGCAATCGAGAACGGGTCTCGCTGCAGTCCGAAAAACTCGGCGTACATGCCCCAAGCATACCGGGGCCAATGGGCCCCGCGCCAGAGCGCCGGGCCCGGGGGGTCAGGCGGCCAGCGCCATCGACGGTTTCGCGGTGCCGCCCTGCGACGCCTTGGCCGACGTGCCCGCGGCGCATTCGATGTCGCCCGAGAGCTGTCCGCCTTCTTCGATGACCACCTTGCCGTAGCGGATGCGTCCCGTCACCTTGCCCGTGGTGTGAATGACCAGCTTCTGGCGCACCGTGAGGTTGCCGTCGAAGGCACCGTGGATCTCGGCCACATCGACTTCGGCGGACCCCTTGAACATGCCCTGCTGTGCGATCTGGATCACGCGCGAATCCATGGTCGCCTCGACCGTGCCCTCGACGAACAGGGTGTCGCAGTCCTGGATTTCAACGCCCTTGAGCTTGATGTTCGGCCCGACGATGAGCTTGCTGCCGCCTTCGGGTGCCGCACTGGCGGCCGCGGGCGCGGCGGGCTGGCCCTGCGGTTCGGTCGTGCCGGTGATGGGGGCGCCGTTGCCGTAGCCGCTGGTGCCCGTGCGCGGGCTGCTGGCCATGCTGGAACCGAGGGGACGGGCTGGCTCGTTGTCGCGTTTGCCGAACTGCAGTGCCATGGAACTCTCCTGTGTGGTGTGGTGAACGAGAGTCGCCATGCTAGGTTGGTGCCCGCTTACATTCGAGCTGCTCCGGTAAGACCTGTGTCGAGATGAACGGTGCGTTCAGTCAACCTGACGGCGCCTCGCCTCCATCTCACGGATCAGCCCGCGCGCCTCGTCGCCTTCGGGAATGGGGCGGCCGCTGTCTCGCCACTGCACCGCTGCCTTGAAGCCCTGGTCCTGCGCATACCGGCGGAACCACAGGCCCTCGGGGTTGTGCCGTGTGATGCCGTCGAACACGGTGGCCAATTGCTGCGATTGCTCCAGCCCCATGGCGAGTTGCACCTGGTTGACCACCAGCTTGTGCATCGCCAGGTGCGAACTCGGTACGCCCGCAATGCGCTCGGCCAGCGCCATCGTGCGCGCCTCAAGTTGTTCGATCGGTACCGCCTCGTTCGCCAGCCCCCAGGCCGCCGCGGTGCGTCCGTCGATCACGTCGCCGGTGAACATGAGTTGCTTGGCGCGCAGCGGGCCAAGCCGGTAGGTCCACATGGCGGTGGTGGGGCAGCCCCAGACGCGCGTGGGCATGTAGCCGATGCGGGCATCCTCGGCCATCACGAGCAGGTCGCAGCACAGGGCAATGTCGCTTCCGCCGGCCACCGCGGCACCGTGCACCTTGGCGATGGTGGGTTTGGCGCTGCGCCACAGGCTCATGAAGTCTTCGGTGTTGCGCTTCATGAAGGCGTAGTCGACCATCGGATCCCAGGGTTGGCGCTCTTGCTGGCAAGGATGGTCGATGTCGCCCTCGCCGAAATGGGAGAGGTCGTAGCCACCGCAGAAGCCCTTGCCCGCGCCTTCGAGCACGATGACGTGGATGTCCTCATTGCCGTTCGCCCAGTCCACCGCGGCGCGGATGTCGCGGGGCGTCTGGTCGGTGATGGCGTTGTAGTGCTCCGGGCGGTTGAGCAACAAGCGGGCGATGCGCGGATTCTGTGCATCGGGGTCGATGCGCAGGGTGTCGAAGATCGGCATGGTGGTCTCCTTGTGATTGATGGGATCATGGTAACGACGGGTGGTGATCGTGCATCCATGGGAATCCCTATACAGTTGCGCCCGCAACCAAATACCGCAACCTCATGAATGCATTGAATCGTGATCGTGTTCCCGTGGCCATCGCTGGTGGTGGTCCGGTCGGTCTCACGCTATCGGCCTTGCTTGCCCGCCAGGGCATTGGCAATGTGGTGATCGAGGCCGATGAAGGCTATTGCACCGGCAGTCGCGCCATCTGCATGTCGCGCCGCTCGCAGGAGATCCTCGGCTGGGTGGGAGCAGACGCGCCACTGGTGCAAAAGGGCCTGGGGTGGGTCGGCGGGCGCAGCCATTTCCGCCAGACCGAGGTGCTGCATTTCCAGATGCCCAGCGAGCCCACGCAACGCTTCGCGCCCATGGTCAACATCCAGCAGTTCTACATCGAGGAGTACGCCCATCGCGCCGCGGGGGGCGCGGCCATGGTCTGCTGGAACCACCGGGTACGCGCCGTCGCAGCCGCTGGTGACGGCGTGGAACTGACGCTGGACACACCAGCGGGCGAGCGCCACCTGCAGGCCGACTGGCTGGTGGCGTGCGACGGCGGGCGCAGCACGGTGCGCGAGCAGCTGGGTTTGCAGCTCGAAGGCACGCAGTACGAAGGGCGCTATGTGATCGTCGACATCCGTCAGAAGACGCAGCGCGCGGTGGAGCGCCTGGCCTGGTTCGATCCGCCGTCCAACCCCGGCTCCACCATTCTGATGCACCGCCAGCCCGATGACGTGTGGCGCATCGACTACCAGATCCGCGACGACGAGGACCCGGCCGAGGCGGTGAAGCCCGAAAACGTGCTGCCGCGCGTGCAGAGCCACCTGCAGATGATCGGCGAGACCGAACCCTGGGAGCCGCTGTGGACATCGATCTACAACGCCAAGTGCCTCACGTTGCCCGCTTACCGGCACGGGCGCGTGCTGTTCGCCGGTGACGCGGCGCACCTGGTGCCCATCTTCGGCGTGCGCGGCCTCAACTCGGGGTTGGACGATGTGGGCAACCTCGCGTGGAAGCTCGCGCGCGTGGTGCAGGGGCGCTCTCCCGACGCTTTGCTGGACAGCTACAGCATCGAGCGCGTGCACGCCACGCACGAGAACATCGCCTACGGTGCCAAGAGCACCGAGTTCATGGCGCCGCCCGATTTCGCCTTTCGCCTGATGCGTGAGGCCGCGCTGCGCCTGGCGGTGGACGACCCGCACGTGCGGGCGCTCATCAACCCACGCCAGTCGGCTCCCATCGAATACGTTGGCTCGCCGCTCAATGCGGACGAAGACGCGGGTTGGGCCAACGCGCTGGCGGCGCCCGGCGCGCCCGCGCCCGAAGCACTGCTGCACGGGGAAAAGGGCGATTTCCACCTCAGCCAACGCTACGGTCAGGGCTTTGTGTGCCTCGTGTTCGGCGGTGCGGCACCGGCCTTGCCGCCCGACGTGCAGTCGCTGGCCATCACCCCCGCGATGGACGTGCACGGCCAGGCCTGGCAGCGCCATGGCCTGCGGCGCAGCGATGAGCCTGCGATGGTGCTCGTGCGGCCCGACGGCTACGTGATGGGCCGCTGGCACGGCCACGACGGCGCCCGTATCGCGCAAGCCCTTCAAGACACTGGAGTGACCGCATGACCGACAACGATCTCGACACCAGCTACACCGCCCTGTGCCGCGCGCTGGGCGATGTCGGACAGGCACAGGCGCCCTTGCTGCTGTCCATGCTCAGTCTGGCCTTGCTGGCGCGACTCCCGGACGCGGCCACAGCTTTGCCCCTGATCGAAAAGGCGCGTGCGCGCTGCCTGGAGGAGCCCGTGCATGAGCAGCCGCGGCAACGTCAAGCCGCTTGACGAACAACTCACCTGGCGGTTGCACCGCCTCGGCAAGCTCAGCGACCGCGCCACCGCCGCGGCCTATGCCGATGAGCTGGGCCTGGGCGTGGCCGAAGGCCGTGCGCTGGCGGCCGTGGGCGCCTTCGGCCCACTGTCGGTGAACGACCTCGCGGCGCACGCGCACCTGGACAAGGCGCAGGCCAGCCGCGCTGCGCAGATGCTGGTCGAGCGTGAGCTGGTGCTCAAGGGCGCCAGCGACACCGATGCGCGGGCGGTGGTGCTGAGCCTGTCGCGCCGCGGCGCGGCGCTGCACCGGCGCGTGATGGCGTTGATCGACCGCCGCAACCGGGAGGTCATGGCGTGTCTGAGTGCCGCCGAGCGCAAATCGCTGTTGGCCATGATCGATCGGCTGATCGCCCATGCCGAGGCTGGTGGCGATACAACCTGATACTTTCTCGCGTCCAGCGGTGCCGCTATAAATCGCGCCCATGAACCGGAATCTTTTCGCTCCCACGGGCTTTGGTCCCGACGACATCGAGGTCCGTGTCTCCGAACTGCTGGTGGCCACGGCCGACCAGACCGACACCGCGCTGGACCAATCGATCGGCGAAGTGCTCAAGCTCCTTCGCGAGCGGATGGGTATGGACGTGGTCTTCGTGTCCGAGTTCGTCGATGGCCAGCGGGTGTTCCGCCACGTCGCGCAAGCCCCGGGCGTCGATCTCATCCAGGAAGGGCAGGGCGCGCCACTGGAACAGAGCTGGTGCCAGCGCGTGGTGGACGGCCGCCTGCCTCAGTACATCGCCGACGCGCGCCGCGATCCGTTGGCCGCACCTTTGCTCAAGAACCTCAGCCACCCGATCGGCACCCACATCAGCACGCCGTTGGTGTTGGGCAACGGCGAGGTCTACGGCACGTTGTGCTGCTTCAGCTTCGAGCCCAACGGCCAATCGAATCCCGAGGATCTTGCGCGGCTCAAGCTCACGGCGCGGCTGGCCGCGCAGCGGCTCGGCAACCAGCGCACCGTGCGTGCGGCACCGGGCCAGGTGCCCGATTGGTCGCTCAAGCCCAAGTAACCGCTGCGCAAGCGCGAAAAGGGGGGCGCCGGTAAAATCGCGCGTTTTGCTTTGCCCGTCGTGTGCAGGGCCCAGCACCGCCATGAACGCCCCCATCGACGTTTCCTTCTTCCACCGGCCCGCCAAGCCGCTGACGAGCTACCGCCCCTACTGGGCGAAGCGCTTCGGTACGGCACCCTTCCTGCCGATGAGTCGGGCCGAGATGGAGTCGCTCGGCTGGGACAGCTGCGACGTCATCCTCGTCACCGGTGACGCGTACGTCGATCACCCCAGCTTCGGCATGGCCGTGATCGGCCGCGTGCTGGAGGCGCAGGGCTTTCGGGTGGGCATCATCGCGCAGCCCGACTGGACCAGTGCCGAAGCCTTCAAGGCGTTGGGCAAGCCGAACCTGTTCTGGGGCGTGACGGCCGGCAACATGGATTCCATGATCAACCGGTACACCGCCGACCGGAAGATCCGCAGCGACGACGCGTACACCCCAGGCGATGTCGGCGGCAAGCGTCCCGACCGCGCGGCCATCGTCTACAGCCAGCGCTGCCGCGAGGCTTACAAGGACGTGCCGCTCATCCTCGGCGGCATCGAGGGCAGCCTGCGCCGCATCGCGCACTACGACTACTGGAGCGACAAGGTGCGCCGCTCCATCGTGGTGGACAGCAAGTGCGACCTGCTGCTCTACGGCAACGCCGAGCGCGCGTTGGTCGAGATCGCGCACCGGCTCGCGGCGCGCGAACCGGTGGAGCAGATCACCGATGTGCGCGGTACCGCCTTCGTGCGCCGCCCGGGCGACCCGAGCGCGGCAGATTGGGTCGAACTCGATTCCACCGAGGTCGATCAGCCCGGCCCTGTGGACGCGCACCTCAACCCCTACCTGACGACCAGCGAGCAGGCGCAGGCGCAAGGCCAGGCGTGCGCGAAAGACGACCAGAAGGACGAACCCGTTGGTGCCGCACAGGGTGGGGCGATCCAGCCACTCAACTTCGTGCCAAATCCGGCGTTGCAAGGCAAAGGCAAGCGTCCGCCCCGCGAGCGCACCGTCATCCGCCTGCCCAGCTACGAGCAGGTTAAAAGCGACGCCGTGCTGTACGCCCACGCCAACCGCGTGCTGCACGTGGAAGCCAATCCGGGCAACGCGCGCGCACTGGTTCAGGCGCACGGCGACGGCGCGACCGCGCGCGATGTGTGGATCAACCCGCCGCCGATCCCCTTGACCACCGCCGAGATGGACTGGGTGTTCGATCTGCCGTACGCGCGCTGCCCGCACCCGGTCTACGCCGACGAACACGGCCGCCACGACGGTGCGACCAAGATCCCCGCCTGGGAGATGATCCGCTTCAGCGTGAACATCATGCGCGGATGCTTTGGCGGCTGCACCTTTTGCTCGATCACCGAGCACGAAGGGCGCATCATCCAGAGCCGTTCCGAGGACTCGATCGTTCGCGAGGTCGAGGACATGCGCGACAAGGTTGAGGGCTTCACCGGCGTGGTGAGCGACCTCGGCGGACCTACGGCCAACATGTACCGCCTGGGCTGCCGCACGCCCGAGATCGAGGCCGCCTGCCGCAAGCCCAGTTGCGTGTACCCCGGGATCTGCCAGAACCTCACCACCGACCACGGCCCGCTCATCAAGATCTACCGCCGCGTGCGGGCCTTGAAGGGCATCAAGAAGGTGCTGATCGGCTCCGGCCTGCGCTACGACCTGGCCGTCAAGAGCCCAGAGTACGTCAAGGAACTGGTGCAGCACCACGTGGGTGGCTACCTCAAGATCGCACCCGAACACACCGAAAACGGCCCGCTCTCCAAGATGATGAAGCCTGGCATCGGCAGCTATGACCGCTTCAAGCAGCTGTTCGAGAAGTACAGCGAAGAGGCCGGCAAGAAGCAGTACCTCATCCCGTACTTCATCGCCGCGCACCCGGGCACCAGCGACGAGGACATGATGAACCTCGCGATCTGGCTGAAGAAGAACGGTTTCCGCGCCGACCAGGTGCAGACCTTCTACCCCAGCCCCATGGCCACCGCCACGGCCATGTACCACACCAACCTGAACCCCCTGAAGGGCATCCACCGCGACGAACGTGCCGAGCGCGTGGACATCGTGCGCGGCGAGAAGCGCCGCCGCCTGCACAAGGCCTTCCTGCGCTATCACGACCCGAACAACTGGCCGCTGCTTCGCGAGGCGCTCAAGGCCATGGGCCGGGCCGACCTCATCGGCAATGGCAAACAGCACCTGATTCCCACCTTCCAGCCGCTCACCGACGGCGGTTACCAGAGCGCCCGGCGCAAGAACAGCACGCCGGCTGCGCCGGCGGCCACCCGCACGGGTGCCGTGCCGCCCAAGGGGCGCGTGCTCACGCAGCACACCGGCCTGCCGCCGCGCGCGGGGACCGGCGCGGCACGGCGACCCAAACCGCGCTGAACGCCTTCAGCCGTCGCCGAACAGCGGCCAGGCCACCCAGAACAGCAGGGCCGCAACGTTGAACACCGCGCACGCCACGAACGCCTGTTGAAAGCCCCGGTCGTCCAGGCGGTGCTGCAGCGCGCGCTGCGCGAGCCAGGCCGACGGCCAACCGCCCAGTGCAGCCACCACGTGCAGGTGTTCGACCGGCCAGGGCGCGCCGCCCTCGACCTGTACGTGCTGGTCGCGCCAGTACAGGAAGAAGGTGGCGATGTTCACCAGCACCACACCGGTCAGCACCACCCAGGGGAATCGGCCGAAGCCGATGCCGATCAACCAGAGCAGCAACCAACCTCCCAACAGGCCCAGGGCCACCTGGGTCAGCCGGCGCTGGGCGCGCTCCTCGCGCCAGCGCTGCGCGGGCGAGCTGGTGGCGGCAGGCAGCACCGGCTCGGGCGCTGGCTGGGCGGTTGCGGTGGATTCCTGCAGCGCTGGTGGGGGCGGCAGCTTGACCGAGAGGGCTCGCGGGCCCTTGCCACCGATCACGATCTCATCGAACACCACCGCTGTGCCCGCCGCAATGGGGTGTGGCCCCTCATAGTCGCGCAGGTGGAAGTAGACCTCGGCGGCTGTGTCGGGGCTGCGGATGTAGCCACACGCGTGTTCGGGGTCCCAGCGGACGATGGTGCCTTGCTTCTTCATGGCGTCGGGAGCGGGTTGGACGGTTCGCTCACGGATTGTCGGCCTTAAATGGCCGGCCAGCCTGGTGGACCAGGCCCGCCGCGCTGCGGGGCGCAGCGCCACTCGGTGGCCAGGCCCAACGGCGCGGGCAAGTTCGGGCACCCGGTGCCGCACAAGCGCATGCTTGCGCGCCGCCCTTGTCGACCAAGCCTCAGGCCTCAGGCCAGCGTGTGCAGCGGGATGTCGCGCTCGACGGCCAGCCGATCAAGCTGGGCGCGCGTGCGGCCCGCGAGGAAAGCGGCGATGGCCCTGTGCGTGGCCGGTGCGAACATCGCGGTCATGCCCTTGACCGCCACGCCTGCGGCCTCGCACAGCGCGGCCGCGAAGTGGGGCTCCAGCGCGGCCACGGCCACGCGGCCGTCCTTGCAGGGGTAGACACGGTAGCCCGCATGGGCACCGCCCACGGCGCCGTCGGGCTGGGTCAGTCCCCAGGTGCGGGGCAGGGCCAGCCAGGCCGCGGCGTCGGACAGCGCCACCTCGTGAAAGCTGCCGCGCCCGGTGGAGCGCTTGAGCAGCACGGCCTGCAGCACCGCGTCGGCGGCCATCAGGGCGCCGCCCATGTCGGCGAACAGGGTCGCAGGCAGGTCCAGGCCCGTAACGAGACCGGCGTCGGCCAGGTACGTCAGGTCGTGGCCGGGTTCTTCCGCGCGCTCACCGGGGGCGCCGACGATGGCCACCAGTGACAGCGTGGGGTGGGCCTTGTGCAGGACCTTCCATGACAGACCGAGCTTGTTCAGTGCCGAGGGACGGAACGAGGTCAGCAGCACGTCGGTGCGTGCAAGTTCGCGCTGCAGCGCCGCCTGACCGTGCCCGGATTTGAGATCGAGGGTGATGTGCCTCACACCCGCGTGCAGCTGCGCGTAGGCCGCGGGGTTGTACTGCCCCATCGGATCACCCGTGGGCGGTTCGGCTTTGGTGCAGGTGGCGCCCAGGGTGCGCAGCCGCATCAGGGCCGCGGGGCCCGGCAGGTTCAGCGCAAGGCTGAGCACACGAACGCCGCGCAGCGGCTTGGGAGAGCGGGTGGGCATGGGTGATTGGCGTGAGGAACGACGCGTCGACTGTAGCCCTGGCGCGTGGCCGCCACCCGCAAATGCGCGACAGCCGCGCGGCGCTCAGCGGCCGCTGCGTTCGCCGAAGTTCAGCGGCAGGCCGACGTAGTTTTCCGCGAGCGAACGCGACATCGACTCCGAGTTCACCAAGTACTCGAGTTCGGCCTCCTGCACCTTCTGGCCGAAGCCGCCGGTGTCGGGAAAGCGGTGCATCAGGGTGGTGAGCCACCAGCTGAAACGCTCGGCGCGCCACACACGCGCCAGTGCCCGCTGCGAGTAATGGTCGATGCCGGCGTCGCTCTTGTCGCGGTAGTGCTCGATGAAGGCGCTCGAGAGGTATTTCACGTCGCTGGCGGCCAGGTTCAGACCCTTGGCGCCGGTGGGGGGCACGATGTGCGCGGCATCGCCCGCCAGGAACAGCCGACCGAAGCGCATGGGCTCTGCCACGAAGCTGCGCAGCGGCGCAATGCTCTTCTCGATGCTCGGGCCGGTGACGATGGCCTCGGCCATCGCAGGGTCAAGTCGGCGGCGAAGTTCATCCCAGAATCGATCGTCGCTCCACTGCTCGACCTTGTCGTCGATCGGGCATTGAACGTAATAGCGGCTGCGCGTGAGACTGCGCATGGAGCACAGGCCAAAGCCGCGCTCGCTGTTGGCATAGACGATGGCGTGCGGCGACACCGGCGGCACATCGGCCAGCACGCCGATCCAGCCGAAGGGGTAGACCTTCTCGTACTCGGTGACGGCGCCCTGCGGCACGCTGGCGCGGCACACGCCGTGAAAGCCGTCGCAGCCGGCAATGAAATCGCACTGCAGTTCGTGCGTCTGGCCGTCTTTCTCGTAACGCACAAGGGGTTGTGTGCCATCGAAGCCGTGCACGCTCACGTTCGCGGCGCTGTACACGGTGGGCAATCCGGCCGCGGCACGCGCATCCATCAGGTCACGCGTCACCTCGGTCTGACCATAAGCCGTGACCACCTTGCCACCCGTAAGACCGGTCACGTCGATCGGGTGACGCGTGTTCTTGTAGACCAGTTCGATGCTGTGGTGCACCGTACCTTCGCGCTTTACACGCTCGCCGACGCCCGCCTCAACCAGCAGGTCCACCGTGATTTGTTCGAGGATGCCGGCGCGGATACGGCCGAGCACGTAGTCACCGCTCTGGCGCTCGATGATGACGTTGTCGATGCCGGCCTTGTGCAGCAGTTGGCCGAGCAGCAGGCCCGAGGGGCCGGCGCCGATGATGGCGACCTGGGTTCGCATGGGACTTGTCTCCGGATTCTGGGCAAACCCGAAGGCTAGGCCGGCCCGCCACACCGCTCAATGCCCGCCGGCGACGAGTGCGCGATGATCGCCCGGGTTGTGCGATCATCGCGCACCGTTTGCGAAATCACCCATGACCGACACACCGATCGCCCGCGCCGACTTCATCGAAGGCCTGGCCAAAGGCCTGGCGGTGCTGGAGAGCTTCGACACCGAGCGCCAGCGCCTCAACGCCACCCAGGCTGCCGAGCGCGCCGGCCTCACGCGTGCGGCGGCCCGCCGCCATCTGCTCACGCTGGCGCACCTGGGTTACCTCGACACCGATGGCAGCCACTACTGGCTTGCGCCCAAGGTGTTGCGTTTCTCGGGCAGCTACCTGGCCTCCGCGCGCTTGCCCAGGCTCGTGCAGCCCACGTTGAACCGCCTGGCGCTCATGGCGCGTGAATCGTTTTCGGTGGCGGTGCTTGACGGCGACGAGGTGGTGATCGTGGCACGCAGTGCCTCACCCCAGGCGCAACGGCTGCTGCCTTACGGTCTGCACCTGGGCACGCGCCTGCCGGCGCACGCCACCTCGACCGGACGTGTGCTGCTGGCGGCGCTGGGGCCGCGCGAGGTGGGGCGTTGGTTGAAGGGACGGGTGCTGCCGCGCCTCACGCCGCACACGGTGGTGGACGCCGGCGAGCTGCGTGCTCGCATCGATCAGGTCAGACGGGACGACTTCGCCATCGCGCGTGAAGAGCACGAGCCGGGTGTGCTGGCGCTGGCGGTACCGCTTCGCAACATGAAAGGTGCCACGCTGGCAGCGCTCAATGTGGTCGTGTCACCGCAACGCATGGATGAAGGAGAGCTTCAGCGCACGGCCCTGCCGCTGCTGCTGGAAGCGTCACGGGAGTTGAGGTCTTTGCTATGAGTCTGGATCGCATCGATGCGGTGGTGGTGGGAGCGGGCGTGGTCGGCCTGGCTGTGGCGCGTGCGCTGGCGCTGCAGGGGCGCGAGGTGATGGTGCTTGAACGCGAAGGCGCCATCGGCACCGGCACCAGTTCGCGCAACAGCGAGGTCATCCACGCGGGCATCTACTATCCATCCGGTTCGCTCAAGGCACGACTGTGTGTGCGAGGCAAGCAGCTGCTGTACGCCTACGCCAGTGAGCGCGGCATCCCGCACCGGCGCTGTGGGAAGCTGATCGTGGCCACCTCCGTTTCGCAGCGAAACGCCTTGCCCGACATCGTGACGCGCGCGGCGGCCAATGGCGTCGGCGATCTGGTGATGCTGGGTGCAGAAGAAGCCAAGGACATGGAGCCGGCGCTGCAATGCCTGGGTGCGGTGTGGTCACCGTCCACCGGCATCGTCGACAGCCACGCGCTCATGCTCAGCCTGCAGGGTGATCTGGAGAACGCGGGTGGCCTGGTGGCGTTGCACAGCGGCGTGCGCGACATCGCACGCGATGGTGATGCCTGGCGCATCGAGGCACAGGACGGCACCGGGTTGCTGGCCGACACCGTGGTCAACGCCGCCGGCCTTCAGGCCTGTGCGCTGGCAAGCCGGATGGCCGATTTGCCAGCCAGCCTGGTGCCACGGCCGTACCTCGCCAAGGGCAACTACTTCACCCTCGCGGGCCGCTCGCCGTTCACGCGGCTCATCTACCCGGCGCCCGAGCCCGACAAGCATCTGGCTGGCCTGGGCGTGCACCTCACCATCGACCTGGGCGGCCAGGCCAAGTTCGGCCCCGATGTGCAGTGGGTGGACGACCCCGATGACCTGAAGGTGGACCCCGCGCGCGGTCAGGCCTTTTACGCCGAGGTGCGGCGCTACTGGCCAGGCCTGCCCGACGGCGCCCTGCAGCCTGGCTACGCCGGCATGCGCCCCAAGATCAGTGGGCCGCATGAGCCCGCGGCGGACTTCCTGATCCAGGGGCCGGCGCAGCATGGCTTGCCGGGTCTGGTCAATCTGTTCGGCATCGAGTCACCCGGCCTCACGAGCAGTCTGGCCATCGGCGAGCACGTGCTGGGGTTGCTCGACCGGTGACTCAGCGCCGGAGCGCGGCAATGGCCTTGGCCGATTCGTACACCAGCGCCGGCCCGCGGTAGATGAGCCCGGTGTAGATCTGCACCAGGTCGGCACCCGCCTCGATCTTGCCGAGCGCGTCTGCCGCACTCAGCACGCCCCCCACGCCGATGATGGGGAAGTGTGGCCCCAGCGCCTGGCGCAGTGCGCGGATCACACGGTTGCTGGCTTCGAGCACCGGCGCGCCGGACAGGCCACCCGCTTGCTCGGCGTGTGGCAGACCTTTCACCGCCTCGCGCGACAGCGTGGTGTTGGTGGCGATCACGCCCAAGGCGCCGGTGGGCTGGCCGTCGCCCGCGCAGCCGTGGCGTTGCAGCGTGCCCGCGATCACGGCGATCTGTTGGTCGTCCAGGTCAGGGGCAATCTTCACGAACACCGGGATGGCGCGGCCGTGGCGTTGCGCGAGTTGTTCGCGCCGCTCCATCACCGCGCCCAGCAAGGCATCGAGCGCGGCATCGCTTTGCAGGCTGCGCAGGTTCTGGGTGTTGGGGCTGGAGATGTTGACGGTGACGTAGTCGGCGTGCGGGTACACGCCGTCCAGGCAGGTGAGGTAGTCCTCGGTGGCGCGCTCGATCGGCGTGCTCGCGTTCTTGCCGATGTTCAGGCCCAGGCGCATGGGCACCGCGCCACGCTCGTTGCGGAACCGCGCGCGCTGCACATTGGACAGGAAGGCGTCGAGCCCGTCGTTGTTGAAGCCCAGGCGGTTGATGAGCGCGTTGCGCTCGGCAATGCGGAACATGCGCGGCTTCGGGTTGCCGGGCTGCCCTTTGGGGGTGACCGTGCCCACCTCCACGAAACCGAAGCCCATGGCGGCCAGGCCGTCGATGCAGCGCGCGTTCTTGTCCAGCCCGGCGGCCAGGCCCACGCGGTTGGGGAACTGAATGCCGGCCAGCGTGAACGGGTCGCTCACGCGTGGCTGGCTGTACAGGCAAGTCAGTGGCGAGTGTTGCACCCGCGCGATGGCGCCGAGCGTGAGTTCGTGGGCGGCCTCCGGGTCCATGCCGAACAGGAAGGGGCGCGCCGCGCCGTAGGGGAGAAGTGACATCGGATAATTCGCAACTTTGACTGACCCGGGATTCTCGCAAATGACCCAAGACGAACTCAAAGCCCTGGTGGGGCAGGCCGCCCTCCAATACGTGACGCCGGGCGAGATCGTCGGCGTGGGCACGGGCTCCACCGTCAACAAGTTCATCGAGGCGCTGGCCACCATCAAGCATCAAGTGCCCGGCGCCGTATCCAGTTCCGAGGCTTCGACCGCACGACTCAAGGCCATCGGCATCCCGGTGCTTGAAGCCAACGCGGTCGAGATGATCGGTGTCTACATCGACGGCGCCGACGAGATCGACGGCCGTGGGCACATGATCAAAGGCGGCGGTGCGGCGCTCACCCGCGAGAAGATCGTGGCCGCGCAGTCGCGACGCTTCGTGTGCATCGCCGACGAATCCAAGCTCGTGGCCACGCTGGGGGCATTTCCGCTGCCGGTGGAGGTGATCCCGATGGCCAGCGCGCGTGTGATGCGCCAGTTCGCCGCGCTGGGCGGCCAGGCCCGTGTTCGCTTGAAGGACGGTGTGCCCCTGGTGACCGACAACGGCCAGCACATCATTGACGTCACAGGCTTGAAGATCAGCGATCCGCTGTCTTTCGAGAGCGAAGTCAATCAGTGGCCGGGGGTGGTCACCGTGGGGGTGTTCGCCCACCAGAAGGCCAGCGTCTGCCTGCTGGGCACACCGACGGGTGTGCGCACGCTCGACTTCAGCGCCTGAGCGCTCGCGCGCGGCACGGCGGCGCCCGTCGAAGCCGCCCTGGCCTCAAAAGCGGATGCCGGCCGGGTTGTTGGCCTGCGGCTGCACGGGAACCTCGGCCGGCGCGGCGGGGGCTTGGGCGTCGGTGCTGGCGCCAGCGGGCGCCGAGGCGCCGGCAGGTGCCGCGGGCGTCACGGCCACCAGCGGACTGGGTGCCGCGCGGCGGTAGCCGGACGGCAGGGCCGATTGGGCCGGGTAGCCCGCCGCATTGAGGTACTGCGTCCACTCGGCGTCGGAGAAGCCGCGCAGGCGCTGCCCGCCGATGCTCAGGAAGGGCAGGGACGCTTCACCCGCCAGGCGCTTGAGGGCCTCGATGTCGTCGGGCGTCGTGACCGTCTTCTCGGTGTAGGGGATGCCGCGTGCGTTGAGCAGGTTGCGCCCGCTGTTGCAGGGCGCGCAGTCGTTGCCGGTGTAGAGCACCACCGGGTAGCGCGAGACCACCTGACGCAATTCGAATGGCAGGTTGGCGCCGTCTGCTGAAGGGGCCGCGGCACCGGTGCCACCGGCACGCGCAGCGGGGGCTGCGCTGGCGGCTGGCGGTGGCTTGTCGGAGAAGGTCACCCGGCCGTCCGGGCCGACGATGCGGTAAACGCCCTGCGCCACGGCAGGCAGCGCGGCGCTCAGGCTCAGGGTGGCGACGATGAGGGCAATTCGGGTGTTCATGCAGGGTCCTGTCGGCGCGCAACGAGTTCGATCAAGCCATGCCCTGGTGACGCAACAGCGCGTCGATGGACGGCTCGCGGCCGCGGAAGGCCACAAAGGATTCCATCGCAGGACGGCTCCCACCGGCTTCCAGAATCGACCGACGGTAGCGCCGACCGGTTTCGACGTCGAGCGTGCTGTGGCCGTTTTGCTGCGCGGCCTCCTCGAATGCGGCGTACGCATCGGCGCTGAGCACCTCGGCCCACTTGTAGCTGTAGTAACCGGCCGAGTAGCCGCCCGCGAAGATGTGACTGAAGGTGTGCGGCGTGCGGCTGTAGGCCGGCGGCTTGAGCACCGCCACCTCGTCGCGAACGCGATCCAGCAGGCCCAGGATGGCCTGGGCATCGGTTGCTGGCTCGGGCAGGCTGTGCAGCAGCATGTCGAACAGGGCGAATTCCACCTGACGCAACGTTTGCAGCCCGCTCTGGAAGTTCTTGGCGGCAAGCATCTTGTCGAACAGCGCGCGCGGCAGCGGCTCGCCGGTGTCCACGTGGGCGGTCATGTGGCGCAGCACCTCCCATTCCCAGCAGAAGTTCTCCATGAACTGGCTCGGCAGTTCCACCGCGTCCCATTCGACGCCGCTGATGCCGGAGACGTCGCGTTCGTCCACCTGCGTGAGCATGTGGTGCAGCCCGTGCCCGAACTCGTGGAAGAGGGTGATGACGTCGTCGTGCGTCAGCAGGGCGGGTTTGCCCCCCACGCCGTCGGCGAAGTTGCACACCAGGTGCGCCACCGGTGTTTGCAGCGCGGCGTTGTCGGGGCGGCGCCAGCGCGCGCGCACGTCGTCCATCCAGGCGCCACCGCGTTTGCCGGTGCGCGCGCCGGGGTCCAGGTAGAACTGGCCGATCAGTCGGCCGTCGCGCTCGATGCGGTAGAACTCAACGCCCGGGTGCCAGGTGGGCGCGCTGTCGCGGCGGATGGCCACCTCGAACAGGGTTTCGACGATGTGGAACAGCCCGCCCAGCACCTTGGGCGCCGTGAAATAGGGTTTGACTTCTTGCTCGCTGAAGGCGTAGCGCGCTTCCTTGAGCTTCTCGCCGATGTAAGGCCAGTCCCAGGCCTGCGGGTCGGCAATGCCGAGCTCCTTCGCGGCGAAGTCGCGCATGTCGGCCAGATCCTGCGTGGCAAAGGGGCGGGCCTTGGCGGCCAGGTCACGCAAGAAGGCCACCACCTGTTCGGGCGAGTCGGCCATCTTGGGCACCAGTGACACATCAGCGAAGTGGCGGTGGCCCAGCAATTGCGCCTCTTCATGGCGCAGCGCAAGCAGCTCCACCATCACGGCGGCATTGTCGAACTCAGGGCGGTCCGACTGCTCGCTGGCGCGCGTGACGTAGGCACGGTACAACCGCTCACGCAGTGCGCTGCTGTGCGCGAACTGCATCACGGGCAGATAGACCGGCATCTTGAGCGTGAGCTTGTGACCTTCCAGGCCGTCGGCGCGCGCGGCCGCGGCGGTGGCCTGAACCACGTCGTCCGGCACGCCGGCCAGTTCTTCGGCGGGCACGCAGATCGAGAAGGCGTCGGTGGCGTCAAGGGCGTTCTCGCTGAACTTCTGCGCCAGCGCGGCCGAACGCTCCTGGATGTCGGCAAAGCGCGCCTTGGCGGCACCTTGCAGTTCGGCGCCGCCCAGCACGAAGCCGCGCAGCGCGTTCTCGCGGGCACGGGCCTGTTCGGGGTTGAGCGAGGCCGGGTCCATGGCCTTGTATTTCGTGTAAAGGCGTTCGTCCGAGCCCAGCCGGGTCCAGAACTCCGTCACCTTGGGCAGGGCCGCGTTGTAGGCGGCCCGCAGGGCGGGGGTGTCGGCCACGCTGTTGAGGTGGCTCACCGCGCCCCAGGCGCGCGAGAGGCGCTCGGTGGCCACGTCCAGGGTGCTGGCCAGGGCGCCCCACTGGGCCGGGAAATCGGCAGCGGTGGCCTGGCGCAGGGCGCTGTCGGCGTCCGCGAGCAGGGTGTCAATGGCTGGGCCGACCGCCTCGGGCGTGATGGCGTCAAAGCGCGGCAGGTCGGTGAAGTCGAGCAGCGGATTGAGCTGGGCGGGGTCGGTGCGAACGTTCATGGCGGCTCAGATGGGGTTTGACTGCGGAAGGTTCAAGCGTTGAGCGGAGGCCGGTCCGCGGCCGGCTCAGCCCTGGGATTTCTTGACGCTCTTCTGGCGCACTTTGGCGCGCTTGACCTGCCCACCCGGCGTCAGGCGCTGATTGCCCAGCACCCGCACCACCTTGATTTCGGGCTTTTGACCCGGGCGCTTGCCGAACTTGAGCACCTTCACGTCCTTCGGGCCGGGTTTGCGGTCTTCGTCCAAGGCACGCGCCTTCTCGGGCAAGGGGCGCCAGAGCACCAGCAGCTTGCCGATGTGCTGGATGGGTGCGGCGTCCAGGGCGTCGGCCAGTTGTTCGAGCATGGACTCGCGCAGTGCGCGGTCGTCGCTGAGGACGCGGATCTTGATCAGGCCGTGTGCCTTGAGCGCGGCGTCGGCTTCCTTCTTGACGGCAGGGGTCAAGCCGTCGTTGCCGATGTGGACCACCGGGTCGAGGTGGTGGGCCTCGGCCCGGTGGATCTTGCGCTGGGCGGGGGTGAGGGTAATGACGGGCATGGGACAATTATCGGCTACCCACCCCCGAGGCCGCATGGGCATCAAGGTTCAAACGCAGAGCAAGAAGGTCAACAAGGCCTGGCTCAACGAGCACGTCAACGATCCGTACG
>VFQP010001621.1_pt1 | contig 29078 bp, 23 predicted proteins | sample 3512351 | NCBI WGS metagenome assembly VFQP01 (sample SAMN10412372, study PRJNA504923) | tailings metagenome | isolation source: Relicate 1 Philex TSF1 revegetated site | place: Philippines: Tuba, Benguet | collected 2017-08-29
GCAATTCGGCGATCGCCGCAGCTACCAAATGGACCCCGCCAACGCCCGAGAAGCCCTGCGCGAGATGCAGCTAGATCTTGACGAAGGCTCCGACATCCTAATGGTCAAGCCCGCCCTGGCGTATCTCGACATCATTAGTGCCGCCCGCCAGCACTTCGACGTCCCCATCGCCGCCTACCAAGTCAGCGGAGAATTCTCCATGATCATGGCCGCCGCCCAAAACGGCTGGATCGACCTCGACCGCGTCATGATGGAAACCCTGACCAGCATCAAACGCGCTGGTGCCTCCATCATCATTAGCTACTTCGCCAAGTCTGCCCAGAGCCTACTCCCGTAAAATCAAGAACGCTTCGCCTTTCGCGTGGCCGCGCACGCCGTGCATCTGGATGTCGGCGCCGGCGTCTCCTGACAGGCTTGCGCCATGCCGACGAGGTATGGGAAACAGCAATGCCCGACATCCTCTCTCTACTGGAAGCTTGGATTCAGGGCAACGGTACCGTCTAATGAGGGGTGTGTCCGAAGTGCCGGACTACTCGAAATGATCATTGATCGCCCCTGAACCAGTCGATCAAACAATATGGCGCGGGGCGCCTCGCGCGCCAGTGTTTCCAATGCCGCTAATGGAAGCGCTACGAAGCTCCGAGAAACATTGAATTTTCTGGATTACTAGTCCTGGGGGGGCACTACGCCTCAATCTTCCTGACGACCCGGACTGCAACAGCCGCTCGCCGCACCGAGTGTCCGCAAGGAATGGTTGCGGACACTACTGCGCGGCAACCTAATCCATCAACCCAAGGCGGCGATTCAACTGGCCTTCCAGGAGACCCGCCTTGCCATTCCACTGGAAACCCCGCAGGTCGGCCAACGTGCCGCTACCGGCATTCCATCGATGGCCTGCGCGAGTTAATTCCTTGGCGCCTGCACATTAGGCTTAACTGCCATGCTTGTGTTTAGCATTTAGCCCTCTGCATCGACAAGGGCGAGATTAAACGAATCCTGAATGAGTCTACCGCCGCCGGAAGGTCTCGCTCCCAATCAACGCCAACGTCAAATCCCGCGTCCCCCCACCCCGCCTTCGTACCTCCGCCACCAATCCCCGAATCTCCTTCCGCTCCGCATGATTCGGCACGCGCCCAGTCGCATACGTCAACAACTTCTCCCCATAATTTGCCGCCACCAAATCCACATTCGCCACCAACCACTTCTTCAGCGCCACCGCATCTTCCACCCGCGTCCCATCATGCAGTACCACCGCGGAATCGATCTTCTGATCCGACTTCGGCCACCGCTCCCGCCACCGCCCCACCGGATCGTAGTTCTCCAGCACCAACCCGAACGGATCGATACGCGTGTGACAGGAAGCGCAACGGGCGTCTTTCGTATGCGCCGCCAGCAACTCCCGAGGTGTAGTCGAGCCATTGATATCCGGAGTCAACGCCGGCACATCGTTCGGCGGCGCTGGCGCTGGCATACCCAGAATCCTGTCCAACACCCAAGTGCCCCGTAACACCGGTTGCGTATCCACCCCATTCGCCGTCGCCAGCATCGTCGCCGCCATACCCAACAAACCCCCATATCGCCCGCCCCTCTGCAAAGGCACGCGGGTCAACCCCGCCGAATCGGAACTAGCGTTCTCGATCCCATAATTGCGCGCCGCGAACCCCCGCGTAGTAAACAGGAAGTCGGGATCGATAAAGTCCGTTAGCGGCAAATTCTTTTGCAGCATCTCAACGAAGAACCACTCCACCTCCTGCCGCGCCGTTGCTAAGTCCGCATCGGAAAAACGGAACGATGGATCCGGCATCAACGATGCCAACTTCCGCGTATCCAGCCATTGCCCCGTGAAATGCCGCACCATAGCCATGTCCGGCTTCGTCGGCAACAGCCTCTCGGCCTCCGCGCGCAGCCCCTCTGGCCGCAACAAACGCCCGGACCGCGCCGCCTCCACCAACGCCGCATCCGGCGGCCCCAGCCGCAAGAAATAAGCAAGCCGCGTCGCCAGATCGTAAGCATCGAGAGGCCCCGGCTGCATCTCGCGATACAGGAATCGCGGCGAAATCAAAACACTCCGCAACAACAAGTGCATGCCTTCGTCAAAACTGTGCCCCTGTTGCCAGTGATCCGTCGCGATCTTCAGAAAACTTTCCCGCGTAGCCGCATCGACGGGCCGCCGGAAAGCCTGCGGCAGGAATCGATCCACCATCCGCCGCGCATACTCTTCTTTCGAAACCGAACCGGGCGCCACCCCGGCTAACGATTGCTGAATGCGTTTCCGCTGCTGATCCTTGGGCCCCTCCACCGGCGCCAACGGACCCTCCACCTTCAAATCGTGAATCTGCAGCGAAGGACCTTCGTCGAAATACTCTTGCGCCAACGTATCGTGCAGATTGTTTAATCCCCCCACCGTGCCAATCATTTGCAGCATCCGCTTTGTCCGCTCGGAATCGAGCGTCGCGTGCGTCATGTCCAGCTTCGGATTCTGCATCAACTCTTGAATCAACACATGGCCGTTGCGCCCACGCAGGCGAACTGGCGAACGCGGTGTTCCGTCCTCGTTATGCAGCGCCTGTAAATAAGCCGCCAGATATCGGGGATTGCGGGCGAAGCGCTCCCGGTACAACGCGGGCAGTTGCTCGCTGGTGTGGTCCAACTCCGCATTCGCCCAACGCAACAAAGGCGTCTGGCCCTCGTACAACTCGGCCTCAAAAGTAAAGGTTTGCGGCGCGTCCGCGTTCACCTGCATCGAATGCAATCGCCGGAAGGCCTGGATCTTGGAGCGGTCGGTCGCGTCGATTTCACGCGCCCACACTTCCAAGGTCATCGCTTGCTTTGGTCGCGGCCGGAAGCGCGAAGCAGTCACCGTAATCCGGTACACGCCCGAATCGGTGATCTCCACCCGAGCCGGCCAAGTGCAACTCCGCATCACGTCTTCCGCCCGTGAGGCCATTCGCAACACTCCATCCCGCACCGTTGAAGCGGAAAAACTGATCACCATCTCCGATGGCGGCGCGTGCCAGCGCCGCCTCTGCGGCGCACGCCCCGGTGGAGGAAAAATCGTGTCGGCAATCTCGCCCGCCGTATTCGCGTAAGCCTCCATCAAAGGCGCCGAAAGCGTCAGCCCCGCCGCCAGATTGTCGAACCCATGCATTGTCACATCTGGCGGAAATCCCATCGGCAATCGAAACTTTGGCAGCGCAAACAACTCGCGGATGCTCGCCTCATACTCGGTCCCGCTCAGCCGCCGCGGCAAATTGCCGCCGATCGGCGTGTGGCGCGCGAGTTGTTCATCCAAGTAACTGCTCAGCACCTGCACATCGGACGCGGGCGGACTCGGAATCGGTGGTGGCGGCATCCGGCGCTCCGTCATAGCGCGCAACGCCCGTTCCCAGACACGACGCTCGCCGGCATCGCGCAAATCCAAACTGCCGCGCTGCAAGTCAATGCCCCCCTTACGCACCGCGCTCGAGTGGCAGCCTAGGCAATTGTTGCGCAGGGCCTTCGCTGCGCCCGCAGGGATCGGCTCGGCCGCGTCCATGCTAATGCTCATCAACGCCAACACCGGAACGAAAACGAATCGCATGGCGGACAACTAGCTGAAAAGATGATTCAGGTTTCGCGATGCATTGGAAAACGTGCCTGTCTCCATGCCAAGCCGCTGCATCAGCGTGATGTACAAGTCGCCCAGCAGCGGCGCATTCGCCGCGTCCCGCTGAATCGCGATATGACGCCCATGCTGGAATCCCCCACCCGCCACCAGCGTTGGCAGATTCTGATTGCTATGGCGGCTCGCGTCGCCCATGCCTGTTCCGGCGAGAACGATCGTTGAATCCAGCAGCGGCCGGTCCTGCGCATCCTTCTTCTCGCGCAATAGTTTCAGGAAGCCCGCCAGCTTCGACATGTGCGACCGCTCCAACTTCACCAAATCCCCCACCATCCGCGGATCGTTCCCATGATGCGAAAGTGCGTGATAGCCGGCCGAGAGCGCCTGGCCGTCGATCGAGAAAACCTGCCCCAGTCCGTAAAGGCCGAACGTAATCACCCGCGTGGACTCCGTCTGGATCGCCAGCGCCATCAGGTCGTAAAGCACCTCTTCGGCTTCCATCATCAGATTGGGCGTAATCGGGTCGGTCTCGGGAAGCTTGTAATTCGGCTGCGGAATCTCTTCGTCGATCGTCTCGATCTGCCGCGACATGCGCCGCTCCACCGTCCGCACGGAATCGAAATACTCGCCCAACTTCGCCCTGTCTGATGCAGGCAACGTGGCATCCAACCGTTTCGCGTCGGCCACCACTTCATCCAACACACTCTTCCCGCTCGAAAGCAGATATGCGACGCGCGCGCGATCCGCCCCCGACATGAAGAGCCGCTTGTACAAAACACTAGGCCGTTCAATCTCCGGCAGCGGCACGCCTTCTTTCGTGTAGCTCATCTGCCGGCCGTTGGTATGCTCGCTCGCCCCCGCGATCAAATGCAGCGAAGCGAAACGCGACTTCTGCCCGATGCGGTCCGCGATCATCTGATCTAGCGAATAAGCGCCCGGCGTCTTGCCGCAAAGATAGTTGTTCCACGCCTCGTGCCCGTTGGGAGCACGATGATCGAGCCCGGAGAAAATCGTGAAATGCTCGCGGTGCGCTTCCAGCGGCTGCAGCAACGCGGGCATCGTATACCCTGCGCCCGTCTCTTTGGGAAAAAATGCCGGAGCATGCCAACCGAGATAAGCGCCCACGGAAACAAACGTGCGTACTTTCGCCGGCGCTTCCGTGCCACCAAAGGCTTCCAGCGCGGGCAGCGCAACGCAAGAGAGCCCTGCCTTGAGAAATCGGCGGCGTGCTTGTTTCATAGAAGGGGATCACTCCAAGCCATCTGGCTGCTGTCAGGATATAACAAGGCGATGAAGAACCTCTTCGTATTGGTGATGCTTGCCGCACTGGCCACCGCCGCCGACCCCACCAAGATTCTCGACACCGGCGCCGGCGAAGGCCCCGCCTGGCATCCCGACAAGGGCCTCTTCTTCACCGGCGGCGGCAAGATCACCCAAAGGGATCGCAACGGCAAAGTTTCCGTCTACCGCAACGAAGCCGGCGGCGCCAACGGCCTCCTTTGGGACCACCAAGGCCGCCTCGTCATGTGCGAAGCCGCCAATCGCCGCGTCACCCGCATGGAGAAAGACGGAACCCTCACCGTCCTCGCCGACCGTCACGAAGGCAAGCGCTTCAACTCCCCTAACGACCTCACCGTCGATTCCCAAGGCCGCATCTTTTTCTCGGACCCCCGCTACGGCAAACGCGACAACATGGAACTCACCGAAGGCGTCTACCGCATCGACGCCCCCGGCAAAGTCGTGCGCGTCCTCGACCATGAAGTCGACCGCCCCAACGGCGTCCTGGTCAGCGCCAACGGCCGCTACCTCTACGTCGCCGACAACAATAACAACACTGCCGGCGGAGCCCGCAAACTCTGGCGCTTCGACCTCCACAAAGACGGCAGCGTCAACCAAGCCAGCCGCAAACTCCTCTTCGACTGGGAATCCAGCCGCGGCCCCGACGGCCTGAAAGAAGACAACGAAGGCCGCCTCTACGTCGCCGGCGGCATCAACGGCCGCAACGCCTTCGAATCCCCCGACAAGTACCGTGGCGGCGTCTTCGTCCTCACTCCCAACGGGAAACTCGAGCGCTTCATCCCCATCCCCGTCGACGAAGTCACTAACGTAGCCTTCGGCGGCTCGGATTGGAAGACCCTTTTCATCACCGCCGGAGGCACCCTTTGGAGCCTGGAACTGGAAGTCCCCGGCCGCGCCCCTCTGAATCGCAAATCAAATAGGTAAAATATATCAAATATTTAGTGGAATTATATTTGGAAATATTTCAATAATACTATAAGGGCATATGCTCAACAGTATGCCTATCGATCATTCCGACAACACTCCGAGGCTCCGCCGTGCCTCAAACAGCTTCAAACAAGGACTCTACTCAAAGAAGCTGACCTATTCCACCCCCGGCAACCATCAACTCTATTCGGATATATTGCGCGATTATGTCCAGTATTATCGGCCCTTACACCCGACGAAGAAACCCTCGTCCAATAGCTAACCGCCCTCCAATTCCGCCATTTAAAGGTCCAAACTTTCCAAGCGGACTCCATGTGCGCCGAAGTACTCCGCCAATGCCGGAACGCCGCCCCCGATGCCGACGGCTGCATTCCCACTGCGACCGCCATTGAAAACCCCTTCTTCCGCCTCCACATCCAGGGAGGCGAACAAATGGCACAACAAGAAGAAACGAAATTGCTCCTCGAGCCCCTCAGCACCAAAGAAGCCTTCATCGATTGCTACAACCAAGCCTTGAACGACCCCACCCGCCAGGCCCTTCTCTGCGGACCACGAAAAAGCCCCGAACTCCTAGCCTTCTACCGCGTCTCCGGACTCACCGAAGCTAATCTCCGGAAATGGGTAGCCGAAGCCGTCCAATTAGGCCTCATCAAGCTCCCGGACAAGCCTCAGGATAGCCCCAAAGCCGCCTAAGCGGTCTTCCCCTATAGTCATGGCGCCCAGCAGTTCAAGCGCCCCAGTTCTTTGAAATCACTGAATATCCCAGCGGGGCAACCCGGCGCTAATACGCCGGCTTTCCATCCGGTTCGAACTTACGGAAAGCCGGCACCTTTACCCTTGCCATCGCATCCAGCTTCGCCTGCAGCTTGCGCCGCTTCTCCGGCGCCACACCGGCTCCCAAGGGCCTCTTCTCCTCCAGATCTTTCGTCCACTCGTACATCCTCCCATCGATGTATAGCTTGTGCGAGTAATCCCAGGCCAATCGCGTCGGTGGCAAATCCGCCTTACAACTCGGATGCGGGTCGAAGTGCGCAAACAGGCAATCCCGGCGCGCCCCCTTCTCTCCTTTCACTTGCGGCAAGAAGCTCACTCCATCGAGCGGCCTATCGGCGAACCACTTCGCCCCTGTAGTCTCCGCAATCGTCGGCACAAAATCCGTCGAATCGATCAAGCTATCGTCCACGCTCCCCGACTTGGAAACACCTTTCCAGCGCGCCAGCAGCGGTACATGCATCCCGGCATCCGTGGTAAACCTCTTGCCACCCGGCACCCGCCGGTTCCCTACCATCGACACCACCTCCGGCGGACTCCCATTGTCCGAATAAAACAACACGAGCGTGTTTTCCGACAAACCTGCCTTGTCCAGATTTCCCATCAGCCTTCCGAAGTCTTCATCTAGGTACTCCACCATGTCTTTGAACTGCGCGGGATCGTCCTTCAATCGGTCTCCCGCCGTCCAAGCCTTGCTCTTCGGAGTCGCGGTAAACGGACCGTGAGTCAAGGCCATCGAGTAGTAGGCGAAGAAGGGCTGCGAACGCTTCCGCGTCATGAAGGAGCTCAAGAACTCGGTATACAAGTCCGGCCCGTATTTGCCCTTCGTATCCTTACGCATCTTGCCGTTCTCGTTCAGCACCGGGTCCGCGTAACGCGAACCCTTCGTCTCCGGCTGCGCGTCATGCCACAGAAGGAACTCGTCGAAGCCGCCTTGCTCCGGCTTCATCCCCGTCCCGCGGTACTTGGAGCCGGGCACGTCGTAGCTGAACAACTGCCACTTCCCCGCAATCGCCGTCCGGTACCCAGCCTGCTGCATCATGTGCCCGAAGGTCTTCTCCTTCGGATGCATGGTCCCGAAAGATTGATAGTTCCGGAAGTTGTGCTGCCCGGTCATCAATTGCACGCGCGTCGGCGTGCACAGTGGCTGCGCATAGGCGTGCGTGAAGCGCACGCCGCTCTTCGCGAAAGCATCCAAATGCGGCGTCTTGTAGGAAGTGCTCCCGTGCGAAGACAAGCATTCATAGCCAAAGTCGTCCGCCATCACCAGCAATACATTCGGCCGCTTCGGTGCTTGCGCGGTCAGCAGTCCCGCCGTGCCGCTTAACAATCCTCGTCGCGTTAACGATACATTCGACATTGCGCGAATTGTATCGAAAGCCAGTTTGAATCGTCGACACTGGTATGTAGCAGCAGCGAAATGGAACGTCCCAAGATTGGCCAAGGCAACTGGATCTACCTCGGCGCCCTCCTCGGCATCGCCGCACTGGGCGCTGGCGCCTACTATGCGTTTCGCGAATACCAGAAGCCCGCTCAGCAAAACCAACAGGCTGCGGCCGCTCCAGCGGCGGACCCTGCTTCGGTCACCTATCCAGGCCAAATCCGCGCTCTCAAGACGCTGCCCATCCCCGCCCCCATCGACGGCACTCTCGAAGAGGTCACCGTCGCCGACGGCGAAGAAGTCTACGAAGGCCAGCTCCTCGCCCGCATCACCAACAGCACCCTCGAAGCCGCCAAGCAAAAGACCGCCGAAGATCTTGAAAGCTTGAAGGCCAAGCTCGAAGGCTTCGAAAGCCAGCTTGTCGCCGCTCGCCTGGAATCCAGCCGCGCCTCCGCCGACCTCGCCCGCGCCCGCGCCGAATACGAGATCGCCTCGAAGAACTTCGAACGCCAGAAGCTGCTCTTCCGCGAAGGCGCCGGCGCCAAGAAGAACTACGACAACGCCGAAGCCGCCTTCCAAAAGATCGCCGACGAGCGCGCCCAACTGGAGAACACTGTAAAGGTCGCCGACAGCCGCGCCGCCACCCTGGCCAGTTCCGTCGAAGACGCCCGCACCAAGCTCAGCGAAGCCACCGCCGAGTCCGAAGACACCGAGGCCGAGATCCTCACCGGCGAGATCAAAGCTCCAGTCTCGGGCCTGCTCGTGAACCACAAGAAGAACGCCGGCGACCAAGTCACCCGCGACATCGCCGACCTCTTCGAGATCGCCGTCGACCTCACGGCCCTAGAAGTCATCGTGGATGTCCCCAAGGCCCTGGAAGCGAAACTTGCCGCCGGCCAAAATGCCCTGGTCAACATCGCCGAGGCCGGCCCCGCGCCGCTCGAAGCGAAAGTCCGCGAAGTCAAAGACGGCCAAGCCTTCGTCGAGTTCCTCTCTCCCAGCCCAGCCATCAAACCGGCCATGACCGCCCAAGTCCGCTTTCTTTCCGCGCCGTAAACCTAGCGATAACCTAAAAGGATGCAATTCCTAGCCGGGTCCATAGTAGAACTCATCACCCAAACTTCAACGAATCTCCCCCCCGATGTCCGCGACGCCATGGGCACGACGATCGCCGCCGAGACCCCCGGCACCCAAAGCGCGCAAGCCCTCTCCATCATCGCCACCAACATCGACATGGCCACCGAAGACGAAGGCCCCATCTGCCAGGACACGGGCATGCCCACCTTCCTGGTCCACACTCCGGTCGGCGTCAATCAGATCGCTCTCAAGAAAGCCATCCAAGAGGCCGTAGCCGAAGCCACCAAGCGCGGCAAGCTGCGCCCCAATTCGGTAGACAGCCTCACCGGCAAGAACTCCGGCGACAACCTCGGCCACGAGACTCCCGTCATCCACTTCGAACAGTGGGAAGAAGACGAGATCGAAGTCAAGCTCCTCTTGAAGGGCGGCGGCTGCGAAAACAAGAACATCCAATACTCGCTCCCCGCCAACCTCGACCACATGGGTAAGGCCGGCCGCGATCTCGAAGGCGTCCGCAAGTGCATCCTCCACGCCGTCTGGCAAGCCCAAGGCCAAGGCTGCGCTCCTGGCGCCATCGGTGTATGCATCGGCAGTGATCGCGCCCACGGCTATTGGCTCGCCAAGGAACAACTCTTCCGCACTCTCGACGACACCAACCCCGATGCCGTCCTCGCCAAGCTCGAAGAAGAGATCATGGCGGAGGCTAACAAGATCTCCATCGGTGCGATGGGCTTCGGCGGCAAAGGCAGCCTAATCGGCTGCAAGATCGTCGCCGCCAACCGCCTTCCCGCGAGCTTCTTCGTCAGCGTCGCCTACGACTGTTGGGCCTTCCGCCGCCTCGGTGTTCGTCTCGATTCCCAGACCGGCGCGATTACCAAGTGGCTCTATCGCGACCCCGAACGTCCCGTCGCCAAGATGGCCACCCAAAGCGGCTTCCCGCTCACGGGCCGCGAAGTTGTCCTCACCGCGCCTATTACGGAAGAGCAAGTCCGCGCCCTCAAGGTTGGCGATGTCGTTCTCATCCGCGGCCGTGTCTACACGGGCCGCGACGCCGTCCACGCCCACCTCATGAAGACGCCACCGCCGGTCGACCTCAATGGTCAGATCATCTACCACTGCGGTCCCGTCATGATGAAGAGCGGCGATCAGTGGCAAGTCAAGGCCGCCGGTCCCACCACCTCCAGTCGCGAAGAGCCCTACCAGGGCACCGTCATCAAGAACTACGGCGTCCGCGCCGTCATCGGTAAAGGCGGCATGGGCGCCAAAACCTCTGCGGCCTTGAAGGAGTTTGGAGCTGTCTACCTGAATGCCATCGGCGGCGCGGCTCAGTTCTACGCCCGCACGGTCAAGCGAGTAGCAGGCGTCGATTGGATGGAGTTCGGCATCCCGGAAGCCATGTGGCATCTGGACGTCGAAGACTTCGCCGCCATCGTCACCATGGACGCTCACGGCAACTCCCTCCACAAGGACGTCGAGGAGTCGACCGCCAAGGAACTCGCCGCCCTCGCCGGCTAGTTCTTCTTCTTTGTTACCGGCTTAGGAGGCGGAGTGGGGTCTCCAAACGAGATCTCACTCTCCGTCGTCGAGATGGAGCTCTCTGCGCTGAACTTCCTGTAGTTCGTGAAGACCATGTCGTTCTTCATGCAACGGTTCGTGTAGCGCTGACACGACATGCTGGACGAGGTCGCCGGCATCAGGTACTTCTCACTGCCAATCGTCACCCAGCCGTACTCGACCACCGTCTCCACCATGTCGATCTCATACTTGGGGTCGATCTTGCGGGCGCTCTTCTCAATGCGCAAAACCCTTGCGGTCTTCGGGTCTACCCACAAGCTCCCCACGTAGCCCGGCTTGAAGGGCGTCCCGTAGTTGATGCTCCAGTGGGAATGCTCCTGCTTCACCTTTAAGTCCCAGATCTCGGTCTCGATCCCCGCGATGGTGTCTTTGTCCTTGCCTTCCGGACGCTTTGTGAACTCCGCCTGCGACCCCAGAACTTCCATCAGTGTCGTGCCCCAATCGCCCCGGCTCCAAGTGCCTGTATCTGCGATGTCCGCTCCCTTGAAAGGCTTCCCGTTGATGCGAGGGTTCGCATAAGACTCTTTGCCGTTGACGTACATCACGTCCACTTCAACCTTGTCCTTCTTCTTCCACTTCACAGGCTTACTATTGGACTCGAAGCGATCCACCACCTCGTCGCAAACGAAGCTCGGCAAGCTGCCATTGAATTCGCTCGCTACCTCATAAGCCTGCGCCAGAAGCGGTGGCCTTCCCGGATAGATCAACTCCGTCGCCGGTGCTGCCATGATCTCGAGCGTCGGCCTAGCCTTCTCCGCCTCCGCAGCCGGTTCCGTCCCCTTTGGTAAGGGCAGCGGCGTCGATGGCTTCTCCTCGGCCTTCTTGCGTGGCGCATTGGGACCCCGCTTGATCACCGGTGGTCCCGGATCCTCTTGCGCCAGCAGCAACACAACGACTAAGGGCAACATAGCTTCACAACCAATCCGGCGCGCCTTCCGTAAACTGCGCCTTGCTCAACCGCTTCAAGTCCGGCAAATCGAAGCGCTCCAAAATCCCCGGCACAATTGCCAACGCTTGCCCGGAATGGATCTTGGCATCCACCACCTCTTGGAAAGAGCGAATGCCGCCTTCGAGCGCCACTCGCTCAATCCCAGGCTCCAACGCCGCCAGGAACACCGCCACCGGAACCATGTTCCCCTTGGCATGAAGCCAGACCTTCTTGCCCTGCCGAATCGAGGTTTTAATCCTTTGCAGCGCCGAAGCCGTCTGAATGCCCGGCACGCTCATGCCCAGTACCCAAGCCCGCGCCGCCAGTTGATAGTCATACGAGTAGCCACCTGACTTTGGCCCAGCGACCTCATGCGCCAGGCTCATGATCTCCACCGCCGAATCTGCCCTAATCGTTCGGATGGGCGACTCCGGAGGATTGGCCGGCATCCGTAGCACTGCCTCAAGATCCGCCCGAGTGGGAGTCTTCCATCGCTGGCGCAACTCAGCCGCATGGCCCCGGTTCAAGTCCGCGACAGACTTCACAGTCACCAAGCCCTTAACGCTAACTTGCAGTGCTTTGTCCTCTTCCGTCTCGGACGGCGCTTCCACCCCATCGGTTTCACGCCCGTCGAACCAGCGCGAGAACCAACGCACCGCCGCCTCGCGCCTGGGCTGGCTCCAGCCATGCTTATCGTCGTACTCAAAGAACCCAGCGCGTGTCGGCTGATCGAGCAAGGTCGACAGACGCTTCATTTCCGCATTTGCTCCCCGCGCCCCAAGGATGGGGAAGTAGTCCTGGATTGCGGAGGTGATCAGAAAGGGCCGAGTCGCAAAGGAATAGGCGAAGTCGGCGAAGTCCAAGCCCTTTTCCAGCAGCCCCGGCAGGATTTGCTCCGCGTCTTGCGGCCCGGGCGACTTCCAAAGTTGCTTCCAGGAAGTCATGTAGCAACTGGACACTGCCGCCCGCAACCTCGGCTCCACTGCCGCCAGGTACGCCGCTTGTGTGCCACCGCCCGAGTTCCCTGCCACGCCGATGCGTTCCGGATCGATCTCCGGTCGCGTCAGCAGATAGTCCAGTGCCCGGATGCCATCCTGCACGAAGTAGCTGGCAATCGGCCTCCCTGTCAGCAGGCACTGCAAGCCAGCCATGTTGTGCTCCGGCACTCCAGGGCCAACCGAGCTCTTGCCCAAAGCGGCATCGAAGTACTCCAACCTCTCGCCCTGCCCGGGCGGGTCATAAGCCAGCACCGCCCAACCGCGCCGCACAAAGCCGATCCAGGCCTTTTGATAAGTGGCATTGGCCTTGCCATTGTCCGAATGGCCCGCCACTCCGAGTATGGCCGGCACCTTGCCACTACGCTGCTTCGGCAGATAAAGATTGGCGCTAACGACAAAGCCCGGCAGCGACTCGAAGCTCAGGTTCTCAACGGTATAACCGTCGCGTTCGAATCGCCCCGTCACTTTTGCGTTTAAGGGCGCCTTCGTTGGAATGCCCTTGAGTGGCATCGCCGAACGCACATACGCCTGACGCACCAGCATCTTGTCTTTGGAGTCAATCGCGGCAATCGCTTTGTCGCGCTCGGCGAAGCGCTTCTCCGCCTCAAGGTTTAGCCACCCATCCAGCCGGTTGGGATCTTGAGCCAGCAAGAGCAGTAAGAGCGCGGACGCGTGCATCGCCCACGATTATGTCGCATCGCGCAAGCTGTTGAGCATCTTCTCCAATGCCGACACGATCTCCTCAGGCGGCTTGCCGGTCGTGTTCACGGCTCGCAGGATGCCCGTCGGGGAGAAAGTCGCGCCCGGCGAGGTCTGCACCAGGTTCATGAGCCGCTCCGGATTGACACGCGCTTCCGGATGGAACTTCACCTGGAAGAAGCCCTGCCGCCGTTCCACGCTCTCGATGCCGATGTGCTGCGCGAGGTTCTTGACTTGTCCATAGTCGGCGAGCAGCTTGACCTCTGGCGGCAAAGGTCCATAGCGGTCGACGAACTCGGCCAGGATCTCCTCGGCCACCTCGCGCGTCTTCGCGTCGGCGATGCGCTTGTAGGCCCGCAAGCGCTGGTTGTCCTCCGGTATGTACTCCTGCGGGATGCGGATCTCGAAGCCCAAGTTGATGGTCGAGTGGATCTCGAGCGGCACTTCAATCCCCTTCATCTCCTGCACGGCTTCTTCGAGCATCTTGATGTACATGTCAAAGCCCACGGCGTTGATGTGGCCGCTTTGTTCCGCGCTCAAGAGGTCCCCCGCGCCACGCAGCTCCAGGTCCAGCGCGGCGATCTTGAAGCCAGCGCCAAGATCCGAGAACTCTTTCAACGCTGCCAGGCGCTTGCGCGCGACTTCCGTCAACTCGCGATCCGGCGGCACCAGCAGGTAGGCGTAAGCCCGGCGATTGGAGCGTCCGACGCGACCACGAAGCTGATACAACTCGCTCAAGCCGTAGTTCTGCGCGCTCTCGATGATGATCGTGTTCGCCAGCGGTATGTCCAAGCCGTTCTCGACGATGGTGGTCGAGACGAAGACATCAAACTCATGGCGCATGAAGCCCAGCAGCACGGTTTCCAAAGCGTTCTCGTCCATCTGTCCATGGCCCACGCCAATGCGCACGTTGGGCACGAGCGCCTGGATCGAAGAAGCCCGCATGTAGATCGATTCGACTCGATTGTGGATGAAGTAGACCTGCCCGCCGCGTGCAAGCTCTTGATCGATGGCCTGCTTGATGATGTCCTCTTCGTACTTGGCGACAACTGTATGAACGGCCAAGCGATCCTTAGGCGGCGTCTCGATGACGCTCATGTCGCGAATGCCCGCCAGCGACATGTGTAGCGTACGCGGAATGGGCGTCGCCGACAAGGTCAGCACGTCGACATTCTTCTTGATCTGCTTCAAGCGTTCTTTGTGCCGCACGCCGAAGCGCTGCTCTTCATCGACGATCAAGAGGCCAAGATCCGGGAAGAGGACGTCCTTCGATAAGATGCGATGCGTCCCGATCAGGATGTCGACCTTGCCGGCTTCGAGGTCGGCTATGACCTGCTTGGTCTCCTTGGCGTCGCGGAAGCGGCTCAAGTGTTCGATGCGCACCGGAAAGGCCGCGAAGCGGCGCTTGAAGCTCTCGTAGTGCTGGAAAGCGAGAACGGTTGTGGGCGCCAGCACCGCTACCTGCTTGCCGTCTCCCAAGGCCTTGAAGGCGGCGCGCATGGCGACTTCCGTCTTGCCGAATCCGACATCGCCCACCACCAAGCGGTCCATGGGCATGGTGCTTTCCATGTCGCGCTTGATGTCGCGCGTAGCTTGTAGCTGGTCTTTCGTGGCCGTGTACTGGAAGGCGTCTTCAAACTCGCGTTGCCAGTTCGAATCTGGCGAGAAGGCAAAGCCCTCGGCCATGCGGCGTTCGGCATAGAGCTTCAAGAGCTCGTCGGCCATGTCGCGGACTTTGGCTTTGACCCGAGCTTTGGTCTTCTGCCAGGTAACGCCGCCGAGCTTGTCGAGCGAAGTCTTACCCTCGCCACCGCCTCGATACTTCGAGATGAGGTCCAGGCGAGTGACCGGAACGTAGAGCCTCGACTCGCCCGCGTACTCCAGCAACAGATACTCGCCAGTCGAATCGCCCTGCGGCAGCACCTTGATGCCGAGGAACTTGGCGACACCATGCGTCTGGTGTACGACCAAGTCATTCGGCTTCAAGTCCGCAATGTCCGCGGCGAACGCGCCCAGGGAACTAACCGGACCTTGCTGCCGGGCGCGGCCAGAGATCTCTGAACTCTCAAAGAGGTCGTCCGCGCCGATCAACGCGAGCAGCGGCGCTTTGAAGACCGTGCCGCGCGCCAGATGGCCTTTGACCAGGATCACGCTCGCCGAATCGCTGCGATAGGGGTTGTCGAGCAGGTAAGTCGGAATCGTTTCCTCGGCCGGCACGGCGACCTGGAAAGGAACCTTGTACTCGCCGAACACATCGGCAAAGCGTTCCAACTCACCGAGAGTGCGCGCGAAGAAAGCGACCCGGTGGCCAGTTGCGACCAAGGTCTTGGACTCGTCTACGGCCAGGCGAATGTTGCCCCGGAACGAGATCGCCGGACGAGAGGCGAACTCAACCGCATTTGCGCCCGTCTCCAGACTCAGTTCCCGCAGTTGCGCTTCTCCGAAGCCTTCACGGCCATGCGATGCAAGTTCGCCCCAACGGAAGTAGTGCTTCTCCGGGTCCAAGCGATCGGCGTCCGATTGCTTCTCGATCTCGGCAAAGCCGTCGTCCAAACGTTTCCAGAAGCGCTCCGCCGCGCCTTCAATGCGCTCGGGCTCATCCCAGAGCAGCGTCCCCTCGCCCATCAAGCTCAACAAACTGTGCTCACGAGGGGCGTCGGTATCCATCGAAGTCTCGACCAAGGGTAAGATGCGAGCTTCGCTCATGCGCGACACGCTGCGCTGTGTAGCGACATCGAAGCGCCGTATCGACTCGATGCTGTCACCGAAGAACTCTAGGCGAACAGGCTGCTCTTCCTCTGCGGCGAAGATGTCCACGATGCCGCCGCGCACGGAGAACTCGCCGGTCATCTCGACTGGTTCCTTCTGCTCGTAGCCGATGCGCTTCAGGTGCGCGGCCAACTCATCGAGCGGCACTTCCTCGCCTTGCTTCAGGGTGAGAACAAGCTGCTGGTAGTGTTGCGGCCCAGCCACTCTGTGCAAGAGGCTCGATATCGGCGCAACGGTGACGGCGATCTTGTTGGCCGTGATGCGCCATAGGCCAGTAGCGCGTTGTTCCAGGATCTCCGAGTGTGGCGTCAAGCGCTGGTGCGGCAAGACATCCAAAGGCGGGATGAGTTGTCCACGAGCGATGGGATCGCCGGGCGCCAGCAGTTGCAGGAAGGTATCGACGGCTTCGAGTAGCGCTTCGGCTTGCTTGTTGCCATCAGCCACGAGTAGAACGGGTTGCTTGGATTCGCGCCAAAGCAGCGCGGCTAGCAAGGCCTTGCCGGCAAGCGTGAGCCCTCCGGCCGTGTACTTTTCCCCTTGATTGAGGCCGTCGCGCAGACGCTGATACGCCTGTGTGCCGGCAAGCTCAGTGAGGAGTTTGCCGATATTAGTGGTCTTTGTGGCGCTCAACACTGTGACGCTCGACAATTTGCCCCACCAGATTCGTGGTCGAGTAACCGGGCTCCAGAGGCAAGGCCATCACTTGGCCTCCCGCGGCTTCTACCTCTTCGCGGCCGGCGATGAAGTGGGACCAGTCTGCGCCCTTGACGAGGAAGTCGGGCAGCACGACTGAGATGAGCTCGCGCGGTGTATCTTCATCGAAGAAAGTGACGGCGTCAACGGCTTCCAGATGGACGGCCAGCGCCGCCCGTTCGGTTTCGGTGAGCATGGGCCGGGCCGGGCCCTTCAGGCGCTGGACGCTGGAGTCTGTGTTGAGGGCGAGAATCAGTATGTCGCCGAGCGAGCGGGCGCTCTCGAGCAGACGCACATGCCCCGGATGGAGAATGTCATAGCAGCCGTTGGTGAATACGACTTTCTTCCCTTCGGCCTTCCAGCGCTCCCGTTGCGCAACCAACTCTTCCCGCGAATAAAGCTTCGACACGTTCTCCTCTAGTTTCCCATGCGCGAACCGTTACACTCGAAGTTTATGAAAGCCGCGTCCTTGTTGGCGTTGCTCGCTCTTCCTCTGGCGGCCCAGAGTCTCGAAGAGCGCATCGCAGCCATCGCCAAGCAGATCGAGCCCACACTCATTGAGTGCCGGCGCGATCTGCATATGCACCCAGAACTTTCCAATCAGGAAGTTCGCACCGGCAAGTTCGTCGCCGAGAGACTCAAGGCTCTGGGCCTGGACGAAGTGAAATCGAACGTCGCAGGTAATGGTGTAGTGGCGCTTCTGAAAGGCGGCAAGCCTGGGCCCGTTGTCGCTTGGCGCGCAGACATGGATGCTCTGCCGATTGACGAATCGAACTTCAATGTTCCGTATAAGTCCACCGTGAAGGGCGTGAAGCATGCCTGCGGCCACGACGCACACACGGCGATAGGCTTGGGCATCGCGGAAACACTCATGAAGGTAAAGGCCGATCTTCCCGGCACGGTCAAATTCCTCTTCCAACCGGCGGAAGAGGGAGTTCCTGGAGTCGCTGCGTATGGGGCGCGGCTGATGATCCAGGAGGGCGCTCTTGAGAATCCCAAGCCCAAGGCCATATTCGCCTTCCATGTGAATTCACAACTGAGCGCCGGCGAGATCGGATACACCGACGATGCGGCTTCCAGCTTTTCCGGAACCGTTACGATCAACTTCAAAGGCAAGCGCTCGCACGGCGCTTATCCTTATCAGGGCATCGACGCCGTTGCGGTGGCGAGCCAGTGCATTCTTGCGTTACAGACCATACACAGTCGCCGGGTCGATGCCATGAAGCCGAGCGTGCTCTCTTTAGGCACCATTCATGGCGGCGAACGGCGCAACGTGATCGCCGAATCGGTGAAGGTCGTGGGGACCTTGCGGACCTTCTCCGATGCGGTTGCCGATGAATACGAAAGCAAGATCAAACAGACACTCGATGGCTGCACGCAGGCCATGGGTGCCGCTTACGACTTTGAGCTCAAGCGTGGCAATTCGCCGATGGTCAACGTTCCCGCATTGAACCGCTTCGGACAGCCGGTGCTGGAAGCGGTGCTTGGAGCGGGCAAAGTTAAGGCGCTCCCTCCGGGCCTGTACGGAGAGGATTTCTCCGCATATCAGAAGGTGATACCCGGGACGATGTTCTTTCTGGGAATCGCTAATTCGGCCAAAGGCATTACCGCTCCGGTTCATACCGCTGAGTTCGACATTGACGAAAGGGCTCTGGCGATTGGCGTGAAGTCCGGCGCGAGCGTTCTTGTGAACTATCTGATGAAGGGTGACCAATGAGAACCTTGCTATTGCTTGCCGCTTCGCTGCAAGCCCAAGACATCGATCCCATCGCTTCGATGGTGAAGGCGATTGAACCGAAGCTCATCGAGACGCGGCGCGACTTTCACATGAACCCGGAGCTTTCGAATAAAGAAGCCCGCACTGGCCAAGTCATTGCTGCACGGTTGAAGGAGCTCGGGTTTACCGATATCAAAACGGGTGTGGCGGGGCACGGCGTGATCGCCGTGCTGAAGGGCGGCAAGCCTGGGCCAGTGGTGGCCTGGCGCACCGATATGGATGCCTTGCCTATCGATGAATCCACCTTCAATGTGCCGTATCGATCCAAGAACGCGGGCGTAAAGCACGCTTGCGGGCATGACGCGCACATGGCGGTGGCGCTTGGCGTGGCGGACCTCTTCAGCAAGATGAAGAAGGACATTCCCGGTACAGTGAAATTCATCTTCCAGCCCGCGGAAGAAGGCGTCTCCGATGCCGAGTACTTCGGCGCGGCACTGATGATTCGCGAGGGCGCATTGCAAAACCCGAAGCCGGACGCGATCTTTGCCTTCCATGTTTCTCCGATGTTGGAAGCGGGCAAAGTCGGTTACGCGAAGGGCGCATTCCTGGCGAGTGCCGATTCCTTGAACATCACCGTTAAGGGCAAGAAAGCGCACGGCGCATTTCCGCATGAAGGCAGCGATGCGCTGGTGAGCGCCGCGCAATGCGTGAACATGTTGCAGACGATCCATTCCCGCCGGGTTTCGACTATGGAGCCGAGCGTGCTTTCTATCGGCACGATCAACGGTGGCGACCGCAGCAACGTTGTGGCCGATTCGGTGAAGATGGAGGCTACCCTGCGCACCTATAGCGAAGCGACGCGCGAGGCTTATCGGACTTATGTGCGGCAGACAATGCAAGGATGCACGGCGATCAACGGAGGTGGCTTCGATTTGGAATGGGTGCAGCCGAGCTATCCGGTTACGACAAATCCCGATTTGGTGGTGGATAAGGTGTTGCCGACGCTGGAACGGACTCTAGGCAAGGACAACGTGAAGCAGATGGCGCCACAGATGGGCGGCGAGGACTTCAGCCTGTTTCAAAAAGAAATCCCCGGCGCGATGTTTTGGCTCGGGGTACGGAACGAGGCAAGAGGAATTACGAGCGGCCTGCACACTGCTGACTTCGACATCGATGAGTTGTCGTTGCCGACTGGCGTGAAGGCCGCCGCGAACATACTGCTGGACTACTTGAAGGCGAACGCCCCGAAATAGCTACTTCTGCTTCGCGATGATGAAGTCCTTGACCTTCGAGTAAACGCCTTCGGGAAGGACCTTCTTCGAAACCAATTCGTCCTTGCCCTTATAGGGGCGCCCTTTGATAATCGCGTCGGCATACGCGGGGCCGATGCCTTTGATGGCTTCGAGCTGGGGCTTGGTGGCGGAGTTGATATCGATGAGATCCGCAGCCTTGGCGGCGGCTTTGGCGGGAGCTTTCTTGGCGTCCTGAGCGATGGCCAGAGTAAGGCCGGCGAAGACTACAACGGTGAGTAAAATCAGCTTGCGCATGATGGGGATTGTAGCCGAAGGGGTAGATTAAAAGCTGTACTGAATTCCCGCCTGGACTTGGCGGGGCATGTTGGGCAGGATGCCGCGCGAACGGTCAACAATGGCGAGGCGATCGCCGACGTTCTTTACGGTGAAGAAGAAGGTGGTCTTCCAGGCTTCGACAGGAGCGTTGAAGGTGGCATTGAAAATGACAAAGCCAGGTACCGCGCCGCGCTGGCCATCGGGCGTTGAGTTGATGGTGTTCAAGTCGTCGCCGAATTGGCGGCCCGTGTGGACGGCCTCGACGAAGGCATGGAGGCCCGTAGAGTGCATCCAGCCGGTGGTGGCGTTCAGAAGAGTACCGGGCGCATACGGCAGGCGATTCCCGGTGATCAGCGTACTGGCAAAGCCGCCGATGTTGGAATAGCGGAGACCTTCATAGCGGGCGGTGGGGAGCCAAGTGTAAGCGCCGCTGACGTACAGCGTGTTGCGGCTGTCGAAGAGGTTGCGGAATTCGTGGCGTCCGGAGAGTTCCAGGCCTTGCTGCAGCGTTTCGCCACCGTTGGTGAGGAGCGCGCCGACGCCGCCGGCGAGGCTCGCGGGGACGACCTGATTCTGGTAATCCATGCGGAAGAAGGTGAAGCTGAAGTTCGTGTTGCGTTGCAAGCGCCAGCGCGCGCCCGCTTCATAGTTCCAGCTCAGCTCGGCGTCCAGGTCGACGAAGCCGCCCGTGTTGGAAACGATGTCTTCATTGCGGGGCGGGGCAAAGCCGCGGTGGACGCCGGCGAAGAGTGTGAGGGAGGAGTGGGCGGCGTAGGCGACGCCGATGCCGGGGATGGCTTTGCTCAGAGTTGTCTCGCCCTTGATGCCCTGGCCGTTGTTGAAGAGCCGATTGGTGCGCTGGTAGCGGACGTGCTCAAAGCGTAGGCCGGGTGTCACGCTGAGCTTGGAGGTGATGTTGAAGCGGGGTTGGAAGTAGCCGCTGAAGGCTTGGTTCTTGCGGAGGTTGTCTTCCACCAAAGTGCCGGTGCGGGAATTTGGGAAGTTGCCGTTCATTTGCAGGCGATCCTGAGTCTCGAAGTGCATGCGAACGCCGAAGTCGGTTTCCCACGATCTTTGGCCGGTGCGGGCGAGCCACTTAAAGCGAGGTTCGACGCCCCAGGTGGTGTAAGTGCGGAGACGGCCTTCGTTGCCGCAGGTGGTTAGAAGATTCTGCATGCCGCCGCAATTGGGGTCGGCGGAATCGTTGGGGCGCTGGGCGGAGTTGGAACTCTGGCGCCACCAGTCGCGATTGAAGTAAGCGCCGTAGGCGCTGGTAGTGAGAATGAAGTCCGGCTGCAACTGCGTGGTGTGGGTGGTGGAAAGGCCGAAGCGTTTGCCGTAGAAGAAGTCGTTACGGAATGGGTTCTGGCGCGGGTTGGCGAGGTATTCGTCGAGGCGCAGACCCGAGTAGGTGACGTTGGAATCTTCTGTGTAGAAGTTCGATTTGAAGGAAAGGGTTTGGGTGGGCGAGAGGGTGGAGATGGTCTTGAAGTTGACGTCGTTGAGGCCGCTACGGATATTGTCACGCGAACCTTCGCCCTGCTTGCGAACCGCGTCGAGCAAGAGGCCCGTGCCGCGGAAGGTGCCTCCGTAACGGACGTGGGCATTCAAGTAATCCCGGTTGCCGCCGGTGAGAGAGAGGAAGCCGGATGACTTTTGCGGGATGGCGGGCGTGACGTAATTCACCACGCCACCAACGGTCATGGGGCCATAGAGAATCTGTCCGGAGCCCTTGACGATTTCGACGCCGTCGAAGCGGTCGACGGGCGGGTGGTAGTAAGAAGCATTGTCGCCGTAGGGGGCGTAGCTCAGGGGCACGCCGTCCTCTAAGAGGAGGACGCGGGAGGAGCGCGTGGGGTTCAGGCCGCGGATGCCAATGTTGGGACGCAGCCCGAAGCCTTCTTCGGGGCGGGCCTGGATGCCGCTGACCTTGCGGAGCGCCTCATCCATGTTGAAGAGGCGGCTGTCCTTCATGGTCTTTTCGTCGATTACGTCGACGGAGCCAGGGATGCGAGCGATCTGTTCCGTGGTGCCAGCGATGAGGTTTGCGTTCACGGTGAGGCTTTGACCGAGGCTGGAGACAGTGAGTTTCAGTCTTAGCGGGCCCTGGAGGTCGCGGCTCGCGAGCTGCTTCTCCACCGTTTCAAAGCCCGTTGCTTCCACACGCAGCGTGTAAGTCGTAGCTGGGTCGATGGAAAAGTTGGCAATTCCGGAATCATTCGAACGCTGTTTGAGCGAGCCTCCTTTGCTGGGGACCAACTCTAGCAGGGCTTCCGGTATGGCTCGACCGTCCGGGTCGGTAACTTCCACGCGGAAATAGGAAGGCTGAGCGGAGAGGAGACTTGCGCCCAACGCGGCGCAGAATAGAATAGAGTGGATTAGCGAGTACATCTACTTGGATCGAATAAGTCCTATATTAAGTTGCAAACGATTTGCATGTCAAGAGCACTTCTAAAATTTGATTTGCCGGCTCTGCACGCGTTGGTGGAGTCCGCGCATTGGAATCAGACGCCCGTGGATTGGGAGCGGCTGATTGCATTGTGTGGCGAGAAGGCCGTGGGTATTGAGGCGGAAGGCCGGATCGTCAGTAGCGCGACTTTGTTGCCGCATGGGCTGGATGCCGCATGGCTGGGAATGGTGCTGACCTTGCCCGATTATCAGCGGCGCGGATATGCAAAGCAGTTGCTAACGCAGTTGATCGAAAGCGCGCCCCGGGGGCAAACCATTTACCTGGATGCGACGAGTCAAGGACAGCCGCTTTATGAACAGTTGGGATTCGTGGCCGAATCCGTAGTGCATCGTTGGATGGGGACAGCCTATCGGACTGAGGCTGGACCATCGGGTGGGGCTTGGAATGGCGCGCTCGATCGCGAGGCCTTCGGTGCAGACCGCAGTCCACTCCTGCGTGAGCTTGAGCGGGATAGCTTGATTTGGCAGTTGGACGACGGCAGTTTTGCGATGCGGCGGCCGGGTCGGAATCGGACCTATCTGGGCCCCGTGGTGGCGAGGAATCGAGTGAGTGCGGAGGCGCTGGCCCTGCGGGCGCTGCACGGCGCTGGCGAAGTGTACTGGGACATTTTTGAGAACAATCGCGAAGCCGTGGAACTCGCCGCGGGTCTTGGGTTCAGCCCGCAGAGGCGGCTAGTGAGGATGCGGCGCGGGGATGCATTGGAGGCAAAGACGGCTTTGCAGTTTGGCATAGCGGGTTTCGAGTATGGTTAGAGGAATGTCATTATTTGCGACGGAAGAGGACCTCGAGGAATTCCTCTCGCGCCCCCTATCTGAAGACATCGCGAGTGTCCAGCGCTTGCCAGGAGATTTCGTCCTGCTCGGGGCGGGTGGAAAAATGGGGCCCACGCTAGCGATGCGGATCCGCCGGGCTTTGGACGCGGTCCAATCGAGCGCGAAGGTGATTGCCGTGAGCCGATTCTCCGACGAGGCCGCGGCAAAGCGACTGCGGGATGCAGGGGTAGAAATCCGGAGTATCGATCTGCTGGACGAGAAGGCGGCTTTGCCGGAAGCTCCGAATGTCATTTATCTGGCGGGGCGGAAATTTGGGTCGACTGGGCAGGCGGGGTTGACGTGGATCATGAACGTAGTGCTGCCGCATCGGATCGCGCAACGCTACAAAGACAGCAAGATCGCGGTCCTGTCGAGTGGGAACATCTATCCGCATTGCACGCCGGCGAGTGGCGGGGCGAGCGAGGACACGCCCGTGGGGCCGGTGGGCGAGTACGCGCAAACGGTATTGGGCCGGGAGAGGATGTTTGAGCACAACGAATCCGACTGCATCATCTTGCGGCTGAACTACGCCGTGGAGCCGCGATATGGCGTGCCCGTCGATATCGCGACGAAGGTGATGCGCGGCGAGGCAGTGCCGGTGGATATGGGATTTGTCAATGTGATCTGGCAGGGCGATGCAAATTCCTACGTGCTGCGTGCGCTGGAGCACACGACGCGGACGGCGCCGAAGTTGAACTTGGCGGGTCCGGAGATATTGACGGTGCGGTCGCTCGCTGAGCAGTTCGGAAAGGCGTTTCGTTTGCCGGTGCAGTTCACGGGGACGGAGGCGCCGACAGCCCTGTTGAATAACGCGACGCGCTGCGCGCAACTTCTGGGCGCGCCGAAGGTTCCAGTGAGCGAGTCCATTGCGATGATCGTGGACTGGATGCAGCATGGTGGCAGGCTCTTGAACAAGCCGACGCATTTTGAAGCAAGAGACGGTAAGTTTTGATGACGATTTCCGAATTGCGGGTGGCTCTGGCCGCCGGATACGTGATCCCCGCGCATCCGCTGGCGCTGACGGAGGAGCGCAAATTGAACGAAGCACGGCAGCGGGGCTTGACGCATTACTACCGGGATAGTGGCGCGGGTGGCATCGCGGTGGGCGTGCATACGACGCAGTTTGCGATCCGGGAACGAGGACTCTTCGAGCCGGTTCTGCGCATGGCGCAAGAAGAATGGCCGAAGGATCGATTGGCGATCGCGGGAATTTGCGGGCCTACGGCGCAGGCGATGCGGGAAGCGGAACTCGCGGGAAAGCTGGGCTACCACGCGGGGCTGCTGAGTCTGGCGGCTTTGGCCAAGGCAGGCGATGCAGAGTTGCTGGCGCACGCGCGTGAGGTGTCGCGTGTGCTCCCGATCGTCGGTTTTTATTTGCAGCCTTCGGTGGGCGGGCGCGTACTGGGCTACGACTTCTGGCGCCGCTTTATGGACATCGAGAATGTGGTGGCAGTGAAGATCGCGCCGTTTCATCGCTACCGGACGATCGATGTCGTGCGGGCGCTAGCGGCGAGCGGGCGGGGCGCGGAGGTCTCGCTGTATACGGGTAATGACGACAACATCATCAACGACTTATTGACCGAGTACGAGTTCAACGGCGTGCGCCTTCGCTTTGCCGGCGGCCTGTTAGGCCAGTGGGCGGTGTGGACGAGGAAGGCCGTGGAGATTCTCGAGGACATCAAGACGCTGCGGAGTAAAGACGCGCCGGTGCCGCAAGAGATGTTGACATTGAATGTACAGTTGACTGATGCAAATGCGGCGGTCTTCGACGTGGCGAACGATTTCGCCGGATGCATCGCGGGCGTGCACGAAGTGCTGCGGCGGCAGGGTTTGCTCGATGGGATTTGGTGTTTGGATGAGCATGAAAGTTTGGGGCCGGGGCAGGCGGCGGAGCTAGACCGGGTGATGGCGGCGTATCCGCAATTGCAAGATTGAGGACGCTTTCTCTTGTCAGGCCGCAAGGGGCGTAGTAGGCTAGGATTCTCGTAGTCGAAATTTCCTCACGAGGAGGTTGGCTCATGGATACAGAAACGATGGTGCGGGTGATCGCGGGCTCGCTGGCCGTGTTGCTAGTGGTCATCATTGTCTTGCGCAGAAAGGGCAAAAAGTCCGCTTCGACGGAAGACGATTTTTAGTCTTCGCGAAGCGCACACGTCATAAGCGGGAATGAGTGCGAAAAAGGCGGGTGCGGCTCCGCAGCTAGTTGAAAAGTATTGCGCCTTCAAATTGGAAGTGCGCCCCAGCAAGATTCATCGTTGGGGCATCTTCGCTTTGGAGGACATCCCCAAGAATCGCAAGGTGATTGAGTACACCGGCGAGTTGGTGAGCCGTCGCGAAGGCAAGAAGCGCGCGGAGGCGAACGAGATCCATTGCCTGTTTACGGTGAATCCGTATTGGTATAAAGACGGAGCGGTAGGCGGAAGCGGCGCGGAGTATATGAATCACTGTTGCGAGCCGAATTGTGAGTCTCGCGTGGTGAAGGGGCACATTTTGTACTACTCGCTGCGGCCGATTCAAAAGGGGGAGGAACTGACGTTGGATTACCACTTCGGCAAGGATCAGGAGCGGGTGAAGTGCGGGTGTGGGGCGGCCAAGTGCCGCGGATTTATCAACGTGCTTAAGTAAAGCACTTAAGCAAAACGCAGGGCCGCGCTCCAGTGGGGCAAGAGGCCTTCTTGCTCCAGCACGAGGAGCCGGTTGTATTTGGCGAGGCGTTCGGAGCGGGTGATGGAGCCGACTTTGATTTGCGCCATGCCGGACGCGATGGCGAGGTCGGCGAGGAAGGGGTCCTCGGTTTCGCCGCTGCGGGCGCTGATGACGGCGCGCCAGTTGGCCGCGCGTGCTTTGTCCACTACTTCGAAGGTCTCGGTGAGAGTGCCAATTTGGTTCATCTTGACGAGGACGGCGTTGGCGGCTTGCGAATCAATGGCGCGGTTGAGACGGGTGGGATTCGTGGTGAGGAAATCGTCGCCGATGATTTGGCATTTTTCGCCGAGAGACTTCGTAAGAACCGGCCAGTGTGTCCAATCGTTTTGTTCGAGGCCATCTTCGATGCTGAAGATGGGGTAGGCGCGAGTCCAGGACTCCAAGAGCGCGATGAAGTCTTCGGCGCTCAAGGAGCGCCCTTCGCTGTGTAAGTGATAGCGGCCTTCGCCAAAGAAGTGGCTGGAGGCGACATCGATCGCGATGCTGACATCCTCGCCTGGACGCAATCCGGCGCGTTCGATGGCTTGCACCATGACATCGAGTGCGGCGCCGTTGGTGGGCAGAATCGGCCCCCAACCGCCTTCGTCGGCGACGCCGGTGAAGCGGGCGCCTTGGGATTCGAGAACTTCACGGGCGGCGCGGTGGATGCTGGTGATCCATTCCATGGCCTGCGCGAAGGATGTCGCGCGATGCGGCATGGCGAGAAAGTCTTGAAACTCCATAGCGCGGGCGGCGTGGAGGCCACCACTTAAGATGTTGACCATCGGCAGGGGCAGGATGGGGGTGCGGTCTTCGGCGAGGTAGCGCCAAAGAGGAACGCCTTCGATTTGCGCCGCGGCGCGTGCGGCGGCGCAGGAGATGCCGAGGATGGCGTTGGCGCCGAGGCGGCGTTTGGCGGGGCTGGCATCAGCAGCGATTAAGGCTGCGTCGATCTGGGCTTGTTCGCGGACATCGAGGCCCAGGACGGCTTGGGCAAGTTCACCGCGGACATTGGCGCAGGCTTGGAGGACGCCGAGTCCATGATGGCGCTGGGGATCGCAGTCGCGCAATTCGTGGGCTTCGTGAATGCCGGTGGAAGCGCCGGAGGGAACCTGGGCGGAGACTTGGAGCTCGCCTTCGGTCTTCAGGAAGACTTCGAGAGTGGGGCGGCCGCGAGAATCGAGAATCTCGACGGCGTTGAGTTGGGCAATGCGGAATTTATTCATGGAAGGCCTCAGCTTGGCGGGAGAAAACTTCTTTGATGGTGGCGACTGGGCTTTGCATGAGGTCGCGAGCAAAGCGGCGGGCCATGGTTTGGGCGTTCGGGTTTAAATAGCCTGCGGGGCTCTTGCCGTCGATGCGGGCGAGGTGCAGGCAGGGCAAGTGAATGAGCGTGGCGGCTTCCAACCAATCGGCTTTCGTGGCGTGGATCAATTCCTGAAAGTAGACGCGGGCGAGGCCGGCATAGAGGGCCTGAAAGCGGGAGTTGTGCCAGCCTTTCAGGAGCAGGTGATTCAAGAGAAAGGCGGAGTCAAAGGAAGGGTCGCCCCAGTGGATCACCTCGTAATCGATCGAAAACAGCTTGTCGCCGGAATTGACCAGGAAGTTCTTGGGAGACCAATCGCCATGGGTGAGGGCTCGGCGGAGGGTGCGGGCCTGGCGAATGGCGGCGTCGAAATGGTGGCTGAGGTCGGCGTGTTGGGCGGCGGTGGCGCGATAGTAAGGGTCGACACGGAGTTGGTCGAAGCGGTCCAGTGGATCGAAGCGTGGGGCAAGATGCGGGAGTTGGAAGAAGGCGGCTTGGAGTTGGGCTGCCTGGGTGGCGAGATGGGTGTTCGCTTGGCCTTGGAGGAGGAGGTCTTTCCAGGTAGGAGCGTTCTCTTCCGCGGCGCTCATGGCGAAGAGGAAGTTGGGCTTGTCGGTGTGGAGGATTTGTGGGATGGCGCCCGGAGGGGCGACAGATTGGAGGGCTTGGAGAGCGTCAATTTCGTCGAAGATGCGTTCCCGTTCGCTAAACCAGTCGGCGGCGACGCGGAGCTTGGCGAGGCTCTGTTTCAACACTAAGTCCGCGTGGCCGGGAATGCGGACGCGGAAGACGAGATTGGAGACGCCGCCGGGGAGTTCCCAAGCTTCGATGCCTTGGCTAGGTATGTCTAGAAAGTCCGCAACGTAGCCTGGGGCGCTGCGAGCGTTGAGTTCGAACAAACCTTGATTGTATCGAGGGCGATTGTATCGAAGGTGCGCTTAGGAAGAGGTGCGCGAGAAGAGGCTCATCAGGCTCCAGGAAGAGGACTTCTGGGGCTTGATTTCTTCCTTGCCGCCAAGTTTTTCGGCGAGTTGCAGGAGGCCCTTGCCGAAAGGAGAACTGACGGAGATGGGCTTGCCGTCGATCATGGCGCGCTGGATGCCTTCGAAGTCGCTGGGCAGCAACTGGTAGACCTCAAAGCGGATGGCCGTCTCGATGACTTCCTTGGAGAGTCCGACGTCGCGATTGTAACGATTGACGACGAGTTTGATCTTCGCGCGGTCGATCTTGTTTTGATCGAGATAGCTCAGTGCGCGTTGGGTGGCCTGGAGTGCGGGCAGTTCGTTGGTGGAAACCAGGAGGATGTCGTCGGCGTGGCGGAGCACGGAAAGATTCCAGGCGCCGTAAGGATTGGCGATGTCAACGACCGAGCGTTCATAGTTCCAACGGGCGTAGTCGATGATGCTTGCGGCATCCATCAGGTCGTGGACGCCTTCCACCGTTTGGTCCGGGGCGAGCATGACGTCGACGCCGCCGGTGGTGGTGGTCAAGCTGCGCCAAAGATCGTCGTCCAGGGATTGCGCTCGGCTTAATGCATCCATGAAGCTGAAGCTGCTTTTGAGTTTGAGCAGGAAGCTGACGGTTCCCGTGAGCGGATCGAGGTCGGCCAGAAGAGTTTTGCTGTTCTTCCTCTTCCAATGGAAGATCAGGCCGCTAGCGACCGTGGAGGCGCCACATGCTCCCTTGGCAGGGACCACGGCGACCACCCGGCCAGCCTTGCCGCTACCGCGCACGGTGGGGTTTTTGACGACGAGGCGAGAGAAAGTATCGCGGAGTTGGTCCGTATTGAAGGGGTAGGTTAG
>VFQP010001622.1_pt1 | contig 29043 bp, 19 predicted proteins | sample 3512351 | NCBI WGS metagenome assembly VFQP01 (sample SAMN10412372, study PRJNA504923) | tailings metagenome | isolation source: Relicate 1 Philex TSF1 revegetated site | place: Philippines: Tuba, Benguet | collected 2017-08-29
GGGTGGAACTCGATCTCACCCGGCACCGCCTCCTCCTCCTCCTCCTCCCCCGCCTCGCCCGGCGCCGCCGGGCGCGAAGGGGACGCCGGCCCCGACGGCGCCGCGTCCCCCTCTCCGTCGTCCGCCGCCGCCTCCGCTTCAAAGTCCTTGAACGACGAGGCCAGAGACTCGACGCGCGACAGCACCGGCCGCCCATCCCCCTCGTTGAGCGCCGTGTGGCTGTTGCTGCGGGCGGGCGGCGTCACGACCGGGTCGGCCAGGCGGATGCCCACCGGCCCGAGGTCCCACGCCTCGTCGCCGCCGCTGCCGCCGCCGAGGAACAGCGAGGGCAGCGGCGGCGCGCCGCCGCTGGCGCTGCCGCCGGCCGAGAGCACCACGCCGCCGCCGCTGCCGCCGCGCGGGCTGGTGGGCGGCTGCAGCACCGAGGCGTTGCGCGCGGTGGTGGAGGGCGCCAGGTCGATCACGGCGCCAGAGATGCTGCTGGCGCAAGGGCTGCTATCGCTGCCGCCGCCGCCCCCGCGCCCGTAGCCGTCCCCGGGGTCCCGGCCTGGGCTGCCGCCGTCCTCCTCCTCCTCCCCGTCGCCGTCGTCGTCGTCGTCGTCCTCGTCGTCGTCCAAGGCGTTCATCGGGCTGGCGGAGGGCTGGCTGAGCGACGCCACGCTCTGCAGCTCGTCAGGGTCCTCCTCAGCTGGCAGGTCCAGCTCCATGTCCACGAAGTGCTGCTGCCCCTGCACGTCGCGGCGGCTGTAGCCCGCGTCGTCCTGGTTGTCGTACTCGTCGACCGTGGCGGCCCAGGGCGCTGCGCGGGTGGGTGGAGGGAAGGACGCTTGTCAGGCAGGTCGTGATAATCCAGCAAGTCTGTGTCCCTGCAGCTGCAAAGCGACGCTAAAAGCCGTGAGCGTCGCTGCAGCTGCCCTCTCCGCGCCAAAGGGAAGAACCCCAGTGGCGCCAGGACGCACAACGCAGCAAGCAGACCCACCGTGATGCTCGCGCACGGCTCGTAGCCGGCGTGAGCTACTCGACTTGCCGGCCTGGGATTCGCTCGTCGGTGGCGGGGGGGGCAAGGCCAAGTGCAGACCGGAAGCAGCCCCGCTCGCAGCAGCTGCCTCAGCCGAGGACCTGCGCACACGCCCTCGTGATACGTCGCGATCTCCGAGCGCTCAGAGCGCTGCACCACTCCATCGCTGGGGTCGACCTTCACGCAACAACCTCCCGCGCGCAGAGCACACAGGTCCTCAACTGGTGCAGCAGCACGCAGGCCTCTCTCACCAGAGCTCTCCAGCGGCAGGGCTGGTGCCTTGCCCCTGAGACAACTGGGCCAGCAGCGCCTGCGCAGCCTGGGCGAAGCCCTCCCGCGTCAGGAAGGACAGAACCGACAGCAGCTCGTGCTGGTGCTGCTGGTGCTGCTGCTCCATTGCCCTGTAAGCCGCTGCAGCACGGGCGGCGGGCTCTGCTGCGTCCTTCCGCGGCCTGCCCGCAGGTCAGGCGCGCTGCCTGCTCTTGCTGGCCGGGTCTGGAAGCCACTGAGGGTGCTGCAGTGTGGGCGTGGTGCGGCGCTCCATTGGCAGTGCTGAACAAGCTGTGCAGCGGTGTGGCCGGCTGATCGGGACATGCGCGGCGCGTTAGGTCATGGCGGCGCGTTAGGTCATGACAACCGCACGGCGTGCACCACCACCAGGTCCCGTCGCCGGTGCGCAGGTCACCCCCTCTTGCAAGGCGCGTGGTTGATTTTCGGGCGTTCGTTGGGTGGAGCTCACAGGGCAAGGGCAGCGTGCAGCGCGCGCCGATCGCTGAGCCGTTCAGCACACGGCCAAGGCGCGCAGCACAAGGAGCAGAGGGAGGCAGGCGCAGCTTCCTCGCCACCTGTGTCGTGTCTTGCGACGGGAGAAAACACGCCTCCGTGCGGCTTTGCCGGGCAAAAAGAACGTGTTCTGCGTGCTTCTTGTGCGGAGACTCGTGCGTGGAGGCAAGGCCGTGGCCGGTGCGTGTGCTCGGATGGCAGCGTCCATTGCCGCAGATGCGCGGAAACTTTTGGGAAACACACACAGAGACACAAGACATTGCGTGCAGCCGTTGTCAGACGTCAATGCGTTGGAACGAGAGCCGGGGGCACTGGCAGCGCTGCCCGCCGCTTGATGCAAGTGCACAGTGTGCTCTGGGAGCTTGACGGGCTTTGAAGAAGAGCATCGCGAGGCACGAGGACCAAAAAAGTGCTGGAAAATCTGGTTCTTTGGGGGGGTGTTTTGTGAGGACAAGAGGGCCCAAAAAGCCCGCATCACGGCGGTGCTGCCCAGAGCGTTCTCGCTGGGCATGCTTCGGGTGGTGCAGCAGGTGGCGGTGCACCGGACAACCCCCGGTTTCCGTCCGCGAAGCGCAGGTGGTGCCTGCCACGTCACCAATAGGAGGCTGTGCCTCAACACAGCAGACTCTCAACGCGACCCACGGCGGTTCCCCCTTCAACCCCCTTTCTGCCAACAACACACAGTCCTGGCGTCCCCCCTTCGTTCGAGCAGTGCTGTCCGGTGCACATGAGCTGCAGCAATTCAAAGCAAACCCGCACGCAGGAGCCCCACGCGGGGTGCGATGACTGTGCATGGCACCCCACCCCACGAGTCCAGCCCACCCCCGCATGCCGTCACCGCTTCCGCCGGGCGTGGGTCTTCCTGGCGGTGCGCCCAGGCCTGGCCCCTGGGCCAGTCCTGCGACGCCCCGTCGAGCGGTTGATGTGCCCGTGCGGCTGAGGTGCAGTTGCTCACTCCCACTGGGCTTTCTCTTCAGACCTCCCTCACACTCACCACTCCAGGCCAGCCCAGGCTCGTGAAGGCCTCCCTTCCCCGTTCTGGCCCCCCGCAGGCCCCGTTTGCTCATGATGGGGAGTCAGAGGACAGCCCAGATTCTGTCCTCGTGCCGCGTCCCCAGAGCACGCGGCACACCTCGCATGTGCACTCAACACGCTCCCCTCCGCCACGCGTCAGTCTAATTGTGTGCGAGCAGCAGCCTCGTGGATTCAGCACGCACGGCTGCGTGACTTGATTGGACACCAACCATCCCCTCCCCTCCCAGAAGGCGCCGTCTTGACACCGTGAGCACGCCCACCGCCCACCCTTGGTTCGCGCCAACAGTGGCTTCTGCCAGCGCCCACTTCTTCACCGAAAGCAGAATCACGGCCACGCGCACGTGATGGTGACAACAACGACAAACCAAATGCGTTTGCTTCCCCCGCCTCGCCGCAGCTTGTGCAGCACTCCCACTCTTCCGCACCGCCCAACACTTCGTTATTGACGATCAACAAACTGAAGGCCTTCCCTGGCCTTCCCTGACGGCTCGTGACGGACTGGTACCCAGCTCAGGGCGCGTGGTCGCCCCCGCGCACGTTCGTATCGGCCACCGGAGGCACCACCCTGCTCACACCCGACAGCCTGCCGCCCGGCGCCGGCGGCTCAGGCGGCCTTGCAGGCGCCGCCGCCGGCTGCTTCTCGCCCGCCATCAGGCTCTTGAACTTGCTCTTGATCTTGCCAAAGAGCCCCTGCTCCTCCTCCTCTGAGCCGCCGCCACCCTGCGCCGCCATCGCCCCGCCGCTGCTGGAGCGGCGCGCCGGCGTCGACGCCACCGTCGCGTGCTGCGCCGACGCGCCTCCTCCGCCTTGCGTGCTGGTGCCGCTGATGGACATTGCGGCCCGGGTCGGCAGCGGCGCCGCCGTGGACTCGACCGTCGCCAGCAGCATGGCCGCCGCCGAGACGCTGGCGCCCACGCCGTGCGCGCCGCCGCCGTGCGCCGAGGGCCCGTGCCGCGAGACGTCGCGCGAGCCCGCCGCGCTGCTGGCGCTGTTGAACCCGCCGTGCGGCTCCATGGTGGTGGCGGCGCTGGACGGTGCGCCGGGGCGGCGCGGCACGGCAAACGGGTTGTGCGGCCCGTAGATGGCGGCGCCGCTGTACGTCTGGCTGCGGACCGAGGGGTTGGAGCTGCGCGCCGGCGGCGTCTCTGCGGACAGCATCGCGCCGTCTGGGCCAAAGCCCACGCTGGTGGTCTCAGCCAGCGGCGTGCTGGCGGCCTCGCCGTTGACTGGCCGCACGATGAGCACCGACTGCGAGGTGGAGGCCAGGCGGCTGCGGTGCGCGGCGACGTGGCTCGCGCTGCTGGGCAGCTGCTGCTGCCCTTCCCGGCCGTTGAGGCTGGTGAGGTAGGCCGCGAGCTGGTGGGCGGTGCGGCGCTCGTGGTGCGACGGCCCAGAGCCCGCCCGCCCGTCCGAGGAGAGGGTGATGGGGAACTGCGGGGGGCCGCGCGGAGGCGGCGTGGGGCCCGTGGGAGCGCCGCCGCTGCCCCCTTCGTGCGCGGCGAGCAGCATCGTCGGGTCGGGCTGGAACACCTGTGAGCCTCGCCGCGACGCCGGGCCGTCGGTGGGGTGCGACGTGGTGCTGTCCGGCGGCCCCGCGATGGTGGCGTTGCTGTGGAGCAGCCCTGGCACCGTGGCGCTCGTGCCGGAGAGCGCGCGCGAGTGATGATCCGTGGCCAGCGCGTCGCTGTCGGGGCTGAAGAGCGCGGAGCCCAGGGATGCGGCAGCGGCGCTGCCCATGCCGCCGTTGATGCTCATGGACGTCAGGCCTCGGCGGACCAGGTGCATTGGCGCGGTGGGCGTCGCGGTGCGCAAGGCGAGGCCGCCTGCGGGGCTCGGCTCGGCGTCCGCGTCTTCCGCGGCCAAGCCCGTCATGCTCTGGGGGCGCACGCAGCGCAGGTCGCTGCCCGAGCGCTTGAGGTAGAGCGTCGAGAGCTGCGCGTGCGCGGCGCTGGTCTTGAGGAAGCTCGGCGAGGAGACGCCGTTGCCGCTGGCCTGCACGGCCGCCATCCAGGCCTGCTCGACGTCGGCCCAGAACTGCGACGCGGGCTTGCCGCTGGTCGCGATGGCCTCGAGCGTCTCGGGCACGTCGGCGAAAAAGGGGTGCGCGAGCGCCTCCTCGGCCGACATGCGCTGCGAGGGGTCCAGCGCCAGGCAGCCGTAGACCAGGCTCAGCAGCTCGTCAGAGAACTGCGGGAAGCGCCGGCTGATGGTGGTGCGCTCCGCCGGCGTCGGCGGCACCATGTTTGCGTACAGCTTGTCATCCGCCATGAGCGCCGCCTGGCGCGCCGGCAGCTGCCCCAGTGACCGCATGGTCAGCCACATCTGGTCCGCGCTGCTCTTGCCGGGGAAGAGCGGCCGCCCGCCCATCATCTCGCACAGCAGGCACCCTGCGTTTGCGTGTAGGTGCAATGCGGGCGTGGGTGGGTGAGTGTCCGTGGGACAACAAGCCCAGGATTGGCGGTGGCGGCGGCAGCAGCAGCGGTTGCTCGACCGGGGGATGAGTGGGGCGGCAGCGGCAGCGACGGAAGCTCACCGATGGCCCACACGTCCACCTTTGGTCCGTACGAGTCGCTGACGAGGATCTCTGGCGCGCGGTACCAACGCGTGACCACGTATGTGGTGTACTCGGCCACCTCGCGCGGGTGCAGCTGGCGCGCAAAGCCAAAGTCGCACACGCGCACTTCGTAGTCCTTGGTAAGCAAGATGTTGGCCGGCTTGAAGTCGCGGTGCATGACCTGAGGGCGCGCGCGCAGGTGTGAGGGCTCCGCCGCGGTGTGTGTGGGGGTGGCAGGGTGGGGCTGCGCGAAGGAGCTCTTTCTTTGCTGCCCCACAGAGGTCACGCCGCGCACCTTGCGGGCGTGCAGGAACGCCGTGGCCTGCAGCAGCTGCCAGGTGATGACCTTGGCCAGCAGCGGGGGGAAGCCCTTGCCGTGCCAGCGGCGCATCTCCTGCGTGAGCGTCCTGTCCACGAACTCCTGCGCGACGTTTGTGCGTGCAGCGGAAGCAGCAGAAATGCATGCACGGTGCATGTGGGGCAAAAGGGCCTCAGGACCGGTGCTTGCGCTGCGGGCGCCGCGCCGCACCATGGCGATGTAAACGCGGCCGCTCTTGCTGCGGAAGGCCTCGAGCATCTTGACCACGTTGGGGTGCTGCGCCACCTTGAGCAGCCGCACCTCGCGCAGCGCCAGCCGCATCACCTGCCACACATACGAGTCCCTCCACCACGCGGTGTGAAGTCCTTCCCTTCTCAGGGGGGGACAGGCGCGCAGGAGCTGGTGAGCGCCGCCATGACCACGCACCTCTGGGTCGTTGTGTGCCTCCTTGAAGCGCTTCATGGCCACCTTCTTGCCTGCGGGTGTGCATAGGTGAAGCGTGCGGCCCTGCTTTGCCGCTGCTGCGTCGCGCATCCGTCGTGCTGTACGCGGGTCCAGGTGACACCGCAGCGACGCCGGCCGCACCCGTCTCCCGGTCCGTGCACAGCCAGACCACGCCATAAGCTCCTGCGCAAACGGGGCGGCAACACGGCGCGCTCGTGCACTTGGTCGCGCGCTGCAGGTCGTTGGCAGCGGCTCTGCACCCGTCCGCGCAGGACGCAGCCGGGCCCAACGCCTCTCACCTTCGCCCAGCGAGCTCACGTACTCAAAGCGCTGCGCAGCATGACGCGAGCGAAGCACCGAACCTTCTTCTCGGCAGAATGATCATCACGCTGCTCGCATCATCGCGAACAACAGAGTGCGACTCCCTCCGCCTCGCTCCCAGCACGCACCTCCATGTCCCAAGTGGCTCCTCAGGCGCCTTGGCGCGCCGCGCGGGCCGCCTGGCGCAGCGCGCGGGGCTGGTGCGTGCTCGCTCTACTGCCGACTTCCACGGCCACGGGAAGCCCCCTCACTCGCGTGGTTTGGCGGTGCCAGAGGCGACGCACTCCACTTCCGCTGCACTCCTCCTTCGCTCAGCGGCCTTCCCTCCCCCCGCGTGTGGAATGTTGACCAAAGACCTGGTTGGGAGTGCTTTTGCAGAGCGCAGGGTGGGGGGCACTAACAGCGTTGAAGGCGCAAATGGAATCGCCTCGCATAACTCGCTGTCTACGCGGTGGCTTGAACCTGGCGCTCGGGTGACGCTGGGGGGGAAGAGAGACCGCCCCGGTTCGCGCGCCTCGCTCCCGGCCAGCGCGCTGACGCAGGATGGAGGTGCGTCAACGCCAGCTCTTCGTGCGCTCGGGCTTGCTCGCGGTCGTGCTCGTACCTGGACTTTGACTGCCGTGCGCTGCTTGCGCGCAGGACTACGAGGAGCTGTGCGAGTTGGGCAGAGGGAGCTATGGTGAGTGCACACTGCACGCATGCTGCGGGGTTGGCCTTTGCTGGCGACCGGGTGGTGTGAGCGGTTCTGCGCGTCCACGTCGGCGCCCGCGCAAGCGCAGGCACGGTCTTCAAGTGCAAGCGGCGCGCCACCGGCGAGATTGTGGCCATCAAGCAGATGAAGGACGAGGACGGCAACGAAGTGGTGAGGCAGCGGGGTGCCGCAGGCTGCACCCACGCGCCCTCGATGCACCGCGCAGGGTGACCGCGATGCTGCGGTTCTCTGCAGATGCGCAAGACGGCGATTCGGGAGGCCAAGATCCTCAAGCAGCTGCAGCACCCCAATGTGGTGCGGCTGATCGAGCTGTTCCGCTCCAAGACGAGGCTCTACATGGTGAGCCAGGCTAGTGGAGGTGCCGCTGGAGCTGCATTTCACTGTGCAGCGCAGCACAGTGAAACAGTGCGGCCTCGTCCTCGCCTCCGCAGGTGTTTGAGTACATGGACAGGTCCATCCTCAAGCTCCTGGTGCGGGCACGACATTGGTGCCCGACGCGCAGAGGCGCGCCTCTCCTGCGCTCGCTCACTCACGGCCTCAGAGCCCGCACGCCTGCCATGTGTCTGGCGCAGGAGAACAACCCTCGGGGCCTGCCGGCCATGGAGGTCAAGAAGATCCTGTGGCAGCTGGTGCTCGCGCTAAACTTTCTGCACAACCAGCAGGTGTGAGGCGCACGGGGCAGACGATTCATGGGAGCATTGGTTGATTGAGGCGAGCGCCTGCGCAGCACGGCGTGTGGTAGCGATGCCACGCTGTGCGCGCTGCGTGCACCGCAGATCATCCACCGCGACCTCAAGCCCGAGAACATCCTCACGGACGACGCGGTGAGGAAAAGGCCCCGACTGTCGCAGTTCGCCCGTGCTTGCCGCCCGCCGTGCCCGCCACACTCACCGCTGCGGTGCCCGCCCACCACCGCGTCGCAGGGCGCCGTCAAGCTGGCAGACTTTGGCTTTGCGCGGCCCCAGACGGTGGGCGGCCACAACCTCTCCCCATACGTCGCCACCAGGTGAGGCACCCGATAATGCACCTTCGCGTCCTTGGCGCCTCCTCTTTGGACGAGTGCGCAACCACTGCTTGTGGCGCGCGCGCCACACGCAAAGGTGGTACCGCGCGCCAGAGCTGCTCGTGGGCGACACGTACGGCCCCGGCGTGGACGTGTGGGCACTGGGCTGCCTGCTGGTGGAGCTCACCACGGGCCAGCCGCTCTTCCCAGGAAAGTCCAACGCCGACCAGCTCTGGCTCATCCTCCGCACCGTGGGCTACACGCAGCGGCAGCTCAGTCGCATGAAGGCCAGCAGCTCGCTCAGCAAGGTGCAGCTGCCCAAGGAGGAGGACATGGTGTCGCTCGACAAGAGGTGAGCCAGTGTCCGACCCCTCCCTCAAACGAGCCAGGAGGGAAAGCCGCCGCCGCCGCCACCGCCTGCTCGACGCAGCGTGTCTCAAATCCCACGGCAAATCCCACACCCCTCGCCCCTCGGTCGCGGCGCCTGCAGGTACTCGCAAATGGACCGCGCGTCGCTGTCGCTGCTCAAGGCCTGCCTCGACCCTGAGCCCAAGAACCGCCCCACCTCGGTGCAGCTGCTCACGCACGAGTACTTTTCCAGCGCCAAGCCAGTGCTCATGCCCTACACCGCCGCGGCGGCCAAGGCCACCATCGCCGCCAAGCAGCCCGGCGCCGCCGCGCCCCCAGCGGCTGCGGCGGCGGCGGCGGCGGCACCCAGCCGGCCGGCGGCGGCGGCGGCGCAGCAGCCCCCTGCATACTCAGGGCACGACGCCAACCAGGACACCATCGAGAGCCTGCCCGAGCGCACCATTGCCTCGGCCAACCCCTTTGGCCTCAACGCCGCGCCCCAAGCGTCCCACAAGGGCGCGGGCGGCGGCAAGCCGCCGCCAGCGCCGCACGCCCACCCGCCCCTGCCGCCGCACGCCCACCCGCCCCTGCCGCCGGGCGGCCCCGGCGGCCGGCCGCCGCCGGTGCCGCCCGTGCCGGCCGGTGGCGAGCGGACATCCAGGGAGGGCAGCGTGGATGCCGAGCGGGCGCCGGGCGCCACGGGCAGCGACGGCGGCGACGCCAAGCTGGACGACGAGTACGAGGACGGCCCCGAGGAGGTCATGTCGCCCGAGGCGCGCGCGAGGGTTCAACGGTGGCTGGACGCCATGCCCGACCTGCCGCGCGAGCGCGAGAAGCGCGCCGTGCAGACGGCGCTGAGCAACGCCACGCCGGGCGGCATGGGCGCCGCCATGGCGCTGGGGCTGCAGCACAGTGCGCCGGGCGTGGCGGCGGCGGCGCACACCACCATGCAGCACATGCACCCTGGGCTCCCTATGGGCGGCGGGTACACGTCCCCGACCAATGCGTACGGCGGGGACGCCAGCCCACTTAGCCCTGGGTTCGGCATGCTGGGAGGCGCCTTTGGAGCTTCGCAGCACCAGCCTGGAGCAGGTGGGGCAGGAGGAGGGGCGGCGCGGCCGCCCAGCGCGCTCAACGCGCTGCTGCAGGGCGGCACCACGCTGCTCACCAGCAACCCGCCGCCCGTCAGCTCCATCCTGCAACAGGGCCACGTGCAGGCGCTGCAGGCCTCCATCCTGCAGCAGCAGCAGCAACAGCAGCAGCAACAGGGCACGGCGTCGCCGCTGCTGTCGCCCGCCGACGGCTCGGCCAGCCCCGGGCCAGGCCTGCTGCAGGGGCGCTCCGTCATGGCGCAGCGGCACGGCGGCGAGCCGGGGCCCCCGCCGCCGCCACAGCCAGAGGAGCCGAGCATCGAGGCCATGGTGCAGCAGCTGGGCATTGGGCGCAGCAGGGGCAAGGAGGACGCCACGCAGGCGGAGCTCAGCGCGCTCACGTCCACCTGGAACGACCTCCCCCCCGCGGCGCCGCATGGGCGGCTGCTCGTCAACATGTCATCCGACCTGGGCCCAGGCGCGCGGGCGGCGGCCACGAGCGCGGCAGCTGCCGCTGCCTCAGCCAGCACGCCAGGCACCCTGGCTAAATCTCCCTCTGCCGCTGTGCCTGGCGCGGCGGCGCTGCCGGCCGCCACGGCTGCCGTGCCGCCGCCGGCGGGGCGGCTTTCGCAGGGCAAGGCCAGCGTGGGCGAGGCCGCGTCGACGTCGCCGACCAAGCAGCCCGCAGCAACGGCGGAAGTACAGCAGAGAAGCAGCGCCGCTGGCAGCGGCGCACCGGGCAACGCCGCGAGCGCTCAGCCGGCGGCGCTTACCCCTGCGCCGCCGCTGCCAGATGGGCGGTCCCCCTTGCAGATCCTGATGCAGCGGCAGGTTCGCCCTTCGGTGGACGGGGCGGCGGCTCTCCGCCAGGGTGGCGCCACCGACAAGCCGCAGGGCGCGCTGCAGCCACAGCCACCGCCGGCACCGCCGCAACCGCCGCAGCCGCCACAAGCGGTGGACGACTCACCGCTGGCGCGCCTGGTCAACAACTACAACAGCAAGGCCTCGGAGGCGGCCGTCAAGACGACGCCGTCCGAGGCGTACTCTGCGTTGCTGCAGCGCGTCGGCAGCGTGGTGCGCGCCCGCTGATTTGCTGGGATGGCTGTGCGTGGATGGAGCAGTGTGCGCTGGGCAGTTGATGACATACACAATGCGTTCTGCTGCTGCTATTGACGCGCAGAACAAGCGCGCTGCGGACGCCGACGGCAACAGCGGCAGCGTGGCCAAGCTCCTGGCCTTGCGCAACGGCAACGTTGCACCGGCCGGCACGTCGCGATGAGCGGCCTGCCAGGTTCCCTGTTGTGGCGTTGCTGCATTGATTGGATGGCACGCCCCTCAGCTGCAGGCCGTCGCGTTGCATCGACCGCCCTCACACCCGAGACATCAAGCTGTGTGACACGCAAAGGCTGGAGCGGTACAGCAAGCCGTAGTGCAAAGGCAACCGTTTACTTCTTGGCGGGCGCGGGCGGCGGCGTCTTTGGCGGGCGGTGCCAGAGCCCCTTGACGGTCTGCGTGACGCCTGGGCCCGCCACGTTGATCTTGAGCAGCCCGATGAAGGTGATGGCCGTGGCGCCCAGCAGCCCATACCGCGCAGGCACTGCGTGCGTGCATTGGTGGCCCCGCAGCCCGGTTTGCGTACCCGGCGCTGGCCCGCGAAAGGAGCGCACCCCGGGCCTGGTGCACCCAAGCCTCACCACGCGCGGCGCTCGGGAGGTAGTCCGTCACGCACGCGTTCAGCCCAAAGTGCATGTGCACGGGGATGGCGAACGCAAACGCCAGGTCCGCCAGGCGCTGGAACGCCCCGTCCTGCAAAGGGCCGCGGGCGAGCACACGTGCCACACGCATGGCAGGCCACCATCTTGGTGGGCCACCGCAGCCTGCAGACGACGCGAGAGTCCTCAGCTGAGGAGCTGATCAAGGGCGCGCACACACGCGTGCGCCCGAGGTGACCCCCCGTTGTGGACCCGCACCTTCTTGGACAGGATGGCCAGAGGCGTGGCGGCTGCGGGCATCACGGCGTCATGCGCACGCGATGGTGCACAGGCTGGCGCGCACAGCCAAGTTGCCGAGAGGTGGTGCCTGGCTGATCACGGCAGCTCCTGCTCCTCTCACCGCCCAGCGCGTAGTTGGCGTACTCGTGCGCCTTTTGAAACTGCGCTCCCGCGATGTCCGCGGCGAGGACGCGCTGGAGCGTCGCGGCGTTCGCCATCGTCGCGCGCACTCGTGAACCAAGATGCCGACACCAAGGAGCTGGGGCTTCCGCAGGAAAAGGGACGCAGCGCCGCGGCGTGTGACGACCGCTGCCTGAGAGGTGCTCAGCTCAACGCGCCGCGCAACGCCGCTGGCTCTTTCGCGCGCTGGAAGTCTCTGCATGTGGCCTGCGCGGAAGAAGGGAGAGAGGAGACTGCTGGGAGGAGCAGCCTGCTGCGCTTCCCTGCGTATGCCTCCCTGGGACCTCCCTGGGCGCACGGGGCACTTCTTGCACGGCATCTGTCGGGGCGCGCGTGCACGCGTCGCGTGGGGGGGCCAAGCAGATCAGGACGTTCAGGACGACTCGGAAGCCTGGAGCAGCTCCTGGCGGAGGCGGTTCTTCTGCTGAGGGACGGGCAGGCCAAACCTCTCCAGTTTCTCCTGCGACCTGTTGAACTCGGCGTTCCACGCGCTGTGCTCCGTGTCCTGGACTCGCTCCAGCGTGCGCGGGGAGAGCCCGTTGGGCAGCCTGCCGCCGCCCATCATGCGCCGCTGCAGGACCTCCTCGCGCTCGCTCGACCAGCGCGTGCCCCACCTGCGGCGGCGGCGCACGCGACGCGGAGGTTGCGATCTCTCCCGGCCGCACGCGGCCAACCGGCGCGGTCGGCCCGCCACCGATCGAGCCTCAGGCTGCGATGCGCACCGGTGGATGATGTAGTCAATGTCCTGGAGCGTCGGGTGCGAGAGCTTGTGGTGCGTGAGCGGCGGCGCGCGGTTGTCGCAGTCGAGCGGGAGCGACGGCTCGTGCTCCCGGCTGGCCGCGATGACGCGGATCACGCTGACCTTCTCGGCGGGCGGCGGCGCGTCCACGCCGTGCATGCTGCTCCGCCGCGACAGGGAGCGCCGGCTTGCGCCGATGCTCCGCGTCGCCTGCAGGCCCGGGTTCTGGGGCGGCTGCTTGTCGAGCGACGCCAGCGCGCGGAGCGACACGCTCAGCGCGCGCAGCGAAGGGCCGTGCGCCCCGTCGCCCGCGTCCGCCCCTTGTTGCTGCTGCTGGCCGAGGGCGTCGCTCGGGTGGCTGGACAGCGAATGCGCCGCCAGGTTGCCCTGCGGACGGTGTGGGGAAGTGTGCGGCAACACGCTTGGTTCGCCCGCCACTCATCGACAGCACTCGCCCCCAACGCACCGCCAAGCCACGCACCGCCTGCTTGTTGTGGCCGGCCAGCGAAGCCAGCGCGCCCCAGTGCGTCCGCGGCGGGGACGTGGAGCTGGGCCGCCGCGCGTCGGGCCGCGGCCCCAGCATGACGGGCACGGAGCTGCTGAGCACGCTCTGGTACACGTTCATCATGTGCGGCAGGATCACCACCGACGGCTCGCCGGGCGGCCCCAGGGCTGGCGCGCTGCCCACGGCCCCCAAGCCGCCGCCGTTGTGGTGCGAGGTGGCCGCCACACGGGCCGCCGACGTCGACGCCGTCGGCGCGCCGGGGCCGTGCGGCAGGGCGGAGGTGGAGCTGCCGAGGTCGGGCAGGGAGGCAGAGGCGGCGGGCGGCCCGCCGTGGGACAGGTCCAGCGTGCCGTCTGGCCGCACGAAACCAGACACGATGGCCGCCGTGCGCTGCTGGCAGTACTTGGCCGTCTGCGCGCACACAGCAAGTGCGGCATGGATGGGCAAGCATGTCAGGTAGCAGTCGTGATCACGGGCACCCTCGTCCACAAGCAGGCGCCTGCTCGCCAGGGCCGAGAAACTTGCCTTGGACGAGTTGGGCGGCTGCAGCAGCACTTTTTGCTTGAGCGCCGGCGAGCAAAGCACGGGCGACGGCGCGTTGGGCAGCTTGGGCAGCGGGCTGGCAAAGAGCTGCGGGCGGTGGTGCTGCAGCGAGGGCGAGGACGCCGCCGCGTCGCCCGCCAGGCTGGGCTGCGCGCCCACGGCGCCCTGCTGCGCCATGACGGTGGCCACCTCGGCGTCCGCAGAGTCCTGCGCAACGTCCGGGTCCAGCGGCCGCCGCCGCGCGCCCTCCTCCGGCGTGGACACGAGGCTGGACGGGTCAAGGTAGTGCTGCGGGATGAACTGCCCAGCGCCCACGCGGCCCATCACGCCTGGCGCCGGTGAGGTCGCGGTGGGCAGCGCTGTGGAGGACAGGTGCGCCTCGTGGTGCGCTCCTGCCTCGTGCTCCTCCTGCAGGTGTGGCAGGGGGAGCTGCTGCTGCTGCTGCTGCTGCTGCTGGAGGCGGCTGCGCCCCGGCGAGAGCGCGCCGCCGCCCTGCGTGAGGCTGTGCGACATGCCGGCGGCGGGCGCCGCCGCCCGCAGCGACGTCACGCTGCGCGCGCTGTGCAGCGGGCTGTGGCCGCCCGTGTGCGTCGGCGCAATGGCCAGCGTGGGGATGGCGATGGGCGGCAGCGTGGGATGCAGAGGCTGGCTGGCCTCCCACTCGGGCGGCGGGGGCGACGCGCCGTCCCAGCCCCGCTCCTGGCCCAGCAGCGAGGCGCCGCTGTCGCCGTCGCCATCGTGCAGGTGCCGCCGCAGCGCCTCGAGGCGCCTCTGGCTGAGCCCTTCCGGCATGCCCACGCTGGGGTGCGTGGTCAGGTCGAGGATGGCGGTGGCGACACCGCCGGCAAAGGCCATGTGTCGCCCGCGGCGCCGCTTGGCGTTGACGCCGACTTGCGTGCCCAGGTGGTGGTGGTGGCGGTGGTGGCGGTGCATGGACGAGTGGCTGTGGTGGCTGGCCAGCTCCGCCCCGGCCTGAGGCACCGACGCGCTGCCCGCCAGAACAGAGTGCGACTCAGAGGGCTTGCTGGAGAGGGAGGCGTCGCCGGCGGCCGAGGGCGCGCCTCGGAGCTCCTGCGTGGACGCGACGCTGGCGTCGCCGCCGGCCCGCCGCTTGTTGCTGTTGCCGTTGTTGCCGCCGCGGCTGCGCCGGCTGGACGGCTCGGCGTGCAGCGCGCCCTTGTGCGTGGTGGCCGGCATGCGCAGCACGTCCTCCAGGCTGCGCCCCGCCGCCAGGCCGCTGCCGCCGCCCACCAGCGACGCGTTGCTGCTGCCACCGCCCGCCAGCGCCAGCGCGCCGGCGGCGGCGCCTCCGCGCGCCTCCGCTTCCTGCTGCTGCTGCTGCGCGAGCTCGTGCATGCCGCGGGGCACGTAGTGCTCCATGAAGTGGCGCAGCTCTCCGTCCTGCATGGACCGGTGGTGCGCAGGGTCCATGATGTGCCCGCCCACCGCCTGCGGTGCACAAACCACGCCCACCCAGGCAGGAGGAGCTCAGCTGGCACGCATGGCACTTGGCGTGGGGTGCACACCGGGGGAGCGGCCAGTGGCTGAGGCGTCCTGGGCGTCTGGAGGTCTCACCTGCCGCACCGCCACAATGTGCTCCAGGTGCTGCCTGGCCCAGGTCTGGCTGCTCATGACGAGGTCGCGCAGGTTGCGAGAGGCGTCGCGCCCCAGGCACACCTCCACGTTCTCAAACTCGAGCGACACGAGCTTGAGCTGCGCAGCGCAAAAGCAAGAAGGGCCAGGAGGGACCTTGACTGGTTGACGTGGGGCAGCGGACGCTGGGCGCTCCATCTGGCAGCAACTGAGGGGTGGGACAAAGGGTCAGGGCTAGCGGACGCCCTCACCTCGCCGCAGGAGACGACGTGGAAGGTGGGCGTCATGCCAATCAGCGCGGCGCCGTTGATGACGTCGCCGGGCGCCAGCCTCGCCACCTCAATCACGTGCTGGCGCCTGCCGTTGGCCATGCGCGTCGCTGCGTGCGCAAAATGGCGGGCCGCCAGGTCATCAGGTGGTGACAGGTGGCAGCAGCCAGGGGGAGCAGACGCAAACAGTTGATGCACCGCTCACCGCTGCTGAAGGTGGTGGCGCCGAGCTGCTGCTGGGTGTTGAGCGACGCCTCGCGCGCCGCCCGCTCGGCCCGCTCCGCCGCCGTGGCCGCCGTCTCCTGCCACCTGCGCGTCAGGACGGGAGCCCGTTCGGTGTGTGTGCACAGACATGCGTCGTCACGCCGTGGCTGTGCCGTCACACGTCCTCAGCACGCACCCGGAGCCAAAGCCGCGTGAAGACGGGGGCTCGTCCGGCGGCGGCAGCTTGTTGGGGTTGTCCGTCACCCAGCACTGCGCCAGGCGTGCAGGGCGGAGGGCGGCGCCCACAGTGAGCCACCTTGGGGCCGCAAGCAGAGCGCTCGTGACACATCGCAGAAACGGCGTTGAGCGGAGCGGTTTGCACGCACCAGCTTGGCCTCTCCCTCCATGATGAAGAAGATGCGCGAGGGCGGCAGGTTGGGGTCCACCACCACGCAGCCTGCAGGGCAGGAAAGACGGGGCCATGGGCATCTCTCCGTCGCAGGCCTGCTCTCTCCCACGTGATCGTGCGCTGTCGCACGACGACGACGGGGGTGCGGCACACGGCGCGCACCGACGGAGAAGACCTCGTCCTGGCAGTTGGTGGCCACGCGCTGCAGCGCGGCCATGGTGGTGGCGCGCATGAAGGCCAGGCCCTTGAGCAGCGTGACGCGCCGCTCAATGGCGCCCTGCAGCTGCTGCTTGAGGATGCGGTTGTAGCCCACGCGGCTGATGACGGCCAGCTCGCACACGTCGTGCGCCACGGCGTTGAAGGGGCGCTTCTTCTCACCGGCCGACAGCGTCAGCAGCGTGCCAAAGTGGTCGCCTGCGCCACACAAGGGTGTGGAGGCGTGGGACAGAAAGGCACGTGAGGACAAGCTGCAGAGCACGTGAGGACAAGCTGCAGAGCACGTGAGGACAAGCTGCAGAGCACGCGCCACGCACGCTGGCGCTGAGAGCGCTCCCCACCCACCAGAGCTCTTGGAGCCCAGGTCCTCCTGCTTGCGCGTCTTGTCGTCGAACTTGTAAAAGTCGACCTGGCCTTGCAGCACCACGTAGCAAAAGTCCACGCGGTCGCCCTCCTCAAACAGCGTGAAGCCTGCGCAGGCAAGCGGTGGCAGCACAGCGTGCACCTCGCACATGCACAAACCGCGCGGCGAGCGCGAGCCAAGGGCGCCCAGTGCCGCTGCGCATCCAAGGCACAGGCAAGAAAACGGTTGCGCAGGCCAGGCGGGCACCACGCACCGGGCGGGCAGTAGATGTACTCGACGAGGTTGCAGACCTCGAGGCGCGTGCTGGCGTCCATGGACTTGAAGAGCCCAAACACGGACATTTGGCTGGCCAGCGCCTTGAGCTCCTGGGGCGTGCGCTTGGCGCGGTTCATGAGCATCAGGTGGTGGTACTTGAGCGACTCGAACGTCTCGTGCTGCAGCATGCTCAGCACGGCCTGGTAGTCGTCCGCGCTCAGGCTGGCGCACACCACCTGCGGGGGGTGGGGTGCGCACGCGGCATGGGCGGCGTGCATGCGGGCTTGCTGCTGCTGCTGCAGATGGCCTTGGAACGGCGCGAGACGGCGTGCTTTTGCGAGGCAGGCGCACACCCGCGTTCGCAAAACCACCGGCGCGCGCACACCTACCTGGTCCTCCGCCACGACGTTGGTGGCATAGGGCTCCCCGAGCAGCGCCTCCTCGCCAAACAACTCCCACAGCAGCAGGTGCGGGTCGAACAGCGGGCTGACGCCGCCCTCGCGCGGCGCCGGCGCCGCGCTGCCCAGGCTCGCTGCGTGCGGCAGCGCCAGAGGCAGCGCGGCGCTGCCCGAGCTGGACATGCGCATCGCGCCCGACATGGAGCTGGCGCGCCCAACCCGCATCAGGTGCGCCGGCACGGCCGACTTGACGCCGCCGCCCAGCTTGCCCTGGGCACCGCCGCCGGCCGCGGTGGCGGCAGCGGGCAGCGGCTCGGAAGCGTCGTCAGCAAAGGGCGACGTGGCCGCTGCCGCCGCCGCGGGGCCCTGCTGCGGCTGCTCCTGCTGCTGCCCGAACCGGGACTTTTTGGCCGCGGCGTTGCTCGCCACTGCTGCGCCGCCTCTGGCTGCGTCTGCGGCGACAGAGGGGCCAGACGCGGGAGCGGCAACTTGCTGCTGCTTGCTGGTGGGGGCGGCTGGGGCGGCGGGCGCGGGCGCGCCGGCGCCGCTGCGGGCGTTCACGCTGGGCTGGGCCGACGCCTGCCCACGTGCGCCCGCCTCGCTGGTGGCGGCGCCTCTGGGACTCGCCTGAGGCGACGCTGTGGCTGAGCCGGACGGGCCAGCTGCAGCTGCGGCGGCTGCCGCCGCCGCCGCCGCTGCTTCTGCGGCCTCCGCGGCCGCCTTGGCGGCCGCCCGCTCCGCCTCCTCTGCCTCCAGCGCCTCTGTGGTCTTGAACACGGGCTTGCCCGAGAGCACCCAGAAGGCCGTGGTTCCCGCCTGGCCCTCCCGCAGGATGACCTGCCCCGGCGCAAACTCGACCAGGCGCAGGCGGAAGAGGCAGTGGTACCACACCATGGTGCGGAAGCGGTCCGAGCCGTGCCACGACGGCGGGAAGTCAATGTTGCGGCCGAACTCGGCAATCTCCCTGTGGCGTGGGTGTGGCGGTCGGGGGTGGCGTGGGTGACGCCGGTGAGCGGCGACGAAAAGGCATGCGAGCTGGCATCGCGGTGAGCGGGTCGTGCGTGCACCTGAGGTGGAGCGCCCGGCGCTTGGGCCACGGCAGGGCCAGCAGGTCCTTCAGCTCCGACGCCGCAGCCTGCTCGTTGAGGATGGAGGACTTGTTGAAGCGCGCCCTGTGCGCGCGCGATTGAAGCGCGAATGCCGCTCGGCGCACCGCGGCGCTTGCGCCCAGCCTGTCTGTCCTCAGCAGTAGCGACACAACTCACTCCTCGACGAGGTCGGACATGGCCTCCATGTTGAGGTTGTTCTTGTTGTTCTTCCTGCGCGGCGCAGGCGCTCAGTCAACATGGTCAACGCCTGCGCGCCGGCCTGCGGTGTGCAGATAAGGCCCTCAAACCCCACTCACCTGATGAGCTGCAGCTTCTGCTTGATGTTGGAGATGCGGATGCTGGGCTCCAGCGCCTGCTGCGCCTGCTTGTCTCCCTCCGAGGTGGCCGCATTGTCGCCTCCCGACGCGGCTGGCGCCGAGCCGGTGACGCTGGAGCCCCTCGAAGAGTCCGGCGCGAGCCCCTGGGCGATGATGTTCCACCGCTTCATCTGCTTTCTCTGCTGCCCCGCACGACAAAGTACGACGAGTTCGCGAAGCCGAGCGAAAGAGAGGACGAGCCGCACTCAACCGCTGTCCACCAGCCACTGTGATGCCATTTCGCGCTGCATTCGGCACGTCAGGAGGCGAATGGCCGCTCTCGCGGCATGGAGGCACCAGCCCTCGTTGGGAGTGGCAGAGATCGGGGCTCTCCTCTCCAGCAGCCACTGCGAAGAGATGGCCAGGATGAGGAGGTCACCACAGCGGGGCTGCAGCCCTCTCTCATTGCTGGTGCCCCTGCTTCTGGCGACCGCGACACCCACCAGCGTGCACGCGTCGCTGATCAACGTGCTGGCCAACCGGGCGGGCCAGGCAGGTGCGCAGAAGCACTACAGGAGTTGCTTCCATGCGCCAGGAAGCTATGTGCTGCGCCCGCCACCACAGCGCTCCACCTGCCCGGTGCACGCAGTGGTGACCCTGCTCGCCGGCAGCGGCTGGTCGCAGCTTCAACCGGCCACGTGCAAAGTCATAGACGGCGTGACCGCGCGGCGGCGCGAGCGTGGGGATGCCGAGGGCGCGGCGCGCGCCCAGGAGCTCAAGAAGTGGCTCGATGTGCTGGGCTGGCACAAGGGCCTCGCCGCCCTGGGCATGCAGCTCTTTGGCGCCCGCAGCGCGCTGACGGACGTGTGGAGCCTGGTGGCCGGCGCGGGGCGGGCGTTCCAGGCACGGGTGGAAGCAGGTGTGCGGGACTGAGCGGGAGCTGCCCCAGGTGTAGAGAGATGCTCACGCGCGGTGGCTGCCACCGGGCCAATCACCGGATCCCCCGCCCGACATATGTGGCCGCACGCAGTGGGCGTGGCGCAGGCGTGGCAGGAGCAGCAGCCCCAGCTCCTGCAGGTCTTCAACGTCGTGGCGGCCAAGCTGCTGCAGTCGGTGCAGGTGTGCGCGCTGCAAGAGCATATGAGCAAGCCGCTGGGCATGTGGCGGTGCGCATAAGCTCTCTGTGGGCGCTGTGCTGCGCAGAGCGGGCCGGTGACGCAGCTCTTCTCAGACGTGCTGGTCGAGGTGCAGGACAAGAACCTCGCCAGCGACATCATGGCGGTGCGTGCTTGTTGTTGGCACCCAGGCATGCACATTGTAGGAGAGCTCGTCGCTCCCCGGACTCAATCGTTACACACATTGTCTCCCCGTCCAGAGGCTCAGCACCGCGACCCTGCGTTGGAGCAAACTGCGCAGGAGCTGCTGCCGCCGCCAGAGGAGCGTGCAGAGATCCTGGCTTCCGTCAAGACGTTTGTGGAGGGGCTGGCGTCGACGCTGGCCAAGGCGGCGGAGGAGGGTCAGGGCCCAGCACGAGGCGCCTCGCGTGCATCGGGTGGCTCGCAGCGCCCACAGGCAGGCAAGAAGCGGCGGCCAGCATCAGGCAGCGGCGGCGCCAGCGACGAGCTCTAGTGCATCCCTGTCGGCGTGCTGCACCCTGGTCAAATTGCAAGGCGACGCGGACCGCACGCCTGCAAGCTTCTGCTTAGAAGCAAAAGGAGGTGGCAGCTGCGACCGCGGAGCAGCGGGATGCTGCGCTGCCCGCAGGGCTCAGCAGCGTTGCAGCCATCGCGTGCCGCGCCGCGACAGCTGGGCGCGTGGCGCCTGCTGCGGGTCCGCAGCCACCAAGGCGCCTCCTCCTGCAGCACCTCGCCGTCAGCCGCAGCCCTCTCAGGAGCAGGAGCCCAGCAGGAGCTTGCTGCGCTCAGCAGCGTGCAGCTCGAGGTGCCCACCGCGGAGGCCATGGCGGCGCTGGGCGCCCTCCTGGCGAGCTCGCTGCGCCGCGGCGACGTCTACCTGCTGCGCGGCGAGGTGGGGGCCGGCAAGAGCGTCCTCAGCCGGGCGTTTGTGCGGGCAGCGCTCGGCGAGCCCACGCTGCCCGTGCCCTCCCCGACCTTCCTGCTCGTCAACTCGTATGAGCTCCTCCTGGACGAGGACCAGGACCACGCGGCGCCCCAGGCCATCCACCACTACGACCTGTACAGGCTGCAGCCGGGCTCCAGCAACCCGGCGGGCAGCTTTGAGCGCCTGGGCGTACAGGCGGCCTTTGCCGCCGACGTGTGCCTGGTGGAGTGGCCAGAGCGCCTGCCAGAGGCGCTGCAGCCCCCAGAGAGCCTCTCGGTGCACATCAGCATCGCCCGCGGCGACAGCGCTCTGCCGCAGGGACCGCCGCAACCCGCCTCGCCGCAGCTAAACGCAGACGACGAGGAGGAGGACCCCTTCAGTGACCAGCGAGCGCGTCGGGTCACCCTGCGGGCCCAAGGGCAGGGCTGGGAGGAGCGGCTGGCGGCGTTGCTGCGTGATGGGCTGGGTGGCGCCGGTGCAGCGCTGCCTGGCGGGCTGCGTGTTGCCGCGAGAGAGCCAGGATGAGCGGACACTGGACTAGCTGTTGCATCCTGGGACACGTGCACGTCACGCACCCTGCGTCGGACCCCGCGTGCGGAACCAATGCGGATATATGATGAGCGGGCCTGCTGGGAGCCGTCCCCTTGACGCCAGGCATATTGAGATGCCCACATTGAGATACTGCGGCAGTTTGCGGTTGATGGCAGTTGTGTTCACCAGCAGCAGAGGAAAGCTTAAGCTGCGGAGGAGAGAGAGAAGGAAGTTCGTGCCGTCGTGAGTGCGCGCGGAGTGCCCGATCCCGCCGCCTGCCCCGCGTGCCCTAGCAGCCACAGCACTTTTTCTCCACGACGGGCGGGTGCTCCGTCTGGCTCTCGGCGTCCGCCAGCTGCAGCGACATGTCGCGTGCCCACATGCCCTCCTCCTGCGCGTCGCGCAGCCGGTCCAGCTCCTCCCTGAGCAGCTCCACCTGCAGCTCGAGCGACCCGCACAGCACGCCCAGCAGCTTGTCCTCACGCTGCTTGGCGTTCAGAGCGGGCTGCGCGACGGGCCCTGGAGCGGGCGGCGGGGCCAGAGGCGCCGGCGGGGCCGCCTCGCCGGCGGCGGCGCGCTCGCGGTGCGCCTCCACCTCGGCCTGGAGGTCGCCCAGGTAGCTGAGGAGCAGCTTGGTCTGGGCATGCGCGGCGGCGGCGGCCGCCGTGTGGTCGTGCGCGGCGACGGCGTGCAGGCGGTCCCACGCCCCGTCCATGGCGCTGCCCCACGCGCGCCAGCACAGGCCCAGGTTGAACAGCCACGCCTGCAGGGCGGCGCACGGCGCACGCGTTGTGCGGTGCTGTGTTTGTGCCGCACCACGAGAGCACGGGCGCGCAAGAGCGCAGCGCGGCGAACGGGCACCCGCACCTTGAGCAGCGGTTGAAGCGCCCAGGCCGGCACGACCCCAGGCTGTTCGGCGCCCGCGCTGCTGTGCCCTGCCACCAGCGCCTCAGAGGCCGCCAGCAGCTGGTCCAGAACTTGCGGCATGCCCGCCAGCGCCTGCATCAGCTCGGCGTCCAGCACCGGCCCTGCGGCCTGCGACGAGGGCGAGTCTGCCGCCGTGCCGGGCGCCGCCGCGGCCGCTCCTGCTGCGGACCCCGAATCCGCCGTTGTGGGTGGAGACCCGTTGCCGCCGTCGAGGAGCTGCAGCACCTGCCGCACAGACGCCAGCAGCTCCTGGCTCAGGCCGTGCGCCGCCCCGCACCAGCGCTGCACCTCATGCCCGGCACGTGCAGCGCTGCTGGCGGCATCGCCCGGGCCCGGGCTCGCGCCGGGTTGACCCTGTTGCACCCAGCTGCTGGACAGCGTGCCGGCAGGGCCCTGCAGGCCTGCCATGACCTGGAGCAGCGCCTCTGCCAGCGCCACGGACTTGCTGCTGGGTGGCGCGGCGTTCTCAGGTGCCGCCTCGCCCCTGGGCGAGTCGGGCACGGTTGGGGGCGCTGCCAGCGGCCGGCCCTCCTCGTCGAACGCCGCGTGCTGCACGTAGTGGTCGGGCCGCTGCTGCGCCACCAGCATGGCGTGCACGGCCTGCGCCAGGCCACAGCCCGCATGCAGCAGCGCCAGCATGTCCGCCAGCGCCTTGACCTCTGCAGGCCCCGCGGCGCTGGTGGCCGCGCCCGCTTGCTGAGTCGAAGCGGGCGACGGGCCGCCCAGCGCCCAGGACGTGAAGCGCTCCACGGCGGCCTCTGCAAAGTCGGTGGCCGCGCTAGCCACCAGCGTCGTCAGGCTCTTGCACGCCGCCCCCGCGTCGCTCGGGTCGGCGGCAGCCGCAGCGCCACGGCGCGCGAGGTCCTGCAGCAGGTGCTCGACGCTGCTGCTCCGGCGGCGCGCGTCCCCAGGCCAGTGGCGGGACAGGTCCAGGCGCGAGGTGGCGGCAAAAAGCTTGTCGTGCATCCACGCCCGCGAGCACGTCGTGGCCGTGGGCGTCGTTGCCGTTGCGGGGCCATCCTGAGCGCTGGTTGCCGCCTCGTGCGCCGGCTGCAGGGCGGCCGCCTGATCGCCCTTGCTGTCGGTCGGCGGGGAAGCGCCGTCGCCCGAGTCAGCGCCGCCGCCCTGGCCCGCCGCGGTGAAGCACGCGCTGCCGGCGACCTTGTCGGCTGAGCTCGCGAGGGCCTCCTGCAGCGCGGCCAGCGCCGGGCCCTGGCTGGAAGGCTCAGCGGCGGTGCCGTCGCCGCTGGTGGCGTCGCGCCCGACGAGCGCGTCCAGCGCCGCCGACACGCCCTGCAGGTAGCGCTCCACCACGGCCGCGTCCACGCCAAGCGCGACCTGCAGCGGACAAGCAGTGCGCCAGACAGAGAAGGGTCGCTCTTGCCTCGCACGAAAGCCCCGCAAGCACAACAGGCAACTGCCTCTTGAGCGCACCTGCTCGTCGGCGCCCGGAGCTGGCGCGGCCACGTCGCCCTCGTGCGGGTCGCTGGCGTCGCACTGGCACTCTGCGTCCGCCGTCTCCACGTCCTGCTTGGCGGGAGGCGCAGGTGCTTGGTCGGCCTGAGGAGGCTCAGGAGCTGGGGCCGGCTCAGCAGGCTCGTCCGCTGGCGGCGCGGGCTCGCACTGCACCTCGGCGTCCGCCGTCTGCGGCTTGGCAGGAGACGCCTCTGCTGCTCGCTCCTGGTCCGGCTGCGGCTCAACGGCAGCCTTCGCCGCCGTGGTGAGCGCCGCCCGCTCGGCTTCCAGCGCCGCGTCGTGTGCTGCCTGTGCTGCGGCCAAGGCCTCTGCCAGGTGCGCCTCTGCCGCCGCTCTCTCGGACTCCAGCTGCGCCGCCCAGGTCTTCTCTCTGTCCGCCAGCGCCGCGTCGTGCGCCGCCTGCGCCGTGGCCAAGGTCTCCGCGTGCCGTGCGTCTGCCGCTGCCCTGTCGGACTCTAGCTGCGCCGCCCAGGCCTTTTCCTTGTCCGCCAGCACCACTTGCTGCTCGGACGCCGCCGCCGCCTTGGCTGCCGCGACGGCCTGCTCCAGCACCTCCTGGTCCGAGTGGCTCGCCGCCGCGTGCTTGGCCACGGCCTCCGCCACGGCGGCGTCGACGGCGGCGCGCTGCTTCTCCTCCGCGTCCTGCTGCACCTGGGCCAGGGCTCCGGCGACTGCGGCCTCCACGGCGACGCGCTGCTTCTCCTCCGCGTCCTGCTGCGCCTGGGCTAGCGCCTCTGCCACGGCCGCCTGCAGCGCCAGGCGGTGCCGCTCTTCCTGGCCCTCATCTGGAGCTGCAGTCGCCTGCTTGCTGTCGCTCACGGCTTCCTCCACCACCAGCCGCTGCCGCTCCTCCACCTCCTGCAGGGCCTGCGCCACTGCCGCCTCCACCGCCAGCCGCTGCCGCTCCTCCGCCTCCTGCAGGGCTTGCGCCACTGCCGCCTCCACATCCGCAGGACTCTCAGGCTCACCCACAGTCGCCGCTGCTGCCTGCTGGGCCGCCGCTTCTGCCAGGGCCGCCTCCACCGCCAGCCGCTGCCGCTCCTCTGCTTCCCGCAACGCCTGCGCCACTGCCGCCTCCACCGCCGCCCGCTGCCGCTCCTCCGCTTCCCTCAGCGCCGCGGCCACTGCCTCGTCAATCGCCGCCTGGTCGGCGGCGTGCGCCGCCCACGCCAGCTCGGCGGCGCCGCACTGCGTGCCGGCGTTGAGCAGCAGCGGCCGGAAGACGGTGGGCAACGTGGGCACCAGCGCCGCGGCCGGGTCGGCCGGCTTGCGCGGCCAGCGCGCCGGGGGCCCCACGGCCGGCTTCCGGGTGCGCGCCGAGTAGAGGCGGGTGACCACGCCCAGGCGCTCCTCGGTGGACATGACGCCGGGAGTGAAGTCATACCGCGTCCCGGCGGGGCGCGCCACACCTGCCTCACGCAGCTGCACGCACGTGACACCAGGGCAAAGCAAGCGCGCGCTTTGGGTCCCACGATGCCCCTGGCGGCAGGGTCAGAGCAGCGTGGTCCAACGAGCACCGAGTGCAGTTGCGGCTGCTGCTCAGTCGCTGCCGCTGCTAGTGTACCTTGGTGATGGCACCGTCCAGCAAATGGTCCAGAAGGGCCACCACCTTTGGCACGTCGGTGGCGGCACCCTGCACACACAGCACGCACAGCACGGACGCTTGACCTTGCGTCGAGGTTGGCGACTCCGTGGCAGACCCCCCAACCACCTGCGGCGGCTGAGACCGACCTGTCCCTTTTTGGTGGGCGACGTGCTGCGTCCCGCCTCCTTGAGCATGAGGCAGGTGTAGGCCAGCGTGGCGGGGTCCAGCTCGGGCTGCTCACGGAGCAGCGGCGTGGGCACGTAGCTGCGCGGCAGCACGCACCAGGCCCGGGCGTCCCGCTTGATAGCAGTGTGCGGCGCGGGTCGCGGTTGAGCACGCAGGCACAAGTGCGCCCTGCTCTCACTGTGGGTGCTGGGGGTCGACCGCGCACAGCAGGTTGTGCCACTGCTCCAGCAACGACTCCTTGTCCGCCCAGACGGTCATGGCCTCGGCGTGCACGGCGCGGAGCCGCTCGGGGGACGTGGCGCGCGGTGGCGGCGGCGGCGGCGCAGTGGTGCTCCCGCCGTACACGTGCTGCGTGACTGCATCTACCGTGCCTGCGGGCAGATGGGTGCGGCAACGGACCCCCGCTGATGTTGTGTGTGCGGGCCTGCCTGAGTGCTGTCACGCCTGGTAAAGGGGGCGCGCACGCACCTTGAAGGCCGTGGCGCTGCGGTGGCTGCTGCTGCTGCTTCTGTTCCTCTGCCTGCGGGTGAGGCCATGCTGCTGCTGGGCTCCTAGTCGCTGCTGGTGCTGCTGTCTTGGGCCTGCGCGCCCTGTGCAGGAGGCCCGTGCCTGCCACCAGGGGGCCCGTCGTGAGTCCTCCGGCGAGGGCGGCCGCCCCGTCCTTGCTGGTCCGGGAGGACAGCAGCGGCAGAAGCGCTGGCGAGTTCAAGCGTGCCACCGCATCCTCCCCAAGGAAGGGCAGCTCTCCTGCTGCTCCTCCTGGTAGGGGTGCCTTCAGCGCTGCTCCCGCCGCGCTCGTTGACCTGCGTCTCAGGAGAGCGCTTACGAGCAACACTGTCGCAAGCACGCTCAGCGCGTCACCATCGTCGAAGCATCACACTCGGTCTCGCCCTCGCACCGTGCGCGCGTCATGCCCGTCGTAGAGGCGTCAACATGTAGTACCGCCCCCGGCCGTCCAGCCATCCGCAGAGCGCCGCAAGTTTTGCAGTTGAAGCGGCCGCATTGTTGTTCGTCTGCTTCGCTTGTCGCTTTCTCGGTGCTTTCTCCCGAGGTGCAGTTCAAAGTTTTCCTCCCCGAGTCCTGGGCCGCCCATGACAGCTGCGACGAAGTCACCAGGGAGTCACCAGGGAGGGGAGCGCACTGCCACGCCAGTGTGTTGAGCCTTGCGGCATGCGTGATGGCTCCAGCGCAGTGGTGCATTCCGCAGGATGAAGGCGCCGCGCGAGCGGTGCGTGCTGGCGCCTGGCTCAAGGCCTTGAATTCATGCCTGGGCTGCAGTCCTTGGCTGGTGAGCGTCTGGCCTTCAGCTGTGCCCCATCAGATGCTGCCCGACCAATGGTCGACGCCGCAGCTCTGAGAGCCCGTTGAACAGCGGGGAGAGAATGGCTAGTGCTGCCACACTGCCTGCATGAGATGCCTGGTCAGCCTCAGGGGCTCTGCACTGCACACGCACGCGCATCCGCACGCGCATCCGCTGCGCTTTGCGGCGCGCGTTCCGCAAGCTGACGCTGTGATCCGCTACGCAATCCACAACATACAACCTGCGATGGGATGAGTGCCACCTGAGCACATGGTGCACATCCGCGCGCACGCCAGCGGAACCCCACGCTCAGCGCGCCAGACACGCAGAGCGCACCCCAGAGCCAGCGCGCTCTCCAACAATGGGGTGGCCCCCGGCTCTCCGCAAGCGCCAAAAGCCCACTGGGCCCCCCACCCCTGTCTGGAACTTGCCGCTGACGCTACTGACGCTGCGCTGGGGCCGGGCGGCCAGCGAAATCCAACCTTTGGAATCCAGGCCTGAAAGGGTACAAAAGCGCAGCCCAGCAGAGAGAGAGAGAGAGCAGAGCGTGCGTTCCATTGCACACGCACTCGTGCAGCTGAGCTCAGCACTCGTTTCGAGTCCCCAGCTGCATCGCCGAGAACGCACCGCATCTCGCTCGCACTCGTTTTGAATTCAAGATGGCCTCGCGCAGCAAGGCGGCGCTGATCCTGGCGGCGCTGGTGGCGCTTCTGTGCCAGCAGGCCCTGGCGCAGCAGGGATGGTGAGTTCGCATGCTTCGCAGCGCGGGGCTCTGGTCGCGGGGTCAAAATGGTTGGCGGTGGCGGCTCGGGGCGAGCGAGCGTGGAACCAGCGGCGGCGGGGGCTCAGAAGCGCTTGAGGAGCGATTATAAGGGCAGCGCGGGACGCTGGGCAACGCGCGCTGGCTTCGCGAGGCGTGGCTGAGCCCGCGCGCCACAAGCTCGTACCTTACCTTGGACTCCGCACTCTCCCCTGCACAGGATGGTGGACGCCACCAGCAAGGAGGAGGCCAAGGAGAAGACGCCGCCGCCGTCCAGGAGGCTGCAGGAGGGCCAGGTGAGACACCGGACTGCGTGCTTGGTGGGGCTCTCGCACTTGCCCGTCCCAACTCGTCACGCACCCCCAACACTCGCTCGCCCCGTGTGTGGTGCGCTCGGCATGACGCAGGCCGATGACAGCAGCACCTACACGGCCTGGTTCAAGGACTGGAAGGCGTTCTACGGCAAGACCTACTTCACCGAGGCCGAGGAGGCCGACGCCTTTGCCAACTTCAGGGTCAACATCGATTCCATCCGCAAGATCAACCACGACGACTCCAAGCCCTTCTGGGCCAGCGGCAACGTGTGAGTGGTAGTGTGGACGTGCATGGCGTGCAGTGTCTGAGTGAGGCAAGTTGCCGCCGGTCCCGCAACACATGACGTGCCTCACGTGGTGTGTGCCGCGCGTCACGTGTCTGCTTGTGTGCGCAGGTACTGCGACAAGAACCTGACGCAGCTGGCGCAGCACCTGGGCACGCCCGCCAACGCCGAGGAGGTGCACCGCCGCAGCATGGCTGAGCTGTCGGCGCTCAAGCTGAGCAACCGCCGCCTCCTCTCCAACGACACGGCGGCGCGCCGCAAGCTGCAGGGCGCGGTGGACTGGCGCGCCGCCGGCAAGGTCGCCAACATCAAGTCCCAGGGCGGCTGCGGTGCGCTAATCGCGGTGCACGGCGCACGCAGCGCTTTGAGGGAAGCATTGTGCCCCCCTCCCCCCCCCTAGTGATTCTGACGCCCTTGATGCCTGCGACGCATGCCTGCAGGCTCGTGCTGGGCCTTCTCGGCGGTGGGCGCCGTGGAGTCCGCGTACCTCATCGGCCAGGGGCTCACCAGCTCTCAGGTCCCTGGCTTTGAGCTGTCGGTGCAGCAGGTGAGGGAGCACGTGAACGAGTGGGTGTGGGTGCACTGCCGGCAGCAGCCAGGCCCACGCATCCCCTCATCCGGTTTGCTGTCCATGGTTCACACAAACTGCGGCTCAGGTGGTCGACTGCCAGAACCCCTGGAACGGTCCTTGGACGGGCAATGGCTGCAACGGCGGTCCCTCTGAGGAGGTGAGTTTGCGCACGCGTTCCGACTCGGGGCGTGTGGCTTTGGCCCCCGGCAAAATGGTGAGACCTGAAAACGTTGGCCACTGGTGTGCGCCCTGTGCCACAGGTGTTCGTGTACGCCTCGGTTGCTGGCCTGTCCCTCAAGAACTCCTACGCCAGTGAGTCCGGGGGCAGGCAGCGCTGGTGAGGAAATGC
>VFQP010001623.1_pt1 | contig 29010 bp, 42 predicted proteins | sample 3512351 | NCBI WGS metagenome assembly VFQP01 (sample SAMN10412372, study PRJNA504923) | tailings metagenome | isolation source: Relicate 1 Philex TSF1 revegetated site | place: Philippines: Tuba, Benguet | collected 2017-08-29
CCCAGTCGCACGTGTGGTCTCCAGCATGTCTGCTTCCCCAGTAGCAGCAGCATCCCTGGGTCAAGTGTACTTTGCCACACTCGCAGAGGAGTATGGTGGTGGGCAGGTGGCGGTCAAGGTGCGCCGCCCTCAGGTGCTGGAGGCAGTGAGTTTGGATTTGTATTTGATGAGGATGGTTGCGTTGGCAGTGGAGGACTTGCCACAGGTGCGAGAGGGAAGGGGAGGTTGAGTGATGGAATGGGATGGGGATGGGTTGGGTTGGGATGGGATGCGTGTGTGTTGTGATGTGCATTGATGTTCTCGAGTAGCTGCTGTGATATATGCACCAACATATTGTATATGTACATTTACCATCATCCCTCTCACACCATCACCATCTGCTCCTCCCCCCCCCCCGCCCCCAATACCCCCCAAACCCCCCCCTCAACAGGTCACCACTGACTGGGTGAGCCTGATTGATGAGTGGTCTGCACGTTTCTTTGATGAGATGGATTATCGACTTGAGGCTGAGAATGCACGTGTGTTCAAATCTCAGATAGAGCCCCTGTGTGAAGGGATTGTGGTGCCAAGTGTGGTGGAGGACTTGTCCAATGATTCTGTGCTTGTGACGGTAGGTGGCTTTGTGTAGCGAGGTGGTGTTGAGGGGGTGATTGAGGTGTTTGTTGAGGTGTGTGTTGAGGTGCGCTGTGATGTGATGAAGAGAGGGGTGATGAAGGGAGGGGTGATGTGTCTATTGATGGGTACCCCCCGACTGTGTCTCACTGCATACAATTTCCCCCCTTCTCACACTGTATGTTATGTCCCCCTTTCCACACACACAGAGTTGGATTGAAGGTGAGAAATTGTCAGAAAGCACAGCAGATGATGTACGAGCACTGTGCAACACGTTGCTCAACTGCTACTTGATTCAATTGCTGCAAACACGATTGCTGCACTCCGACCCACATCCAGGTGTGTGTCTTGTAGATTGTGTTGTTTTTCCAGGTGTTTGTGTGTGTGTGTGTTGTATATTGTGCTGGTTTTGTGTGTGTTGTGTATCATATTGTTGATACTGTGTATCACTAGGTTTTTGTATATCCACATACCACCACAAGCACACTACCAATGCTTCACCCTCATCTAGAGTTCACATCCTCCCCCTTCCCTAAAAAGCCTCAAACACCCACACCCCACGTCCACCCCCTCCCAAAACACCCCCACTCCACACCCACCTCCCTCACAGGCAACCTCATACGCACCCCCGATGGCAAGATAGCCATTCTTGACTTTGGACTCATGACAGTCATCACCCCCGACCAATCACTCGCACTCACCGAATACATTGCCCACCTGTCTGTACAAGACTGGGAAGCAGTCGCCAATGACTTGGTCAACCTTGGATTTATTCCCCCAGGCGTTGACCCCAGGGATGCGCGTATAATAGAACCACTGGGGCAGATATTGGAGCAGTTATCTAATGGGGGGGGGGCTGCGGGGGTGAATATTGATGTGGTGACTGTGGAGTTGAATAAATTGAGTAAACAGTATCCTATAAAGGTAGTGTTTTTGTGGGGGGGGGGGGGGGGGAAAATTTGGTTATTGGGGGGGGGGATGTGGTGCATCAAACCCACACACGATACAAACACACACCACACACTCACAACACATCCACAACACTTACAACCCACACACAACCCACACACAACACACTCACAACACACTCACAACACATCCACAACAGATTCCCCCATATTTTGTCCTCATCCTACGTGCATTTTCCGTTATAGAGGGCATTGCATTACGAGTTGACCCCCAGTATGCTATTGTGAGGGAATGCTTTCCATACCTGAGTAGGCGACTGTTGACTGATGATCACCCACGTAGTCAGGCAGCACTGCGTCAGCTGTTGTATGGGGACAAGTATGTTTCCTGGGGTGTCGTGGGTGTGTGTCGTGGGTGTGTGTCGTGGGTGTGTGTCGTGGGTGTGTGTCGTGGGTGTGGTCAATGATTGATGAAGTGCATGTATACGTTCTTGTATCATGATATAACACGATGATGGTCAACACCACGGTCAACCACAACTACACCCTGACAAACACCCTCACAAACACCCAACCCCTTTTCAGACGTCACATTGACATTGCACGCTTGACCCGCATCGTCAACGGCTTTTCCACCTTCACCGTCGCCGGCCTCACCTCTGCCGAAGACCAACGCATGCTCGACACCACCTCCAAAGACGCCCTCCGGGTGTTGTTTTCCACACGTGGCTCGTATGTGCAATCATTACTGGTAGAAGAGCTGGTCTCTGCAGTGGACGTGTTGTCCCGAGAGGCCCTCAGTGAGGTGACGAGGCGTGTGATGGGGAGTGTTGCGGCGGCAACGGAAAGGAGGGCCCGGGAGGCACTGGGGCCCCTTCGGCCGCTGGTGATTCCATTACCAACACCATTTGAAGTGCTCAGCAGGTGTGTGGGTGGGGGTGGGGGGGGGGGGGGGGGGTTCACATTTGGTTGTGTGTAGCATGCAACAGGACACTGTGTGTACATACATGCAGAAGTACATGGCCATCCACCTTCATCCAAACTCCCAGTTTGGCACCAGCAGTAGAGCTGACTGAAGATGACCGGGAAGCACTCGACACCATCCGGGAAGCAGTTGCACTTTTTGAGCAGCTCCTGGCAAGCGCAACGGGGGCCCCCGGGAGCGAGCCGGGGCCCCTGGCCCCAGCATCGCTATCCCAAGTGCGCCAAGCGGCACGTGAGCTGCAGCCCCTGCTGCCAGAGCTGCTTCCAGGTATTGCATACACAGCAGAGCTGTTTGTGCGGTCCCTGTTGCGTCGGGTGTTGCTGCGCCTGGCAGATGAGGTGGGGCCGGCACAGCGGGGCGTGGTGCAAGGGGTGGTGGACGGGATGGTGGCTGCGATGCCGGTGTCTTCACGCATGGAGGTGTTGACCAGTGCGTTTGCAGCGTTTGGGAGGAAACGGTGATGTTTTTGTGTGGTTTTTCTGTTGCATTCAACACAGGAAACATGTGTACTTGAGTGGGAAAAAGAAAAGATAGCTTGATTGTGAAACCAACAAGTTTCATAACCATCATTTCATGATCATCATCATCACAACATATCGTCGCACAGTAATAGTCATACAACTTTTTATGCATAGTACACAACAACACATGCACACAATTCAGCAAACAGATCTTCAACAAACAGATCATTCACGTGCAGACACCTTTTCCACCACTGCACGCTGCTGTACCCCCCTCATCACGCCATCCTCAGCTTTCCCCCCCCGAATGCCATCCACCCCCACCGCCCCCTCCTCCGCCAGCAACCCCGTGCTTGCTTCTCGGGGCAGGCGACCAGCATCTTGTGATGGCTTGGCAGGCAATTGGGGTGGGTGGTATTCGTAATCAGAACTGGATCCCCACTTCCAGGCATCCAGCATGCGGCGCCCCTCGTAGGATCCCTCAATCACGCTGCGGAATGGCACACTCGTGTTGTACAGGACAGTGTAGGCAATCAATGCTGCAAAGTGCTTAAACCAGGAGAAAAAGACACCGGGACCCACTTGGGGGAGCACGCGGAGGATGGCAACGGGATCCTTGAACATCATGAAAAACATGGTCGATGCAAGGGGGACCAAACGGAGGGTGTCCTGAATGGGTGTGTTTGGGGAGGGGGTGTACTGCTTTGTCGCAACCAACTCGATGTAATTAACAATCACAACACAACATACTCATCAACATCAACAGTCACAACAATAACACTGCCAATCACACCTGCAAGAACGGCCGCATGAAGCGATCACCAAGCAAACGCATCACATGGAAGTTGCAAACCAACAACCTATTCACATGATCTGCTGGCAGTTGCACCCCAGACCCACTGCCCTCCAAGTGGCCCGGTGCAAGCCCCATGCTGCGCTGATACAACCACGAGCATGACAGGCTGGGTTGGTAGGGCTGCAGCCATGCCAGGGAATCACGATCCAGGCGATCACATTCCAAAGCATCGGTGATCCCCGCAGTGAGCCGAGGCAAGTGTCGCAACAACGAGCCAAACCCACCAAATGACAAGGGAGAGTGTGCAGCAGATGCATCTGCCACTTGCAACACGCGATTGAATGCAGGCTGCAATGGGCTGTCCTGCCAGCATGGGAATCCCCCCATCAGCACACGTCGAAATCGAATGTCATCCAAGGAAATGTCTTGATAATTGGCGAGCTGATCAAAATAGGTTGTAAGCATCTCACGAAAGCTGGGACGAGAGGGATCTGCGTCTGTGTAGGCAAACATGTAGGCAGTGCGTGCCCGTCCCTGATCAGCCGGGAATGCCTCCCAAAACCACTGCAAGCCTGATGCTGGATCCACATCGTCAAAGGTGTAGAGCAGGTCTGCGGTGGTGTTGAGGTGCGCAGGCGTGCCATCATAGCATCCTCCCATCACAACCAGCATCCCATCTGGTTGCTGATCACCACGAATCTGCTTGACGATGGAGCTGTAGTGGCCCATGCAATCAAGCATCAGACGACCGCTTATAAACTGGGTGGCACGAGGCTGTGGTTCGTTCGAGATGCGCACCGCTGTGGGGCGATTGACGTCTGTCACATCCATCGGTGCATAGCCACCTGTGGTGGGATGTGGTGGTGGTGGTGGTGTAACACATTGTTGCTGTGCAACCATCCTCTTCACACCCCCCACGCACACACCTGCAGCAACAGTGACACGGACACCATCAGGAAACACCGACACCTTTTTCAACTCTGTGTGCTCCTTGATCACACCACCCACCTCCCTAAAGCGGGCCTTGATCGCTGCCACCAATCCTACAGGATCCACACCGACGTTGAGGCAATCACGCACCCACAAGTCGTCCATGCCCTTGAATCCCACACGTACAGGATTGAATTCAGTCACCTGAGGGTTGTCGATGTACAGCAGAGGTGCATGTAGTGATGTGCACAACAAGATAGCATACACAGGATAGTATACAAACACCAAAAGCACCACCACACGACAATGATGCTACATACAATGATGCTCTCCAATTGCTCTTGTGTAATCAAACCAAGCTTCACCAACACCTGCAGCTCTGCGCGAGAGCTGTTCCACTCTTGCGTGCGCCCCTCGATGCGGCGACGCTCGACGATGCACACCCGTGCGCCACGCAGCTGCAGCGACAGGGCGACAAACAGGCCCAGCGTACCCCCCGCCACGACCACATCAAAGTCTGCAGGGCCACCCAACGACTGGGTGGGGTACTCTGTGACAATGGCGGGTGCCTTGGGGGACTTGCCCGTTTTTTGCGCCTTCCAGAATGCCTCGGTGACGCGCAAGAGGGACGTGAGGTCGCCCTCGATGTTGGGGTCTGCCAAAAGCTTGTCCAGGTAGACCGCCCCAGGGGTGGTTGTACTGGTGGTGGTTGTCAAATCTGTTGACAACGCGTGCAACTGAAAACGTGTGGCCTGCTTTAGAGGGCGAGAAAAACGCAGTGGCTGAGTAGATGCACGTCGAAAGGCGCTGCTCAAGACCGGGATACGGCCGCTGCAACATGGTTTTTCTTGCAGGGGGGTGTTGAATGATGTGCGTGAGAGGTGCGCAGCCATGTTGGGTGTACAAGTGATCGTTGTTTTAGTATGGGATGTTTGTGGTGTGTGTGGTATGTGGTGGTGATTGCGCGGGACGTAGCAGAAACGTATCTATGTCAACAATTCTTGTTTACAGAAACTTTCAGCGCGTGCAACTGTGTATAATTGTTACTGTACAGGGATGGCACTCGAGATTGCAAGGTACATGTTTTTGTCTGTACCGCTGCTATGCGGAGGAGCAGTGGATGCCATGTTGTTGTGTGTGTTTGTACTACACACACATTGCAGCGGTTACCCCTGGTTACAGCAATGTTCTGTTTGTTTGGTAATAACACCAACAACCCCCCTTTCTTTTCATTGCCGCCCTCATCGCCACCGTTCTTTTCGTTCCCGCTGCAAAAGAACAACAAAATTCCCCTTTTACACTATCTTCATAACAAAAACATCATCCCCTAACTGCAACCCACACCAGACAACATGGTCTTGAAGGTTGGAGATGCCATCCCAAAAGGCAATTTCCATTACATTCCCACCAACAGCGACGATCCACAGCAGATCTCCGCGTCCGACATCTTTGACAACCAAAAATGTGTGGTGGTCGGCTTGCCTGGTGCCTTCACATCGGTGTGTAGCGCAAAGCAGCTGCCCCAGTTTATTGATCAGGCCAATGCGCTCAAGGAAAAGGGTGTGACGCGCATTGTCTGCATCTCTGTCAACGATGCATGGGTCATGAAGGTGCGTTTGAGGTAGTTGAGGTGTTCAGAAGAGTTGTTGGATCTTTCACATTTGTCTACACCATCATTCTCATCATTCCGGACGCACAGGCATGGGGAGAAAAACACGGCACAGGGGACACTATCATGCTTCTTGCTGATGGTGACGGCAGCTGGACCAAGGCAGCTGGGCTGGATCAAGAGCTCCCTGGCCTGGTATGCGCCATGCATCATGATTCTCATGTCCTTTTCACACATGTTCACCCTCTGTACCCATTCCCCCAGGGCACTCGTTCTCTGCGCTATGCATTGCTGGTGGACAATGGCATCGTCAAGGTTGCCAACATCGAGGACAAGGGGGGCAAAAACTACACCATCAGTGGGCCGGAGACCATGCTGAAATCCATCGAGGAGCTTAGGGATGGGGGCAAGGAGACGTAGGGATTGGTGGGGCAGCAGTGAGGCAGTGTGTGTTTGTTTGTGTATGCTCATTTGTTGTTGCACATTCGTTTTTCTGTTGTTCCGTTGTTGTCGTTGTGCATCAAGGTGTTACCACATAGTACTACACACAACAGCTTTCTCTCATGGTACACTCTACAGTGTGTGGTTTCACTATTGTACAGCAAAAAAAAAACAAAAAAACATCTGCAATCTCAGAAAAGACAGGGGAAACGCACCACGTCTCCCCTCTATTTTCGCCAACATGGATGGCTGATAAATCGTGTGTGTTTTGTACATTCATCGGGCACACAACACTCGCTCTCTGAGCAATATCACACGGTATGCCGAAAACATCATGCAATACTTTGTACATGTGGGGTTCCAAGGTGTACACAGTGCACAAACGATGTGCACAACACACTGCGAAACAGACAGTACATGAATAGTCCAATAATAAAGAATCATTATGCACAACAACAATATATGCACAACAACAATATACAATGTGTGTATCCACGTTTACGAATACACCTGAAATACACAAGACATGTACAACCCATCCTCATCAATACACCGCAGTCCTTGTGGAACGTACCCCAAACGCAGCATCGCCCACCACCAACCGCAAACGTCGATCATCCTCACATGCCGACAGCACCTCTTCCAAATACACCCCACCTGCCCTTGCCAGCACACACAATGCCGACAAGCACTGCTGCGCCAACACCACATCTCTCCCAGCGAGTCTACGCACATGGGTCGCACGCCGCAATGTGGCCACCAGAGCATGAGGGGTGCCAACCTTGAGCAGCAATGCCCGGGGCCCCTCATTGGCAGCCACCAGGGCGAGGCATTCAGCTGCATTGCGCTGCACCAGGGGCCCACCATGAATGGAGTCGAGTTGCAGCAACAGGGCCCGCAATGCCGCGCAATGATCATAGGTGATGGCGGAAGCAGCAGATGGCCGCACGCGTAAAATCTGCGGCATATGTTGTCGATATGTAAAGCTCAACACATTTGTTCCCAACCACACTCCCCCCACATACCTGCAACACGAGGTGTGCAGCACTGTGCACACGTGGATCATCCCCACCAGCACCAAGTAGGCCCACCAACATCGTCCACACCCCCTCTGCCACAAAGAAATCCACTGTACGCACACAGAGCAGTGCTGCTAACAACTTGCCACCGAGAACTCCACATTCGTCACCGCGCATCATGAGCATTGCTGCTGTGGTCACCCCCCCCATCACGCCCATCGTTACCCGACCGCCATCCCCACCCTCGGTTGCCATCACCACCGCCACCCGAGCGCTGCTCAAGCACACCACCTCATCCTGGGAAGCACACCCACGCAGCATCACTGCACCAAGCCCAGCTCTGAGCGCTGCATGTACGGCCGTGGGGGATATGAGCATGCTGCGCAGGAGTGCGCATGCGGCATGCATGCCGAGCACATCTGGATCATCACGCATCATAGCCACTCGTAGCAACCATTGAACTGCACGCAGGGTGGAATGATCGACAGCAGTGGATTGTAAAAACTGTTGGGATGCCGAATGGGACCCCACACCGAGGAGTCGACCAAGTCCACCACCACGAGCACCACCAGCACGACGAAGCATAAAGCATGCATTGGCAAGTGCTGATGCAAACGTGCTGGTGAGGATGTTGAAGAGTTGGGATTGTGTGTCCATGATCACCAATCGCGCTGCATCATCATCATCCACACCACCACCACCACACCACTTGATCATAGCAGAGCGCATTGCATACAATGTGCCCACCATCCCCTCTGCACCTGCTCCCACCAAGGCCAATGAGCGCAGCACATGACATGCCGCCACCAAGGCTTTTACATTGGCATGCTCCACCCCACGACGCTCTATGCCTTCAATGTGCATGGACACGTGGGCATGCAGCACTTTGAGCATCTTGGTGCGCTTCACAAGGTGCGTACGCAGATGGCTCCATGGCGTCACCAGCCACAGCGCCCACAGCATGCCGCATGTGACATCCTTGCACCCCGGTGTGTGTGGGTCCAACATGCCAACCACCATGGCAAGCCGTTTGGCAGTCATCGAACAGCACTTGGGTTTGGTGGTGGAAAACACAAGGGGGTGGGGCAATAGGTTGGATCCATTGGCAGCTTGCAAGAGCATGGCGTCCACACCAGGGTACGTGCTGAGGATGGAGAGCAGGTCTGCAGTGTACACACACAATGTGCTGGAGGTTTCTTGGTGGAGGAGGATGCTTGTGAGGATGTGGACGGCACCATGGTTGATGAGCTGCATGCAGAGGTCACGTTCCAGGCGGGGGGTGCGGTGCATGCGGTGCGTGAGGGACTGCAAAATGCGCAGTCGTATGGATGGGTTGCTGGTTGAGGCAAGCTGGCCGAGTTGGAAAGCTATGTCTGGGGGAGCACATATTGGGTGGGTAACATTGGGTGGGTCCTCACGTTCACGTGTCTTTTCACTTGGCGAGCATGCAGCAATCTCCTGGGCTAGCTCAAAAAGAGGGACCATGGCGTCCACATTCACAGGCAATCTTGTGCAGGGGCAAGTGTGTGATGATTGAAACCATCGAAGAATGCTGGCTCTGTCGTAAACACATCCCGTTTCCAGCAGCACGGGATCTTTCATGGGCTGTCCTGATATGGGACATACATGTGCTTCTGTTGAGGGCGTCATCCCCTGTGTTGTAGAGTGGATGTGTGTGGATTGTGAACATCAACAGCCACTTGTCGTGTCGAGCACCTTAAAAAGCTCTAATGTAGACACACCTCTCTCTGAGCTGTAATGGAACAACAAAGGGCATTTTGTGGTGGAAGCAGTACTTGCCCTCAGTGCTGAATATCAACACCAGAAAACAAGTAACCTTGACTAGTGTTGTGCTAAGCACAAGCAGCACAGCAACAAGTACACCAGCAGCAAACAAATACACCCCATTCTCACCCACGCAAATCCTCACCCACGCAATTGCTCATAACATGTATCTCTCGAATGCAGACTGTTTCACCATACCCCGCTGGTAGGGGCCATATACACAAGCTAACACAAACAAATAAGGCGTCAGCACACCAGCTGGTGGCCTCGAACAACGTTCAAACAACCCCAGCATGAAGCCTGTCGAGGACGCCAACCTGTTGCGGTACGTGTTGCATGTACTGCGTGTTTATAAGTGTTGCAAGATAATTTGACAAGAGTTTTGAGCACAAACCTTGCTGTACACCATCTCGTCTATCATCCCCAGCATCAACAGCTTTTTGGAAAACGTAGACGTGGGCGATTACTGTGTCATTGGAGAACTAGAGGCATATTCATGTATGCCTGGCTTGGGAGAGAATGCTATACCGAACTCGTCAACATCCACCCTTTCATCCTCACGCGCAGGCAAGCTCGCTGGTATGGAAAAGGCGCTTTCCAAATCAATTGATGATCGTGTTGGAAATTCCCCACCAGCTGGTGAATTGTCCAAATCACCAATGGGACCACTGTCAGACTCGCAAAGGTGGGTGGTGGTGGTGTGCACACAGCGCTCACACCTGAGTTGTGTAGGTAAACGAGAAACAAAAAGCACCGCAACCATGCACTCTCTGTACCCACATGCACCACACCCATCACAGCCGGCGCACATTGGTGTTTCTCATCCTCACGCTCAATCAAATCTACCCTGATTACGATTTTTCCGAGTTGCGTGCCCACCATTTTCGCAAAGAGGGTGGCTCCACAAGCATCGAGGAGCACGTAGACTCTTTGCTGTTGGAGGTGAGCAAGGTTTGGGAGAAAACACCAGGGTATGGGGACGAGACGTTTCTGGACAGTCTGTGGAGCGCCATTGATGAGGTATCAATATGTTAGCTTACTTATAAAGGGATGCGTGGAAGGCTGATCCCTAGTGTTTTGATGCTGTCACAAGTGCAGACGAGTGGTCATGTTGCTTCAGTAGTGGTGGTCATGCACAGACGCTCTATACATGTGCCTGTACACATAGGTCATTGGTCTCAAGGAATGCGATGTGTACAGCTACCAGAGCGACTTGGAGAATGATCCATTTGGTATGTGGGTGTATGTGTTGGCATACATGTGCTATCTATCCAATCACACATCTACAACCCCCCTCAGGTGAAAAGGGCAATATATGGTCGTTTAATTACTTTTTCTACAACAAAAAGATGAAGCGCATCCTGTACCTGAGCTGCCGCGGGTGTAGCAAAAAGGCTGCCCTGCTCATCAACGCCACATCCACCACCACCGATGCACGGTACAACTCGGATGATGAGGATGATGAGACCAGTAAATATGGCATGGCAGCGTTGATGGACATCTGAGGGAGAGTGTGTATATAAAACCGAGAGTGCGTGTACACTACTTTTTTGTTGTTGTTGTCACAACATGTAACCATTTTCAAAACTCATCATGCGTGTAACATGGTCCAACAATCAATTCTTGGGACGTATCGCACCCCGCACAGGGTTTGCAGAGCACGACACATCGCAAACACGAGATGCATGGCCAACGGAAAGTGTTCGCTAGTGGGCGCTGGTCCTGGTCCACTTGATCTTCTAACGGTACGCACTGTGTAAATGGTATCAACACGCTGTAAACACGCGTTGCTATGAGCACGCATCGAAAAACGTGGGTGATGGCGGTGCCCCAGTAGCAGAACCCTATGTACCTCAACCCCAGATACGAGCCGTGGAAACACTGAAATCAGCCGACGTGGTTCTATACGATGACCTCGCCAATGAAGCTGCGTTGGACGCATACACCTCTTCCACATGCGAGAGGGTCTACGTGGGCAAGCGTGGAGGTCGTGTTTCAGTTCAGCAGACACAAATCAATACCATGATCATAGAGCACTGTCAGCAAAACAAGCATGTGGTGCGACTCAAGGGCGGTTGCCCCTCGGTCTTTGCACGTGTCTCAAGTGAGCTCCAAGCATTGCGGCGTGCCGACCTTCGTGTGGACATCGTCCCCGGCATATCCTCTGCCCTTGCGGGCCCCTTGTCTGCTGGGTTCCCTCTCACAGAACCCATTGTGGGCGCCAGGAGCTTTAGTGTGTTTAGTGCACACGATCCCGATGCGCTCCCTGTCTCCGCCATGGCTCAACTCGACACGGTGGTGTTGCTCATGGTGGGGCGACAGCTTGCCACTGTGGTGGACCGCCTCCTGGCTGGTGGATGCAATGGCAATACCCCCGTGTGTATAGTCCACCGTGCATGCTCCCCACAGCAACGGGTCTACAGGGCCCCCTTGCGATCCATAGTGGAGACGGTGCGCAAGGCACTGGAAGCCACCCCAACTGACCCTGTGGATGCAGATGCCATGCCCCTGCAAGAGGTGTTGGGAGATGAAGATGGGGAGGTCGAGTACAGCCCTGATGTGCAGTCGCTGTCACCTGCCGTGATGGTGGTTGGGCGAGTTGCTGCGGCACCATTGTTTGCCTCGAGCTGTGCGAGTGATGCACCGCCGTTTGTTGTTGGTGGCGCTGTCAAGGCACACGTGAATGGGGCGGGATGATATGTTTGCGTATTGCCATGGTGTCCCTCTGCTGTTGATGATGTGCAACATGTTGTAAACCACCATGATGTGGGTAGTATACATCATCTGTTTGTTGCAGCAACATACTTCATCTGTTTGTTGCAGCAATACGACTAGTGTACAGCCGAGCAAAACACACACACAAAAGTAAAACAGCACACATGTAAACCATCATGTTGGTGTGCACACACACGTTGCGCAATATACAGGTACACAAAGCATCACCACAAGGTCATACACCCACGTCAAGCATGAAATACCACATGGCCCAAACAACGACACTCTCAACAATGCACCATCATCATCACGCCAATGCCGCCATGCGTGCTGCGGCTGCCTTTCTCTGAAAGCCCATCCCCCTCAACCCCTCTGGATCCCTCACAAACCCCAAGCGCTCATACAACCCAACCACACCAGGCTCTGCATAGAGGGTAATCGTTGTGATCCCATCATCCACCAATGCCGCTGTCAAGCGCTCCATCAGTGCACGTCCCAACCCGATGCGCTGCCATGCAGGGTTGACTGCCACATCCCATATTGTGGCTGACAGCGCACCATCACCAGTGGCACGTGCAAAACCAACAAGTTGCCCCTCACGTGCGAGCCGAGATGATGCAGTGGCGCGCACCCACAGGATGCGATGGGTGTTGGCGAGTGCCACTGCCATCTTGTCAATGTCACGCTTTGGGAACCCTACCCGCTCAAACAACTGTGTGCGTGGGGTGAGTGTGTTTGTTGACCCTTTGTACCACCATGACCAGGTTCATCCCTACCCCCCGTACATCATTGAGCTCCTGCAAGTCGATGTCTTGCCCACCATGTACAAATTCCAATTTCTTCTCTGCAAAGTAACCATCAGGCTTGCTAATGGATGGTGCATGCAAGTTTTCCACAGTCTGCCATGCAGCTTTGCTGGCGCTCATCCCGTCCTCCGAACCAGGGGCACCCGCATACGTCAGGCGGGGTTTGGTGGTGCGCACTACCGATGAGCAGCGTATTGTAAGTGGGACATGCTTGTGTGTTGGTGTGCCCAGGGGGCGTGGCTGGGAGAGGGGGCCTCGAGATCCACGAGACACGGGGTGTGATCTGGTGGTTGAGGAGATATTGTTTGTATTGGTTGTGGATCATGACGTACGACTGACTTGTTTTCGTAGACCCCAATGCGTACCTCGCTGTGTTGCAATATGTACTCTGCATGTGGTCCAAATCTGAGACAGTTTTCACAGGTTTGCACAGAACAGAAGAGAGAGTTGTTACGTGCACCGTCTACTGTTGTGTCCCAGGTGCTTTGCAGTGGTTTTAAGATGGCGCGGATGCAGGGACAGCCCGCAGCGAAGAGTGAATGTGAGATGCCGTTGCCTTGGGCGCGCAACGAGCGTGTTCACAATCAGCTTGTTACACCCAGAATAAAATATATGCGTTGTATGTTGCTACAGCATCCAGCAACAAAAAAACCATTGGCCATCACAAGCGTCCAAAGCGAGAGCACAACAAAACTTCAGCGCCATACTCAAAATTGATTGCTGCCACAAACCTTGGCGGCATGCACAAGCACCCCCCACAAAAGATGTGTTGATCCACACGGATGATAATAGCACAATCCATGCACACACACACATGATACTCGCATCATCAGCAAGCAAAATCCAGCAAAAGAGCACAGAATACACACCACCTTTCCAAAACAAACAAACACCACCATAATACATACAAGCAATATTACACTCGCCACCCCCACTCCTCCACATCATCCCCCCCCCCGTACAAGAGCCGCTCGAGCTGTGCGCGTGCACTGTCAAGCCCCACCTGTGCCAGTTCCTCCTCCACACTCTCCAACACCTCATCCTCCTCCTCAAGATACAAAGCACTGCTGCTGCCACCGCCTCGCGGCATCAGATCATGCGCACCCCAGAAATCCCCACCAAACATCTGCCCCCCCGGAGGATAGGTGGTATCGCCAACCCTGCTGTCACTGAGTCGCAATGTGCGCTCCCAGTCTGTAATTCCCACATTGCAATTGGGTGGGATGAGCAACGAGCCCGCCTCCTCCAGTCGACATGAATGCCCCGACTCTGCGCAGAATGCCAGCAGCTCGTGGGGGTCGATGGGACAGACCGTTGGTGTGTGATCCATTGTTGCCTCGAGCAGTGCAGCATAACGCTCTGCGTCAACAGCGTCTTCAAATGCGATAATGGTGTCCATGGGTTGGCCGTTGGAGATGCCCTTGACCGAATAGATGCCTTCAATGCTGTTGGGCTGCCCAACGCCAAATAAAATAACGTGTACGTGCGGCAAGCTGTTCCACAATACATCACTGCCATATATAAACGGGGAGGTTGCTGTGTTGGTGGGAAACAGTTCTTGGTCAAAATCGTCCACCCGGCTGGGGGTGGCCAGCCATGGTGGCAAGGGCAAGTGGATGGTGTTGAGTACGTGTTCATCATCTTCGTCACAACTGCTTGTGCTGTACAATGGTTGTGGTGCCTGTAGAGTGTGTAAAAAGGTGGTTTTGTGTGAATCTGTGGACACATCAACCGTGTGCAAACAATCCACCCACAAAGCTCCTACCTGTCGTAGCCAGGATGCCTCCAACGATTGACGGTGGCGCTCTACATCGTCGTTGCTGGACGCACGCACCACCATGGCACCTGCAACGATGCGAACCAAGTGTTGGCGGGTGAGTACAGAATGCCACACGCAGCATTGCATGTGATCACAATGTCGACACAAACACACACGCCGGTGGTGCGAGTGCTGCCACACCCTCGCAACAGACAACATGATAGTGTTGTCCACGTTGGCTGTGATACGCTCTCGTGCAACACAACCTCTCCTTGCGCGTACCTCGTCTCGCACGGCATTTGTGCAGTGCTGCTGTGGAGTGGGGTGGGGTAGAAGCACGGCCAAGCGGGTTGCTGGACACCCATGCTGCCTTGGACGTCGTGGCTGGCTGCTGCATAGTTTGATAAGTGGGTGTGGTTGTGGGCTATCAACAACACGCCACCCCTTGCCACACAATGGTGGGGAAATTTAGTGAGGGCGGTGGTTGTGTTTGGGTTGGTTTTATATATATCTGTGTGATTCTGTTGTGAGTCATTGTCGTGTCGTTCTGCGATGGTGCCCAACTGTTGTGCTTGCAAGGTTGTTGTAAATGTTGTGTGTAACGGTAACGGTTGTGTACATCTGACGAAGATGATGGTACCGATGGGTCGCTGTGTGTAAAGGCTGTTGTTGTCCATGTGTCGTGTGCCGTAGAGCCCTGCACAACTGGGCAGCAGCAGCACATGTGTGGATTGGCCAGCCAATGACTGGCTGTGTAAAAGTGCCGTGAAGAGCAAAGTTTGGCCCCACTTTGCAGCGTCGCCCAGCCACAGCACAAGAGAGCATCAAGAGAGCATCAAGAGAGCATCACAGCAGCATTATGGCTGCGAGTAGAGGAGTGAGGAAGTGGCTCACACACCAAGCCATGCTGGGCAACTATGGTGTGTGGCAAACCTTCTGGCCGGGGGATCATACAACCCTTGCAAACAAACGCATGTCCCATTGTTACACTCTTTTTTCTATCATAGCATTTCTAATCCACAAGCCCATCAACCATGGCGGCACCGCAGTCGTCACTCAAGCACAGACGTGTGTATGATCTTGAACAGCTACCTGAATCAAGCAGTTTAAGCAACCCCCTAACGCCGCTTTCTGCAAGCAAGGGTGGCAAATCACGCAGCATTGGCAAATGGAGGGCTGTGCTTTATGGTGTTATCCTCACACTGGGTTTGTGCGTGCTCTACCTCTCCCAACAGCAGCGATTGTCCAAAATCGATGTGTTATACAACAAGGTGCACGTGCATACGCAGCCGCATGTATTGATCAGCTACAGCTACTTTGAAAAAGATGAAATACAGGTACTACCAGAGGTGCTGGGGGATGGGCAACCTGGATGGTATCATCTAGGTAGTTAGTTTTTGTTGCAGCAGAGATACACCGCACCCATGTCCCCCGCACAGCGCCGCAACATGGAGTTTTTCCTCACCGTTGGCTTTGGCTACAACAGTCGCTTTCAGCGACCACCCAATTCACACCTTGTGATTGTCATCAACGGCGAGGAATGCCTGCCCTGTGTCAACCTCCTTCCTGTTGTCCAGTATGTGTTTGTGGTTGTGTAGTGGTTGTGTAGTGGTGTATGTGGGTTGGTTCTGAGTGATGCGTGTTACATGCACACCAATGATGTGCACACACACATACAGCCCCCCCCACAAAATATCCTCTCTCATACTAGGCAAACAGATCCATTGATAAGTGATCTCTCCACGGCATGGGTGGGCAATGAGCTCACCATGTTGAAACGAAGGGAAAATGAGGGTATGGATTTTGCTGCACACAATGCAACATTGTCATGGTTGGATCGACTGGGCACACGCAGGTAGTAATAGGATGACAGTGGTGGTGGTGATGATTGATTGCTTGAGTGTATCATATATGTGTATCCTGTCCTGTATCCTGCACATTCATGTACACATCAACCACATCTGCACTTGATTACAAACAGCACCCATCCACAATCAGCACCCATATTCTTCCCCAACCCCACAGTAAATACAAGTACTTTGTATTCCTCAACTCGTCTGTGCGTGGCCCCTTTGTCCCCCTCTACATGCCCCGCAGCTGGTCATGGACCCAAGCATACACTGACCTCTTTCATGAAGGCATCGGTGTGGTGAGCTCCTCCCTCGTGTGCCTCCCCCAAGTGGATGCAGGGGGGTATGGTCCCAAAGTGGAATCATGGGCATTTGCATTGATTCCGGAAACACTCCACCTGCTCACCACTGCGGGGGTGTTTGATGTGCGCACATGCAAGCTATGTGATGATGGGGTGGTGGTCAAGGGGGAGTATGGGATTGCGACGACGCTGATGCAGCATGGGTGGAATTTGAATACACTGATGTCGATGTACAGAGATGTATGTGGGGATGGGTGGTGGGGTGATGGATGGGTGTTTGTGATGGAAGTGGGTGGATGATTTTGCATGATGTATGTCGCAATTTTTTGACAAACGAACCGTATGCACAAATGCTCATGTCACACACTCCTACACATACATACATTGCAACACTACCACACACATACATGCACACCAACACACACAGGTTAATTGGTTGGATCAAAAGAATTGGAATTGCAACAACAATACACACCCCTCACGTCATGGTACTTATGCTGGTGTATCCATGCATCCCATGGAGGTTGTGTTTATCAAGGCAAGTTGGCATGTGGGAGAGCCATTCACAAGCAAGTATAGTGAATGGTTGCTGGCACAGGCAGAGGGGCGCCCCACCACACAGGGGTCCTTTGATGAGGCACTGTATAGATATGCCGTGACGTATGTGTTTTTTTTGTGTTTTTTGTTGTTGTGTGTTTTGGCAAGGGGTGGTGTGTTGGGGTGTTGGGGTGTGTATTGGGGATATATGTGTGCAGTTGCAAATGTGACACGCTCATGACCATTACACATGCATACACACACACATACACACATACGCACCATACACACAGACTTGAGGCACAGGAGGACCACAATGTTGACCGTTGCTTCAAAGTTATTTAAAGTTATTTGATACTCGTGATGGTGATGATAGTGACAGCCACCAATTAATGATGATGATGATAATGGTAGTGATGATGATGGTGATGAGTCACAATGACCACACCATGAAACACCACATCATTAGAAACATATTATCCACATGCGCACACACTACCACCACTACGTATACACACACAAGCAAACAACAAGTACACCATGATTGTAGTTATAGTGGCATGATGGTATGCTGTGTCATACTATACTCTGATGATAATGATGTGCTGCTCCACCTGCTGGAACTTATGCATGCATATACTGTGCATATATGTGGTTCCAGCATGTGTGTGATGCAGCATAATAAGCATAATAAGCATAACACACACTGATGTGGGAAAAACAACGACCAGGAGACTGTGGCAGTGCATTCAGTGGAGGATGCATTTGATGTGAAAAACGGAAAACCAAAAAAAATGCATCCTGGGGGCTTTCCCACTGTGATCATGTGATAGGAAATACAACCATGATCATATTGTTAAAATGTTCTGGATGATGCATGCTTCATGCAAACAACAGTGTACAGGCGCTTTTGTGTCTTTATGCTTTTGTTTCATACACTGTGTGATGCTACAGGGGGGGCTGCTTGCATGTGCCAGTGCACTATTGTTGGGGGTTTATTCCTGTGTTGTTTGTATGCACTTCCATGCTCTCTGTTTGCATGTCTCTTTCTCTGTGTACATTATGTTTCCCTCTCTGCATGTGTTTGTTAACTGGTGGGTGCTTTGATTATCATGATTGCCAATGCGCACCATGTATGTATGCACAAGCAGTGTGCCTCAATGCGTCATGGTTGTTGCTGACGTCGATTGCGTTGGATATATGGTAATCATATATATCTTGCATGTTGCATGAATGTGTGCAGCAATGAGTAAAACAAAGTAGAGGGGAAGAGCAAAAAAGGGGTCCCGCACAAACACCACATGTTGTGTCCCAACACACTGAATATGCCTACTGCACATGCGCAATGTATACGCACACAATCATATTCACATACGCAGCTGTGCCTCAAGTTGTGCAAGTCGCATTTGTAACGCCATCAAGTTGCTCTTGTGTTCAATGTACACCTCCCAACTCGCAGTGGAGGATGTCACACTTGTGCTTGTAGTGTCGCACAGCATACTGCTACTGGTTGTTGTACTGCTGGGAGTCGGTGATTTATTATTATTGCTATTCGGTGTTGTGCTGCTGCTATTCGGTGTTGTGCTGCTGCTGTTGCTCTTGAGCCGCCACTCCCTGGTTGTTGTTGGGTTTTGTTGATGAGGAGCGCCCTGATTGGTGGGGGGCAGTGCACCAGTCGTCAGGGTCACCCATCTCGCAGAAGGTGGGGTGTCTTCTGGTGTATCATGCACTGTGTTGTTGCTGCAGGGAGGGGTTGAGTCACTGTGCTGATCTTGTACAATACACGTAATGTCTTTGACAGTAGTATGATTCAGAGTGGCATCATCATCAACACCATGATCATTGGTGTTGTATGTTGTGTGCTGATGTGTGTTTTGGTGTTGCTGCTGTAAAGGCTGTGGAGACTGATGTGCATTGGAGTGGTTTTGTGGAACAAGCGCTTCATCAACAGCCTGTATTGCTGTTGTGCATGGGTGTTGTCCTGCTGCTTCACGTTGAGCCTTTTCAACAGCATCATCACTGTGTTGTCTGTCAGCAGGGTCCTCAGCACACACAGCGGGTAATACTGTATCCACCACAACGCTGTGCATGCTGCGGTCAACCATGATGTGACCAACCTCAACCACTGTTTGGGAAGCAGTGTCTGTGGTCGTTTGCACTGCCTGGGACACCATGGGAAGCACACTTGTGCCAGTAGTGGCAGTTGCAACACATGCCTGCACAGCAACAGTGGTGGTTGTGGGTACGGATGGGGGTATGGTAAGCAATGATGATGCTGTTGTTTGTGTGCTTGTTGTTGTGGCTGCACTGGTTTGCATGGCTGTTTTAGTGTAGGCTACAGTGTCGGTGTTGACCCCCGCGTTGACCACCGTGTTGACTGCAGCATTGATTTGAGTGGTTGTGGTGTTGACCGCAGTGTTGACCACCTTGTTGACCATGGTTGGTAAACCATGTGTGTATGTTGCTGTGTCTTTGCTGGTGGGAGGAGAGCCCATCATGGGTTCGGTTGTTGTGTGTACAGCAGGGGCAGCACGTGGTGATGGGTCATGTGGTGTTGGTATGTGCTTGGCGGTGTGGAAACGTGCCACGGGTGCACTGCTCTCTGCTGGTCGTTCTGTGTTGTCACCCTGTACTCTGGTGCTCTTGTTGGGTGCATGTGGGTTGGGCAGGACCTCTTGCTGTTGTTGCTGAGGTGCATGTGGGCTGGGTGGGACCTCTTGTTGCTGAGGTGCATGTACCGTGTGATGTCCTGCACAAGGTGCGGCATATCTGAGCAGCACATGTTGCTCTGCTGCTTCTTTCGCCACTGTGCTCCATGTGTGTAGCAGAGCCTTCCAAAGTGCTTCATCCACCATGCCGCTTGATGCCTGAGCCGGTGTTCAGGATGGAACATGGTCAATGCAAATACATGGTTGGTCAAACGGGGTGTGCACTGTTTGTGGTGGCAAAGAGCGTGTTGCTGCGTTGTAGGCACACATGGCTGCACACACATGTGTCATCCACCGCCACCACCCACCCTACCTGCTGGACATGGGCAAGCACCTCATGCTGCTGCCACTCTGGTAATGCATGCAACTGCTGCATACACTCCTCCTCATCATCAATATCATCACCATGTCGACCATGATGCTTGGAACCGTTGACTGGCAGTACTGTTGACTTGCGGCGGCGTTGTGTGGCTTGATGCACCTGCTGCACCTGTTGCTGTGTAGTATAAGCATGGTACGTGCAATGTTGTGTGGTGCCTCCTGCAGACATGTGGTGGTGGTGGCAGTGGCTGCATGCACCCGCTGCGTGTATAAGTTTCGTGCACTGTGTGGGGAATGCACATGGTGTGAGTATACTACACAACCATCACTCGGTCACATGTATGGTGCATGCACACTGTGCGTGCATACTCTAAACAGACGACATACCAGGAGAAGCAGCTTGCCATGCAGTGCATGTGTATGCTGCAGTGCGTTGTTGTGTCGAACACGAGTAGTTGTGGATCTTGGATGGTGCCTTGTGTTGGTCAGCAACGCACCAATGTCATTGCAAGTGTTTTTCTTTTGCTTGATTGTACGAATCATGGTGTCCTTGACCACCACACCCCGCCGGTGCTGCTGGTTTGGTGTGATTCCTCTTTGTGCATGATCCACACAGGTATTGGTGGTGAGCAGTGCATGTCGTTGCATTTGCATTAGCTGCACTCGTAATGCGGCCAATGACGAGGAGGAGGGTATCTGCCTTGTATAAGGGTACCGTTGTGTAAGGGTACTGGTTGGTCGCTTGGCTTTCCTTGAGTGTCCTTCAGCAAGAGGTGCTGCTGCTAGTGGTGGGGGCTGGCGTGCTATGCTCTGTCTTCTTGTGCTGCGGTTGTGTGGCGGCGGTGGTGGTACCGGGGTGCATTTAGGCATGTCATCATCATGATATCGTGTTCTTGGTGTGCTCCTTTTATGCATTTCCGTGTCTTGCTTTGTGCGCATTAGCTGGATTGTGTGCCTGTGGTTGTTGTGTTGTGCTACAGGTGGGTTTGCATTTGCACGGCGTGGTGACATGGAGGTGTGTGCTTTTGTGATGACACAAGGAGCTGTGATTGTTTGGGTGCCAGTGCATGTGGTGACTGCAGTGGCCTCCACTGAGACATTGTGCTTGGAAGTAGTGGGCATGACTGATGTGCTTTGCAAAGGTGTGGTACGCGCACGCCCCCACTGCTTGGCCACACGCTGCCGTTTTGTTGGGGCATCCTGCAGGTCACGTGCAATGTCTGCAACATACTTTTGGAGTTCATCTGCTGTGCTGGACAGAGCGTGGGCCTCCTTCCACCCAAGACACGAACCCAGCACTGCTATGACATCCGGATGGTATTTTGTGTGATCAGCATCCTCCTGTGGTGTTTGGGTGTCTGTTTCTGTCGGCTATATGCACATAGCTCAAGAACACCACCAAGAATACCTGCGTTTGTAAGCTGTTCAAAACGGCTTGTTGAAGGGCGGCATGTGCATCGATGTCAGTGATCACAGTTGAAACAGGGTCTTCTGCATGCACAGGTGCTGTTACCATGATGATTGCTCCTGATTATCGATCTCTTCGCTGATGCCGTTTACCACGTACGTCGTAGGAAAAGGTGCGTCGTTTGTTGCTGAATATTTTTATATTCACACCACACAACGCACACAGCATTTACACCATCCACTGTCTAACAACCATGCACTAACTACGAGCTACACCACCATACCATCACACACACCAACTATGGCATCTACTCACCCCATCTACCACCCCAGCGCATCCAGCAGCAACAACAATGCCCGCCAGTCTCCTCGCGCTCCCTCAGGCGGTTGCAATCAGTGGGTTTGTTGGGCCTGAGCCATACAAACGCCACGTAGGTGGAGGCGGAGGTCAAGCATCTCGAGTGTATCCTCTGCGTGCCTTGCACGTGCCAGCAGAGAGTGCATGTTCGGCGGTGCAGGGTATATTTGACATCGACGACATCGACGAGGTGCGTTGGTGGTGTGTTGATGTGTGCACAGCGCACGCACGTTTTCGTGTTGGTGATCCTTCCATGCACGTTCCACTTCTCTCAGGTACACCCCCAGCAAGAACCCCCCGTGCTGTACTCTGATGAAATACACGTGTTGCAGCGCTTAGCTTCGCAGCATCGCCCTGTGGAGGCAGAACTGTCCCGTGCAGCATCCTCGGCAGTGGCACTGACCAGCGTCCTCACCAACACCAGCTCCCTCCCCCATGCTGTGGCAGGCATACTCGCAGCACGCCAGGCCAGCAGCAGCTTGGTGACTGTGTTTTTGCGTACGGGGCGCAACAGCACGTCGCTCGCGTCCTGCCTGTCCACACTGCGACACACCGTCATTGTTGTTCGAGGGCTCAAGAACGAGGATGTAATCATCGACCCCTGCTTTCGCAGCCAGTTTGTTATCCCCCATGCGCCCGCTGCCTATCACGAGTTTCTCAACACACACGTCCCTGCAGTGTTGGTGGGCACCAAGGACCACGTGCGTGCAGTGGTCACTGCTGTTGCATCTGCTGTTGCCACGGTATACAAGCTGCAGGACAGGACGCTGCCACCATGGCGCAAGCGTGCTGCATTGCTGAGCAAGTTTGTGCCAACGAGCTTTGATGATCAACCAGTGAACGGTGGTGCAGGAGGGGTCTTGCAGGGGGTGCTCCGGGGGGTGGGGCATGTGGACGATGTAGGCGAATCGCCCACCATGCTTGTGGGGGCATTGGTGGATGGCATGGCCCATGTGCTGCGTGGCAAAGAGGGCGGGATGTCACCTAAAACTGTGTTTTTACAGGAAGCCGTTGTTGCTTTGTGACTTGTATCCAAGATTTTATTTGGTTATTGTTTTGTGTTGTAACGTGTGCAAAAGACAGGCTTGTGACGTGCAGCAAGTCGGGTACTACTCGGGCATGGAGCAATAATCCATCCATCTGCACATAACCACCAACAAAACGCACCCCCCCGTAGCCCACGTAGCCAAATGTGGGAATTTTGGAGAAGCAAGTGGAGCAAAAAGCCAGCGCGAAGGGCACGAGGGAGTGAGAGTGATTCACCCTACTCTACACGCTCCCATGACCATGCCTTTCATCACCCCGACCTGGCACCCTACAACACCCCAGAGCACAGCAAACACATCTATTTCAAGGATCTGAAACTCCCAGCTACAGATGACAGTGAGGAGGAGGATATGCATAAACACGTGGCACGGCAAAAGCTGGTGATTGTGCTCGTGGGGTTGCCAGGGCGTGGCAAGACATTTTTGTGCAACAAGCTGCTCTGTTATTTGAATTGGTATATGATATTGGGTGGGTGTTGTTTTGTTGACGTTACCTGTTGACACCCCCTCTTTGTGGATGTGTGTATATGGGTTCACCCATCATCATGCACACACCATACAGGTTGGGTCACGAGACAAGGCATTTCAATGTTGGCCAGTATCGCCGCAAACTGCGCCAGGAAAATGAGGTGCAGGATGCTCAGTTTTTCGACAGAAGCAATCCGGTATGATGATGTGTGGGCGAGTAGTGTCATGCCATCCGATGGTTGATGGTGGGCACATCCGTGCACAATCTCACACCCCCAAGCAATCAGATACGCACACATCCTTACACACAACAACACATGTAGGCTGGGTTGGCAGCACGTCAGGAGGCACTGTTGTCAGCACTGGACAGCATGTTGGATTGGTTGGATGAGGAGCAATCACAGGTTGCGATTTTTGATGCAACCAACTCCACAGAGGAACGACGCAACTTTTTGGTGGGTTTTTGAGTGGGTATATATGGGGGTGGGGTGTACATGTGGGTGGGGTGTACCCATACATCCACAACATCAGGCCTTTGCAGCATCACACCTTCACATACACCACCACACACCCTCACGAGCACCCTCACTCACACACACACATACACACCTTCCCACAAACACCACAGCGGACCAAGCTGCATGGGCGCTTTGAGTACTTGTTTATTGAGAGTATTTGTAATGATCCTCATGTATTGGAGCAAAATTATATGCACAAGATGGTGTACAGCCCTGACTACCTGGGTATGGACAGACAAAAGGTGGGTGGGTGGGTGGTGGGTTGATGGGGTATTGGTGGGGACAACCCTTCCCTCTCCCTCACATATATGCCCATTGTAACCCACAACACACATACACTCTCTCACACTTGCTCTTCTCGTACACAAACACTCTCTCACACACTCTCTTCTCATACACATACACTCACGCACACACACGCTCTCTTTTCATACACATACATTCAATCACACTCTCTCATCATCACTCAGGCACTTGATGACTTTAAAGCACGTATAGCAAAATATGAAGAGGTGTATGAAACCATTACAAGCAGGGACTTGCATTACATCAAACTCATAGACATGTATGTGTGTATGTTGGTGTGAGGTATTTGCACGATAACAAACTCATTGACATGTACACACCATGATCACACCTCCACACCACTAACAACACCCTCCACCCCCCCCCCCCCACACACACACCTACAGGGTCACTGGTCGAGGCTACATGGATGTCAACCGCATCTCAGGTTATATACCAGGCAAGATTGTTTTCTTCCTTATGCAGGTGTGCTTGTGAATGTGTCGGGTGTGTGGACATGTGGGGATGTATACATGTGTGTACATGTGGGGGGGTGTACATTTATTTATTTGTTTACGTATGACCCTCTTGTTTTGTTTATTTTTGCACGTGCAGAGTGGAACAATTTTCGTTAACCCTCACGCAGGTCTGCAAGGCCGGGGTGGCACGAGTACGACGCATATGGCTCACACGTCATGGTGAGAGTGAATGGAATCTACAAGCCAAACTGGGGGGCAATAGCAATCTGAGTGCGCGGGGTAAGCTGTATGCACGGTTGCTTCCTGATATACTGATTGATCGTGTGCCACTGGTATGTGTATATGTGAGGTGGTGTGAGGTGTGTGTGTGGGAGGGGGGGGGGATACAGGAGGAGTGGTATGGTGTGTTGGAGTATACAGGAGGTGTGTTGCAGTGTCACACACACATGCACACACATGCACACATACACACACAAAAACACACACACATACATATGTAATAAATATATAAACACCCTCCCCACACACCCACACAGACATCAGATGGGGCCCCAATGCCAGTCTCAGTGTGGACCTCCACCCTCAAGCGCACCATTCAAACAGCTGAATTCATCCCCTTCCCCAAGCTCCGGTGGAAGGTGCTCGATGAAATACAAGCGGGGGTGTGTGAGGGGATGACGTACGAGGAGATTGAAAAGGCAATGCCTGAGGAATTTGCTGCACGGAAAGTGGACAAGTTGAGATATAGGTATGTGATGGGTGTGCTGGTGTTGTTTGTGTGTGTGAAAGTGGACAAGTGGAGAAATAGGTAGGGGTGTGTGTGTGTGTGGTTGGTGTTGTTCATTATGGTACATGTGTGTTTCTTTATGCTGTGATATTGTGTGTATTGCTGTTCATTATGGTGTGTATTGTTGTTTGGTATGGTGTGTATTGTTGTTTGGTATGGTGGTGATTCAAAGTTGCTGTCATGTCCAATCCCACCATAACCATGTACACCACTCCCACCAAAATGCTACACACATCCCCATCCAAAAACACACACACATACACACCAACACACTCCCACATAAACACCCACCCACCCACACACACAAATGCTCCAGGTACCCATGTGGTGAGAGCTACATGGATGTCATTCAACGCTTGGAGAGTGCAGTGGTGGAAATGGAACGTGAGCGTGAGTGTGTGTGTATTGTTGCACATCAAGCAGTGTTGAGAGCAGTGTATGGGTACTTCACCAAAGCACCACTGGAGGTGTGTGGGTGTGTGGGGGGTGTGTGGGGGGGGTTGAGTGGGTGTTGGGGGGTTGTTGGGGATATTTCTTGATCCCTTGACCATGTGGGTTGAGAGATGTTGGTGTTGACTTGGTGTTCATGGTGATGATAGTTTTCATGGAAGATGATGATGGTGACATGATGGTGACTCTTCACCCACCACCATCACCCACCACCACACTCACAGGATGTACCCCGACTGGAGGTACCCCTACACACCCTCATTGAGCTCACCCCAAAACCTGACGGTACCATGCATGAAGAGCGCTTTTATGTGGATGTGGATGAGTTTAAGGAGTCGTTGTCGAGGGGGATGAGCTCACGTACAGATATGGATCATGTGACATCGTTTGGTGACTTGAGGTAGGTGGTGTTGTGGTTGGGGTAGTGGGTGGTGTGATGGTGGGTGTGGTGGTGGTGATGGGTGGGTGTGGTGCTTTGCTTGCCCTCAAAAGATACAGCAAATGTACTACATTCATATGTGTTCTACCATCACAACATATCATCACAATATACCATCACAATACACAGGGGGTTGGGTATCCCAGAAGACCTAGAGGCACACACATCAGACCGCAGCAGCACAAGCAACCAACGGCCACTGCCCACTGACAACACCGATATCTGATTGGATGATGCTGTGTGTAACACTACAACACTGGGGTGTAACATCAATTGTTGTGTGTAACTTACATCAGTACAGAGAAAACCATGAAGGTTTTTAAAGTTACAACTGGTGTGTGTGTGTTACCATACAACCCACTCCCAGTAGTCCACGCTCCCTTGCATTGCACATTCCACACACCATCCACAGCAGCCCCTTGCAGCAGCCCATTGCACACCAAATCCCATGCAGCCCCCCATTGCACACAAATCCCATCGCCAAGGGAACATACTCCTACCACAACATCACCATATCCTACCACAACATCACCATATCCTACCACAACATCACCATATCCCATCACCGAGGCAGTCTGCTGTGCCGTCGCAGTCGGTAGCTCATCAACCCACTATAGGGATTGTTGGGACACCCTAGGAAAAAGGGGGCACACAGTGCTTCCGCTGCTGATATGCCGCTGTTGTAGGGTGCCAGCAATGTGCGACCCCTGTGGGTGTTGGTGGTGGGTGTGTAATTTCTGTGTGTGTTGTCTGTATTGTGTATATTTTTGTGTGTATTGTCCACATATCCCACATATATACACACAAACGCCACCCAAGAAAACACACAACCCTCCCCCAAAAACCACACATACCTGCCCAAAAACACATACACACCTCCCCCAAAAACCACCCGTACCTCACATGAATGGTACGAAAAATGTGAAACCACCGACGTCCCCGAGTACTCTTCCTATGCCTCGCATCATCCGCAAACCGCACTTTCAATCGCATGCCTGTCACATGATGAATAAAGTTCATGAGCCGCTGTACGTCTGGTGCGTCTTGTGTGGGCCATATGTGGTAGTCTAGGTTGGCGACGAGTGAGAGACAGAGGTACAAGATGTCCCCCTTGTGTTGCCAAAATTGACGATAGCCCTTGAATATGCCTGTGGTGATCCATTGGGGGACAGGGTCCCCCTTCATAAAGGGGACGGGGTTCCATGATTGACTGGTGACCTGGTATTGTGGGGGGGGTGTTAGATTAAGAATGTGGGGGGGGGAATGTGGGGAGGGGTGGGGGGGGATAATGCCTGTGTGGCGGCGATTGATGTGGGGTATTGCTGCACATACACATACACGATGATTGGCCTGTGCACCACACATACAAACATGTACACACACACCCCAACACACCCCAAAACGCCCTCATCATCATACCTCACCAACAGGTTGATGGGCCCCCAATGTTTGCTGTGCCCTTGTTGTACCAAGAATACCACTACCACTCCCCGATACACTTGATTCCACACTCTGCCTCGCATTCCCATCCTCCATCCCATTCCCTATACACCTCCCACTACCCTGTCCTCCTCCTCCTCCTACTGCCGTTGTTGGTGTTGCTGCTGCTGCTGTTGTTACTGCTGTTGTTATATCTGTTGTTGCTGCTGCTGTTGTTATATCTGTTGCTGCTGTTGTTGTATCTGTTGCTGCTGTTGTTGTATCTGTTGCTGCTGTTGTTGTTGTTGTTGTTGTTGTATCTGTTGTTGTAATGTTGTTATTAGTCATATTGGCAGCGGCATTGGCATTCAGCAGAGCCTGTGCTTTGGCACTGGTGCTTGTTTCCACTGCACTGGGCTGTTGTGCTGTTGCCACACCATCACTTGTGTTCGTGGTGGGGGTGGGGGTGTTTGTGGTGGGGGTGGGGGTGGTGGGGTCTCTACCTGTCAAGGGTGGCACTGCTGAGCTTGCTGCGCCATTCCCCATGGCAAATCCACCACTACCACTGCCACCTCTACCACTACCACCACTACCACTACCACCAGCAGCAGCACCACCACCACAACAAGCGCCAAAGGCTGTATATTCTTGAGAAGCATCATCAGTGCTGCTACCAGTTGTACATGACTCCTCTTGCTCAGCACGTTCAAGACCTGGGTCCTCATCAATAACACCCCCTGTTGGTGCCTGTGTATTGTGTGTGTGTGTGTGTGTGTGTGTGTGTGTGTGTGTGTGTGTGTGTGTGTGTGT
>VFQP010001626.1_pt1 | contig 28960 bp, 30 predicted proteins | sample 3512351 | NCBI WGS metagenome assembly VFQP01 (sample SAMN10412372, study PRJNA504923) | tailings metagenome | isolation source: Relicate 1 Philex TSF1 revegetated site | place: Philippines: Tuba, Benguet | collected 2017-08-29
CACGACCACCCGCGTCGGCTCAACCCCAAGAGTCAGAAGTTTGTGCGCTTGGTATCAAGCGCCGGCGCCGCCATCCGGCGGCTTGGCTCGTCACGCCACGGGCGTGCTGCTCGCACGACGCACTTGCGGCGGGCGCCATTCGGCGCCTCGGCCAGCTTCGCTGGCCGCAGGTTGTGATCAACGGGATCTGGTATGACGGGCTGGGCGGTCGCCGTCACGGGACCGGCGCGTTCCGACATCGCCGAGGCCGCTGCGCTGGACGCGCGAAAGCTTCGGGCCGGCCCAGGCCGACCGCTATCGCGACAGGATCGCCGAGGCGCTGCTCCGGCTGCGCGCCGGGCCCGACGGCGCGGGAAGTTCGTCGCTCGATGCCATCGCGCCCGGCCTCCGGCGGTTGCCGCTGCGTCGCCCGGCCCGCCATCTTCTGGTCTACCGGCCTGCCGGGCCGCAGCGACTGCTCATCCTGCGTCTGCTGCATGACGCGATGGACCTGCCGCGCCACCTGCCCCCGCGCTGAGGATCGCCCGCGGGCAAGAGGCGGGCATCGCCACCACGCACGCTGCCGCGCCTACCCCACCGTCCCCTTCGCCTTGGTGCAGAGCATCAGCGGCACCAGCTTGCCGCAGGCCTGGCAGGATTCGATCGGCTCGTTCTTCGCGAACTTGTCGGTCGGCTTGCCCTTGCGGGCCGACCAGACCTCGCTGATCGCGAAGGGCGCCCGCCAGCCGTTCTTCTTCGCGTGGTTGATGAGCTTCGGCGCGGCGCAGTTGCCGGGCTCCGCCGCGCCTTCGGTCTTGCAATGCCCGACCTCGCCCAGATCGGCGTAGTCGGACAGCGTGATGGCGCCGGCGAGCACCGCGTTGGTGTAGAGATCGACGCCGAGCCCCTTGGCCGCCTGCAGGGCCTTCTCGCCCTTGTCGGCCTTGCCGGAGACGGCGATGGCGACCTTCCCGTCCATGTCGATCAGGATGCCGCACATGCCGGTGTCGCGCAGATTGGCCGCGGCCGCGATGCGGGAGGCGGCGAAATCCGTCCGGTCCGTCTCTTTCAGCAGCAGCGCCGGATCGGTGTGGTAGGCGCCGCAGCGCCGGCATTCGGCATCGTTGCCATAGACGAGCCCGGTGCAGGTCTTGCCCTGCACCTCGGCGGCCGGCGCCGTCCCGAACACGCTCCGGTCGAACATGCTGCCCTCTCCGCGCGGCGGTCCACCGCCCGGAGGGCATGCTGACCCAGGCGTGCAGGACTGTCCATCTGTTCGCGCCGGGCGCGAAACAGTGCTGCGTGCGCCCGGGACGCCCCGGGTGGAACGCGCCGCGCGTTACCATATAACGGCGCGAACCCTCCGCCCCGGACCCGCGAACCCATGTCGGATACCCAGATCCCCGTCACCGTCCTCACCGGCTATCTCGGCGCCGGCAAGACCACGCTGCTCAACCGCATCCTCACCGAGAACCACGGCCGGAAGTTCGCCGTGGTGATCAACGAGTTCGGCGAGCTCGGCGTGGACAACGACCTCGTCGTGGATGCCGACGAGGAGGTGTTCGAGATGAACAATGGCTGCATCTGCTGCACCGTGCGCGGCGACCTGATCCGCATCATCGGCGGGCTGATGAAGCGCAAGGGCCGCTTCGACGGCATCATCGTCGAGACCACCGGCCTCGCGGACCCCGCCCCCGTCGCGCAGACCTTCTTCGTGGACGAGGACGTGAAGCGCGCGACCAAGCTCGATGCCATCGTCACGGTCGTGGATGCCAAGCACCTGCCCGCGCGCCTCAAGGACAGCTCCGAGGCGCAGGAGCAGATCGCCTTCGCCGACATCCTCGTGCTGAACAAGATGGACCTGGTGACGGAGGAGGAAGCCGCCGAGGTCGAGAAGCTGATCAAGGCGATCAACCCTTATGCCGAGATCCGCCGCGCCACGAAGTCCGACGTGCCGCTCGATGCCGTGATCGGCCGCGACGCCTTCAACCTCGCCCGCATCCTGGAGAAGGAGCCGGAGTTCCTCTCCGGCGAGGACCACCACGAGCATGATTCCGAGGTGAACAGCGTGAGCTTCGAGGTCGAGAAGCCCATTGATGCCGAGAAGTTCAACGCCTGGATCAGCCAGCTCCTCCAGACCAAGGGGCAGGACCTGCTGCGGACCAAGGGCATCCTGCACTATGCCGGCGACACCCGCCGCTTCGCCTTCCAGGCCGTCCACATGATCGCCGATGGCGACTACATCGGGGAGGCGAAGGAAGGCGATCCGCGCCGGTCGAAGATCGTCTTCATCGGCCGCGACCTGAACCGCCCGCAGCTCCGCCGGGGGTTCGAAGCGTGCCAGGCCGAAGCCTGATCGAATCTCCCTCCCCCGCAATGCGGGGGAGGGCTGGGGTGGGGGTGCGGTCATGAAGCGCGCGCTCATCCTCGCACCCCCACCCCGACCCTCCCCCGCAATGCGGGGGAGGGGGAAGAGAGCCCATGGCTGAAGTCTCCGAATCCGACTTCCTCATCGCCTCGCGCGGCACCGCGCGGGAGCTCGGCGCCTGGGTGGTCGGCGCGGTGTTCGACGGGGCGAGCCGCCTCGCCTTCGCGCTCGCCGACGGCACGCTGCACCGCGCGGCGCCGGAGGGCGCGTGGCCGGCGGCCAACGTGCATGAGGGCGCGATCCTCTCGGCCTCGGCCGACATGAAGGAGGGCTGGCTCACCGGCGGCGATGACGGGACGCTGATGCGCGTCGCACCCGATGGCAGCGCCACGAAGCTCGCCGACTACAAGGGGAAGTGGGTGGACCATGTCGCGGCCCATCCCGATGGCGTGCGCGCCGCCGCGGTGGGCAAGGCGCTGCATCTGCTCGGCCCCGGCGGGCCGCTCAAGACGCTGACGCATCCCTCCTCGGTCGGCGGCATCGCTTTCGATACGAAGGGAAAGCGCGTCGCGGCGAGCCACTACAACGGCGCCTCGCTCTGGTTCGTCGCGGCGAAGGAGGACAAGGCCCGCGTGCTGGAATGGAAGGGCAGCCACCACGCCATCGCCTTCTCGCCGGACGGGACGCATGTGGTGACCGCGATGCAGGAACCCTCGCTGCATGGCTGGCGGCTTGGCGACGGGCAGCACATGCGGATGTCCGGCTATCCGGGCAAGACGCGCAGCCTCGCCTTCACCGCGCGCGGGCGCTGGCTCGCGACGAGCGGGGCGGAATCGGTGGTGCTCTGGCCCTTCTTCGGCGGCGGGCCGATGGGCAAGGCGCCGACCGAGCTCGCCGGCGGCGACGAGGTTCTCTGCTCGGCCGTCGCCTGCCATCCGCAGCATGAGGTGGTGGCCGCCGGCTTCGGCGATGGCCTGGTGCTGATCGCCGAGATCGGCACCGGCAAGGTGGTCCCCGTTGCGCCGCCTTCCGGCAGCGCGGTCAGCGCGCTGGCCTGGAGCCCGAACGGCGCCGGGCTCGCCTTCGGCACCGAAGGCGGCCGCGCCGGCTTCGTGGATCTCGCGAAGCGCGGATAGGCTCAGCCGGGGAAGCGCACGCCGGTCAGCGCCTCCGCCGCGGCCCAGAGCCGGGCGAGACGGGCCGGATCGCGTGCCGCCTCCGGCACATGCGCCGGCGTCGGGCGGCCTTGCCCGAAGCACAGCAGGCAGCGCCCGTAATGCCCGCCGGGCCGCGCGCCGGGCGCGGTCGCGGCGAACAGGATCGGGCGCGCCGCGGCCTGCGGCGAATGGGGAAACAGCCGCGCCAGCGCCCGGAGCGCGCGGACCGCGAGCGCCGGTCCGCCATCGGCCGCGAGCGCCTTGGCGTAGAGCTCGGTCATGGCGAGCCCGGGATGCGCGGCGAGGCTCGCCACCCCCCAGCCTGCCGCCGCGCTGCGGCGTTGCAGCTCCAGCGCGAAGCAGAGCGCGGCGAGCTTGGATTGCGCATAGGCCCGCCACGGCCCGTAGCGCGCCGCGCCTTGCAGGTCCTCGAAGCGCAGCGCCCCGAGCCGCGCGGCGAGGCTCGTCACCGTCACCACCCGCGGCCCCGGCGCGCGGCGGAGCAGCGGCAGCAGATGCGCCGTCAGCGCGAAGGGGCCGAGGAAGTTCACGGCCAGCTGCGTCTCGAACCCGTCGGCAGTGACATGCCGCCGCGGCAGCGCCATCACCCCGGCCGCGTGGACCACGAGATCGAGCGCCCCATGCCGCGCGCCCACCGCCGCGGCGCAGGCGCGCACCGCGCCGAGATCGGCGAGGTCGAGCGGCACGAGGTCGAGCCGCCCCGCCGCCAGCTGCTCCGCCCCGAGCCGCGCCAGCGCCGCCGCGCCGCGCCCAGGATCGCGCGCGGCGATCAGCACCGTCGCGCCGGCCGCCGCCAGGGCGCGCGCCACCTCGAAGCCGATCGCGCCCGTCGCGCCGGTGACGAGCGCGACACACCCTTCGAGGCGCGGCATGTCCCGCGCCGCCCAGCCCTTCATCCCGGCCTGATCCATCCCCGCGATCCTGCACCCCTTGCCGTCCGCCGGCCTTGACCCCGCGCAAGGGAAGGGCGATGCGCGGCTGGCATGAAGCGGGAGACGACGATGCAGATGCCCATCCTGGAGGCCAATGGCATGCGCATGCCGCGCATCGGCCTCGGCACCTGGCCGATGAAGGGCGCGGAATGCCAGGCGGCGGTGGAATCGGCCCTCGCCCTCGGCTATCGCCACCTCGACACCGCGGAGATGTACGGCAATGAGGACGCGGTCGGCGCCGGTATCGCCGCCAGCGGCATCCCGCGCGGGGAGATCTTCCTCACCACCAAGATCTGGTGGGACAAGCCGAAGGGTGCCGCGATCCGCGCCGCCTTCGCCGACTGCCAGAAGCGGCTTGCCACGCCCTATGTGGACCTGCTGCTGATCCATTGGCCGAGCCCCGAACTCGACCTGGCCGACGCGCTGAAGGCGCTCGCCGCGATCCGCGCGGAGGGGCGCGCCAAGTCCATCGGCGTCTCCAACTTCCCGCCCGGGCTGCTCCGGCGCGCGATCGCGGAGGGGGTGAACCTCGCCTGCCTCCAGGTGGAAAACCATGTGCTGCTCGACCAGTCGAAGCTGCTCGGCATCTGCCGCGCGGCGGGGATGGCGCTGACGGCCTATTCGCCGCTCGCCAAGGCCACCAACCTCGCCATCCCGGCGATCGAGCGGATCGCCGCGAAGCATGGCGCGACGCCGGCGCAGATCGGGCTTGCCTGGCTGCTCGCGCAGGAGGGTGTCGCGATGGTGCCCAAGGCCGCCTCCCCGGCGCGGCAGAAGGAGAATCTCGGCGCGCTCGGGATCCGGCTCGATGCCGATGATCTCGCGGCGCTGGCGGCGCTGCCGAAGGATCGCCGCATCGTGAACCCGGCCTTCGCGCCGGACTGGACCGCGTAGCCGAGCCCCCACGCGATACGATCGCAACGCGGCGGCGCGGAACCACGCGCCCCGCCACGGCGAACCCCGTCCGGCCGCCACCATCGGCGGCCGGAGAAGGGGACGATGGAACTCCGCGAGATCCGCTATTTCCTGGCGCTCGCCCGGACCTTGAACTTCACCCGCGCGGCGGAAGCCTGCGAGGTCACGCAGCCCGCGCTGACGCGCGCGATCCAGAAGCTCGAACGCGAGCTCGGCGGGCCGCTCTTCGCGCGCGAGCGGGGCAACACGCATCTCACCTCGCTCGGCCGGCTCGTGCGGCCGCAGCTCGAGGCGCTGCATGAGCAGAGCCAGGTGGTCGGCCGCCAGGCCGAGCAGCACCGCCGGCTGGCCACGAGCGACCTTCGCCTCGGCGTGATGTGCTCGATCGGGCCCTCGCGGCTCGCGCGGCTCGTGCAGTGCTTCCACCAGGCGCATCCCGGCGTCGCGATCAGCATGGCGGATGCGACGCCCGACCGCCTGCCGGAGCGGCTGCTCGCCGGCGATTATGACGCGGCGCTGCTGGCGCGGCCCGAGCTGGAAGGCACGCGCTTCGTCGCCGAGCCGCTCTACCGCGAGCGCACCATGGTCGCCTGCGCGCGCAGCCACCGCTTCGCCGAGCGCGCCGAGATCGGCATGGCCGATCTGCATGGCGAGACCTACCTGCTGCGCGTCAACTGCGAAAGCCGCGGCGCGCTGGCGGAAAAGCTGCGCGAGGTGGGTGCCAGGCTCCGCGTCGCGATCCGCAGCGAGCGCGAGGACTGGATCCAGTCGCTCGTCGCCGCCGGCCTCGGCGTCTGTTTCCTTCCTGAGTTCAGCGCGGTGCAGCCCGAGATCGTGTTGCGCCCGGTGCGCGATGCGCCGCTGGCGCGGGAGATCTGCCTCGTCACGGTGGCCGGGCGGCGCTGGTCGCCCGCGCTGGCGAGCTTCATGGACCGCATCCGCCGGCAACGCCCGCTTGACCAGACCGAGCCCACGGCGCGCGCAGCCGAGTAGGCGCGGCACATGAAAACGATGCCGCAGCGGCATTGGAGGGGGCCGCGCGGCATCGCGGATACTCCCCTCCGCGAGCCCCGCAGGAACGCGGGGCGCGACACAGGTCGAGGAGCCAACCCATGAACACCATCCTGCGCGCCGCCCTGGCCGGGCTGCTGCTGGCCGGCGGCAGCGCCGTCGCCCAGACCAACTATCCGATCAGCCGCTGCAGCGGCGAGAACTGCGAGATCGACTACGGCCCGATGGGCCAGGCGACGCTGGTCGGCGGCGGCCGGGTGATGGTCTCCTCCGTGGACGGGATGACGGAGCGGGTGATCCACCTGGACGCGATGTTCTCCCAGGCGCCGCGCCCGGGCTTCGTGCCGCTGAGCATCGGCATGGGGGAGAACAGCTCGGTCATCTATGTCCCGGCGATGATGATGGAGCAGATCCGCCGCGCCATGGCGGCGCAGCCGCGCCGCTGACGCACCAGGGTGCGCGTGCCCCCTGGAAAGGGGCGCGCGCACCCGCTTAAGTGCGCCCGCAGCACATCGCGGAGCGCGCCATGGCGGTCTCGCCGGACGACGATTTCGATCTCGGCATCAGCCTCGAGGCGGTCGCCACGATCGCCGGAAATGCCCGCGCCCTGCAGGGCGGGGAGGAAGGGGAGGAAGCCTATGCCGCCGAGGACGAGGCCGATCACGTCGCGCCGCATGTCGCCGAGGAGGCGCTGCGCGCCTTCATCACCGAACTGAACGAGGACGAGCAGGCGAGCCTGATCGCGTTGGCCTGGGTCGGCCGCGGCGATTACGAGGCGGGGGATTGGGGCGAGGCCCGCGCCCTGGCCGCTGAGCGCAACCAGGGGCGGGATGCGTCCGACTACCTGCTGACGATGGACAATCTCGGCGACCTGCTGAGCGAGGGCGCGGCCGCCTTCGGCTTCAACCTGGAAGACTTCGCGGAGTGACGCCAGCGCGTGGCCCCAGGCCGGTTCAGCCGTAGTCGGCGACCGGCCCGCCGCGCCCGGCGATCTCGCGGATCAGCTTGCGGCGGACCGCGTTGCCGAAGGCCTCGAAATCCTCGGCCGGGATCATGAAGGCGCCCGGCCCGCCGATCACGCTCTCGCGGAAATACTGGTCGAGTGGGATGGGCGGCGGGCGGCCGAAGGTCGGGCGGTCGTTCAGGATCGGCAGGCCGTTGACGGTGATGCCCTCCGCCGCCGCCCGGTCGCGCGCCTGCTCCGCCGGGGGGCCTGAATTGTTCACGCCGTCGCCCGAGACGTCGATGACGCGGCGCGTCGCCTCATGCGGGCATTCCTCCAGCACGCGCCGCGCATGGTCGATCGCGCCCGAGATCGAGGTCCAGGAGAGCGAGGCGCGCGGCGACTGTGCCAGCGTCTCCCCCCAGGCATCGGCATCGCGCTGGCTGGCGATGCGGGTCCAGGGGATCACCAGGCGCTGGTATTCGATGCCGGCCCATTCCGTGTAGGCGATGGCGACGCTGCCGAGCATGCCGCCGCGGATCGCCTCCACCACCCGCGTGTCGGTGACCGCGCTGCGATAGCCCTCCCGCTGGAGCCGCGCCTCGTCCTCGTCGATGGAGCGGCTGACATCCACCGCAAGGACCAGCGCGACATCCACCGGTTCGTCGGCGCGGGCCCGCCGGACGGGCTGGACGATGGCGGCACCGCCGGCGGCGGCGAGAAGGGTCCTGCGGCGCATCGGCGCGTGCCTCGGCTCGGAAGGTGCCATGGAACCGCAACGCCGGGGTCGGATTCAAGCACCAACACGGCCGGCGCGCGAAGCCGTGTGCGCGCCGGCCTTCTGGCCGCCCCGGCGCGGCCGTGCTAGCCCGGCGCGCCCCAGGACGAGACCCCCGGAAAGCCCATGTCGGACACGCCCGCCCCCTCCTCCCCGATTCCCAACGGCCAGCCGGCGCCGCCGCTGCAGCTCAACATCCAGTACACCCGCGACCTCTCCTTCGAGGTGCCTGGCGCGCCGCAGATCTTCCTGAGCCTGCGCGAGCAGCCGCGCGTGGACCTCCAGCTCGACGTGCAGGCGCGGCCGGTGGAAGGCCAGCAGAACGTCTTCGAGGTCTCGCTCCAGATCCGCGCCGAGGCGAAGCTGGCGGAGACGACCTGCTTCATCGCCGAACTCGCCTATTGCGGCGTGTTCACCCTGAACGTGCCGCAGGAGCATCTGGAGCCGGTGCTGCTGGTGGAATGCCCGCGCCTGCTCTTCCCCTTCGCGCGCAACATCCTGGCCGATGTGACGCGCGATGGCGGCTTCCCGCCGGTGCTGCTCGCGCCGATCGATTTCGTGGCGCTCTGGCAGAGCCGCCGCCAGCAGGCCGGGCAGCCGCCGGTCGGCAACGCCTGAGCGGGTTGATCCGCCGCGCCGCGCGGGCCGATTGGCGCGCGCGGCTCACGCGGCACCTGGCGGGGCCGGAGTTCTGGCGCGCGCTGGTGCTGGCCTTCGCGCTCGGCGCCGCCGCCGCGCTCGCGCTGCCGCCGGTGCATCTGCTGCCGGTGCTGTTCGTCTCGCTGCCGGCGCTGTTCGTCATGGCGACGGAAGTGCCGAGCGCGCGGCGCGCGGCCTGGATCGGGCTCGCCTGGGGCTGGGGCTTCCATGTCGCGGGGCTCCACTGGCTCACCAACGCGATCCTGACGGAGGTTGAGCGCTACTGGTGGCTGGTGCCGATCGCGGTGCCGGCGCTCGCGCTCCCGCTCGGCGCCTTCACGATCCTGCCCGCGCTCGCGGCGCGGCTCGGCGCGCCGGGCTGGCCGCGCATCCTGGCCTTCGCGGCCGCCTGGGGTGCCGCGGAACTGCTGCGCGGCGTGCTGTTCACCGGCTTTCCCTGGAACCTCCTCGGCACGGTCTGGGCCTTCGGCGCGCTGCCGGTGCAGGCCGCGGCCTGGATCGGGGTGCATGGCCTCGGCCTCGCGACGCTGCTGATCGCGCTCGCCCCGCTCGGCGGACGGCGCGGCTGGGGCGCGGCGGCGGCGGGCGTCGCGGCGCTGATGGCCGTCGGCCTGCTCCGCCTCTGGCCGGCCGAGCCGGAGCCGCACCGCGTCGCGCTGGTGCTGGTGCAGGGCAACATCGCGCAGGAGGTGAAGTGGCGGGAGGAGACGCGCTGGCCGATCTTCCGCCGCTATATCGAGCTGTCCGGCGAAGGGGTGGCGATCGCCGAGGGCGAGGCGCCCGGCCACCGCATCGTGGTGGTCTGGCCCGAAACCGCGAGCCCCTTCCTCCTGGCCAACGACGCCGAGGCCGCGCGGCTTGCCACCCAGCGCCTGCCGGAAGGTGCGCTGCTGCTGGGCGGGAGCGTGCGGGCGGAGTTCTCGCCGGAGGGGCGGGCGCGGCGGGTCTGGAACAGCCTGGTCGCGCTCGATGCCGGCGGGCGCGTGCTGGAGACGGTGGACAAGACGCATCTGGTGCCGTTCGGCGAATACATGCCGCTGCGCGGCCTGTTGCCGGTGCGGGTGGTGCAGTCCTCGGTCGATTTCACCGCCGGCGAAGGCCTGCGCGCCGTGGCGCTGCCCGGCCTGCCAAGCTTCACCGGGCTGATCTGCTATGAGGTGATCTTCCCCGGCGCGGTGACCGGGCCCGAACGGCCGGGCTTCCTGGTGAACGTCACCAACGATGCCTGGTTCGGCGTCTCGGCCGGGCCCTGGCAGCACCTGGCCGCGGCGCGGCTGCGCGCGGTGGAGGAAGGCCTGCCGCTGGTCCGCGCGGCGCAGACCGGCATCTCGGCGGTGTTCGATGCGCGGGGGCGCTGGGTGGCGGGGATGGGGCTGGCGGAATCCGGCGTGGTTGTGGCGCCGCTGCCACAAGCCTCCGACCCGACCCTTTTCGCGCGTTTCGGTATCGCGATTCCCGTGGCTCTTCTCGCCCTGCTCGGCCTTGCGTCCCGAGTCGGCACGGCGGGCGCGAAATCGGGGTCGCCGTCGAGCCATCTGAGACGGCGCATGCAGCCATTGGTTGAAACCAAAAACTGAGACAAATCGAAAGAGTTGACAATTCCTCACCAGACCGTTAGAAAGAGGATGAGGGCGCGGTTCGCCTGAGGGCGGTCCCGCCTTCCACGCCGCGCCCCGGGCCAGAATGGCCTTTCCTGAGGGCCGGGGAGGGTCCGATGCTGACGATGAGGTTCGGAGACGTGGCCGTGGCGAGTGACGAGGCTGGCGAACGCACGGAACGCGAGCACCGGCCGAGCCCCATTGACGTGCATGTCGGCAGCCGGGTCCGCCTGCGCCGCACCCTGCTCGGCATGAGCCAGGAAAAGCTGGGGGAGGCGCTCGGCCTCACCTTCCAGCAGGTCCAGAAATATGAGCGCGGCGTGAACCGGATCGGGGCGAGCCGCCTGTTCGACCTCTCCCGCGTGCTCGACGTGCCGATCGGCTTCTTCTTCGACGACATGCCCCCCGAGATGGGCGGCGAGAAGCAGCGCCGCTTCGGCGGCTTCCAGGAAACCCAGGACGGCTTCGAGGACGACACGCTTCACCGGCGCGAGACGCTGGAACTCGTGCGCGCCTATTACCGCATCACCGATCCGGCGGTCCGCAAGCGCGTCTTCGACCTGATCAAGAGCCTCGCGCCGACGGAGTGACGCGGGCTCAGCCCCGCAGCTGCGGGTTGTCGAAGCGCGGCGCGCGGTAGCGTCGCAGCGCATCCTCCAGGGCTTCCGCCAGCGCCCGCTTCTCCTCCGGCGCCAGGAAGCGGCCGATCTCCACGCTCCGTCCCCGCGCACTGGCCACCAGGCGGGGTGCGCCGTCCGGCGGCTCCTCCAGGCTCACCCGCGCCCAATAGGGTTCGAGCTCCGCCCGTTCCTCCCCGCCGCGGCCGTCCTGCCGCGTGACGAGAAGCCGCCCGCCGGCCAGCAGCACCGTCTCGAGCTTGCCCGCGTTCCAGCGGCGATGCAGCAGCAGCAGGCCGAGCACGACCACCACCTCGACCCCCATGAAGCCGAGGATCGGCCAGGCGCCGAGCAGCGCGAAGCCGATCGCCGGCACCGCCGCGACGCCGGCCGCGATCCCGCAGAGCCAGCGCAGCCCGCGCGCCGAGAGCCCGGCAGGCGGGCGGGTGACAGCCTCGAACAGGACGGGTTCCGAGAGCCCTGACATCGCGGCAGAGTATGGGGCGAAACGGTCCGATCGCCCATGCCCCGCAAGCCCACTTCCCCACTGCACGGCACCGCCGCCGCGCCCCGCCGCGCCCGCGCGATGGGCGCGACCCAGGCGGAGGCCTTCCTCCGCGCGCTCGCCGCCGCCAACCCGGCGCCGGAGACGGAGCTGCACTACACCGACGCCTTCACCCTGCTGGTCGCCGTGGTGCTGTCCGCCCAGGCGACCGATGCCTCGGTGAACAAGGCGACGGCGACGCTGTTCAAGGCCGCGCCCGACCCGGCGGCGATGGCCGCGCTCGGCAAGGCCGGGATCGGGGAGCACATCCGCCGCATCGGGCTCTGGCAGGGCAAGGCGCGCAATGTGGCGGCGCTGGCGCGGCAGCTGATCGAGCAGCATGGCGGGCAGGTGCCGAACGACCGCGCCGCGCTGGAGGCGCTGCCCGGGGTGGGGCGCAAGACGGCGAATGTCGTTCTGAACGTCGCCTTCGGCGAGGCGACGATGGCGGTGGACACGCACATCTTCCGCCTCGGCAACCGCACCGGGCTCGCCCCCGGCAGGACCCCGCTGGCGGTGGAGCAGGCGCTGGTCCGCAAATGCCCGCCGGCCCTGCTGCGGGACGCGCATCACTGGCTGATCCTGCACGGGCGCTATGTGTGCAAGGCGCGCGCCCCGGAATGCTGGCGCTGCCCGGCGGTGGCGGCCTGCAACTACCGGGATAAGGTGCTCACTCCACCGGCAGGAAAATAAAGACCACGGCGGCGACGAGGCAGGCGCCGGCGGCGAGGAAGTTCCAGCGGAGCTGCTCGCCGAGGAAGGCCACGCTGAACACCGCGAAGACCGCGAGGGTGATCACCTCCTGCATCACCTTCAGCTGCTGGCCGGTGAAGGTGCCGTAGCCGATCCGGTTGGCCGGCACGGCGAGGCAGTATTCGAAGAAGGCGATCCCCCAGCTCGCCAGGATCGCGAGCCAGAGCGGCCAGGACGGCGCCTTGAGATGCCCGTACCAGGCGAAGGTCATCAGGATGTTGGAGCCGACCAGCAGCAGCGGCGTCGCATACCAGGCGCTCATCGCGGGGCGTCCTCGGGCGGTTTCGGGGCGGGCGGGACCAGCCGCAGCAGCACCAGCATGATCGCCATGGCCGGCAGCGCGGCCAGTGTCGTCAGCACGAAGAACCAGGACCAGCCGAGCGATTGCGCGAGCACCCCCGCGCTGGCGCCGAGCGTGCGCAGCGGCACCGCCGCCAGCGAGGACAGCAGCGCATATTGCGTCGCGCTGAAGCTGCGGTTCACAAGCGCCGAGAGGTAGGTGAGGAAGGCCGCATCGGCCAATCCATCGGTGAAGTTCTCGATGCCGACCTGCGCGAACAGCATCGGCATGTCCCGCCCGCCGCCGACGAGCGCCAGATACATCAGGTTGGACAGCATCTGGGTCAGTCCGGTCAGGATCAGCGCCCGCCCCACCCCGATCCGCCCGATCAGCCAGCTTCCCGCCACGGCGCCCACCAGCGTCGCGGCGAGCCCGAACACCGTGCCGACCGCGGCGAGGTCCTCCCGCGTGAAGCCCTCGCTGCGGTAGAAGGGGGTCACCATCACCGCGGCCAGCGCCTCGCCCAGCTTGAACAGCGCGACGAAGGCCAGGATCAGCAGCCAGTGGCGGCGCCGCGTGAAATCGCGGAACGGGTCCACCACGGAGACGCGCAGCCTGGCGCGCCAGCCCGCCGGTGGCGCCGGCGGCACCACCGCCTCCCGCCCCGCGAGCGTCGCGGCGACACCCACCAGGATCAGCGCCGCGCCGTAGAGATAGGCGCCCTGCCAGCCGAGCGGCGCGACCAGGAACAGCGTGCCCGCGCCGGAAGCCAGCAGCGCCGCGCGATAGCCCCAGACATAGGCCGCGAGCCCCCAGGCCTGGCGTTCCTCCTCCTCGCCCAGCATCTCGATGCGCCAGGCATCCACCACGATGTCCTGGCTGGCGGAGAGGAAGGCGACCACCACCGCGATCGCGACGGTCGCCGTCGCGCCGCCGCGCGGATCGGTGAGCGCGAGCGAAGCGAGGCTGGCGATGAGCGCCACCTGGATCAGCAGCAGCCAGCCGCGCCGCCGGCCGAGGAAGGGCGGCTTCACCGAATCGAGCAGCGGCGACCAGAGGAACTTGTTCGCATAGGCCAGCCCGATCAGCGCGGTGAGCCCGAGATCGGCCAGCGACATGCCGGATTCGACGAACCATTGCCGCAGCACCTGGCCCGCCACCAGCGGCAGCGGCACGCCGGCCGAGAAGCCGAGCGCCAGCATCACCAGAAGGCGGCGGTCGCGGAACAGGTCCGGGGGCAAGCGGGCACTCCGATTCGCGCCCGACCTGGGTAGCGCGCGACGCCGCGCCGCGTCAGCCCTCCGGCTTCACGATGATGGAAGCTGGGCGGAAGAACCGCGCGGCCGCGGCGCGCCCGGCCTCCCGCAGCCTTTCCAGATGCGCCGCCGAGCGGTCGAGCTTGCTGCGATAGGGCAGCCCCGGCAGGTCCAGCACCACCTCCCGCACCGTCACCGGCCGGTAGCCGAAGCGCGTGCCGAGCTCGGGCGCCGCCGCCAGGTGGCGGTTCACCAGCGCGATGCCGTGCAATTCCATGTCGAGCGGCAGGTTGCCCGCCAGCTCGTTCCGGCGGTCGTCGATCTCCTCGACGGTGCGGGGTTCCTCCGCCGCGGCGCGGGGGTTGAGCCGGATCACCCAGATCTCGGCCGGCTTCTCCGGCAGGTCGAGGAAGGCGCGGATCGGCGGGTTGTGGGCATAGAGCCCATCCCACCAGAGCCGCCCGCGCGCCCGCACGGCCCTGAACAGCGGCGGCACGGCGGCGGAGGCGACGATGTCGTCGAGCGAGAAATCCGCATCCTCCCCCGCCAGCGCCGCGCCGCCGCCGGCCAGCACATCGGCGACGCCGAGCCGGAGGAAGGGCGCGGTGCGCCCGGCCGGCGGCGGCAGCGCCTGCGGCTGCAGCCAGGTTTCGAGCAATTGCCGCAGCCGCGGCTCGGCCGCCGGGGCATAGGCATAGGGCGAGGCCTGCACGCTGAAGGGCAGGCTCAGGACGAGCTGCGTCCAGGTGTTGAACCAGGCCTCCACCGGATCGCGCGTGGCGAGATCGTCCCAGAAGCCGATGAGCCGCCGCCGCGCCTCCGCCGGCCCCTCGGCGAGCAGGCCGGACCAGGCGAGCGCCGCCGAGACCGCGCCGCCCGAGGTGCCGGAGAGCGCAAGCAGCGCGAAGCGGTCGCGATGCGCGCCGAACAATTCGCCGAGCACGCCGGCGGTGAAGGCGGCATGGCTGCCGCCGCCCTGGCAGGCGATGGCGATGCGCGGGATCACCGCGCCGCGTCCAGGTCCGCCGCACCGAAGGCGCCGGGCAGCAGCGCGCCGATCGTCGTCGCGCGCGGCGCCCCGGCGGCATCGCGCGCGATCACGCGAAGCGCGCCATCGGGCGAGAATTCCGACATCACCTGGCGGCAGATGCCGCAGGGGGCGAGCGCGACGCCCGGCGGCCCGGCGATGGCGATGGCCAGGAAGCGGCGCTGTCCGCGCGCCACGGCGGCGCTGATCGCGGTGCGCTCGGCGCAGATGCCGGCCGGGTAGGACGCGTTCTCGACATTGCAGCCGCGCTGGACCGACCCGTCCGCGCAGAGCAGTGCGGCGCCGACCTGGAAGCGGGAATAGGGCGCATGGGCGAAGCCGCGCGCGGCCTCGGCCTCGGCGAGCAGATCGGCGTCCTGCATGGTTTCGATCCCACCTCGCTGCGGCGCCCCTCGGCCGGCCACCGAACGTATCGCGAACGGCGGCGCCTGTCAGGCCGGAAACCGCGCCCTGCCGCGCCTTGCCCGCCTTGCCCATACTGCACCGCGGGAGTAGGAACCCGCCGGGCGCCCGGCGCCCCATCCAATCGGCATGCCCGGCACCCTTCAGGCGCGTCCGCCCGGCGCCGGGCCAGGTTTGAGGACCGCGCATGGCCCGCAAGAAGATCGCCCTCGTCGGCGCCGGCAACATCGGCGGCACGCTCGCCCATCTGATCGGGCTCAAGGAGCTCGGCGACGTGGTACTGTTCGACGTCTTCCCGGGCGTCGCCGCGGGCAAGGCGCTCGACATCATGCAGTCCGGCCCGGTGGACGGCTTCGACAGCCACATGGTCGGCGCCGGCGACTACAGCGCCATCGCGGGCGCCGATGTCGTGATCGTCACCGCCGGCTTCCCGCGCATGCCGGGCATGAGCCGCGACGACCTGCTGGTGAAGAACGCCGGCGTCATCGCCCAGGTGGCGGACGGCATCCGGACCCACGCGCCCAACGCCTTCGTCATCTGCATCACCAACCCGCTCGACGTGATGGTGTGGGTGCTGCAGCAGAAGTCCGGCCTGCCGCCGGAGCGCGTGGTCGGCATGGCCGGCGTGCTGGACAGCGCCCGCTTCCGCCTGTTCCTGGCGCAGGAGTTCAAGGTAAGCGTGGAGGACGTGACCGCCTTCGTGCTCGGCGGGCATGGCGACACCATGGTGCCGCTGACGCGCTATTCCACCGTCGCCGGCATCCCCATCCCCGACCTGGTGAAGATGGGCTGGACCACGCAGGAGCGGATCGACGCGATCGTCGACCGCACCGCGAATGGCGGCGGCGAGATCGTGAAGCTGCTCGAGAAGGGCAGCGCCTTCTACGCCCCCGCCGCCTCCGCGATCGCGATGGCGGAGAGCTACCTGCTCGACAAGAAGCGCGTGCTGCCCTGCGCGGTGCTGCTGAACGGCGAATACGGCCAGAACGACTTCTATGTCGGCGTGCCGGTGGTGATCGGCGCCGGCGGCGTGGAGCGCATCGTCGAGGTGCAGTTCACGCCGGCCGAGAAGGCCGCCTTCGACAAGTCCTGCGACGCGGTGAAGAAGCTGATCGCGGATTTCAAGAAGCTCGGCGTGTGACGCGCGGCGCGCGCTGAAGGTCGTTCCGTCCAGCCCTGACATTCGCACCCCCACCCCGACCCTCCCCCGCGATGCGGGGGAGGGGGAGGGAAGCGGGGGAGGGAGAACACCCATCCGATGAACATCCACGAATACCAGGGCAAGGACTTGCTGCGCCGCTACGGCGTCGCCGTGCTCGAAGGGCATGTCGCCTGGACGCCGGAGGAGGCCGTGGAGGCCGCGCGGAAGCTGCCCGGCCCCGTCTATGTGGTGAAGTCGCAGATTCATGCCGGCGGTCGCGGCGCGGGCCGCTTCGCGAACGATCCGAACGGCAAGGGCGGCGTGCGCATCGCGAAGTCGCTCGATGAGGTGAAGGCCGCCGCCGCGGCGATGATCGGCCAGACGCTGGTGACGAAGCAGACCGGCCCGGCGGGCAAGGTCGTCTCCCGCGTCTATGTCGAGGCCGGCTGCGACATCGCGCGCGAGCTCTATCTCAGCCTTCTCGTGGATCGCTCGACCTCCCGCGTGCTGATCATGGCCTCGACCGAGGGCGGCATGGAGATCGAGGAGGTGGCGCACAGCCACCCCGAGAGGATCCTGAAGGTTGCGGTGGACCCGGCCGCCGGCATCTCCGGCTTCCATGCCCGCAAGCTGGCCTTCGGGCTCGGGCTGAAGGGCAAGCAGGTGACGAGCTTCACGAAGTTCGTCACCGCCCTGCACGCCGCCTTCTGGGAGCTCGACTGCGCGATCGTCGAGATCAACCCGCTGGTCGTGACGGGCGCGGGGGAGATCGTGGCGCTCGATGCCAAGGTCTCCTTCGACGACAGCGCGCTCTATCGCCACAAGGACCTCGAGGCGCTGCGCGACGAGTCCGAGATGGACCCGAAGGAGCTCGAGGCGACGAAGCACGACCTGAACTATGTGGCGCTCGATGGCGAGATCGGCTGCATGGTGAACGGCGCGGGGCTTGCGATGGCCACCATGGACATCATCAAGCTGTACGGGTCGTCGCCGGCGAACTTCCTCGATGTCGGCGGCACGGCGAATGCGGCCCGCGTGACGGAGGCGTTCCGGATCATCACCTCGGACGCGAACGTGAAGGCGATCCTGGTCAACATCTTCGGCGGCATCGCCAAGTGCGACATGATCGCGACCGGGATCGTGGAGGCGACCAAGACGCTGCACCTCCAGGTGCCGCTGGTGGTGCGGCTCGAAGGGACGAATGTCGAGCTCGGCAAGAAGATCCTGGCTGAGAGCGGGCTTGCGATCATCGCGGCGGACAATCTTGCGGATGCGGCCCAGAAGGTGGTCGCGGCCGTGCAGGCCGCGCGCACGAACAGCTCCGCGGTAAAGGGCAACTGAGATGGCCGTCCTCGTGGACCGCAACACCCGCGTGATGACCCAGGGCTTCACCGGCGCCCAGGGCACCTTCCATGCCTCGCAGGGCATCGCCTATGGCAGCACCTATGTGGGCGGCACCACGCCCGGCAAGGGCGGCACGATGCACCCCGAGCTCAACCTGCCGGTCTATGACACGGTGGCCGAATGCGTCGCCGCCACGCGGGCCAATGCCTCCGTGATCTACGTCCCCGCGGCCTTCGCGGCGGATGCGATCCTGGAAGCGATCGACGCCGAGCTGCCGCTCATCATCTGCATCACCGAGGGCATCCCGGTGCTCGACATGGTGAAGGTGAAGCGCGCGCTCTCGGGCTCGAAGTCGAAGCTGGTCGGGCCGAACTGCCCGGGCGTGATCACGCCGGACGAGTGCAAGATCGGCATCATGCCGGGGCACATCCATCGCCGCGGCTCGGTCGGCATCGTCTCGCGTTCCGGGACGCTCACCTATGAGGCGGTGGCGCAGACCACCGCCGCGGGGCTCGGGCAGTCCACCTGCGTCGGCATCGGCGGCGATCCGGTGAAGGGGCTCGACTTCATCGACGTGCTGGAGATGTTCCTGCGCGACGAGGAGACGAAGTCCATCATCATGATCGGCGAGATCGGCGGCGAGGCGGAGGTGCTCGGCGCCGAGTTCCTGCGCGCGGAGAATTTCGGCCCCGGCAAGCCGAACAAGCCGGTGGTCGGCTTCATCGCCGGCGCGACCGCCCCGCCCGGCCGCCGCATGGGCCATGCCGGCGCGGTGATCTCGGGCGGCAAGGACACGGCGGCCGCGAAGATGGAGGCGATGGCCTCGGCGGGAATCCGGGTGGCGGACAGCCCGGCCTCGCTGGGGTCCACGATGGTGCGCGCGCTGGCGCGTTGAGGATTCGCTAGCCGGCCAGGGGCAACCTGCCGGCGAGGCACCTGCCGCAATCTCGCCGCGGCGGCGATCTAGACCGCGGCCGCCCCCGATCATGGGGCGGCCGCCGACATGTGGTTGAGGGAACCGACGCCGCCCGGGCCGGCGCCGTCGAGGAGGACAGAATGGCCGGAGTGGATATCCTCGCGAGTGCGATGTCGGGGGCGAATGCCGCCTTCCTCGCCGATCTCTACGCCCGCTGGGTCGAGAACCCGAACAGCGTGGACCCCTCCTTCGCCGAGCTCTTCGGCGCGCTGAACGACGAGGCGCGCGCCGTGCTGGAGGATGCCTCCGGCGCCTCCTGGGCGCCGCGCGCGCGCGGGAAGTTTGGCCCGGACCCAGAGCCGCCGCCCGCGCCGAAAAAGGACGCCAAGGCCGCCCCTGCCGCGGCGCCGGCGCCCGCGCTCGACAAGGCCGCGACGCAGCGCGCGGTGCTCGATTCCATCCGCGCGCTCATGCTGATCCGCAGCTACCGCGTGCGCGGGCACCTGGAAGCGCAGCTCGATCCGCTCGGGCTGCAGAAGATCAAGCCGCATGCGGAGCTGAACCCCGCGACCTACGGCTTCACCGAGGCCGACATGGACCGGCCCATCTTCCTCGACATGGTGCTCGGCAAGGAATACGCGACGCTGCGCGAGATCCTCGCGATCTGCCGCGCCAGCTATTGCGGCTCGATCGGCGTCGAGTTCATGCACATCCAGGACCCCGACCAGAAGGCCTGGATCCAGCGCAAGATCGAAGGCGCCCCCTGGCTCAGCAGCTTCGACCCGGCGGGCAAGCGCTACATCCTGCAGGAGCTGACCGAGGCCGAGGGCTTCGAGGCCTTCTGCGCGAAGAAATACGCCACCACCAAGCGCTTCGGCCTGGAAGGCGGCGAGAGCACGATCCCCGCGCTCCAGACGGTGATCGAGACGGCGGCCGGCCTCGGCGTGAACGAGGTGACGATCGGCATGGCGCATCGCGGGCGGCTCAATGTGCTCGTCAACGTCATGCGCAAGCCCTTCGCGGCGGTGTTCAGCGAGTTCCGCGGCACGAGCGCGCACCCCGAGGACGTGCAGGGTTCGGGCGACGTGAAATACCACCTCGGCACCTCGACCGACATCGAGGTGGGCGGGCGGATGGTGCATCTCTCGCTCCAGCCCAACCCCTCGCATCTGGAAGCGGTGGACCCTGTCGTGGTGGGCAAGGTGCGCGCGCGGCAGGACATGGCGGGCGACACGAAGACGCGCCGGACCGTCATGGGCATCACGCTGCATGGCGATGCCGCCTTCGCCGGCCAGGGCGTCGTCTATGAGACGCTGGCGATGAGCCAGCTCATCGGCTACCGCACCGGCGGGACCATCCACATCGTCACCAACAACCAGATCGGCTTCACCACCGTGCCGGTGCATGCCTATTCCGGCCTCTACTGCACCGACGTGGCGAAGAGCATCCAGGTGCCGATCCTGCATGTGAACGGCGACGACCCGGAAGCGGTGGTGTTCTGCGCGCGGATGGCCGCCGAGTTCCGCATGGAGTTCGGCGCCGATTTCGTGCTCGACATCGTCTGCTACCGCCGCCACGGCCACAACGAGACGGACGAGCCGGCCTTCACCCAGCCGATCATGTATGGCCGCATCAAGGAGATGCCGACGACGCGGACGCGCTACGCGCAGAAGCTCGCGGCCGAGGGCAGCCTGCCGGCCGACGAGTCGAAGGCGATTCTCGACGCCTTCAACCAGACGCTGGAGGAAGCCTTCCAGGCCGCGCAGAGCTTCCGGCCGAACAAGGCCGACTGGCTGGAAGGCCACTGGTCCGGCCTCAAGGCGGTCACCACCGGCGAGGAGGTGGAGCGCCTGCACGAGACGGCGGTGAGCCTCGATACGCTGCGCGAGGTCGGCGCGGCGCTGGTCCGCGTGCCGGTGGAGTTCAACATCAACCCCAAGATCGCCCGCCAGCTCGAGGCCAAGAAGCAGGCGATCGAGACGGGCGAGGGTCTGGACTGGGCGACGGGCGAGGCGCTCGCCTTCGGCTCGCTGCTGCTCGAAGGCCATCGCGTGCGGCTCTCGGGCGAGGATGTGCAGCGCGGCACCTTCAGCCATCGCCACGCCTACCTGGTGGACCAGGTGAACCAGTCCGAATACGTGCCGCTCAACAACATCCGCGCCGGCCAGCCGCGCTTCGAGGCGTTCAACTCCCTGCTCTCGGAATTCGGCGTGCTCGGCTTCGAATACGGCTATTCGCTGGCCGATCCGCGCACGCTGGTGCTGTGGGAAGGCCAGTTCGGCGACTTCGCGAACGGTGCGCAGGTCATCATCGACCAGTTCATCGCAAGCGCCGAGACGAAGTGGCTGCGCATGTCGGGCCTGGTGATGCTGCTGCCGCATGGCTACGAAGGCCAGGGGCCGGAACATTCCTCCGCGCGGCTCGAGCGCTACCTCCAGCTCTGCGCGGAGCGGAACATGCGCGTCGGCAACCTGACCACGCCGGCCAACTACTTCCACGCGCTGCGCCGCCAGCTCAAGGCGAACTACCGCAAGCCGCTGGTGCTGATGACGCCGAAATCGCTGCTGCGGCACAAGCTCGCCGTCTCCTCGCTCGCGGATTTCGCGCCGGGCAGCGGCTTCCGCTACGTGATCCCGGAGGTGGACGCGATCGCGCCGGCCGAGGAGGTGAAGCGCGTCGTGCTCTGCAGCGGCAAGGTCTACTACGACCTGCTGGCGGAGCGGCGCGAGAAGGGCGTGGAGGATGTGGCGCTGGTCCGCGTCGAGCAGCTCTATCCCTTCCCGGCGACGAGCCTCGGCAAGGCGCTCGCGCCCTATGTCAACGCCGAGGTGGTGTGGTGCCAGGAGGAGCCGGAGAACATGGGCGCCTGGCAGTTCGTGGACCGGCGGATCGAGAAGGTGCTGGCGGGGCTTGAGGCGAAGGCCAAGCGCCCGCGCTATGTCGGGCGCGAGGAAGCCGCGAGCCCCGCGACCGGCAGCGCGAAGCTGCACCAGCACCAGCAAGAGACCTTGGTGAAGCAGGCGCTGCGCCTCGCTTGACGGCGCAGCGGCAAGAGGCAGGACAATGACGGAAATTCTCGTCCCCCCCCTCGGGGAAAGCGTATCGAGCGCCACCGTCGCGCGCTGGCTGAAACAGGCCGGCGAGGCGGTGGCCGCCGATGAGCCGCTGGTCGAGCTCGAGACCGACAAGGTGACGGTGGAGGTCAACGCGCCCTCCGCCGGCGTGATCGAGGCGATCGCCGCGCCGCAGGGCACGGAGGTCGGGCCCGGCGCGCTGCTCGGCACCATCGCCGCCGGCGCGGCCGCGGCGAAGCCGGCCGCGAAGCCCGCCCCCGCCGCACCGGCCGGCGCGCCGCATGTCGAGGCGCCGCGCGCGCCCTCCGGCCCCGTCTCGCGCCCCGGCGAATTGCCGGCCGGCCCCGCCGCGACCAAGGCGATGGCCGATGCCGGCGTGACGCCGGCGCAGATCGGCGAAGGCTCCGGGAAGGATGGCCGCATCACCAAGGGCGATGTGCTGGCGTTCCTCGCGAAGCCCGCCGCACCGGCCGCCGCCGCGCCGAAGCCCGCCGCCCGCGCGCTCGATGCCGGGGAGGAGCGGGTGAAGATGACGCGGCTGCGCCAGACCATCGCGCGGCGCCTCAAGGAAGCGCAGAACACGGCCGCGATGCTCACCACCTTCAACGAGGTGGACATGGGCGCGGTGATGGGCCTGCGGAACGAGTACAAGGACCATTTCGAGAAGCGCCACGGCGTGAAGCTCGGCTTCATGAGCTTCTTCGCGAAGGCCTGCGTCGCCGCGCTGAAGGAATACCCCGCCGTCAACGCCGAGATCGACGGCGACGAGATCATCTACAAGCACTTCGTGCATCTCGGCATCGCGGTCGGCGGGCCCTCGGGTCTGGTGGTGCCGGTGCTGCGCAATGCCGACACGCTGTCCTTCGCCGGCATCGAGAAGGCGGTCGGCGATTTCGGCCGCCGTGCCCGCGACGGCGCGCTGAAGCTCGATGAACTCACCGGCGGCAGCTTCACCATCACCAATGGCGGCATCTATGGCAGCCTGATGAGCACCCCGATCCTGAACCCGCCGCAGTCGGGCATCCTGGGGATGCACAAGATCCAGGACCGCCCGATGGCGGTGGGCGGCAAGGTCGAGATCCGGCCGATGATGTACATCGCGCTGAGCTACGACCACCGGATCGTGGACGGGAAGGAAGCGGTGAGCTTCCTCGTGCGCGTCAAGGAAGCCATCGAGGACCCGCGGCGGCTGATGCTGGAGGTTTGAGGCCCGATCCTTCCGACGTGCCGCGCCGCGTGGGGCGTGCGACGAGAAGGATGAGCAATGCGCGTTGTTTTCTTCCTCGTCATGGCCACCGTGGCTGGAGCGGGCATCCTTTATCTTTCCCTGCTCCTCCTGATCGCTCTGACCCTGGGACTGGGCGCCGCCATTCGGGACGGCGAGACCTGGATCCTTGTTGCCATCGCGATCGGGGCCTTCCTCGTCTGGGCCCTCATGCGCTTCATCACCACGGCGCATGAGATCGCCTTCGACCGCCCGAAGCAGGCTCTGGCCGAAGATGGTGCGGGTTCGCCGCAGGAAGCTGCGCCGCCTGTCGTGCCGAGCGCCGTTCATCCACCTCGACGGAACAGGTTCGCACGCCGCCACATGTAGCGCCGGGCCGATATGCTTGACCTTTGAGCGGTTACGCGCTACGTAACCCCGTGATCACGAGCTTCCGTGACCGTCGGACGGCAGCCGTCTTCCAGGGCGATAGGCCGAAGGGGTTTCCGTCCGATCTGCTTCGCGTGGCGTTCCGCAAGCTGGCTCTGTTGCATGAGGCGACAGCGCTGAACGACCTTCGCAGCCCGCCCAGCAACAGGCTCGAAGCCCTGCAGGGCGACCGTGCCGGGCAGCACTCGGTGCGCGTGAACGATCAGTGGCGCATCTGCTTCGTGTGGCAGGACGGCAACGCGCATCACGTCGAGATCGTGGACTACCATTGAACGGAGGCGTGCGAATGTCCGACAAGCCCATTCTGCGCGAAGATGTCGAAGCCGGCCGCGTGGATTTCAGCGACATCATCGACCCTTCGGCGCCGCGCCTCGCCCCGGTGACCCCCGGCGAGATGCTGCGTGAGGAGTTCCTCGTCCCGCTCGAACTTTCCGCCAAGCGGCTCGCGGCCGAGATCGGCGTGCCGACCAACCGGATCACCGGCATCCTGAATGGCACCCGCGCGATCACCGCGGACACGGCGCTGCGCCTCGGCCGGCGCTTCGGCAATTCGCCGGAGTTCTGGCTCGGGCTGCAGATGAGCCATGACCTCAGGCGCGCACGCGCGGCGGAAGCGGCGTGAAGCTGCGCGATTTCGGCCTCCCCGGCCTTGACCCCGGCCGGCAACATGTCATGTCCCGCCGGTGATGCAGGTCCAGGCTCCGCCCGTCTCAGCGCCTCCACAAGCCTCCGCCGGCCGGCGCCCGCGGCTGGCCGTGGTGCTGTTCAACCTCGGCGGGCCCGACGCGCCGGAAAGCGTGCGGCCCTTCCTGGTCAACCTGTTCACCGACCCGGCGATCCTCCGCGTCCCCGGCTGGGTGCGGCCCTGGCTCGGGCGGATCATCGCCTGGCGGCGGACCAAGCCGGCCAGCGAGAACTACGCCATCCTCGGCGGCCGTTCCCCGCTGCTCGAGCTCACCGAGGAGCAGGCCGCCGCCCTGGAAGCCCGCCTGAATGAGGCCGGCGAGGCGGAGGCCAAGGTCTTCGTCGCCATGCGCTACTGGCACCCGATGAGCGATGCTGCCGCGCGCGCCGTGAAGGCGTGGAGCCCGGACGAGATCCTGCTCCTGCCGCTCTATCCGCAATTCTCCACCACCACGACCGGCAGCTCCATGCTCGCCTGGGACGAGGCGGCGAGGCGCGCCGGGCTCGCGGCACCGACGACGACGCTCTGCTGCTTCCATTCCGATCCGGGCTTCGCCGCCGCCACCGCCGCGATCGTGCGCCAGGCCTGGGACAAGGCCCGCGCCGAGCTCGACCCCGCCATCCCGCTCCGCGTGCTGTTCAGCGCGCATGGCCTGCCCGAGAGCATCGTCGCCGCCGGCGATCCCTATCAGTGGCAGGTGGAGCAATCGGTCGCGCAGGTGGTGGAGCGGCTCGGGGTCGAGGGGCTGGATCACATCGTCTGCTACCAGTCCCGCGTCACGCCGCAGAAATGGATCGGCCCCTCCACCGAGGATGAGCTGGAACGCGCCGGGCATGACAAGGTGGCGGTGCTGGTGGTGCCCATCGCCTTCACCTCCGAACATTCCGAGACCCTCGTCGAGCTCGACGTGGAATACCGGGAGGAGGCGGAGAAGTTCGGCGTGCCGGGCTATTTCCGCGCCCCGGCGCAGAACGCGGACGCGGCCTTCATCGGCGCGTTGGCGGAGCTGGTGCGCGGCGCGCGGCAATCCGGCCGCAGCCTCTGTTCCTTTGCCGGCGCCCGGCAATGCCCGAAGCAGCATGGCGATTGCCCGCATGCGCGGGCGAATGCCGAAAAGCGCGCGCGGGTGGCGGCTTGACTGCTCCCGATGACCGCAGGGCGCAGCATCCGGAGGATGCGAGCACCGGAGGTCTGAATCGGGAGCGTTCACGGCCGCAGGCCGTCCTGTTCGACTGCGACGGCGTGCTCGCCGACACCGAGGCGCTGCACGACCGCATCGTGGCCGAGGAGATCACCGCCCTCGGCTGGGACATCACGCCGGAGGAAGGCGCGCGGCGGTTCCGCGGCCTCGCCTGGGATGCGATCCTGCCGCAGATCGGCCAGCGCCTGGGGCCGGATGCCGTGCCGCCGGATTTCATGCCCAACCTGATCGGCCGCGTGCTCCGCGCGCTGGAGGAGGAGGTGGAGCCCGTGCCCCGCGCCCCGGCGGCGATCGCGGCCATCGTGCAGGCCGGCATCCCCGTGGCGGTCGCCAGCAACTCCTCCCGCGCCGAGCTCGCCACCAAGCTGCGCCGGCTCGGCCTCACGGAGACCTTCGCCGGGCGCACCTTCAGCGTGAACGATGTCGAGCGGCCCAAGCCCTGGCCCGACATGTACCGCGCCGCGGCCGGGTCCTGCGGCGCCGACCCGCATCGCTGCGTGGTGGTGGAGGACAGCGTCGCCGGCGCGCGCGCGGGGATCGCCGCTGGCTGCCGCGTGCTCGGCTTCGCCCGCAACACGGAGCCTGGGTTGCTCCGCGCCGTCGGCGCCGAGACCTTCGTCGACATGGCGGACCTGCCGGGCCTGCTCGGGCTGACGCTGGTGCTCCCGCGCTGAAAGCCTGACCCAGAAGGGCCTCGTCGCGATCCGGCGGGTCTTTTCCGACGCCCGCTGCGTCACGCCGCAGGCGTGCCTTCGGCACGACGTCGGACTTGCCGATGCAACAAGCATCGGCCGCGTCCGGCGCCTTGCAGGCGCGAAAAATCCCTCGCCGGCTCATCGCCGACGCCCTTCTGGGTCAGGCTCTGAGCGCCAGTCCCCTCCCCCGCGGCGCGGGGCAGGGTTAGGGTGGGGGCGCGGAGGGCGCACCCCATCCGCGCGGGGGAGGACACCACCATGCGTCGCTGGCTCATCCTGATGGCCGCGCTGTTGGCGCTGCCGTTCCCGGCCTTCGGCCAGGACTACCCGACACGCCCGATCACGGTGATCGTCGGTTATCCGCCCGGCGGGAACACGGACCTGATGGCCCGCGCGCTGCAACCGGAACTCTCCCGCGCCCTCGGCCAGCAGGTGGTGATCGTCAACCGTGGCGGCGCCGCCGGCACCATCGGCGCCGCCGAGGCCGCCCGCGCCCGGCCGGACGGCTACACCCTGCTCTTCTCGCCCAACAACCCGCTGACCGCGCAGCCGCACCAGATGGCGCTGAGCTATGCGCTCGACAGCTTCCGCTTCCTCTGCATGGTCTATGACAACCCGCAGGTGCTGGTCGGCGCGCGCAACATGCCCTTCCAGGACTTCGCCGGCATGGTCCGGCACGGCCGTTCCGCGCGGGAGGCGCTGATCTACGCCTCGCCCGGGCAGGGCAGCACGCAGCACATCCTGATGGCGGCGCTGCTGAAGCAGCTCGGCATCGAGGCGCTGCACGTGCCCTTCACCGGCGCCGGGCCGATGGCGCAGGCGGCACTCGGCGGGCATGTGCATGTCTTCATCGAGAGCGCCTCGATCCCCGCGGCGAGCAACCTGCCGGTGCTCGGCGTGCTCGCGGCGCAGCGCATGCCGGGCCTGCCGGAGGCGCCGACGCTCACCGAGCTCGGCGTGGCGCTGACGGGTGCGAGCAATGGCGGGCTGATCGCGCCGGCCGGGCTGCCCGAGCTGATCGCCGCCCGGCTCGAAGGCGCCTGCGCCACCGCCGCCGGCACCGAGGCCTTCCGCACCATCGCGACGCGGCTGAACGCGGTGCCGGTGCATCTGGACGGCGCCGCCTTCCAGGCCCGCTTCGCCGCCGAGAGCGAGCTGAACCGCACCGTGCTGCGCGATCTCGGCCTGGCGCGGCCATGACCTTCGGCTTCCTGGCGCCGCTCTATCCCTGGACCAAGTCGCTGCATGTGATCTCGGTCTTCGCCTGGATGGCGGGGCTGTTCTACCTGCCGCGGCTCTACGTGTACCATTCGCAGGTGGCGCCGGGCGACCTGCGCTCCGAGACCTTCAAGATCATGGAGCGCCGCCTGCTGCGCGCGATCATGAACCCGGCCATGATCGCCTCCTACCTGTTCGGCATCCTGGTGGCGCTGACGCCGGGCATCGTGGACTGGGCCTCGGGCTGGTGGTGGCTGAAGCTCGCCGGGATCACGGCGCTCACCTGGTGCCACCATGATCTGGCAAAGGCGCGGAAGGCCTTCGACCGGGACGAGCGGCCGCGGAGCGAACGCGGCTGGCGCATCCTGAACGAGGTGCCGACGCTGGCGCTGATCGTCATCGTGGTGATGGTGATCGCCAAGCCGTTTTGACGCATTTCGGCGGGCGCCCCCGCCGAAATCGGTTGACGCAGGCCCTTGCCCTTCCTAGGTTTGTGGTGCCTCCCGGCAGTCGGCAGCGTGCCGAGCCTTCGTGCCTGGGCGCCTCCTCGGTGCCCGTCCGGCCGAATTCCGCGCCGCCGATCCCCTCCCTCGATACCCCTGGCCGCCGCGCAGACGCCCGAAAACCGGGGCGCGCGGCACCGGCGCAAGGCCCGCGCGGCCCGCCGATCCGGGGCTCTCCCCTGACTCTCCCGCGCGCCCGCCGGGCGCGCAGCACGGACCCGCGCCCGCATGCATCTTTCCGAACTCAAGGCCAAATCCCCGAGCGAACTGCTCGATTTCGCCGAACACCTCCAGATCGAGAACGCGTCCTCGCTCCGCAAGCAGGACATGATGTTCGCGATCCTCAAGACGCTCGCCGACAACGAACAGGCGATCTACGGCGACGGCACGCTCGAGATCCTCTCCGACGGCTTCGGCTTCCTGCGCAGCCCGCAGGCCAACTACCTCCCCGGCCCCGACGACATCTACGTCTCCCCCGCCCAGGTCCGCCGCTTCGGCCTGCGCACCGGCGACACGGTCGAAGGCCAGATCCGCGCACCTAAGGATGGCGAACGCTACTTCGCCCTCCTCAAGGTGGACCGGGTGAACTTCGAGCCGCCCGAGGCGCTCCGCCACCGCATCAACTTCGACAACCTCACCGCGCTCTATCCGACGCGCCGGCTCAAGATGGAGAACCCGGAGGTCGAATCGGTCGCCAAGGGCCCGACCAAGGACAACACGCATCGCGTGATCGACCTGATCGCGCCGATCGGCATGGGCCAGCGCGCGCTGATCGTCGCGCCGCCGCGCACCGGCAAGACGGTGATGATGCAGAACATCGCCAAGTCCATCTCGGCCAACCACCCCGAGGTCTTCCTCATCGTGCTGCTGATCGACGAGCGGCCCGAGGAAGTCACCGACATGGCCCGCACCGTCCGCGGCGAGGTCGTCGCCTCCACCTTCGACGAACCCGCGACGCGCCACGTGCAGGTGACGGAGATGGTGCTCGAGAAGGCGAAGCGCCTGGTCGAGCACAAGCGGGACGTGGTGATCCTGCTCGATTCGATCACCCGCCTCGGCCGCGCCTACAACAGCGTCGTGCCGAGCAGCGGCAAGGTGCTGACCGGCGGCGTGGACGCGAACGCGCTGCAGCGCCCGAAGCGCTTCTTCGGCGCCGCGCGCAACATCGAGGAAGGCGGCAGCCTCACCATCATCGCCACCGCGCTGATCGACACCGGCAGCCGCATGGACGAGGTGATCTTCGAGGAGTTCAAGGGCACCGGCAATT
>VFQP010001627.1_pt1 | contig 28953 bp, 33 predicted proteins | sample 3512351 | NCBI WGS metagenome assembly VFQP01 (sample SAMN10412372, study PRJNA504923) | tailings metagenome | isolation source: Relicate 1 Philex TSF1 revegetated site | place: Philippines: Tuba, Benguet | collected 2017-08-29
GGTGTCCAAACAGATGCAACCCCCCCCCCCCCACACACACACACATGTGCACCCTCCGCACCTGCGCCATCTCTGCGCTGCCCGTGTCGACCGACAAAAAGTCCTGCAGGCGCGCCAAGATGCACGCGCCGGCGCCCACCAGCTCGGCGTTGCCCTTGAGCCGCTCCAACCGCCGCGGGTCCTTGTCGTACGCGAAAATCCGCCCGTGCCCCTGCGCACGCAGAAAGCACGCGACGTGCAGCGCACGCACCACTCTCTCCCCCGCTCTGGTGCCAAGGATTGGCAAGGACCGAGTCTCAGGAGTCCTGCTGCGGGGCAACTTGCAGCTCGCCAGTCGCAACTCTGGGGCGTGCGCCGACAGACCTGCATGAGGGCGGCGAGGTGCGTGGTCTTGTTGCCCGGCGCGGCGCAGCAGTCCACGCAGGCCCAGCCGGGCGCCGGCGCCAGCGCGTGCGCCGGCATGGCGCTGGCCTTGCTCTGCAGCACCAGCGCGCCCGACCGCACCAGCGCGTGTGCGTGCAGCGACGTGCCCGGGGGCAGGCGCAGCAGGTCGGGCAGCAGCGCGTCCGCCGACGCCGCCAGGCGCTCCGCCTGCGGCCCCACGCGCGCGAACGAGCACGTGTGTGCTCGGCGTCGCGGCGAGGTGGTTGGGTCGCTGGGCCCTGGTGTTGGTGATGGTTCCAAACGTGGAACTGATCGGCACGCTTGCCTTGAGGTGCTTGAGGGCGTCGGCGACAGACATCTTGAGCGTGTTGACGCGCACCCACCGCGGGTGCTCGGGCGGCGCGGGCAGCGCCCGCTTGGCCAGCAGCTCCGCCACGCTCTGCGATAGTGTGTCGAGGAGCGGGGTGGGAGCAGCACCCGGCAGAGGCACTGGTGTGGAGCGCCGAGGAAGGGTGGGGGGCGCAGCGTGGGCAGCAGCGCCACGGGTCACCGCACCTGCGCGCCGGCCTCCTTGAGGATGTGCTGCAGCGCCGCTTGCAGGTCCGCCTGCGTTTCATCGTGGCAGGCGCGCCGGAGACGTTGGGAGGGCCCGCGTCGCCCGTCCCCAACTCACTCGCGGCTCTTCTGCCGTCCTTCCTCCCAGGACGAGGGCAAGGAGCCCGCACCTGGTGCGTCTTGATGAGCCGCTCAGCTGGGCCCTTGTGCCCCAGGCCCTGCGGTCCCAGGCCACCGCGAGGAGCGCAGCAGGGCAACCGCGTCGAAGGCAGCCTGCGTGAACGTTTGCTGGCGTGCAGCGGCCAGGGTGGGGGCGCACGCACGCACCTCCCCGATGAGCAGCTCGTACAGCAGGACGTACACGCTGCACTCGGACAGCTGCACAGCGCCGTCGTACGTGGGGTGCGGGGGTGATGCTCAAGGTTCGCAACGGGGCAGGGCACAGCAGTTGCTGGGGGGCGGCTGCCGCCGCACCTGGTCCATGCCCGGCCGCTGCATGAGCCCTGTCCTCCGCACCACCTGCTGCAGCGTCTCAAGGTCTGCGGCACGCGTGTGTGCGTGCATGACCACGGCGTCTGGGCGTCACGGGACACGGCCCGACGGAAGGCGTGCAGCCATGGGCTCGCTCCTCGCACCACCAGTGGCCACCGCTCACGTTTGAGCGCCTCGCAGGTGACTGCGTAGGTGGCCTTTTTGGCCGTGATGTGCGGCGCCAGGGTCAGCGCCTTGAGCGTGGCGCCCTTGCCCTGGCCGGCGTCGGCTTGCAGCAGCGTGTGCAGCGCCTGGGCCGCCTGGCGGTCCACCGCGCTGATGCACACCAGCTGGCCCCCCCGTGCTGACGCGCTGTGCGCCGTCCGCTTCGCGCCGCTGCCGCCGCCGCCGCTGCCATGCTCCTGCGCTGGCCGCTTGCGCTTGCTCACGCCCCCTCGTGCAGGGCCCAGCGCCCCATCGTGCTGCTTGTGTTGGTGCTTGCCTTGCTGCTTGTGCTGCTGCGGTTCGCCGCCCGGCTGCGGCCCCCTGCTGGACGGTGGTGCGTGCACGCTGACGATGGGCCGCTTGGCTTTGGACTTGGGCATCGTTTGGCGACTGGCAGCTAAGCAGCTGCTCTGCGGAGACAAGTGCGCGCAAGCCCGGCGCGGTCATGCTGTGCCGTGCAGCCGCCTGGCCAGCAGCCACGCCATTGGCTGCAGCGCTGTAGTAGTGTGGTGGTGTGGCGGAGGTGGAGCTGGCTGGGTGCTAGCAGACTCCAGGGTTCCCCCGCCAGGCTCAGTCGTGTCTTGATGTCGACGCCCCGGGCGCTGCAGCGGCGCAGCTGGAGCTCCGCCGGGCGCGCCACGAAGTCAGCCCTGCCGCCAGCGCTGCGCGCGCATCCCCTGTGCGCTGCTGGCGCGCCCTGGACAGCGCGCTCAAACGCCTGGCACTCGTTCACCAGCAGCAGCTCTGGGCGGCAATGCAGGAGGAGCAGGAGGCGAGCAGTGGCGTGCTGCGCCCGTGGACAGCGCCAGGCCGCAGGTGCGGGGCACGTGAACGACAGGGGCACGCACCTCGGCTCGCAGCGTCCACTCCCCTGACCATCGTCGCTGCGGGCCACACTGGCACCACAACGCAGGCAAGGCAGCGCCCTCGCCGCCCTCCACGCACTACGAGGTGCTGGGTGTGCAGCACAGCGCCACGGATGGGGAAATCAAGTTGGCGTACCGACGCCTCGCGCTCAAGCTGCACCCAGACGTCAACAAGGAGCCGGCAGCACAGGTCCGCCAGCACGGCGTGCATGGCCATGCGCTGTGCGACGACACAATTGCCGCGCAAACATGATTTGGGTGCCCCCTGGCGTCCGCGCCCCACGCCGCGTCCCTGCGGCGCCCTTGTCACGTGCTCGTGCTCAGGTGGAGTTTGTGCGGTGCAACGAGGCGTACGAGGTGCTGAGCGACGCGGCCAAGCGCAGGGCTTACGACATGGAGCTCAAGGCGGCGGTGAGGGCGCCTGGGGAGCGAGCAATTGGGCGCCGACGTTCGGCGCCACGCTGCGCTCGGCTTGGCGTGCCACTACATGCGGCGGTGCTGCTTTTGCACGATGCGTGCGACTGCAGGCGGACCGGGCAGCCAGCGTGCAGAACATGTGGGCGTCCATGGGCGTGGGCTTTGCTGCCGGGGGCGACGACAGCGACGACGACGACGACGACGAGGAGGTGCGGCACACCTGGCGCCTCACCTGGAGAGAGAGCGCCCCGCCACACACAGGACTGTTCCCTATCTCCTTGGCGGTGGTGGTGGTGCACGCAGTCGGTGCTGTACGAGCTGGAGTTTGAGCACTGGTCCTCGGTGCCCTCCAACATGCGCTCCTCCTTCGCGTCCAGCTGGCAGGGCGCCAACGGGCGCAAGCGCCGCGCGGCCGAGGCCGCCAGGGCGCAGCGCGCGGCGGCGGCGGGCAAGGGCGGCGCCGCGGCCTCGCCCGCTGCGGGCAGGAGAGGCCAGCCAAGCGCCTCGCCGTCGTCGGCTGGCGGCAGGCGAGAGCCAGCGTCCCTCAGCGTGGTGAGCGCTCGAGGGACTGCCGCAACCCCCGCCTCCGGCTGCCCCTCTGGGCGTTCCTGCGCAAACGACGTGTGCATGCATGGTGTGTGAGCGTGTGTGTGTGTGAGCGTGCGTGCACGTGTCTCGACTGCAGGAGGAGCTGCTGGCGGCCATGAGCCCTCAGGTGCGGGCGGCGGCGCAGCGCACCTTTGGGCGGCGGCTGGAGCGGCTCGAGGGCGGCGCGCGGGAGCTCGAGGACTTTCTCGAGGTGGCCACGGCGCTGCAGGGCACTGGCGCAGGCGGTGGCGCGCCCTTTGAGGTGTTTTCGTCGCCAGAGGCGCAGGACACGTACCGGCGGCACTCGCAGGCGGCGGCGGCGCAGCAGGAGCAGCAGCGGCAGAGGGCCAAGCAGCAGCAGCAGGCGGCGCGGGCGTCGGCGGCGTCGGCGCAGGCGCAGGCGCAAGCACGTGCGCGGGGCGGGGCGGCGAGCGCTGGGGCGGCGGGGCCTGGGCAGGGCCGGCGGCGGACGGGCGTGGAGGGGGTGGGGCTGGAGGGCTGGGGCGACGAGGGTGACGACGACGAGGAGGAGGCGTTTGGGCGGGGCGCTGCCCAGGCGCAGTCGGGGTGGCGGCAGGGCTGGGCGTCGTCGCCCACTGCACCGCGCAGCAGCACCAGCAGCACCAGCAGCACCAGCAGGAGCAGCAGGAGCGCGGCGTCGGCGTCCAGGGGCCCCAAGGCTCCGTCGAGCAGCCCTCCTCCTCCGCCCTCGGCGCGCAAGCCCTGGCAGGCGCCGCCGGGCTCCAAGGCCGCCAAGCGGGCGGCGGCGGCGGCGGCGGCGGGCGTGGGCCCTGCCGGCCCGGAGGGGCCCAGGGACAGGCCGTGGGCAAGCGCAGGCCGGCCGCTGAGCGACCCTTTTGCGGACTTGTTTGGTGGCGTGCCTGGTGCCACGTCGGGGATGGCGGCGGCGCGGCGGTCGGCGGCGCAGCGGGCGCGGAGAGGCGGCGCCGACGCGTGGGTGGTGGGGTGGGGCGAGGGCGAAGAGGACGACGAGGGCGACCTGTTCATCATTGACAGCGACAGCGACGAGGAGGACGACGACGGGTGGGACGCCGTGCTGGTGATGGGGCTGGCGCCCGACGGGGCGTCTGGCACTTCGGCAAGCAGCGGGCGCGCGCGGGGCCGGTGGCCGAGGCGGCCGTTGTGATCGCAGGAGCTCGGTGCTCCCTTTTCCTGCTGAGGTGGTGTCCATGTCTCCTGTCGAGGTGTTTTGAATTTTCGAGCACCTCCTCGCGTAGCCCAACCTTTTCGCACGCACAAAGCCATGACTGGGCATCCGTGAGCGCCTCGCGGAACTCAGTGAGGCCAGGTCCTCGAAGGATGGGGGACACTTCGCCGAGTCGGCCGTCCAGCAAGGGGCCGTGGCCTGCAGCGAGCCCCTGGCTGCAAGAAAAGTGAGTGGCTGAGTGGCTGCGCACGACGTGAAGCTGTGGTGCGCGCCTCGCTCGCGGCGCTCGTGGCACTGGTGTTCTGTCCTTGACCGCCTTGACCGCCTTGGGACCGGCCACGTCGTGCGCGCGCACTCGCAGGTGGCAGGCTCAAGACTATGAGGCTCACTTGCAGCGCATCCGAGCAGCAACACCGGTGACGGACAGTGGGGAGCCAAAGGTGCGTGGCCTCGCAGACCGGCCCCCTCCGCACAAGCGCACACGGCCGCAGCGAGGCACAACAACACGCAGCGCGTGCGGCGCCGCAGCCTTCTCCTTGCTCGCGTCAGCAGCCTGCTTCCCCGCTCGCGCGACGGGGAGCCTGATTGCCGTACCCGTCGCGATTCACAGGCCTGGAGCCTGCGCAACCCAGGGAGGAGCCAGAGCCCCAAGGGAAAGTGGCTGCAGGAGGTCCGGGCGCGCGAGATGCAGAGGGAGAACGAGCGGCTAGTGGGCAAGGTGCGGTTGGTTGACCGAGCGGGCGCAGGTGCGGCGCGTTTGCAGCTCTCAGCTCACCAGGGTCCGTCTCAGCGCACGCGTGCGCAGATGCAGGAGATCGTCTACAGCGACATGAGCATGGCGGCCAGCCCGCAGGGCGGCCTCATCGCCAGCAACCCGCCGTTTCGCTCAACCTTCAACGTGGCGGGCCCCGGCTACAAGCTGGGCCCTGGACAGGTGCACCTGCGCACAGGGCACACAGCAGCAGGAGCAGCAGCAGCAGGCGGGCACCAGCAGCTTGCGGGCCTCGTGGGGTGGGCGGGCACAGGCACATGCCGACACGCATCCACAGGCACACCTGTCGACGGGATCCCTGGCTGCTCCATGCTCCACGCAGGTGCCTGTGATTGACCACCGCAACCCGCACGTGCCCAGCACGCTCAAGGGCAAGCACCAGTGGATGTCGGCCGACGTGGTGATGCTGCAGAACATCGCCATGCACAACCGCCTCGTGGTGAGCGCTGCCCTGTGCCCCCTCCCCAGCACGCACACACACATGGGCGTCGCCCGCCGCTGACGCTGACGGCCACCTGCAACCATCGCAGGCCGCCGCCAACCTGGCGCAAACAAACCGCGCCGACGGCCTGCCAGCCAGCCCCGCCAGCACTGGCCCGCGCGCCGCCCCCTGGTCGCCCGGGCAGCTGCTGCCGGGCGAGCTCTCCTCCTCGGGCCAGCCCTTTCCCTTTGGCGTGCGGCTGGGCTCGGCGGCGGCGGCCGCCGCGCGCCTCGCGCACCAGCAGGCGCTGCTGGCGGCGGCGTACGGCCTCAACGCGCAGCTGTCGCGGCGCACACTCAGCCCCGAGCCCTCGCAGGTGCGGCCCCACCTAGGGGCATCCCCATTGCGAGGTCACGCACAGGGAGGAGCTTCGTTTGCGACACCAGGGCGCCATGACACACACGTGTATGCGCGCAGGCCCGGGGCCTGCTGTCCAGCCACGAGCCGAGCTACGTGAGCAGCAGCCAGGGGCACGCCGCCGGCGCCGCCGTGGGCGCCTACTACGGCTCACTGCACGTGCTCCCCGGCACGGCCCCCGCCGCCGTCCGCGTGCCCGACGGCCTGGGCCCCTACGCGCCCCCACTGGCGGGCGACGGAGCGCAGCAACCCCCGACCCGCCCCTTCACCACCTCGGCGGACGCCGCCGCCGGAGCAGCTAGCGAGCAGCCCTCGGCCGTGCACCTGCCGCTGCTGCCGGGCCAGCAGCAGCAGCTGGGGCGGGCGCCCAGGCAGGCATGGGGCGACGATAACGCGCCGGCCGGCGCGGCGAGCGGCAAGCGGCGGGGCGCGCCGCCGGGGTACCTCCGCAGCACCATCATTGTGGCGGGCGTGCCGGGGGCCGACCCCGAGGACCTCGCCCTCGTGCTGGGCGAGGACCTGGCGGCCAGTGGTGCAGATCTGGGGCAGCCACGCTACGGGTGCGCGACGCCACGGCATGATTTCTGAAGTCACGGCTTGCGCTGCGTCACAGAATCTCACAAAACCTTGCGCGCGCGCTGTGTGCAGGGCCGAGGACGCCCAGGCGCTGGGTCCCGACGCGTCTGCCGCCAGCGACGTCGCCCTCCACCATCCCAGCGGCCGGGCAGCGCCCCGCTCGACCTGGGCGACGCCCGCGTCAGCCGGCGCGCGCACCGGCCCCCGCCACCACCACCAAGCCGGCAGGGGCTCGCTGCTGAGCGCGCCCGCCCGCCCCGCCAGCGTGCCTCCCCCGCCGCTGGACAACGAGGAGTCGGAGCTTCTGGGGCCCGGCGCCCCGCCCGCACACAATGAGCAAGAGGGCGCGGGGCCCAAGCAGCTCAGCCCGCTAGAGGCGCTGGCGCTGGCGCGTGGCGTGCCGCTGCTGCGCCCCGCCAGCCCCGGCGTCGGCGGCAGCCAGTGGCCGCCCACCAGCCCGCAGTCGCCGTCGTCGCAGGGCGCGTCGGCGCCACGCGCCGGCCGCGGGCGGTTCGCCTGGCTGTCGTCGGGGGCAAGCTCGCCCTCCGCCACGCGCGCGTCGCTGCTGGGGTCGCTCGGGGCCCCAGGACGGCAGGCGCAAGGGGGGCCGCACCACAGCCGCTCGCCGTCGCCGGACCAGCAGCGCGGTCTGCCTCCTCCCCACCAGCACAGCCAGGTGAGCACTTCAGGGGTTCGCTTGCATGCGGATTTGGTAAGAAGCACAGGCATCAATCACCTCGCTCACAACCGTCGCTCGACGCCCAATGCCACGCTGCTCCTCGCAGGAGGCTCTGCACGAGGCCCGGCAGCGCATGCACACGCAGGCGGGCGTCCGCGCCGCCACCGCCTCCGCCGCCGCCCCAGCGGCCAAGAAGCCGGCCACAGCCGTCGCCAGCAGCAAGACCCCGCAGGCACGGGCGGCCGACTTGCCGCCCCCGGCGCTGGGCCTCGACGGCGTGTCGGGCGTGCTGTCGGGCAGCGCCAGCACGCCCAGCGTGGTGGCGCCGGCGCACAGCTCGCGCGACGCCAGTGCACCCAGCAGCGTGCACTCCCACCCCGCCGCAACCGCCGCCCAACCGCCACCGCTGGTGGCCAAGCTGGCCAAGCGCGAGGACTCTGGCGACGCCGTCGTTGCCGCCGCCGCCGCAGTGCCGCCACCGCTGGCCATCGTCAGCGCGGAGCTGGCGCGGCCGCAGAGCCGCGACGGGCGGGGCGAGGGCGAGGAGGCGCAGCACGCCGTGGGCGGGCTGGGCGAGACGTCGCCGCTGCCGGGCGCGCTGGTGAGCCGCAGCCTGGCGCGCATCGCCGGGGACTCGGACAGCGAGTCAACACCCCGCCACGCTGCTGCCGCTGTGCACGCTGGTGGTGAGGCGGCGCCGCCAGTGACTACCGCGCTTGACGCCGGCGCCGCAGAGGCAGAGGCAGAGGAGGTGGCACCGGCAGCGCCTGAGGAGCCAGCCGCTGCGCAGCATGCGGAGGAGGCGGCGCAGGAGGACGTGCAGCAAGAGGAGGAGCAGCAGCAAGAAGAGGCGGAGCAGGAAGCGAAGGAGCAGGGAGCGCCCTGGGAGGCCGGTGGTGCTGCAGCAGAGGAGGCCGGTCAAGCGCCCGAGCAAGCTGAGGAGGAGCCTGCGCCCGCTGAGGAGGGTGCTGAGGAGGTCGCAGCGCCCGACGGCGACGCGCCCCCCGAGAGCGCGCCCCCAGCGCCAGCCGCCGAGCCGCCTGCACCTGCTGCCGCCGACCCCGTCCCCGAGGGCCCGGGCAGCGCGGCGGCAGCAGCTGCAGCGCAGGAGGAGGACAAGGAGGACGCCACCAAGGCGACGCCCGTGGGGTCGTCCGTGGGCGCCCACGCCGCGACCAGCACGGCCGGGCGGCTGACGACCGCCCACAACACGGAGCACGGCGGCGCCACCACCACGGACGGGCAGCTCAGCGTGGACGGCGCCGCCGACGGCCTGTGCACCACGGCCGCCACGCGCGCCCCCAGCTCGACGGCCGGCAGCCAGCACCACCCTGCGGCGTCCCGGCACCGCCCTGTGGCACGCGGCATCTCGTTCAAGCAGCACCTGCGCGACGTCGTCGACGCCGGCCCGCCCGCGGCCGACCCGGACAGCGAGGAGGCGGCCCGGAAGACGCTGCTGCATGCGGCGCGGAGCGACGCGCTGCTCGGCGGGCACCTGGCGGTGGTCGGCCCGACCAACGCCTCGCACCTCTCCGAGGCGCTGGCGCAGCAGCAGCGCATGCGCGAGCGCAAGCGCGAGCGCAAGAAGAGCATCCTGGGCACCACGAGCAGCGCGGGCACGTCGCTGTTCGCCGAGGACTTTGGCATGGCCGGCGCGTCCCCCTCCGCTGAGGCGGATGGCGGCAACGCTCCGGCCGACGGCCTGGTGCTGTTCAACGACGGCGAGCGGCAGCCGCGCGACGCGCCCACCTCCCGCGCCGCGCTGCTCACGTCCATCTCCATGGGCAAGCACAGCCCGCACCAGGAGTTTGACGCGGGCAGGGCCGAGGCTGCCGACGCCGCCGAGCACCTGCTCGAGGCGGCGCGGGCCGACGCGCTGGTGGGCGGGCACCTGGCCACGGTGGGCCCCACCAGCGCGGCGCACCTGGACGAGGCGCTGGCGCACCAGCAGCGGCTGCGCGAGCGCAAGAAGGAGCGCACCAAGAGCAGGCTGGCGCTGGGCACCGACGCCGCCGGGCGGCTCTCGCAGGCGGGCGGCGCGTTTGGTGGGCGCGCCCCTGACGCCGGCCAAGCCCACCCCGACCAACACTCTGCCGCCGCCCCCGCGCTGGCCAACGAGCCGGAGCAGGACCAGCAGGGCGCTGCAGTCGAGGGCGCGGACGCTGCCGTGGATGAAGCGCCGGCGCCGGCGGGAGCGGAGGAGCTCGGGGCTGAGGCCGCCGACCCGGAGGACGCAGCGGCAGCGCCAGGCGACACTGCGGCGGAGCCAGACGGGCAGGAGGAAACCGCGGCGGGTGCTGACGCAGAGCAACCTGCCGACGAGACGCCGGCGCTGCCGCCCGCGCTGGTGCCCACCCCTCCTGACGAGCCAGCGCCAGAGGCAGAGGCAGACGACAACGGCGGCCAGCAGCAACCTGTGGAGGAGGAGCCCGCTGGACAGGCAGATGACGTTGCTGGCGCGGCAGCTGGCGAGGAGGCGGAGGCGGAGGCAGGCGACGCTGCGGTGGACTCTGCTGCTGGCGCACCACACGAGCAGGAGGATGAGGAGCCGGCGGCGCCACTTGTGGACGGTGGCGCTGACGCAGCCGCACCTGAGGAGCAGGAGGAGCAGGCCGCTGGCGCCGAGGAGGCCGCGGATGGTTCAGCGGCAGCAGCGGGCCCGGACGCGCCCGAGGAGCAAGAGGCGCAGCAGCCCGTGGCGTCTGACGAGCCCGTGGCGGCCGACGGCGGGGCGCCCGAGCCGCCCGCGGAGGAGCAGCCGGCCGCCGAGGAACCCCCAGCGGAAGCAGCGGTGGCGCCAGAGGCGCCTGCGGAGGAGGAGCCGCCAGCAGCAGACGCGCCCGTCGACGTGCCGGCTGAGCGAGAGGAGGAGGCGCCAGCGGGTGAGGGTGTGGCGGTCCCTGGCGATGCAGCCGACCGCTACCAGGAGCCCGCGGTGGAGCAGGAGCAGCCCGTCGAGGAGAGCGGTGCGGCCCCCGAGGCGGACGAGGCCGTTCACGCCGGCGAGCCTGAGCAGCAGCCTGAGGCCCTGGAGCAGCAGCAGGAGGAGCCCTCTGCCCAGGACCAGCAGGAGGAGCCCGAGCCCGTGGAAGGCGACGCAGCAGCTGCGCCCGCAGAGGACGCGCTGCCCGAGCCCCAGGCGCTGGAGGAGGAGCAGCACGCCGCCCCAGGGGAGCCGCCCGCGGCCTCACCCGACGACGCGGCGGCGGCAGAGGAGGAGCCCTCGCCTGACCCTGCAGCGGACTCTGAGCCGCCCGCAACCGCCCCTGTCGCCGAGGATGAGGGCGAGGCGGCTCAGGCCAGCAGCGAGGCGGACGCCACCACGCCTGCTGCGGACGAGCCGGCGACCGTGGCCGAAGCAGAGGCGGAGCCGGCGGCCGCGGAGCCACCGGCGACGGCAGACGAGGAGGCGGAGGCCGCTCCTGCCGCCCCTGCCGCAGAGCCGGAGCCAGAGCCAGAGCTTGAGCCAGAGACGGCCGCGCCGCCAGAGCCTGAGGTGGAGCCGCCCCCGGAGCCGGAAGCCGCGGACGAGGCCTCGCCGCCAGAGCCTGCTGGCGACGCGGAGGCGGCGGAGGAGGAAGCAGCACCGCCGCCGGCGCCCGAACCTGAGGCTGACGTCGCGGCGCCTCTGGAGGCGGAGCCAGAGCCGGTGGACGCTGCCACGCCGGCGGCCCCCCCTCCCGTCATTGCGCCGGCGCATGAGGAGCAGGCGCATGAGGAGCAGGCGCATGAGGCGGAGCCGCCCCAGTCAGCGCACAAGGAGGAGAAGAAGGAGCACCCTGTGCCGCCCCCCAAGGAGCGCGCTTCGGCGGAGCGCAAGCACGCGTCTGACCACCCAGCGGCGCCACAGCCGCACAAGGAGGAGGAGGCCAAGGCGCGGGCCGCAGAGTCTGCGCCGGCCCAGCGCGAGGCGCCCCCGCAGCCACCACCTCAGGAGAAGAAGCAGGAGCAGCAGCAGCGCCAGGCGCTGCCGCCGGCCCCACCGCCGCCGGTCAAGCGCATCGACTCGACCGACAGCCAGGCGCTGTCTGGGTTTGAGGACCTGCTGGATGAGCTGGAGTGGCCAGACGACCAGTACTAGGAGGACGTCGCGATGCTGCCGCTGTGTGACGTTTTCTCCTCTGCTCTGCACAACCTTGGCACCCTCGCTGTTTGCGTTCGTTCTCGCCCCTGCAACATATGTTCTCTGACGCGACGACCCCGTTGCACACTGAACGCGGCGCCGGGAACAGAAACTGTGCACAAGATGCACATGAGCCAAGCAGGGCGGCACACCCACGCACCGCAGCCACGCACGCCACCCTCCACTGAGAACAATACAATGCGGCGCCCTGTCGAGCGCCTCGCGCTGCGCACGATGCGTGCGTCCGCGCTCCCTCTTCCCCCACCCAACGCTCCCCCAAAGCCGCGTGCCGGAGCCGCAGCTCGCCGCCCACCCAGCCCTCCAGCACCAGCCCGCCAGCGTGGGCTCCTCAGTACTGCGTGCAGAGCGCGCGTGTGCGGGGGGCGGCGGGGCACAGACTGGTTGAGGGCCAGCGAGAATGGGCAGCACGCCCGCCAGGTGTGCGCCCGCCGCAGGGCACCTGCTACGCACCTTGTAGCCCTTCTCGTACAGTGACTTGGCCGCCTCGCTGCTGCCCTCGCTGGCGGGGTCGTACTTGCCCAGCTGCGCGTCGCTGTTGGCCTTGGCGCGCTTGAGCAGCGCCTCCTGCGCCTTGCCCACGTTCTCGGGCTTGCCCTGCCACGTCTTGAGCACCGAGTTCTGTGTGTGGAGGGAGGGGGGCGGGCGCACACACACAGGGGCTGCCTGCCGCATGGTCAGCCGCCGCCGCTGCGCGGTTTCGCCCACCATGCAGGACCAGGCACCGCCCATCGGCCGAGGTGTGGCGACGCGTGTGCGTGCGCGTGGATGCGCACCTGGAGGGCGCGGGCGTAGGAGAAGGAGACGTGCCAGGGGTTGGGCGTCTTGTTCATCTCGTTCAGGTTGAGCGTGGCCTCCAGCTCGGACTGGCCGCCCGACAGGAACATGATGCCGGGCACGGCGGGCGGCACGCGGCGGCGCAGCAGCTTGAGCGTGTACTCGGCCACCTGGCTGGGGCTGGCGCGGTTGGGAGAGTCGGCGCCCGGCGTCACCATGGCGGGCTTGAGCAGGATGCCCTCAAACAGCACCTGTGCGGAGGAAGGAGCAGGATGAGGTGCGGTGGCTGTGGCGACGCACCCGCTGCCGCCGACTCGGCCCCCCTCGCTTCCCGTGAGGGTGGGCACGGCTCACGCACAGCACGCCAGCGTGCCAGTCCTGGCCACCAGAGCGCCCCATCAAACGCCACCAGCGCGCACGGCACGCGACCCAGCACGCGCGCAGCACAGCGCACGCACACACGACTCTGCACCCGTGCATGTGCCTTGGCTCGCTTGCCTTTGCGCTGCGAGACATCTGATACGCGCGGTACCTGGGCTCCGGCCCCAGGTGTCCAAACAGATGCACAACTCCACCACGCACCTTGTTGTCGGCCAGGTACTTGAAGGTCTCTGCCCACACGGCCTCGGCGACCTCCAGGGTGCGGTCAATGTCGTGGTCTCCGTCCAGCAGCACCTCGGGCTCGACGATGGGCACCAGGCCGGCGGCCTGGGAGATGGCGGCGTAGCGCGCCAGGCCGTAGGCGCAGTCGCGCACGGCAATGACCGAGGGCCCGGCGGGGATGCTCACGACCGAGCGCCACTTGGCGAAGCGGGCGCCGGCCTTGTAGTACTCGGCGCTGCGCTTGTCCAGCCCGTCCAGGCCCATGCACCACTGCTCGCCGTTGCTGCCGGGCAGCGGCACCAGGCCCTTGTCCACCTTGATGCCTGCGCGGCCATCGCGCCACGCCCGCGAGGTGCCTTGCTCCCCTTTTTTGCCGTCCTCAGTGAGAGCAGTGCACATGGCCTGGCGCCGCACCCCTCACAAGGGCCGGCTTGCGCACCCTCCCCTCCCGAGGCAGCAGCACCACGCACCGGGCACGATGCCCTGCTCGGCCAGCACGTCCACCATCTTCTTGCCGGTGGAGGTGTTCTGGTAGAGCGTCTCCTCGAAGAGGATGGCGCCCGAGATGTACTTGCCCAGGCCGGGCGCGCCGATGAGCAGCTCACGGTACGCCTGGCGGTTCTTCTCGGTGTTCTCCAGGCCGATGGAGTCCAGGCGCTTGCCGGCGGTGGCGTTGGACTCGTCCATGGCCAGGATGCCGCGCCCTGGGGACGCGATCGTCTTCTGCGCGGCCAGGCCAGGGGGTCAGGCGCGAAAAAGCGCCTCAAAGCACGCCGGGCGGAGCGCAAGCGGAGGGGCGCCGGCCTGCTCGCGAGCGGGGCGCGATCGCGACCTGGTCTGCAGCGATGCGCGCGCCTGCGTGCAGCTCAGCTGAAGTCAGAGCGCGCACCCCCGCGTCGAGAGCTCCTCAGGCTCGCCCCGCCCTCTCGCTGCCTCCGTCGCGCTGCGTCCTTGCACGCGCTGGCCACGGCACAGAGCGCGATCGGCTTGCGCGCTGCCGCTGCGCGCGGCTGCTGCACCGCGCTTGGTGGTGTGTGGCTCTCGCCGCGAGAGCTCGTGAGCGCGGATCTCCCCCTTGAGCCTCCAGGATCAGGCCTCCTCCTCCGTGGAGAGCGCGCCGCGCTGCACTCAATCCCCAGGCTCCTCACCGCGGTTTTCACGAGCTCCTCATCGTACTTGCCCGCGCGCACAGCCACCGAGCTGCGGCGCGACTGGCGAGCCTGGACGCGCCCAGCCTGCACCGAGCTCTTGCTGTTGAGCGAGAACGCCATCGTGCTCTGTGTGTGTGTGATGCTGCTGTGCTGGCGATGCCGCTGTGCCTCGGGCGTGCGTTCTGCGCTCTGCAAAGCAGGTGAGCCCTTGTCTCGAGGGAGGAGAACACCAAGCGGCGTGCGTCACGCAGCGGCGCTGATGCCGTTCTCGAGGGTCTGCACTGCCGAGCTGGTGGGGCAGGGCCGGCATACGTAGCAGTGGGCCGCCGACGCGCCCTCGACCGCCTCGGGCGCCAGGTGGTGCTCGACGCGCCACCAGGTTGACGGAGGCAGTGTCGCTGCTGCGAGCACGCCCAGGATGCGCAAGGGAGCGCTGGACTTGGGTCCTGGGGCCGATAGGGTTGCTCGCCCCGGCTGCTGCGTCCACGCCCGCAGCCCAGACGTCCTCACCAGTGGCGCCCGCCTCAGCGGCCAGGTCGGCCAGCATCCTGGCAAAGGTGTCCGGCCCGCGCAGCGTGACCACCACCAGGCGCCCGTGGGGCCGCCGCACCACGCGCAGCATCTCGCGCAGGTAGCGCGACGCCGCGCTGGCGCCTCCCGCACAGCGCGAGGTGGCCCACCGCTGGCTGCTGGACGCCTCGGCCGTGCACATGCCGTCCAGCGTGGCCTTGTCCACCACCAGGTCCACGCTCCCGTCTGCACACACACACACCAACAGCTCAAGGGACACTGAGCACTGACCGCCCACGCCGCACACGACAGCACAGCCGTCATACACGCACACACACACATCCAAGCTCACTGACCAGGCACCACGGCGTGGTCCAGGCCCGTCAGGTCGCCGTGCGCCCACTCAAGCCCCGGGTGCGCCTCTGGCGGGTAGCGCCCCGCCATGAGCCGCACCACCTCGCGCACGTAATCGACCGCCAGCACGCGCCCCCACGTGCGCCGCGCCAGCAGCTCCACGCCCAGCGCGCTGCTGCCGCACCCCGCCACCAGCGCCACGCCCGCCGCGCCGCTGGTGGTGGAGGCGGCCCGCTCGGGGAGCGGCGGGAGCAGGCCCCACAGCCGGTCGGGCAGCGCGTCCACGTACCACTCCTCCAGCTCGCTGGCGCCCTGCCACGCCGCCTGCCAGAAGCTTTGCCTGCTGTAGTCGGCCAGGCCGAGCGGCAGGCGGGACCGGGTCAACGGCTCGCCGGGCGCAATGTCCCGGGCGGGCCAGGCCAAGCTCACCTGGCACAGCAGCGACGCGTGCGCAAGAGTGAGTACACCGCGCTGGCATCAAGGCCTGGCGCTAGAGGTGCGCGGCGCGGCGATGCCAGAGCACGCACCACTTGCAGCCCGGTGCCGTGGCCAGCCGGCAGCACGAACGGGCAGACGTGGAGATGCGGCGTGGGCGAGGGCGGCATCAGGGACCAAGGCGGCTCCATCATGTAGCGAAGCCTGCGCACCCACAGCGTGGTTGCTTGGTGGTGGAAGGTGAGACGCTCGGTGAACACGGCCCCGCAGCCTTGACCACCGCACCTGACGGCTTGGTCGGCGGCGCTGGGGCCCTGCACCTCGCACATGAAGACGTGGTGGTGCAGGTGCTGGCGCACGGCCCGGAACACACTCTCGTGCGCTGACAGCTCCTCCTCCTCCTGCTCCTGCTCCTGCTGGTGCTGCTGGTGGGGCAGCTTGAGGCTTGGTGGGCCGTCTGCCGCCACCACCACGTTGGACTCGTGGCTGGCATCTGGTGTGATGTCTGACGCCGCGCTGCTGCTGTTGCCGGCCAGCGGGCTCTCGGGCTGCATCACCGCGAGGACTGGCAGAGGTGCGGGCGCTGCGTGCGCCGCCTCCACGCGGGGTGAGAGCTGCTCAGCGCCACCGTCCTCCTCTGCGGCTCCTTGTGCCTCCTCCTCCTCGTCGTCGTCGAGCACCTGCAGGGAGAGGAGCAGCAGTCTGGAAGCGATGCCGGAGACGTGTCGCGCCGAGCACGCGCGCACGCCACGGTCCAAAGGCGCAAATCACCTGCAGGTCCTCGGCCACGCGGAGCAGCAGCGGAAAGTCGGCGTGCAGGCGGCTGAGCAGCTTGTGGCCGCTGGGCTCGGAGAGCGTGTGCCGGACGACCCAAATGGCGCCATCTGCCGGCACCTCCCGCGCCGCCACCACGTGCGGGCGCCCCGGCCCCGCCAATGTGAGCAGGGAGGAGGAGAGAATTCTCTCCTCCTCCCTGCTGCCGTCGTCTCCCAGCCTCTTGAGCTTCTGCAGCCGGGAGGCGATCGCTTTGAGTGGGGGGCCCTGCAGGACGCATCCACCTGCGTCCCTCGTGCCAGTCGACAGACGAACCTGCCACAGCTCGCTCCACAGCACCTCCGGCACGCCGAGGTGCTGCAGCTGCGCCCTGTAGCGCCCTGTAGCCCGCACGAACTCCTCGCCCTGCTCCATCGGAGACATCGTGTTTCGCCGCACACCCACGACCACGCGGAGCGCCTCTGCTGTGCGAGTGCTGCTGCGTCGAGAGGTGCTGTGTCTCTTCGTTCGGGTGGAGTTTTTGAGTTCAGTTTTTGAATCGGGTACGGCAAGATCTCGCCGCAGCGCCACGCAGCTCACTCGTCCGCCCTGAAGAGGTCGTCCAGCTCGCTGCGCGGCAAGGGGTTCTCGGTGACGTGCTGCTTGCGCGCCTCCCGGGCCTGCACCTTGCCCACGTACTTGCCTGCCGCCTGCTTCTTGGCGGCCGCCCGCACCTGCGCCACCCATGCAATCGTGCGCACGGGGGTGAGGGCAGCTGCACACACACAGTGTGACTTGAGAGACACTCCCATCAGCGGCCCACACGCACCGCGTTGGGCGACACGTAGTTGGGGTTCTCGTACAGCGTGCGCCCGCCGAACGAGCCGTCGAAGATGCGCACGGGGTTGAGGCAGAACCGCGGGCCCACCTGACAGGAAGAACGGGCAGCGCAGCCGCAGCAAGCGCAAGGATGAGGTCTTGTCACTGTGCCCATGCCCTGCAGAACGCGCGCAGCAAGGCGAGCCGCGGTCCACGTGCACGGCGGCGCACCTCCACCAGCGTGACGGCCTCCGGGTCCACCGTCTTCTTGTCCAGCGGCACCACCACCTGCAGCAATCCACAATCGCCAAGCGTGGACGCAAGGCTTGCTCCCGGGCGAGGCGGCTGCGCCGTGACCTGCCGCAACGTCACGCGGAGCAGCAACCAGGTACCACACGCGCCTGGTAGTTGCGGAACCAGATGCGGCCGTCGGCGACCGAGAAGCTGAGCACGTGGTCGAAGAAGGGCTTGCTCTTGTGGTGCCGCTTGGGCGTGGCGAACACTTGCGTGAAGATCTCCTTGAGCAGCTGCAGGTGGGGCTGCTCGTCAAACGTCTGCGGGGTGCCAGTGCCAGCGGCAGCAGCAGCAGCCGCCAGTGAGGGGCGCAGGCCGGGCAAGAGCGCCCACGGGCCAAAGGTGATGGCCCTGCGCAAGCTGGTCTCCCCTCCTCCGCGGCGTGCCTTGTGGAAGGACAGCACGGGTCGCGAGCCCCTCAGGTGGTTGCCGCTGAGCTTGAGCTCCGCCATGGTGTGGACTGCGCGGCGGAGGCCAGGGACAACACCGGCGATCCGTCTGCATGAGCGCGCGAGGCCTGCCCCCCCCTGGGGCGGCGCCTGTGGGAAGCGAGGGGCGCGGGGCCCCCTCGTTTCCTTCCCGCTTGCTCACTGTTGCTGACGTGGAACTTGACCGAGGGGCCCTCTGGCGCCTTGGCGAACCACAGGTAAAGGTCCATGCGCTTGCGCACCTCAAAGAACACCACGCTGGTGCAGCTCTGCGAGGGGGACGGGCAGGCCGGGTGGCTGCGGGTGGGACAGAGGGCTGCAGGGAGGCGTGCCCCAGCCCTCTTGCTGTGGCGATGGGGCCGCTAGCCTCTCCGCCTGCCCCTCTCCTGATGCCGCTGCCTTTGCTCACGCGCACCGACCTTCATGTCGGCCACCTCGTTGAGCACGGTGCGGTCGTTCTTGGTGTCCAGCTTGGCGTCCTTCTTGCTGTGCGGTATGAGCGCAATCAGGTCCGTCATCAGGTGGCGGTACCTGCCGTTGGGCACACGGCCACGCAGGCTTTCGCGCAGGAGGACTCGTGCTCCATCACAGCGGGCGGCGCAGCGGGTGCCCGTCGCTGAGCACAGCTGCTGCCCCACCCATGCGACGCGTGGCACACACACGAGAGCTCGCAGCTGCAGCTGCCCAAGAGCTCAGCTCCACGCTGAAGGGCCGCGCGAGCCACGCGCAAGGACGCTCTAGCACCTGAACGTGATGCCTCTGGTGGAGAGGATGAGCACCTTCTCCTTGTTCTTGAACTCGACGCCTGGCCCCTGCAGGCCCACCTGCAGCGCTGCTGATGGGCCGGCCAGCGCTGCGGCTGCCGCCGTCTCGCGCACGCGAGGCTTGGTCGGGGGGCGCTCGTCGTCGCCTTGCTGCCGCGCTGCTAGCTGCCCATCCGGCTGCCCCTCCGACTGCTCGCTCTTCCGCTTCTTGCCCATCGCTGCTGCTGTGCTCGCGTCTGGGGTTGCGGCGTCAGGGCCAAGGACAGCAAGAGGCCTGGCGAGCAAGGAATGGAGAAATGCGTTCGGGTGCGTGGGCGCGTGGGGATTCTTGTGACGCGACGTCGCGCTGCTGTGGTGCTGGAGTGTTGAGGAGGATTGCTCAGGTCTTTGACCTGCATTCAAGGCAATCAAGGCAGCGAGCGTTCGGCAGGCCGAGCGAGCACGCAAACTCGCAGCTCCTGCACCACTTGTCTGAGTGCCTGATTGTGCGCGACCCTTGGCTTCGTCGGGGCTAGGACCCTGGAGGGATCGCGGTCGCTCGACCCGCGAGCTCGACACGCCATGACGCGCAAGGCGTACATTTACCCGGCGGACAGCTACCTCGGCAGGTCGCTCGGCGCGGCGTGCAAGGTGAGGGTGGTTTCGCTGCGTGTGCGTCGCGGCTCGTCCCGCGCAGGTACATGACCCTCGAAGCAAGAGCACCACCAGGAAGCGTGCACTGCTCGCTGCTGCGCAGGCGCAAGGCTTCGAGGTGCTGGGTGGCCATGCCAGCGCTGAGGCCCCAGACTTCTTGTCGGCGAGCTACCAGGTCCGTGTGTGCGCGTGGCACGATGAGCCGTGGGGGGTAAGGAGACCCAAACTCGTGGGGGCCTGTGGCAGCTGATGGCCATCATCACGTCCCTTGCTCGGCGCGTGGTTGCAGATTGGCTCACACGCCGAGCACGCGGTGCAGCGCCAGTTCCTGGCCGTGGCGGACGTGGTGATTTACGAGATGCACGGGCACGAGCGGGCGGCGCGCGACGCCGTCGTGCACATGGCCAAGCAGCCGGTGAGGAGGCCCTGCCGCCACGCACAGGCCCACAGGGGTGTGCGCGCCCCCACCGGAGCCCGTGCCTGCCATCCAACCCTCCAGTGCCCGCCCCTTCCCCCGCCCGCAGTTTGGCGGGCGCATGCAGCTCTTCGTGGGCGTATCCACGCCGCTGGTGTGGGCCGCCACGCGCCCCGCGCCCCCCGGCGAGGAGGAGGTGGATGTGGACGTGCCCGACTCAGCCAGCGACCTCCTGGAGCAGCAGGCGGGAGGAGGCGCCGCCGCCACCACCGACCCCGCAGGAGCAGCCACGGCGCCGGCGACGCCCCGCACCGACGCCAGCCACCCGCCGGCGCTGCAGCAGTCTGCGTCGGGCCGGGCGCGCGCCGACCCGTACGCGGCGGCGGCGGCGGCGGGCGCGCTGACGGACCGCGACGCGTGGCGGCGCGCGCCGTGCCTGCGCGTGCGCGAGGTGCACGAGCTGGAGCAGCTGGTGGTGCGCAGCCAGCGCAAGGGCAAGCTGCGCACCGCCGTCGTGTGCCCCGGCTTCCTGTACGGGCGCGGCGAGGCGGACGGTGGGCTGCACCCGCTCATGCGCCAGGCCTGGGAGGTGCGCGCCGCGTCCACAGCACCTCAGGGCCAACTCTGCCACTGCACGCACAGTAGCAGAGACTGCCGGTGCATCACCAGGGCGGGTCGGCGCGGAGGAACGGCGCGCCGACGGACACGTGTTGCGGGACGTGATGTTTGCGTGCCCCCTCCTGCTCCTCGCAGCTGGGCCCTCCGCTCAAGATTTACGGCACGGGCACGAACGTGCTGCCCATGATGCACGTGGACGACTGCGCCGCCTACCTGGTGGCCCTGGCCGGGCCCGCCAGCGCCCCGGCGGCCCCTGGTGGCGCGCCCGCGCTCATGGCGGGGCTGCCCGACGTGCAGCAGTACCTGCTGGCGGTGGACGCCGGCGCCGCGCCTGGGCAGCCGGGCGGCGTGCAGCAGGGCGAGCTGGTGGCGGCCATTGCCGAGCGGCTGGGCAACGGCGGCACCACGTGAGAGCGGGACCCGAACCTCGTCGGGGGCCCCGGTAGCGCACCATTTAAGCATCCGAGCAGCCGGCAGCACACGAGGGGTGCTTCGTGTCAGGCCCAGGGCAGCCAGGAGAGATCACGTTGAGTGCCGCTGCTTGTGGGCCCAAACCGCCGCGCGCAGGACGGTGCCCTCGGAGGAGCTGCTCTTCCTCCCCGACGTGGAGCAGTGGACGCTCAACACGCCCATGGCGTGCACGCCGCTGCCCGCGGCCGCCGGCTTCTCGCCGCGCTACTCGGCGGGCGTCATGCCGCACCTGGACGAGGTGCTGCAGCAGTGGCGCGACGCCAGGGGCGTCAACCCGCTGCGCGTGGTGCTGGCCGGCGCGCCCATGGCAGGTGCGCGCCGCTGCGGTGGCTCCAGGGCAAGCAACGGCAGCCCCAGCCAATGGGCATGTCCGGGCGGGATTCCGTGGGCGCACAGGCAAGCATGACACGCAGGCTGTGGATGCTGATCTCGATGTTGGGTGGTCATGCTGCTGCTGCTGCGCTTGCGGTGGCGCAGGCAAGTCGCTGGTGGCCTCGCGGCTGGCCGAGCTGTACCAGCTGCCGCTGTACAACGCCAAGCAGCTGCTGGCCAGCGCCGACAAGCTCGGCCCCGACGACGCAAAGGTGAGGCGCCTGACACACACGCCGCAATGGTAAGGCGCCTCACCTGGCAGGCCCAACAACAGGTGCACAACGCGTGCGTGCGCCTTGTGGCGGATTCATTTGGGGTGTGGCTGCGCGCAGGCGCTGGCGGCGGAGATGTCGGGCAAGGAGCCGCGCGCGTCTGCCAAGTCGCTGGCGGCGCTGCTGCGCGCTGTGGTGGCGGGCGACAAGCGCGCCGTCAACCGGGGCTACGTGCTCGACGGGCTGCCAAAGACGGCGGGCGCGGCGCGCTGGGCCTTCATGAAGCTGGCGCCGCTCACGCCAGAGGAGCTCGCCGAGAAGCAAAAGGTGCGCTGGCGGCAGCCACAGCGGGCTCTGCCGCACGCACACCGCCGTGCGGGGCCGCGCCGACGCACTTTGTGGTGCCGTGTGCCCCAACCCTCAATCGTGCGCGCAGGAGGAGGCGGCGGGCCGGGCGCAGTCGCCGTCCAAGGGCGCCAAGGGCGGGGCCGCGCCGCCGGCCAAGCCCAAGGACGCCAAGGGAGGGGCCAAGGGGGGCGCCGGCGACGGCCCCGACGTGCCAGAGGGGCACAAGCTGGTGGCGGACCCGGCCCTGGCGCCCACGCACCTCGTCGAGGTGAGCGCACACGTGAAAACGGGCCACTCACAACCAGCGCCGCTGCTTGGCAGGGCGACACCTGAATTCTTGCTGTTTTTTGGAGTGTCCCGGTGTACTGCCCGCAGCTGGAGGCGGCGGCTGAGGAGCTGGCCGGTCGCCGTGCGGCGGTCGAGGCGCTGGAGCTGGAGGCCCTGCGCGCCGCCACGCCACCCGCCGAGGCCGGCAAGCCAGGTGCGCTGGCCCCCTCGCCCTCCCCACCTTAACCAGCGCGCAGCAGCCTCGCGCGAGCCGCCCGCTCACCCTCTCGGCGCTGCGTGGCCTGTGCGCGGGCGCAGCGGCCAAGGGCGGCAGGGACAAGGCGCCGGCGTCCGCCTCGCACAACAACGAAAAGGACTACCAGCGGCGCCAGGCCACATGGGCCCAGATCAAGGCGGAGGAGCAAGCCGACCTGGAGGCACAGGTGCTGAGCCCCCCTCTAGATGCTCTTGTTCACGTTCCGGTCGGACGATGGCGTCATGTCGCAGCACGTGCGCGACACTCCTTTGGTCCCTGCCGCGCCGTGCCGGCGTGCAGGCGGCTGCGGCCAAGGCGACGTGGGAGCGGCAGCAGGAGGAGCGCGAGACGGAGCGCCTGCGTGCCGAGGCCGAGGCGCGCACGCTCCGCGCGCGCCGGCGCCGCATGCGCGAGCAGGCGGCGGCCGCAGCAGGCGGCGACGGCCCAACGGCAGCGGCGGCGGCCACCGCGGGCCCGGCGTTGCCCGCTGCGGGCGGCGCGGGCGAGGCGGCGGGCGAGGCGTCCACGCAGGAGCAGGAGACTGAGGGCGGCGCAGCGCCGGCGCCCGCCGCCGAGGAGCCGGCGCTGCCCAAGTTTGGCGGGCTGCCGGGCGTGGTGGTGGCGGGCTGCGCGGCGCAGTACCTGCAGCTGCCCAACGCGGACCAGGCGGGCGGGCCGCCGGCCACGCAGGCGTCGTGGGAGCGCGGCAACGAGGAGGACGAGGAGGCGCCGGCGCGCCTCGAGGCGCTCGAGCGCAGGCTCTGCGACTTCCTCGGCCCCGCGCGCAACTTCGAGGTGCGGCCTCAACGGTGGCATGCAGGGCGGCGGTGGCGGCAGCGCGCCGCTGCACGTGGCGACTGCGGCTCCTCACCGCGTGGTGAGCCATGCCCACCTTGCACCACTCGGCCGGCCGCAGGGGCTGCACGTGGACCACTCGCCGCTGGCCGACGAGGCGGCGGACGGGAATTTGCTGCCCAGCCCCAGCGGCTCGAGGTCGCACCGCAGCCGGCCCCCACCGCCCCAGCCCGCCATCGACTCGGCGCTGGCGCAGCTCCTGCGGGAGCAGGCCCAGGTGCGTGGTTTGCGCGCATTGAGCCGCCTCAGCCCTTAGGGCAAGGAGGAAAAGCGGCGTGCAGGCAGGCCGCGTGAAGTGCTCCACATTGCGCCTGTGCGGTGGTGGTGGTACCGTGCAGGCGGCCGAGGCACAGGCCAAGCGCAGCGTGGACAGCAAGTTTGCCGCCACGACCGAGCCCATCCGCAGCTACATCATGGTATGCGCCGGGGCGCACCGCAGGTGCAGTGCAGTGCGCACGAGGCGAGCAGCACTGTGGAGCCGACCGCTTCCTCCTCCTCCTCCTCCTGCGCAGGCGCACGTGATGCCGACCGTGACCGAGGCGCTGCGCACGCTGGCCGTGGAGCGCCCCCAGGACCCGCTGCGCTTCCTGGGCGAGCACCTGATCAAGGAGGCCATCGCCGTGAGTGCACCACCTGTGCGGCGAGCGAACGACGTGTGCGGGTCCCACGCAGTTGCTAACGCGTGCCTCGACCCTGCCACCGCATCGTCCGCTGGCGCGCAGAGGGAGGCGCAGTGGACCGACCCCTACGCCGCGCCCGCGTACGAGCAGCAGCGCCAAAAGCTGGTGGACAAGCAGGCGCGCGACGAGGCCCGGGCGCTGGCCGAGGCGCAAAAGGCCGAAAAGTGAGTGCGTGCGTGGGGCTGTGGGACACGTGGGGCCGCGGTGCGCTGCTCGGCTCGCTCTGACCTGCCGCCGTCGGCGCTTGGTGGGCGCAGGGAGCTGACCGCCAAGCAGGCGTCCAAGCTGGCCGCGCTGCAGGAGGCCGAGGCGGCGGCGGCAGTGGCGCCGAGCGGCGTCACGTCACCAAGGCCCGAAGTGCCAGTCGGGGCTGCGTGAGCCTGCTGAGCGGGATACCAGGGGGGGGGAGCGCGGTCGTCGCGCTGCCTCGTCGTTTACAAGTGGAATGAATGGCCAGCAGCCAGCGGAGCAGGCATGACGGTGCCCGTCACACCGAGACGCAGCAGGAACATACATACGCACAGCAGCGTGTGCGGCCGCGCCGCGCAGCTGCGGGCAAGCACAAAGAAGAGGCATCCTGGCCCACCCCTCAGCATTGCCGCGCGGCGACAACGCGAATACACTCCGGCACCGTGCCACGGGGAGCACGGGCGAAAGAAGGCACTCAGGGCTGCGTCTTAAAGGGGCAGCCCAAAGAAGACACGCACACTCGCGCACTTCCCCAAGCACTCGGAAGCAGCAGCAGCGGCAGCAGCAGCAGCAGCAGCGAGCTCGCACTACGCAAGTTGCGCTCTCCTGCCCGTCGCGTCGAGGCACCCTCCCTCTCCTGCGGCCGCCGTTTGCCCTGGCGCCTCCGCCCCAGGATGATGAATCACCGCGGCACCGAACACACTACAAGCGCTCCCTCCCTAGGCCTTTTGCTGCTGCTGGCCGGCGCGGCGCACGGCGTCCGAGGTGGCGGTGCGCTGCTCCTTGCGCACGAGGTCCTTCTGGTCCTCGATGCGGCGGACCTCGGCCATGCTCATGTACTTGCCCGCCGGGATGACGAGCGCGGGCTCGGCCTCGGCGGGCTCGGCGGTGGCCGACGACGAGCCGGCGGCGCCCTCCTCCTGCGCGGCGGGCGTCTCGTAGACCCAGCCCATGGCCAGCAGCAGGTCGACGGCGCCGGGCACGGCAACGATGCTGGCCTGGATCTTGGGGTTGGACAGCCTGAGGGCAGCAGCGGCAGCGCAGGTGGGCGGTGCTCACGAGGCGGGAGCGAGCAACGCCACGTGCACAGCAGCAGCGGCAGCGGCGGCGGCTCACCGAATGCGCCTGAAGCGCTCGTCCTTGGGCGAGGTGGCGGCGTTGTAGAGCAGCTTGCCAATCACTTCGAGCGCCTCCAGCGACTTGACCGCGTAGACGGCGCGGTCCAGCTCGGAGGCCACCGTGGGCAGCTTGGCTGCGCAGGGCGGGGATGCAGTGGGCGTGTGCCGTTGGTGAAGCGATGCCTTACGGAGCAGGCAGGGAGGGCAGGCGGGACTGCGCACGCGACATGACGTGAAGCGCGCTCCAAGGCTGTGCCTGTGGGCCCCCCACGCGCTGCGCAGAGCAACTGAAGTGCTGCAGTGTGCGCTGCAAGGTCCTGTTGCTGCGGGCCGCAAGGCTGGCTGGCCTTGGCCTTCTGGGCGCACACGGTGTCCCGCCGCTGGGAGCCAGCAACGCGCGCGAGCGCGGCCGAGTCGAGCCGAGCCAACGGCGCCATTGAGGAGCTGCGGCTCACCAGGGACGTAGCCCGCGTAGACCATCGTGCAAGGTGTTGAGGTAGTGGTGCTCAAGAAGACGGAGCGAGAGGAGGAGGCAAGCTGACGGCAAGCGCGACCAGGGGATGGAGTGTACAAGCAAGTGATAAGCTTTCTCTCGAGCACAGCGGCGGTGGAGCTGGCGCTTGCATGTCGAGGGTGGAGGTGGAGCAACGCGCGTAGATTAGAAGCATTCTAGCAAGCTAGAATGGCGCCGCCACGCGCCGCGTCACCGTCAGCGTCCCATGCAGCATCTGCCACCTCCCAGCAGCAAGGTGGCGGCGATCCATCACCGGCGCCCGCGGCGTCCTCTGCAGCTGAGCCGGCCCAGCAGCAGCAGCAGCAGCAGTCGCCGTCAGGGAGAGGCGGCGCCGAGTCCTCTGCCTCAGCTGAGGACCAGGGGGGCGATGACCCCAACGAGTGCGGGTGGTGTCGCTGGATGAAGGGCGGAGGCTGCAAGGCAGAGTTCGAGGCGCGTGCGGCGGGCGCTGCTAGAGCACACTGCAAAGGAGCCCACCGGGATCCCTCTGCTCCCCGCCTCCCCGAAGCACACGATGATGAGCGCACGCCACGCCTTTGCCTCCACACGCGCGCAGGTGTGGCTCAAGTGCGTGGACGACATCCGGGACGCCGGGCGCGAGGACGTCGAGACGTGCTCCTCCGTGGTGCGCCAGCACGCTCCGCCCCACACTGGCCGTGGCGTGGCCACTCCTCTGAGCAATCACGCGATCCCTGTTCGTTCTTGCACACCTGCCCCCCACACGCGCGCAGATGGGGCCCCTGTGGGAGTGCATGCAGCGCAACAGCGACTACTACGCCATGCAGCTAGAGTCGCTCAAGGGCCGCTCGCCTGGTGCGTGGAAAAGGAGGGGTCGGCACACAGCGAGCGGCCCCACGAACCTGCAGCGTCCACCCCGCTGCGCGGCTTGCCCTGCCCGCGAACTTCAGACCACGCCGGCGACGCCGGCAAGGACGGCGCGGGGGCGGGCGGCGGCGTGGGGGCCTCGCACTCCAAGGCGCACGGTGGCGAGGGCGGCGTGGCGGGGCTGGTGAGCGAGGTGGGCGAGGAGCTGGAGGAGATGCTCGAGGGCATCCTGTCGCTGGACGTCGACGACGGCGTGGACCTGGACGACGACTGAATCATGATGGCGCGGTCTGATGCATGCGCGGGCCGGGTAGCGAGGGCGCTGTGCGTGCTGTGGACGCAGGAGAGATGCGAGAGAGAGTGCGGGGGCGTGCGGGGCGGCAGGAGTGTTGTTGGCGTGTTGCTTTGAGCGCAAGTGTGAGGAGCGCTTGCAGAACCGGTGTGCTTGATGGGCAGCGCGGCGCCACGGGCGGCGGTTTGCGGTGTCGCACGCACACGGACCAGCACGCCGCAGAGCGCAGACCAAGCAGCACACACGCACACGCACACACACACAGGCACACGCCAGCAATGATCAGCACGGCCACCACGCAGCCGTCCTCTACGACCGGGATGGCCGGGCTGCTCGAGAGGGCCGGCAACACGCTGTCGCGCCTCGAGTCGCGCATCGTGGAGGACTGGCTCGGCAGCAAGTGGACGCCTGCCGACATCACGGACATGTCAGGCGCGCGCGTGCCGGGCTCGATGCGAGGCCGCGACTTGCGACGCGCGCACGTCACGATGCTCGCGCCCTCCACAGCAAAGCAGCGCGCAGCAAGCAGCATGCAGCCACACGCATTCCCACCGTGTGCCACCAGAGAATCCTCTTTCAGGCAGGGTCACCGCACCCCCCTTGCGCGACCTGCCGCAGGCAAGCGCGTGCTCATCACGGGTGGCTCCTCGGGCATCGGGTTCGAGGTCGCCAGGAAGCTGGCGCTCAACAACGCCGAGGTCTTCATGGTGGCGCGCGTGCAGCAAAAGGGCGAGCTGGCGGCCGCGCGCATCCGCGCCGAGGTGGGCAAGGCGGCGCGCGTGCACGTGCTGCCCTGCGACATGAGCCGCCTGCGCAACGTCCAGCAGCTGGCCCGCGAGTTCCGTCGCCAGGAGGGACGGCTCGACCTGCTCGTCTGCATGGCGGGCGTCTTCTACCCGGGCTCCTACGCCGAGGTGCGCCCTCCACCGTGGTTCCGCGGTTTTGCGCATCTCGGGCGGTGGTGCGCCACCTGGCCAACACACTGTGCACGCCTCACCTGCACGTGTGTGTGTGTGCAGACGGAGGACGGCGTTGAGCAGACGCTGGCCATCAATTACTACGCGCACGCGCTGCTGGCGCTCGAGCTGCTGGGGCCCCTGCGCGCCACGCCCCACTCGCGCGTCGTCTTCATGACCTCGGGCCTCATGCCGCTGGGCCGGCTCAACTGGACCAACCTCACGTGCGCGCCGCACCGGGGGTCGCCCTGCGCGAGTGCCGCGTGGCGAGAGCGGCGGCGCAGGGGGAGGCAAGAGCGTGCCGTTCGGCCACCGCCTGACCTGCTGCGTGCAGGGGCCGCAAGTGGCGCGACAGCGGCCTGGTGCCGTACTCCACCAGCAAGCTCATGCTGGCCACGTTTGCCGCCGAGCTGTCCCGCCGCCTGCCGCAGCTGGACGTGGTGTGCGTGCACCCAGGTGCGGTGCGGAGCAGGGCAGGGCAGGCAGGGTCGTCGGCACCGACGCGCCACACGTGCGCGGCGCCTCGTGCACGCACCTGCATTGCAGGCCTGGTGGCCACGCCCATGCACAGCAAGTCGGACCCCACCTACCCCTCCAACGTGCTCTTCAAGATCGGCGTGAGCGTCTGGGCGCGCGGCGCTCGCACCGGCGTGGGGGGGGGGGGGCGCGACGAGGCACGCTCGTCGTCGCGAGCGCTCACCCTCTCTTGATCACGCGTGCTTGCGCAGGCGGCGGTGGTGGGCTCGGACCCGCAGCGGGGCGCCTGGTCCACGCTGTTCGCCGCCACCAGCCCCACGCTGGCGGGCCGCGGGCTGCGCTTCGTGGCGCCCGCGCTGCTGCCGCTCAACCTCTGGCCCACCACCGAGCGCCCGTGGTTCCTCAAGGGCAGGGCGTCCGACCCCGAGGCGGGATGGCTGCTGTTCGAGGCCACGCAGGACCTGCTGCGCGACAAGCTGGGCGCCGACGCGCCGCCCCGCCTGGGCCTGGTGGGCGGCGCGGGCAAGTCGGCGCGCCCCTACGCTGCCGCCGCCGCCGCCCCCGCCAGCCCCGCCATCGCCGCGTCTTGATCACGGGCGTGCTGACGCCGTCCCCGCCCGCGCGCCGTTGACTCCCTGGTGTTGCTGCTGCGTGAGGTGGGCGGGGAAAGTGCAGGTGGGCCGGGTACAAAAGGAGAGCAGGCGCGGTGCGACAGAGCACAAGACAGCACAGCATGGGCAACAGCGAGTCCTCGCCTTCCACGCCCACCCCCGCAGCTGCTGCAGCGCTCGCCCGCCCACGCAGCAGCACGTTCCGCAGAATCCCGGACGCGTTCAACTCTCTCGCGGCGGTTCAAGAGGCGCTTCAGAAGGCGGGGCTGGAGAGCA
>VFQP010001628.1_pt1 | contig 28921 bp, 29 predicted proteins | sample 3512351 | NCBI WGS metagenome assembly VFQP01 (sample SAMN10412372, study PRJNA504923) | tailings metagenome | isolation source: Relicate 1 Philex TSF1 revegetated site | place: Philippines: Tuba, Benguet | collected 2017-08-29
GTCATAATTAAAAGAATGTAAATTACTAACTTAAACGACAATTTGCAATGCACCCATGAGAAAGGTGAAACAATTATTCCTTTTAAGTATTCGAGCGGTGAAAAATTTGAACAAGGCAGAGCGATAGTCTATGATACTGAAGCGGATTATAACAAAGTAATTGATAAAACAGGTAAGCATATTACTAATGTTAAATATGAAGAAATAAGAAAAATTTATGATTGGGGAATGTTAGCCGTAAAAGTAAATGGAAAATGGGGATTCATCGATAGGCAAGGAAAATTATTAATTGTCCCTAAATTTGATAGCGTTGATGATTTCTTCCAAGGAAAAGCAGAAGTAGAAATAGGAGGGAAGAAAATTTTTATATCAAAGTGGGGAAACATCTTAAAAGGATGTCAATCAAATTAGGGCTTTCAAGTTTGATTATATAGCTTGAATAGCTAGATCAGAGCTTTTTCTTAAAAAGAATAAAGTCCTTGTCGCCTAAGATAACATGAGCCTTGCTAGGAATTACTATGGTCCAAACCTAGATTTTGTTACTCCTTTAATGACTTCAATAATATACCACCTTAAACCTAATGCCAAAATCTTGATTTATAGGAATTTAATCTTCATAAGAAGTCATATTTAGTCAAGTCTAGGGTATTATAAATTAGAGAACTTAACTTAAAAAAATCTGCAAATATGTCATTTTGGAAAAACCTCTTTGGGGGAGGTGATAAAAACCCGCTTTCGCCATTAACAAGTCAGCTTGATGCGTTAGGCAACAAACAGACAATCATGCCAGTCGAAATGTTTCAATTGGCTAACAGCTTTGTTGAATACCCTGACAATCAGGCTGTGATTGACACATTGGTTAACGAAAAGTATGCCAATCACAAAAGCCTTTATGTACGGCGTGTGGTTATCATTGCACTCAGAAGAAAGCAAATTTTTGACGTGCCAAAAGTCAATCAGATGATGTATGAGAAATTAAGTGACCCCGTAGGCTGGGTAGCCTACGACGCTGCTTGGTTCTTCAAAGAAGCCAAAGTCTATGATGAAAAAATTATCAAAAAATTAACTGAATTGGCAAGCGACAAAGTAGGGCTTTCAGCCGATGAGTTAAAAAAGATTTCTGATGATAATCTATCAGATGCCCAAGTCAGGGCGCAAATAGAAGCCGCAGAAGCTTTGCAAGCTATTCAGGTTTAGCCCGCATCGTGTGGGAGGGTTTCTGAAGACAAATTATTCACCTAAGTTCTAGTCTAGCAGGCGGGGAAAAGATTCAAGCACGTCAGTTTAGCAGCTTGTGCTAATTCGAGGTCTATAAAACCATAGCCTCGTGTCTCACCGGCCACTATGTTCAAGTTTTTGCTTTCAAAAATACCGACTCTATGTGGTTTTGCTATATGAAGCAACACAAAAGCCAATCAATAAGACACAATCTTCAAAGAGAATATAGTAGCCCTAATATCAAGTATCATTCAAAATGTACTACGTATTACGGCTGTTTCTTTGGAAGAACTATCCGATGATGTGCAGCACACCAAAGAGCGTAAACCCGATGTACTAAAAAAGCGATTAATAATCCAGCAAGACCTTTGTGCTTCAAATAGAGTTTCAAGTAGTTTTTGAACCTGAAATGGTTTATCATATGGCTAAATATAAGGTAATGTTTTTAAGAAAATACAGGTTATCGATTCATCAAATACCTCCAAACCAATGCTAAATACCAGAGATTACTCAAAAATGACATTAGAAGAACTAAAGTCAGAAGAGCACAAATTGAAATCCCAAAAAATCACTATGGCCGTGATAATCGGCTTTCTTGTGGGTCTTGCGGTGTGGTCGGCTACGCATAAGGGCGGTATTCTTACCTTTGTTTTCTTGATTGCGGCCCTGCTTATTGCTTCCAACTATTCAAAAAAACAAAAAGGCATTCAAGCGGAAATAAATCGTAGAGAGGGAAATCGTTAATTGGGGTAAAAACTCTTACTCAATACATACACGATTTCGTATAAAGATAGAGGGCACATTCCATAAATCCGGTGGTAGGAGTAGTCCATAAAATTTTCCTGTGTGATGTCCAGAATCGTTATATTTGCTAAAAAACTACATACCATGAACACTTTATTAGAACGTATCACCCTCAACCCCAATATTTGCCACGGCAAGCCCACCATTCGCAACAAACGTTATCCCGTCGAGCTTATTTTGGACTTGCTCTCGGCAGGAAGCACTCATCAAGAAATTTTAGAAGATTATCCCACCCTCGAAAACGACGACATTTTGGCCTGTTTAGCCTACGCAGCAAGGCTTTCTAAAGTAAAAAGCATCCAAAAAGTACTTGTATGAAGTTTTTAGTAGATGCTCAATTACCGTTTTTATTAGCCACTTGGATAAAAGAAAAAGGCTTTGATACAATTCATACCGAAGATTTGCCTTTTAAAGATGAAACAGGTGATACCGAAATTAGAAAAGTAGCCGACCAACAAGGCCGAATAGTAATTACCAAAGATTCAGATTTTTACGATAGTTTTTTAATTCACCAATCCCCCAAACAACTCCTTCTCATTTCTACGGGCAACATAAAGAATAGGCAATTATTAGATTTATTCCGCAAAAACTTTCAACAAATATTATAAATGTTTAGCTATTGTAACTTTGTTGAAATGAGCAATACCGAACTTATCGCCCATGAATAAACTATCTTTACTCAAAAAAGGCATTCAAGCGGAGATAAATCGTAGGAGTACTAGCCTTAATTTAAACCATTGACACAATTTAAGATGTACAAAAAGGCTTTAGTTGATATTTATATTATTTTAAGTAGTATTCTTTGTCTCATCATTTATTTTGTTCTTTTTAACTGGGTGATAGAAACTAATTCGACAAATGAGTTTATTATTTCTATTTTATTAATTTTTCTTTTTCCAAATCTTATCTTATCTATTATTCCATTATTAATTTATTATAAAATTAGCAAAAATTGGACAATATTTAAACAAATATTTTTAAAGCTTGTATTGTTACAAGGGATGTTTATAATATTTATCTGTTTAATTATTTAGAGATTGACATTTTTAAAGCAAAATGGCAACTACTAAAATTGTTCAATTCTTTTAAATATAACTGACAAATGAACAAATATATTAATATACTCTGCGATTCTTTTTATATGATTTTCATATCGATCAGTGGAGCATTTATATGTTTTTGGTCTAGTGTATTTTTTCTCGGCTCTCACGAATCCATACAAAATCTAATTAAAGCAGAGGGTATTATCGTCCTAGCATTTAAACGATTTGTAGGTTTTGCACTTTTGAGAATATCACTTTCATTAGGTATAGCTTTGATTAGCCTTTTAGTACAATTACTAAGCACGAAAAAGGATTTCATAGAACCTTTGTATGTTTTTGCAGTTTCCTCAGTTTTCCAAATATTTTGTTCATTTATTGGTAGTTTTATTTTTTTATATAACTTTTCATGAATAAAAAATACTAAAAAAATATCTATAATTATTCGAAAAAATAGACATTTCAAAGTATAAAAAAATTTGCCCTATAAAAACATCAATACTAAATGGATAATTATCCTCCGCATTTTAAAAAGCTTTTTAGTATTATAGCTATGTTTATGTTGGTGTATACTTTTATTGAAATTTATTTAGCTAGAAATATATGGACAATCAAAAACTTAGCCTATTTCATCCCTTTGATTGTATTTTGCTTGTTATACAGACAAGGCTTTTTTTATAAACCCATCCGTTTTGATGCTCAATTTTTCTATCCACCTAAGAATAAGCCTGCTGTTCTACTTTCTTCTATTCAGTCAATCAAGCTAACTTCTCTGGCCAATAAAAACATTCATTATTGGGAAATAACTTACCTATCCGACAAGCCTATGTCTGTTCGAGTTCTTCCACCTACAATGGAAGATAGCTTTGCTAGATTTATAGAAGCCGTAAAAGAGGCCAATCCTACGGTTGATGCCGACATTTTTGAGTTTAAATTGTATTTTGGATTTTTTCCTTTTGTTTATTGGAAGCCGAAGAAGACCTGAATTTACCCTGTCAAGGAAATACTACGTTTTTCAAAATTAATAGTTCAAAGCACCATTCGAACCCATCTTAAGCCTTTCGGAGCCTTTGGGAAAATTATTTTTGTAGTATTTCGACAAAAACTATAATTTGTCGCCGTATCCTTATTTCCCTAAACCCTATGCGAAACCACTATCTTCTAACTTGCTTGTTCATACTGAGCCACTGTTTTGGTACTATGGCGCAGACCAAAACCCAAACCGTACGTGGACGAGTGATTGACCGCGTCAATCGGCAACCGATGGTGGGTGTATCGGTGGTGGTAGTAGGGACGACGCAGGGAACCCAAACCAACACCTTGGGGGAATTTGTACTGTCTAATGTGCGCATCGGCCGTACGTCGGTGAAGTGTTCGATGGTTGGTTATGAGGATTTTACAACGGAAGAGTTTATTCTCAACTCAGTACGGGAGGTGGTACTGAACATCGAATTGAAAGAAAATCTGTACAATTTACAAGAGGTAAAAGTTGTGTCGGCGCAAAACCTCAGTCGGCCCGTCAACGACCTTGCGTATGTCAGTGCGCGTTCGTTTACGGTGGAAGAAACCGAGCGGATTCCCGCATCGGTCAATGACCCTGGTCGGATGGCCTTGGCGTACCCAGGCGTAAAAGCAGGGCGTGACGAAAACGAGAATAAAATCATTGTACGGGGCAATTCTCCTTTTGGCATTTTGTGGCGTTTGGAAGGTATCGACATTCCCAATCCCAATCACTTTGCCCAGCCTGGTTCGGGAGGCGGGGGGATTTCGGTCTTTAGTGCCCAACTTCTCGGGCGTTCTGACTTCTTTACGGGCGGAATGCCCGCCGAATACGGCAATGCCTTGTCGGGGGCTTTTGATATTCGTTTTCGGGAAGGAAACCTACAAAAACGAGAATATCGCGCCAAAATAGGGGTGCTAGGACTCGATTTCTCGACCGAAGGAGCCATTAAAAAAGGACGTTCGTCGTACCTTATTAATTACCGTTATTCGACATTGGGGCTGTTGAGCCAAATGGGTTTTTATTTAGTGGGCGAACGTGTCACTAACCTTTTTCAAGATTTATCCTTCAATTTGGCTTTTCATAGTAAAGATGGTAAACGCACCACGACAGTTTTCGGGTTGGGAGGGCTCAGTGAAGAACATTATATGCCCGTAGAGCCCGCCGAAAAACGCACAGTGGGCAAAGCCGATAATTGGGAAGACCGCGTACGACCTGCCAACATGGGAGCGTTGGGCGTGACGCATACGGCCAATCTCAGCGAGAAATCGTCGATAAAATACGTAGTAGCGGTGATTGGAAGTGGCATTAAGCGCAACTCAGATACGCTCAATTTGCAAGATGTACGGTTTCGGTACGATACCCAACAGTACGATGAGTTTCGGCTGGCCGCCACTGCCGCTTACAATTATAAATTTGATGCCAAAACGCGCCTAAAGGCAGGACTGATTGCGAATCATATTCAGTTTTCGTTTTTTAAAGAAACCGCTCCACGCGCTTCTGTGACCGATATTAATGTCATCAACGCGGGGCGTCAGCAGTCGGTCAATGGCAAAGGAACGACCCAAACAGTGCAAGCGTATGCGCAAATTGTACGAAACCTGACCGACCGATTGGTGATGAATGCTGGCTTACATTCGATGTACTTGGCATTAAATAATACAACTTCTTTGGAGCCACGCTTGTCGTTTCAATACCGTTCGCCCAAGGCCCACACGGTGAGTTTGGCGTATGGGCTTCACAGCCAATTGTTGCCAATGAGTACCTATTTTTACCTCAAAAAAGACACTATTTCTGGTAAAATTGTGGAGTCCTATCCCAACCAAAACGCGGCTTTCCCAAGGTCACATCACCTGATTTTGAGCTACAACTACATCACCCCAAGCTTGTGGAAGTTTTCGACCGAAGTGTATCTACAACTATTGCGCAAAGTCCTTGTAGAGCCTAGAGCAGGGGCGGCTTATTGGATGCTTAATGGCTCCGATGGCTTTCCTGAGTTTACAACCGTAGCGAAAGGCAAAGGAAAAAACTACGGTATAGATATGTCGGTTGAGCGCTTTTTCTCCAAAAAATACTACTTACTTATCACAGGTTCGTTGTTTAACTCAACGTACCAAACCGCCGACGGGAAAACCTATAATTCGGCTTTCAACGACCGATTTAGCACTGCGCTGACTTTTGGACGGGAGTTTACGTTTAAAAACGGTTCGGTTTTCCAACTAGGCGCTCGTTCGATGTACAATGGCGGGTACCGATATACCCCGATTGATGCGGTGGCCTCGGCCAAAGAGAAGCGTTTTGTCCCACTTGCAGGGGCAGATTATGCCGCCCAAGCACCTGCTTATTTCCGCGTTGACGGGCGGGTGTCGTACCGTTCCAATCGCAAGAAGTACGCAACGGTGCTTTCGCTCGACGTGCAGAATGCGGCGAATTACATCAATTATACCAGCACCAGCTACAACGTCGCAACCAATACCCTCGAAGCTCGCCGCGCAGGAAACGGTTTTGTGCCAGTGTTGAGTTATCAAATTGATTTTTAAGTAGCCCCCTCTAAATCTCCCCCGATAGGGGAGACTTTATGTCGATTGATGATACTGTAGAGACTTTTCTATGCACTCGGAAGTTGATTTTATTACGTATTTAGAAGCATTTATTCCGCTGTCGGTGGAGGCAAAAATGGCTTTGTCGGGCGCTTTGAAAGTGCGACAATACGCTAAACGTGAACATATTGTACCGTTGAATGGCGTCAACGATGTGATTTCTTTTGTGGTAAAAGGATGCGTTCGAGAATATTATCTCAATGAACAAACCGAGGAAGTAGTGGTGTGGTTTGGGCTCGAAAAAGACATTGCAGTGTCGTTGCCAAGTTTCATTTCCCAACAACCGAGTCACACGGCGATTCAGGCCATTGAACCTACCAAAGTGATACAAATAAGTCGCGAAAATTTGTACCAATTGTACGACCAATTTCACGAGATTGAACGTTTGGGGCGTATCATCGCGGAACATTATTTGATGAACAGCGATGCCTACATTAAAGAGCTACAAACACAAAATGCCGCCGAACGCTATCAGCACCTGATGGAACAAAAACCCCAAATTTTGCAGCGAGTGCCGCTGTCGATGATTGCTTCTTTCTTGGGAATCAGTGGCGAAACTTTGAGTCGAATCCGTTCTAAACGAGCAAATTATTGATTTTTAGTTGCTTAGGTTTTGCGTCAGAGACGCAGTGCCATTGTGACCCAAATGATAGTTTGGGTCAAGCTCGTCCACGCTCGTCCCGACATTGTGTCGGGACGCAAACGGAATAAAGTCTCTGACTTCAATTTTTATAAATAAGTCGTTGATTTTTTGACAAATGTCAAGGAACAGTCTGCCAATAAGAAGGTACTTTTGCCCAATAACCATAAACCTCATTCCTGTACATGAAATTACTAACAACCCTCGCCGGGGCCGTTATGATAGCCGTCTTAATGACCGCCTGCGGTTCCAAAGAAACAAAAAAAAGTAAGCTAGACATTGCCTCTTTGCCAAAGGCTACACCCGAACAAATGGAGGCGTTGGTTGCGAAGTTTATTGAAGCAAAAGAAGGCGAAACGATTGAAATTCCTGAAGGTTTTTACGAAATGAATACACAGTTGATTTTGGATAAAGTCAACAAAGTAACCATCAAAGGCGCGGGAATCTATAATACCGTATTGTCTTTTAAAAACATCAAAACGGGAGGCGAAGGGGTGAAAATTGCGGGTGATGGCATTACGCTGCAAGATTTTACCGTCATGGACGCGCCTGGGGATTGCATCAAAACGCAACATTGCAACAGCATCACGTTCCGCGCGGTGAACACCACGTGGACCAACGATAAAAACTCTAAAAATGGTACTTACGGCATTTATCCCGTCCAGTGCAAAAATGTATTGGTAGAAAAATGCGAAGTTTCTCACTCGCGCGACGCAGGGATTTACGTGGGGCAATCGGAAAATATCATTGTTCGTGACAATTACGTATTTGAAAACGTAGCGGGTATCGAAATCGAAAACTCGGACAATGCCGAAGTGTATAACAACCTCGCCGAAAACAACACAGGAGGAATTTTGATTTTCAATTTGCCAGGTTTGCCCAAGGCTTTTGGCTCGCGTACGAAAGTGTATAACAATACGCTCAAAGAAAACAACCACGACAACTTTGCCGAAGTGAGCAACGGTCAAAATGGAAATGCCGTAACGATGATTCCTCCAGGCAGTGGCATTATCGTGTTGGCAGGAAATGAGGTGGAGATTTTTAACAACAAAATCTTGAACCACAAGACTTACTCAATCGCCATTGCAAGTTATCACATCACCGAGTTACCCATTCCAAATCACCCTGGCTGGTCGCCGTTTACCACCAACGTTTCGGTGCATGACAATACGTTTGAGCGGACGTTTGGAGTGCCTGACTTGACAAAAGAAATGGGGAAATTAGTAGCAGCTAAGTGCTTCAAATCGCAGGATGTGATTTATGACGGAATCATCGATGAGAAAAAGGGCAAATCGGCAGAGCAAAATCCCATGAATATTTGCATCAAGGAAAATCAAAAGGATTTTCGGTTTTCGCGCTTCTTAATTCCTGCCAGCGGTGCAGTCACCGAAATTGAGGTCTTTAATGATGTCAAGCCGTTTGCGGCGTGTAATGTAGAGGTAAAAACGGACGTGAAAAATCTAAACCTGTAAGGTTTTCAAAACTTGTAATAACTGTTTTCAAATTTTATGTTTAAATCAAAACTCATCTGGTTATCGCTCGTAATGATAACAGTAGGTTGGTTATACAGTTGTAGGGTTCAAAATAGCTTAACGGCGCACCCTTCCCAACTGAATTTTAGCGAATTTCCCCTTAAAAAACTCTCAGAATACGGTTTTTATAAAGGAGAATTAAAACAATTGTCCCCCAACGACAACGTACTCGAATACGAACCCTCCGCAACGTTGTTTACCGATTATGCCTTTAAAAAACGCTTTGTTTGGATGCCCGAGGGTACATCGGCGACATTTGACGTGAGTCAGCCCAACGAACCGCTGGATTTTCCTGATAAAACAATTTTGGTCAAAAATTTCTACTATCCTCAAGATTTCTCTAAACCGACGGGCGAACGTCGTATTCTTGAAACGCGTCTGTTGGTAAAAGACCAAGGAACGTGGAAAGCCTATCCCTACCGCTGGAAGGACGACCAAACCGAAGCCGATTATAAAATAACGGGTGAAACGATTCCCGTAAACTGGAAAGACGAAGCAGGGCAAACACACCAGATAAATTATGCCATTCCCAACAAAAATCAGTGCAAAAGCTGCCACAATCGGAAGGACGTTTTTATGCCTATTGGGCCAAAAATCAAGCAGTTGAACCACGAACTTGCCTACCAAGACGGAAAAGAAAACCAGTTGGCACGTTGGCAAAAAGTGGGGTATCTGAAAGCCAAAGCCGAAGACATTGCGAAAGTAGTACCGTTGGTAAGCATGAATGATGCGAAGGCGTCACTCAATGACCGTGCGAGATCGTATTTGGATGTCAACTGCGGGCATTGCCACCATGCCAATGGTCCCGCTTCTACGTCGGGTTTGTACCTAAATTACGAAGAAAAAGACCCGTTTCATTGGGGAGTCTTAAAATCACCTGTAGCAGCAGGAATGGGTGCAGGGCCTTACCGATTTGACATTAACCCAGGCAAAGGAAAAGAGTCGATTCTCTCCTACCGCATGAATTCGGTGCATCCAGGCGTAATGATGCCCGAAATTGGCCGAGTGAGCATCCACAAAGAAGGCGTAGCGCTGATTACGCAGTGGATTGATGGGTTGGAGAAGGGGAAGTAGAGAAGGAGTACTATTTCTCTTATTGTGCTTCCTGTTGGCGTCGGAGACGCAACACCATTTTTGACCCAAATCATAGTTGGGGTCAAGTCACCGCTCGTCCCGACATGATGTCGGGACGAAAAAGGCATAAAGTCGGAGACTTTATGATAGATTAGGCAAAAAAATAACAATAAGAAGACACCGAATCTTGACCCAAAAATCTGATTTTTAAACAGTTAAATGAAGCCTTTTTTCGGACTGTGAAGATAGAAGTTCAACGAGTTATGGAAGAATAAAGACAATTTTTGTGCTTGGCGTCGGAGACGCAGCACCATTTTTGACCCAAATCATAGTTTGCGTCAAGCCACAGCTCGTTCCGACATGATGTCGGGACGAAATGGGTAAGGCTTGCTTACAATTACAGGGAAGGCTACTGTTGTTTTGAGTTTATTAGATTTTTGGCTTTGAAAGCTTGTACATGTATATGAAAAAGGTATATTTTCGTATACTCAACACACAACGCTACCTCCATGAAAATTCATACCGTCATTTCCGCGCTAATCTTGTCATGTGGTTTAGCATGTCAACAAGCCCGTTTGCCCTCTTTTAAAGAAGAGCAAATGAAAATGGTTGAGGAGTTTAGGGAGCAATTTTCAGGAACTTGGCAGATTAAACAAATCCAAATCAAACACAGTGAGCTTGTTGATATAAACTACCCTACGGGAATTACCACTGATACCTTGCTTCAAAATCTAGCGACGTTACATATCCAACCCGCTACTCAGCAATCAGATGACCGCCTCTTGACTCTTGAAGGTACACTACTATTTCGAAATCAAACCATTCCCCTTCATATCCAATTCTATCCATACACTTCCAAAGAAGCACTTTCGCAAGGGGTGGTCTCCATTAATTTAGGGCTTTCAAAAACAAATTCTGCCCTACCACAAGCCGAAATGAGCTACCTGACTACCATAGGATTTTTGGGCGAGAATTTTTCTATTAATACTACTCCAAAACAACCTACCATGACTTGGCAAGGCCTCAATCGAGCTATAATAGATGCTAAACTTCTTAAAATATAAGAATGACCATCACAGCCCATGAAACCAACGGCTTAAAAATCGCCGAACTCATCTCTGACAAATTACTCATCCAAACCCACGAAGACGGTCTAAATCTATTAGGTGATTTGTACTACCAAGGATTTGACAAAATCATCTTGTATGAGCATAACATCACGCCTGATTTTTTCGACCTCAAAAACGGATTGGCGGGAGAAATCCTCCAAAAATTTTCTAATTATCGAATGAAATTGGCTATCGTCGGAACCTTCTCCAACTACACCAGCAAAAGTATCCGTGATTTCATGTATGAAAGCAATCAGAGCCAACTTGTGCATTTTGTAGGAACCTTATCCGAAGCTTTGAGTAAGACTTCCTGACTACTATTTTCATCCTCACTCTCATGACGGCCTACATTGCTATCAGTTTTGGACAAAGACATCAGCTCGACCACCAACTCGCTACAATTGTTGAAGTACTGCGCAAATTCAATATCCAAGCTCATGTTTTTGTTGACCGCTACCACTTCGATTCTACGCAAGAACAAGAAATGATGCAGCAAGTAATGACCGACATCAACAACTGCGATATATTATTGGCCGAAACTACCCACAAAGGCATCGGAATCGGTATAGAAGCAGGATACGCCAAAGCCCAAAACAAACCTGTCGTTTATTTGCGGCAACACACAGCCGAGCATTCCACTACATTATCGGGTATCAGTGATTATCAAATTATTTACGAAAGTACTGAAGCCTTGACCAAGCAGCTTTCCCTCGTACTTAGTAAAATCATAGATAGACAAAATGATGATTTTACACAAAAACCGTCTTGATAAGCAACTGAAAATCACCTACCAAGACGGTTTTATTTCATTTCAGAAGCTTACTTCAACTTAGCCAAAGCAGTGCTTTCAGTCTTTGTTTTAGTTGCTTTTTTGTTTTTGGCTGCAGTTTTGGTGCAAGATGTCTGACAATCTTTGTCTTCTGCTTTAGCTGAAGCCTCTGTTTTGTCACAAGTAGACTTGCAGCATTTTTTGTCGCAGTTAGGATTAGATTGAGCATAGATTTCGGTAGCTACAACTCCCGCCAAAAGCAAAACTGAAAAGAGGACTTTTTTCATGATTGATAATAGTTAATTAGTAAAATATTGATTTATTTGACGTTACAAAGGTACAGACCACAACCTCAGCAAGGTGTCATCTGAATGTTACTCACTTGTTATAGAGTTGTTATTGTAGTGCAAGATTCGTGCTAGAGATGTTATTTTTGTATAACTACTTAGCCCTAAGCAATAAGCTGTAAGCAGTAGGTATTTTTTATGAGGTTTTTAGACAAATCAAAACCCTTTTTAATAAAAAGCTTATGGCTTATGGCTTACGGCCTAAAGCATATTGCTAAGTAATGTATTATGAAGATTCAGCGAAATAATCTATCAATCATTCTGATTGCATCGGCACTGGGTGTAGCGGCACTGGCAGTGGTACAAGTCATTTGGATGCGACATTCGTGGCAATTGTCAGAAGAGATTTTTAGTCAACGCGTATCGATGGCACTTTGCTCTACCATCAAAACCTACAAAGGAGGAACCTTGTGCGCTGGCGGCAAATGCGCTGTTACGGGCACCTCGGGCAATCTAGCCCTTAAAAATGTATCTCATCTTCCCGTTGGATTGGTTGACAAGCCCGACTTCCGAGCCGAGCTTGACAAAACGCTGCTTTTTTATCAAATTGATGCAGGCTATCAATTAAGTCTTTCTCGTACAAAAAAATGCCAACCTGACGTATACCAAACCGCCGTTTTGCTCCCTTCACTGGGAGACAACGAAGCTTACTTGAGTATGCGTTTTCCAAATAAAAAAACATTCATCCTCAAAAGTATGAATGTCATGATGCTAGCCACGGCCCTTATTCTGTTTTTCATTACGGCAGTGCTTTTGTTTGTAAATTGGTCATTGATGAAACAAAAACGGCTTCTGCAAACCAACGTAGATTTTTTCAATAACATGGCGCATGAGTTTCGGACCCCCCTTAGCAACATAGGCTTGGCAGTAAATATGTTAACAAAAAAACACAACGAACTCAAAGACAGCCGCTTAGTAGACGTGATACGCCAAGAAAACAAACTACTGTTGCAGGAAGTAGAGCGCGTTTTACATTTAGCCAAAGTCGAAAATGGAGATTATGTACTAGAAAAGGAGCTCATTTCGATTGAAACCATTCTACAAACAGCCGTAAACGGAATGGCCATGCCTCTCACTACTCATCAAGCAAAGATTACTTTAGAAGGAATCCCGCAGCATACCAATGTTTTAGGAGACAAACAACACCTTGTAAATGTATTTAGAAATTTGATTGATAATGCCCTCAAATACTCTAAAGAGCGACCGGTCATTCATATTTCGGCCAAAACTGAGACTAAAGGAATCGTAGTGACTGTGCAAGACAATGGCATCGGTATCCCTGCCGAGCATCGAGCACTAATCTTTGAAAAATTTCAACGAATACCCCAAGGCAATCAACATACCCAAAAAGGCTTTGGGCTGGGTCTAGCTTACGTTAAAAGTATGATTGAATTACACAAGGGATTTGTCTGCGTAGGCAGCGAAGAAAATCGCGGTAGTCGATTCGAGATTTTTCTCCCAACGGTCTGATTCTCCCAATTTAAAACAAAAATGACAGCCATTCCTAAAATACTACTCGTTGAAGATGACTTAAGTATGGGTTTTCTACTGAGCGAATTCTTAGAAGACAACGGTTTTGAAGTTAAATTGTGCCGTGATGGTGAAAGTGGCTTAGCAGCCCTGCAAAGAAATAACTTTGACTTATGTATACTAGATGTGATGATGCCCAAAATGGACGGTTTTGCACTTGCACAACAATGCCAAGCTCATACTCCCTCTCCTCCTTTTTTGTTTTTGACGGCACGGTCACTTAAAGATGACAAACTCAAAGGTTTCGAACTTGGAGCCGAAGATTATATCACCAAACCTTTTGACGAAGACGAACTACTCTGTCGCATCAAGGTTTTATTGCGTCGTCAAATTGCAAGGTCTGCCATACCTACCCAACAGTATTTTACACTCGGAGCATATACGTTCAACTATGCAAGACAAGAACTTTCTTTTGGTACTGAAACTTGGCGACTCACCGAAACCGAAAATGAAGTATTGAAATTGCTATGCCAACACCAAAATCAAATCCTACGCCGTGACGAAGCCGTCGAAAAAATCTACGGTAAAAAAGATTATTTCTTAGGCCGTAGTTTCGATGTCTTTATTTCTAAACTCCGCAAAATGCTACAACACGACTCGCGTATAAGCATCGACAATGTGTTTCGGGTAGGGTTTATTCTCAACATTACAGCCGAATCGCCTGTTTCAGACTCATAACGCCATTTTTTTATCACCAACCAAAGTATTTTTATTATCTTGTGGTAAAAAATACAATGACAGAAATAGACAAATTGCAATACGCTTTACAGCAATTTGCAGGTATCACTCCCGAAGAATTCGCATTATCAACGCCTTATTGGAAATACAAAACCTACAAAAAAGGCGAATTTTATAACCTTCACCGCAACATCTGCAAAGATTTGGGGTTTGTCACTTCGGGCGTGTTTCGTTCTTATACCGTCAATGAAGAAACAGGCGAAGAAAAAAACGTCTTTCTTTATTCTTCTAATGGCTTTGTGGTAAGCTTCAAGAGCTTTGTAAACCAAATCCCCTGCGACTATCATACCCAAGCCCTGACCGACGCCAGTATTATTTACATCAATATCCTTGACCTGATTTCTTTATATCAACAATCCCACCAATGGGAAACCTTTGGGAGGCTCCTAGCTCAAGAAGCCTTCAATGTCACGATGACCCGCCTAGAAGGATTCTTGTTCAAATCGCCCGAAGAACGCTATCTTGATTTGGTACGCCAACATCCCGATATTTTCAACAATGTGCCACTCTATCATATTTCTTCCTATTTAGGGATTCAAGGGCCTTCATTGAGCCGCATCCGAAAAAGAATTTCTCGTCAATAATTCGATTTTAACTTGGGTTAAAATTATTGACAGTAGTAGGTGTGACCTTTGTATCATCAAAACACAAAAACACTTACTATCATGAAATCTTCAAACACAATCGTACTTATTCACGGACTATTTGTTAACAACACAAGCTGGGCACAATGGAAAGCTTATTTTGAAGCACAAGGCTACAAAGTATATACGCCAGCCAACCCCGGACATGAAGGCATCCCCGCCCAACTCCGCACCAACATCCACCCTGACCTTACCAAAACAAGCTTTGAAGATGTGGTGATGAATATCGTCAAATTGATTGATACTTTACCCGAAAAACCTATCGTCGTGGGGCATTCTTTGGCAGGTTTGGTAGTTCAGAAACTCATCGAAATGGACAAAGCCGTAGCGGGAGTAAGTATCGACGGTGCGCCTCCAAAAAATATACTAGCTCCTTGGGCTACCATCAAAATGGTACTGCCAGTGGTTAATATTTTCAAAGGTAGTACGCCTTATTTAGGCACTAGAGAATGGTACCACCGCGCTTTCTTCAACAATTACTCACGCGAAGAAAGTGACCTTTTATATGACAAAATTGCAGTACCCGAAAGTAGAAAAATTGCATGGGGTACACTTCTTGATTCATTTGCTAATATCAACTTCAAAAAACCGCACAATCCACTCCTGTTTATTGGAGGCTCAAAAGACAACATCTTTCATTCGACCTTTACCAAACGCATCGCAGCTTCCTATAAAGACCCCAATAGTATCGTGGACTTCAAGGAATTTGAAGGCAAAAGTCACTTTATCGTAGGCGAAAAAGGTTGGGAAGAAGTAGCCGAGTATGTATTAAACTGGATAAAAAAATAATTATTTAAAAACCCAGCGCTCCCCCTTCTGTTAGATTTATCTACGGAAGGGGGCTTATTTTTATATCCCTTCCCCTATGGCCTTTTCCAATGCCTCTACTGAAGTAGGCTCTACAAAATAATTGAGGTGATGACAAGCCAGCTCATAGGTAGGACTGTTACGGACTTTAAAGATATTTTCTAAACTAACCGCAATATCATTGTCCTCATCCTTATACACCCATTCGCCCACTTGTGCTAGTACTTTTTCCATAAATGTATTACTATCATTTGTCACTAAATAAGCCTCTAAATTTCCCCCAAATACTACGTAAGGAATCGTTGGAGGATGACCTTCGTTCAAATCTTGAATAAAACTATCTTCAGCGCTCATTTGGCTCAATGCCTTAAGTAATACATCATTGGTTCCTTTCAGAAAACCCGACAAAAAGCCCGTCACTGCCCCTACTTGGGGTGGAAAAAAGCGAGTTCCGAAGCCCAATACTATCGCCGCCCAATTGATATAACCTGGCACATCGCCAAACTTGCTACCTCCGTTGGGCGTACCTGCCATGATGAGTTTGTCCACAAAATCGTCACCTGCCAAGCGTTCTATCATGTACCTCGCCACTAGTCCTCCCATCGAATGAACGACTAAAACCAGCTTCTTGTCGTCTTCTTTACCAAACCCTACTGCTTGGAGTTTTTTCTTCAAAATACGCGCATTTTCTTCAATGGGCGTGTTCAGGTTTTCGTAGTCGTAAGTCAGTACCAAATCGTAGCCTTTGGTGGTAGCCATGCGGAAAGTTTCCGCCATTTCTTCGGTATCGCCAATGATACCATGAATCAGAAGTAAAATTTTATCGGCTTTTTCGATTTTCTCCTTCAAATCCTCAGAAACTCGTTTGGCTTTGTCGGCATCACTATAATCTACCCAACGTAGCAGCTGCGTCTCCCCTTTAAAACCTATCTTTTTGGCAAACTTTACTACTACCATTCTAAGCGCCGAGCCCAAACTACGGGTTTTAGCGGCTTCTATTTCATCAGGAATATGCGTGATTTCCAACCTAAGATTACCTTGTTGGTCGATAGTGGTTTTCCCCAAAGGCAAAAAATCCTCCCCGTCAAAAAACATAGGCAAACTTACTTCCTCTTCTTCCGTGGTTTGTACCGTTACTACCAACGGATTCTCAATCAGCGTTTCTTGATTTTGGATATCACTAATTTCCAAAATAGTTTTATCTTCAATTCCTTTTGCGCCTTCTTCCAAACTCACAATTTGGTAGTAAGGATTCGTACGAAAATAGTCGTCTCGAATCGCTAACTCACTCACAGTCCGAGTACTAGTACTAAGTGGCGCCCAATTTGTATTTCCTCTAAACGAAGGATGCGGTTGGATTTCGATACCTTTACCCATAGCAATTGGCTCTTGCCCGGCTATTTCTTTACCTTTTCGCACCACACGCACCGTAGTGGTTTTGGTAAACCAATCAGATTTTTTGTTTCCGCCAATCCCTTTTCCTAAACTACGTGAAGCATCAATGAGGCCGCCCATTTCTAACCCTTCTTGCTCAAACAAAAAAGTATCAATCGGCTCGCTCGACAATAGGACTTTGAAAGTATCTATTTCTTCGTCGTTTCCATCTGTTAGCGTAAAAGTATTCTCTATCAAAGTGAGTTGTTGGCCTGCGCCAATCGTTTGAAAGTCTAAGGCGAACACCTGAATCCCATAGTCTGGCGACAGGTATAGCAGCGCGGTATACCATTTTTGTTTGGTATTATTGACAAGTTTTATTTCAAACGGAATATCTTCATCTTCAAAATCAAGGGTAATCGTCGAGGCGTTGAGGGAATTGATTTGATTGTTTTGTTGAATCTCAAAAGTCAAATCAAAACTTTCTTCTGTTAACTTAGTTTTGGGATTTTTTAAAGCTAACAACCGATGCCAACGCGCCAAAGGCTGCAACGCATTCCAGACTAGAACTGCCGCATTACTCCCCAAAGCGTATTGAATGAGTTTTCCTGTGGAGGGCTGATAAATCCCCCATTGCACCTCTTCCATTTTTACTTCTACCGAAGCAGCGGCGGGCGTTTCTACCCATACGATGCCCGACTCAAGGGTACTCACGCTCTCCATCAAGGTTTTGGTTTCGGCCTCTGCATATACATAAAATGGACTTAACGCCAGTGCGTTTGTAGGCTCTCCCCAGTAGACTTTCTCCTTATCTAAAGTTTTAGGTTCGGCTTCAAGAGCACTATTAGTAAGACCTAACTCCTTCACTTTCGCTGTTCCAAGGGCGTTTTCTTCGGCAGCATTTTCAAAGATTTTAATCTCCATTTCTTGTCCCAATGTAGGTTCTAGTCCCCTATCTGCTCCTAATTCAACTTTCCATTGAAAACTGACTTTATCAAAAACCACTTGATACCTTCCCAATATCCTGTCTGTTGTGGGTTGTCCCAAAAATCCCTGACGCGCACTACTATTGCCAAGGGTTTCCAACTGAGGCGTTTGATTTCTTAGCTGACTTTTGATAGCCGCTCGCACTTGCACAAACAAATCGGCGTATTGGATTCGGCCTGCATTCTTATTCAAAACTTTCAATAAAGCCTTCGTAAATTGTCCTTCACCTTGGGCTTCCCAGGCCCGTTCGGTGCGCTCACAAGCTGCCAACAATAAGTGACTGGAGGCAGGCACTACCAACGAGTCGCGCTTTAGGTAAGCTCCTTCCAAATAACTCTCCAAGGGGCGAGGCTCGTTACTCCCACTCGTAAAACGTGGTTGTAATTGCATAAACTCTTCGATTTCACGCGTGACAGAACCAGCATGACACGAATCCGAAATCACCACCAAGTGAGGCTGATTTTGCGCGATTTCTTCCAGCAAAAGCGCAATTTCCTTGTCGGCCAAATCATATTTCCCCGCTTCACGACTATCGTATAGCACCCATGTTTGTTCTTTTGCATCGGCAGTAAACTTCTGAAAATCAGGAGCAGTTATCCCTTCAGAGCCATGACCAGAGTAATACACCAAGGCCACATCTCCCGTTTTAGCTTGCGTAAGGTGATTTTTGAAGCCTACAATCACATTTTCACGCGTGGCTTGGGCGTTGGTCAATGTCATTATTTGGGTTTCGTCGCGCAGCAAATCTTTGTAATAAGTCGTTAAGAAAGTCTGCATTTGCGCCACATCATGGAGGCAAGCCTGAAGAGGGCGAATGGCCGTCACAGAAGCAGGGCTGTAATCGTTGATACCAATGAGAAGCGCAAAGAGTTTCATTTTAATTTTAAGATTACGGAATAATATTTGGTTATTGACTCACTCAACGGGTTGATAGGTAGTAAAACAAAAGAGGCAAATTACAAATTTAGAAGCCACAAGCTAATCATATTCAACCAATTAGGCAACTACAGTCCCTTTTGAGTCAATACCCAAAATAGTATCACGCCCTCAATAATTTTACCCCACAACCGACTATACAGGTTGTCAAATGAGTAAATGAAAGTTTCGACTTGATGATAGCACAACTAAAAGAGCTGATTTTTGAAAAAATTAAGTACAGTTCATCGTTTTAGTGCTTATTGGTTTGTTTTCTAAAATCAAGGTTTTGGAAGAAAAATAAGCGTATTGCATTGATGTTTTTGAACTTATTCCCTGCGGCCAATTGCTGATAGACGTTCATGTACCCTAACTGTAGATTGGTATGAGAATCAAAGTTGTAAGCAAGCCCGGCAAAGAGGCGGTTTTGGTCAAAAACATTGTAAACGTTGTTTTTAGAGAGGTTAATCATGACTTCGTTATTAAACTGCGCCGATAGCGTCTTAGGAGCTACCCCTTTTTTACTTAAAGGAATGGTCAACATAAAATTATATCGGATACGCTCATCAAAACGGTATCCTTCGGCCAATTCATTGTCATTTTTGATTTTTCGTCTAAAGCGTTCCTCCAAGCGAAGCCACTGCATGGTACGAATTTTTCCGTACCGCGTATGCCATTGTAACTGATGCCATATCCGATGCTCAGGTTGAGATACGTTGGCGTGGCCTTCTTCTGGGTAATGATTAATATAAGCGTAGCCATTCGTCAATTTCCAATCATCGTTTATGTAATACATCAACCCCAAACGGACGAGAGCTTTGGAAGGTTCTTTCACAAAGTGCTCTGTTGTACGAAAATGGAAATCACCCCAAACGCCCCATTTTTTAGAAAAACGTGTTTGGTTGAAAAAGCCCGCCCACACCTGACTTTCGTCGGTAGTTTGGCGGGCATTTTGAGCAAGCAACGACGTGCTAATCAAGCACATGAGAATAATCTTCTTCATTGAATTATACATACATTTTAACCAAAATACCGATAAAGGCAGCAATAAGAACAATGTGTGGTTCCTTAATTTTTTTACTGTAAATGAGAGCAAAGGCAGAAGCAAGTGCTAATAATGAAGTTGGAATATCTACAACACTACGGAGCCCAATCACACACACCGCCCCCACTAAAGCCCCTACCACCGCAGCCGTGATACCATCTACAAATGCTTTAATAGACTTGTTTTGAGCAATTTTTTGGAAATAAGGAGCAGGTAACACTGTCAATAAATAACAAGGCAAAAAGGTGGCTAATGCTGCGACGGTTGCTCCCCAAAAACCATTAATCAAATACCCAATGAACCCGACCGTAATTACGACAGGGCCAGGGGTAATCATCGCTACTGCGACCGCATCCACAAACTGCTGCTCTGTGAGCCAACCATACTGCTGGACTACTCCCGCGTGTAGAAATGGAACAATCGCTAAGCCACTCCCAAATACAAATGCTCCCGCTTCTCCGAAAAAAAGCGCAACTTTCCACAATAAAGTAGCATCGTACTCCCAAAAACCTACTTGTAGTAAAAATACACTATTGGTAGTTTTTGACAAAGATGTAGGCGGTGCTTTGACCAACATATATAGCAATCCAGCTATCACAAATAGTCCTGCATTTTCTTCTTTGGTGATACTCGTAATGGCACATGCCACGACAAAAAAACTCCACAAAAGCCAGTTTGTTTTCAAAGATTGAAGAGAAAACTTTCCGATGGCTTTTTGGGTAAGTTTGTACGAACTGACTGCGATAATGCCAATCACCGCTGCTCCTACCCCATAGAAAACAGCTTGCATCCAAGGTAGTCCACCAAATCGCTGATAGGCCATTCCAAGCAGCACGACCATTAAAAAAGAAGGTAAAACAAACGCAATGCCTACCAAAGTAGCGCCAAGTACACCATAATGGACAAAACCCAAATAGATGCCCAGTTGCGCTGCTAACGGCCCCGGCGCTAGTTGAGCCAGCGCGAGCCCGTTTTTATATTCTTCTTCTGAAATCCACTGGCGCTTTTCGACCAAATCACGGTGCATATATCCGACCAATGCCACTGGACCACCAAAGCCAGCATAACCAAGTTTCAAGAAATAAAGTGTTAAGTCCTTTAGGGAGTACTTTTGTACCATTGCTTTTTTTGATGTTTGAGCAAAGTTTCACCTATCCCTTCTGATAAAATAGAACAAAATTAACCTTTTGTATTTTCTTTACTTTTTTTGTTTTGCGCTCGATACGACGAAGGGCTTTTGCCCACTGTTTTTTTGAAAATACGGGTAAAATGACTCTGGTCTGAAAAACCTGTCAAATAGGCAATTTCAGTAAGGGTATGAGCCGTGTTTTCTAGCAAATCAAGGGCTTTTTCAATACGCATTTTGCGGATGTATTCGCCATAGCTAACGTTTTCAAAGTATTTAGAAAACTCCCGAGAGAGATAGGTAGGATTGAGGTCTAGCTCCCTAGACACATCTTTCAGGCTGAGCGACAATTGCGTATCTATTTGGTCCTGAATCATCTCTTTAAGCGCCAACGCCCACGCTGGCTTACGCCTTGATTGGCTTTTTTCTAATACCCTCTGCACAGCATTCACCAACAAATCTTCAAACGGAGTCTGTAAATGCTTAAAACCTTGTAGATGAGTAGCCCAGCTATAGAGGGCATCATAGATAACCATCCCCTGCTCTAGTAGAAGGTAATCATCGGCAATGTTATGGGCCAGCCCTGCCGAAATAGCCCATAGCCCTGCCGCTTCTGCCGCAAACTCATGTCGGTCGGTATCGGCTCCCCTTACGATAGAAGCAATGATATGTATCGCTGGGTCTTGAATTCCGTATTTTTCTACTAAATAATCAAACGTACACCTCTCACCATAATGCGTCAATTCTACGTTTGGAATATCAAAAGGAATGGCTTTGACCCTTTCGGCATGAGAAATAACCTCATCGAAAGGGACAAAAATAAACTCAGCATCAGGGTCAATAAACTTTCTTATCAGCCAAGGGCAAGCAATACGGTCAATCTTAGGACGTTCTCGGGTAATCCATTTCATCAGGTAGAGTTACATTTTGATTCATTACAAACTACTTTCACACTTCTTCGGAATACAATATATATACCTTAGCTCTTCTAGTAACAATCCTCCGAATATATAGATATGAAATATTTTTGTTTTTGAATTAATACTCCAAAGTGACAAGTTTTCCGCATCTTGCTACGGATTATTTCTTTTAAATAAGATGTGACTACGTTAAAAACAAACATCCCTTGACTTTATCATCAAGTGGCAGCCACTCTCAATGCTTTAGTCACTCCCTCACCCAAAAATCTCATGAAAGCCTTCTTTTTATTCCTTTTTTTGACAACCCATCTGGCTTTTTCACAAGTTTCCAACGACATCCGCCTCATCGTTCGCTCCGACGACATTGGGTTTTGTCATACTGCCAACGACGCCTGTATCAAAGTATATACCGACGGTATCAGCCGTTCGGTGGAGATTCTGGCTACCGCACCTTGGTTTATGGAAGCCGTCAAGCTTCTAAAAAATCATCCACAATACGATGTAGGCGTGCATCTTTGCCTTACTAGTGAATGGGAAAACCTGAAATGGCGTCCTCTCACTCATGCCCCAAGCCTAACGGATGCCGACGGCTATTTCCCGCAGTTTATTTGGGAAAACAAAAATCTCAAAAACAGTGCTTATTTACTCCAAAAAACCATCAATATCGCCGAAGTTGAGCGTGAATTTCGTGCCCAAATTGAACACGTTAAAAAATACATTCCTTGGGCTAGCCACCTGACGGCTCACATGGGCTGCACCAATGCCAATGCCGAAGTAAAAGCCCTAACCGAAAGACTCGCGGCAGAATATCATCTGCCTATTCAACTCCCTAAAGGAGCCTTCGGGGTAAAAGGGTTTGGCGGAGCCACCAAATCACCCGAACAAAAAGAACAAGACCTTGTCAATATTCTTAAAAACCTCGGCCCCGGTACTCACTATCTGGTAGAGCATCCCGGCTACGATAGCGGCGATATGAAGGGCGTCGGCCATGTAGGTTATGAAAATGTCGCCTATGACCGCGAAGGCGTAACAAGAGCCTTCACGAGTGCCGCCGTCAAAAAAGTGATTGCCGAACGCAATATCAAATTAGTAAGTATCAAAGAAGCTTTACAGCCTTAAGCGTATACACACCTTGTACTTGTGAAGAGTATGTATGAAATAAGCCTGAAAAGTACCGACGTTAACCATTCATTAATCTCTTTTTGTATTCATGATTCACTCATTCTCAAAATTCCACCCATCCAAACTTCTTTTTTTACTCAGCCTTTTACTTTGTTGTAAAACGAGCATAGGTCAAAAAACAGCCTCGCCTGTTCCCTATGGCGTCACTCCTAGCGAACGCCTACTTGCGTGGCATGAATTAGAATTTTATGGCTTTATTCACTTCACTATCAATACCTTTACGGATAAAGAATGGGGCTACGGCGACGAGTCACCTACTTTATTTAATCCTACTCATTTTGATGCCGACCAAATCGTCTTGAGCATGAAAGCGGCAGGGATGAAAGCCATCATTCTCACCGCCAAGCACCACGACGGTTTTTGCCTTTGGCCTACCAAAACTACGGAGCACAACATCACCAAAAGTCCTTGGAAAAATGGGAAAGGCGACGTAGTACGCGAAATCTCCGACGCGTGCCGCCGCCACGGTCTCAAATTTGGGGTATATCTTTCGCCTTGGGATCGCAACAACGAACACTACGCTACGCCTCACTATGTCAACACCATTTTTCAGAATCAGCTACGCGAGTTGCTGACCAATTACGGCCCCGTATTTGAAGTATGGTTTGACGGTGCCAACGGTGGCGATGGGTATTATGGTGGCAAACGCGAAGAGCGCAAGATTGACCGCATTACGTACTATAACCTCGACGAACTTTGGAACGTCATCCGCCCTCTTCAGCCAATGGCTTGTATTTTTAGCGATTTGGGGCCAGAAATACGGTGGGTAGGCAACGAATCGGGCGTAGCTGGCGAAACTTGTTGGCCTACCTATACCCCCAAAGGCCGCGAAGACATCAATAAGCCCGGCCTTGGCCAAACGCGCTATGAAGAAGGGCAATTTGGCACCCGCGACGGCAAATACTGGATTCCTGCCGAGTGTGACGTTTCGATTCGTCCGGGCTGGTTTTATCACGAATCCGAAAACAATCGCGTGCGGTCGGTCGAAAATCTGGTCAATCTCTACTTCAAAAGCGTAGGGCATGGCGCAAGTATGTTGCTCAATATACCTCCCTCGCGCAAAGGCACCGTTTACCCCACCGACTCTATCACTTTGTCACAAATGGGCAATTATCTCCAACGCTTATATGCTGTCAACTATGCCACAAATGCCAAAGTAAAAGCAAGCGCCGTCCGTAATAGCGATAAAGCATTTGCCCCCGAAAATGTAAGAGACGCCGACCGATACAGCTACTGGGGTACACCCGACGGGGTCACAACGGGAGAAATCACCCTACAATTTTCCAAACCTACCACCTTCGATGTCGTTCGCCTCCGCGAAAACATCAAACTCGGCGTCAGAAGTGATGACTGGGAAGTATGGGCGCAAGTAAAAGGCCAATGGCAATTGTTTGGCAAAGGAACAGCGATTGGCGCAAGTCGGCTAGTAAAAGGTCCCAAAGTAACAGCCGAAGCTATCAAAGTGAGCATTACCAAAGGCAAAGCCAGTATTTGTATCAGCGACATTGGAGTTTTTAATTCTCCCGAACTACCCAAAGAAAACCTGCCTGTCATTAGTCGCGATGAAAAAGGTCAGGTACATATTGTGGGCGAAAGTAAAAATGCGTCGATTGTTTATGAAAAAAATCGTAATGCCATTTCAGCCACTTCTACTCCTTACCAAGCACCTTTTGTGATGTCTGAAAGCGGAAGTGTGAGCGCTGCTTTCTTAAATAAAGACGGTAGCACAAGCCGTATCAGTACGGTCACCTTTGGGATTTTGCCCCAAAACTGGCTACTATATAAAAACCAAGTGACCCAAACGACGACAGATGCTAAACAGTTGGCTTTGGATAACAATCCCAAAACGGTTTGGCTGGTAGATATCACTGCCCAAGGCACCGATGCGCTCATTCTGGATACCCAAAAAAGTCAACTCGTCAAGGGGATTTCATACGTACCTGACCCCGCCAATGGACAAGGGAATCTCACCCACTACGCGCTCTATGGTAGCCAAAATGGTAATGATTGGCAACTTATCCAAGAAGGGGAATTTTCTAACATAGAAGCCAATCCACGCCCCCAACGCATCAATATCCCCAAAGATAAAGGCCAATTGCGCTACTTAAAACTAGTCCCCAAACGGTGGATAGGCACTGGTCATCAAGTCAGAATCGCCGATTTACTATTGTTGTAATCTCTTCATTTTTAAGATGTAAGACTTTCTAAGTAAAAGCTTAGAAAGTCTTTTTTATTTCTCTAGCGCCACCACATACTCTACAGTGAGAGGTTTAGCCAAAATAGCTTGTTCTTTACGAAAAGATTTGGTATTGATATGTTTTTTGTCGCTTACCTCGACCCTGTAATTACCAAAGGGCAATAAACTCAAATCAAAACGCACAATTTTCTGAAACTCATAGGCCCTTATTATTCTACGGGCAAGAGGCATTCCTTCCGCATCTTTAAGAAGAATCGTAACTTCTTGCCTTGCCTTCTTACTGACATAAACTTTCAGCATTGAAGTACCTATATCAGGCACAGTGAGGGTTTGAAAAGTGGGGGTTTCTAATCCTGCCCATATTGAATTTTCCTGTGCCCAAATGGTAATTGGACACCATAATAATAGCACACAAATAGCGATTGGGTGCCAAAAGCACACATGGTTTTTCATAGCAAGAAGGGTTTTAAATGATTCTCAAAAAGGCAAAGCCTAAGGACTTACTACAAATGTTTTTTTGCCAAATCGAGCATTAATCCACTGACGAGCAGGCACTTCTACAAAATTATAAGTAAACCACGACACCAATAGTGTAATACCTATAAATACCAAACATATCCCCCAGCCTGTAAGCATATCATAAGAAGGAGGTGGCCCAGCAGATGCGTTGGGCGTTGGGGGATTTAGATAAGCCATGATTGTGTAAGCGGTATAGAGCAGCGGCTGATGCACCAAATAAATTGAAAACGACCAGTCGCCGATTCGCTGTAAAGGTATCGTACCAAAGAATTTGTCCATATTAGTACTTCCATAAGCCGCTGACAGAAGCATTAAAGGAAAAAATAAAACCGTAAATACATCGGGAACGGCAAAATGCAAACACAAGCCTAAACCCAACGTAAATGCTAAGAAAGTATACCCATTTCCAAACAAACGTTTACCCTTATCTTCCAAATAGTATTGATAAACCACCATCCCCAATACAAATCCAAATAAGCAACGTAAAAAGCCATATTGATACGATACATTGATAGTTAAATCGGCAGGATTGACTTTGGTGAAAGCGATAGACTCCGGAACGGTCACTATAGGTACAATCACAAAGGTAATCAGTAAATAGCCCCCAACGCAGCCCTCAATCATCAACAAACGCCCCCAAGGAGATAACTTTGAAAAGGGTTTTACCAAAAACGGAAATAGCATATACATCCACCATTCAGTACTGATAGACCAGGAGGCGTTGTTCCAGGTAAACCACTCATTGACATTCATACTATGCAGCAGCAACAAGTGACTTGGAATCGTGGCCCAATCGTTGCTAATGGCATTCATAGGGTTCAAATCTATCCCCCCAGCCGCAATAAACACCAACTGCAACAAGACACAGTAAAGAAGTGTCACAAAATGTAAGGGATAGACTCGCGCAAAACGAGCAATTGTGAAACGTTTGAAGTCTTTTTTGTGTACCGATTCGGCAAACCATTGTCCATATACGTGATACATGATAAATCCACTCAGTACAAAGAAAAAATCGACCATCAAATACATACGCGTAAAAAGCAGGGAGTCCTTAAATTTTAGGAGCATATTGCCCCCACCGCCCACCATCAAATCTACATGAAACATGACTGTTAATAGGGCTGCGATACCCCGAAGCGGAGTCAAATTGGACAGATAGGGAGTTGAGTTATTCATTATGAGAAAGGGTAAAAAGTTGTTATACAGAACTAGGTAACTTTGAGAATATCAAACCATTACCCACCCTTTCTTTCTAAAAATAACATCCCCTATACAAGCGCAGGTAACCAATCAAATGTAGCAAATAAATACTAACACTTAATTGAATATTGAGCAAGCGGTTGGTTTTTGTTTAAATCAGTACATACCAAACCACTTTCAAGCCAAACTATCTCTATATCAAACCATTAATTTATTCACTAGTAGAAAGTATAGCAGCAAAAAGTTGGTAGGGCAATAATTATTGAAGCCTCAATTGACATAAACCTAAGTTGATAAAAGGAGTACTGTGAATGCGCTCTTCGTCCAAAGATTGCAGTTTTACAAAAACAACCTTATGTGCTGTCTTTAGCTTCTATTCATTCAAATTTAGCAATCTAACTTTTATCAATTATCATACGTTTCTAAACAAGGATTCCCCTCAATTGGGTAAAATTCTCACTCCCAAACGCGCCGGTTCTACAGTAGTTTGGGTGTATTGTGTTTTCCAAACGGGGTTCTTACCTACTCCTTGCACTGTAGTATTGCTTCGGATGGTATCGCCTGTGTCAAAAATATAATAAGCAATTTGCATTAAAACTTCCGCGATTTCGCCAGGATCATAACCCGAAAAAATACATTCAAAATCAGGAAGCCCGTAGATATGCAAACCAATCGAATCCATTAAAATTTCGTTTTTAGAGCCACTTATATTAAACATCCTAATATTCAAAACTCCCTCTAAAATAGCAGGATGCGTATCCGAAAGTGCACTTAAATAATCATTGGCTGCTAGTAATTTATCACTGCCCTTAAAATAAATTGCGGCAGGAGTAGTGGCTTTTACTACTGCCCTGATAAATTTTTGGAAATACTCCAATCTTGCTTGATGAGGAAGTGTCCTCGACATCAAATCGGTCAAATTAATTTCAAATTTGCATTTTCCTACTACTTCTTCCGCCTCTGACCAATGCCACGACTGCATAAACGCTGAATGAAAGCGACTAATTTCCAAATCTTTGTTAACCTCAATAATCACCCCTTGCGCCGGAACAGTCGCATCCGTGAGCTGGAGCGTATAATCTGGAAAAAAGAACACCAGCGAATCATCTTCATTGGTAGTATCTACATTTTCAAATAGTAGTTTTAATTCTTCTAAAATACGACCTTTATCAAGGATTGGTTTAGTTTCAAAAAGCAAACTAACAAACTGAATTTGAGGCTCATTGGCTACCAATTCATTATTTGGTGTGTCTTCTTTTTCGGTTTTTTTACTTTTTAAAAATTCAAACAATCCCATATATTTATCTAGTTAATACCGTTATGACTAAAAATCAACAATTAGGTAAATTTACTACCTTACAGAAAATCTACCTTTTCAAGGTTCATAATAAAAAATCTCTGGATAGTTTTCTAAAGTTGATTCAAGGTCTGAGTCGGCGTACTCAAAGGAAAGCCACTCAATGTTTTCTAAACCTATAATTTCGGCAAATATGTAGTCCCCTCCATCAGCCTCATCTGGATTATCGACCTCAAAAAGTTCTTTTAAAACGGGTGCATTGCAAATTGTCGCCTTCATGCCGCATTGTTTAGATGCTTAAAATTGA
>VFQP010001629.1_pt1 | contig 28904 bp, 27 predicted proteins | sample 3512351 | NCBI WGS metagenome assembly VFQP01 (sample SAMN10412372, study PRJNA504923) | tailings metagenome | isolation source: Relicate 1 Philex TSF1 revegetated site | place: Philippines: Tuba, Benguet | collected 2017-08-29
TCTACGTTCAAAGCTTCAGTGCCGAAATGGGGCGATTTCTTCTTACAGGCTGGTAAAACGGAAATAGCTAAGACAAAACAAGCGGAAAGTAAAATTGCTTTCCGCCAGTTGTTATGTAGTTTTTTTAGATTCATCATTGTATCAAAATGCCTTCTTCTATGACTTTGTCAAAGAACTCTGAAAGTCCTTTCGTTAAGTGTTCTTCAGGTAAATAATTTAGTTTCAAACAAGTTGCTTCGTCGTATACTTTTTGCAAATCAGCCGGAATGACTTCACTGCTTTGAACAACTCCGTCAGAGAACGTAACAGCAGCTTTAGTTATTGCATCCAGGGTAGGCGATTTAACTAAATTTGTGACTTCATCATCGAACCCGTCGAATTTCAGTTTTTCATGAAAGCGTTCGTCCCAGGAAGATTCGAAACCTTCTTTGTGGTCGTAAATGCTGTAAACGACTTTTGTATCAGCGAAATGAGGATCTTTGTTGTAAATCTTTTTGATGTACAAAGGCATCAAAGAAGTCATCCATCCGTGACAGTGAATCACATCCGGTTTCCATCCCAATTTTTTAACTGTTTCCAAAACACCGCGGCAGAAAAACATACTTCTTTCATCATTGTCAGTGAAATCAGCACCTTTGTCGTCCGTAACGTTGGTCTTGCGCTTAAAGAATTCATCGTTGTCGATGAAGTAAACCTGAAGGCGTGCAGCAGGGATTGACGCGACCTTAATGATTAGTGGATGATCATTGTCGTCAATAATGATATTCATTCCCGAAAGGCGGATTACTTCGTGAAGCTGGTGTCTTCTCTCATTAATACTACCAAAGCGAGGTGTGAAAACGCGTATCTCTTTACCATTCTCCTGGGTTCCTTGCGGAAGTTTGCGAGCGTTGTGAGAAATTTCTGTTTTAGCAAGAAATGGATATATTTCTTGAGAAACAAAGAGAATTCTTTTCTTTTCCATAGAATTCGATAGGGGAATTTTTGAATATTACAAGTGCAAAATTAAGAAAAAAACACGGAATCTTCAAGATATTAATATAGTTTTGCCTGCTTGTTTTGAACGAAAGGGGATAAAAGTGGAAATAATTAACACGGTTGAGGGGCTGAAACAAGCTCTGAACTCATTCCGGAAAGAAGGTAAACGCATTGGTTTTGTGCCAACTATGGGGGCTTTGCATCAGGGGCATATGGACTTGGTAAGTCGCGCCGGTGCTGAATGTGACGTGGTTGTGGCGAGCGTTTTTGTGAACCCGACTCAATTCAATAATCCATCCGATTTAAAGTTGTATCCACGGACTCCGGAAGCGGATGCCGAGTTGTTGAAAAAATTTGGTTGTGACTTCGCTTTTTTTCCTTCCGTAGAAGAAATTTATCCTGAAAATTCGATAGTTCCCCGGGTAGATTTAGGGAATCTGGACCGGGTGATGGAAGGTCGTTTCAGACCGGGACATTTCAACGGAGTTGTTCAGGTTGTTTCCCGCCTTTTTGAAATCGTGGAACCTCATCTGGCATTTTTCGGACTGAAAGATTTTCAACAGGTTGCAGTGATCAGACGAATGGTCTCCGAATTGAAAATGCCGGTTCAGATTGTGGCCTGTGAAACCATGAGAACCGAAAAAGGGTTGGCAATGAGCAGCCGGAACAAACGCCTGTCTGAAGAACAAAAAGAAGAAGCATTGATCATCTATAAAACACTTTCCCGTGCAAAACAGGATGCCCGGGAATTTTCACCCTCAGAAACCTTGAAAAGAGCGAAAGAATTCTTTGAATCAGGAAGCCTCCGGTTGGAATATATGAATGTTGTTCACCCGGAAACATTGGAAGATTTAACGGATGTTTGGGTGCCGGGAGCGACGATGTGTATTGCATGCTTTTGCGGTGAAGTGAGACTGATTGACAATATAACCCTTATTTAATTACGAATTGAGAATGCCGAATGATGGGAATCCTATTTTGGAATAAGACCTTTTAATTCGACATGAGGCATTCGTAATTCGTAATTATAGTACTATCTTTGCACTTCGATTTTTACAAACATGTTGATACAAGTAGTCAAATCAAAAATTCACCGCGTACGCGTCACTCAGGCAGAATTGAATTATGTTGGTAGTATTACCATCGATGAAGCGTTGATGGAAGCATCTAACCTGGTAGAAGGAGAGCGCGTGCAAGTTGTCAATATCAATAATGGTGAACGACTTGAAACATACGTTATTAAAGGTGACCGGAACAGCGGTACCATTTGTCTGAATGGTCCGGCGGCACGAAAAGTTGCTGTTGGTGATATGATCATCATTATCGGTTACGGTTACATGACCCCTGAAGAAGCAAGGTTGTTCAAGCCGGCTTTGGTTTTCCCGAATGAAATGACTAATTTGATAGTCTGATGAAAAAAACTGCAGGTATTCTTCTAAAAACAGTTCTTCCACTGGGATTAGGTGTCTATCTGATTTGGTTCTTTTTTCAATCAATGGATCCCGAAGTCAAAGCGTATTTCTACAAAGCGCTTCGGGAGGCCAATTATTTCTGGGTCTTTTTATCCTTATTGCTGAGTTTCTTTTCTTTGCTGTCGCGAGCGTACCGCTGGAAGTACTTATTGGAGCCTATGGGTTACAAAACTTCTTTCTGGAACCGTTATCACGCCATTATGATCGGGTATATTGTGAATCTGACAATTCCGAGAGCTGGAGAGGCTTCACGTGCAGGGATGCTTTACCGCTCGGATGGTGTTCCGTTCTCAAAATCATTCGGAACCATTTTAGCCGAACGCGTTTTCGATCTGATCATGCTTTTCTCCGTTGCGCTTTTGGCTTCAATTGTAGGAGCGGGCGACTTCTGGAAAATCAAAGGATTGATCGAGGCTAATTTCTCTGCTGATCCGGGTTCTGCCTCTAAGTTACAACTGATCAAGTGGATTGTTATTGGTTTGATCCTGCTGGCATTCGGAGTTGTGTTCCTGGTTAAAAAAATCCGGGATAAAGTATTCGGATTCATTCGAGGGTTGTTTGCCGGAGTTCTTTCCGTGTTCAAAACAAAACATCCGTTTTCATTTATCGGGCATACCTTATTCATCTGGATCATGTATGTCGTTTATTTCGCAATTTGTTTTTTTGCCCTTCCGGAAACTTCCGAAGTTCCTCCGACCGGAATGCTGCTTGCTTTTTTGGCAGGTTCTCTCGGAATCACATTGACCAATGGTGGTATCGGAGTGTTTCCGCTGGTTGTAGGATTGGTGATTGAGTATTACCTGAAAGATCAGTATGGAAGCCAGGCACAGGGAATCGGTTATGCTCTCGGAGCAATTATCTGGTCATCCCAAACATTATTGCTCATTGTTTTAGGGCTGTTATCCTTTGTTCTCTTACCAAAAAATTATTCAAAAGATGGGGAAATTCGAACAAATCCGGAATAAAATCACTTCATTGGATGAAATGAGCAACCGCATTCAGGATTGGAAAAAATCCGGGGAAAAAGTAGTTTTCACCAACGGCTGTTTCGATATTCTGCACGAAGGACATGTGACTTACCTGGCAAAATCGGCTGATTTCGGAACGAAACTAATCATTGCAATCAATACCGATGCTTCTGTCAAACGGCAGGGAAAGGGAGAGGAACGTCCGATTAACCCGGAATCCTCAAGAGCTTTGATCCTGGCATCTTTGGGATTTGTTGACGGAGTAGTGTTTTTTGATGACGACACACCTGTTTCCGTGATTGAATTCCTGAAACCGGATGTGTTGGTAAAAGGCGCGGATTACGATGCTGCTGAAACAGATCCTTCCAGTAAGAAATACATTGTGGGCCGCGAAACAATCCTGGCAAATGGCGGTGAAGTGAAAACGGTTTCGTTGGTGGAAGGTTTCAGCACGACGAACATTGTGAAGAAGTTGAAAGCCTAATCGCCTTCCGTTTTCTGACTTTTCACATAAAAATGAATCCAGAAAATCAGGGACATTAAGCCGATGACCATCGAAGGGTAATAACTCCAGAACCGGAAGCTCGAATAAAAATCCAGTTCGTCCCTGGAAATGCCGATGAGTCTCCGGAGGTGTTTGATCTCGTAATCCTTTTTAGACAACAAGCTGTATTTCAAATCGAATAATTCCAGTTTTTTCCGGAAATCCGATGACCTGAAAATGCCGGATCCTTTTTTCAGCTTGCTCAGAATTTTAATTTCATCATACAACACTTTGGATTCATCATTCATGACATCCAGCTTGTAATTCAGTTCACTTTGCCGGATTTCGATTTCTTTGATCTTATCCGTGGGATAAATAATGTTGAACAGGATGGTTCCGATGCACATAGTCAACAGGAATTTGAACACATTGTCGCCGGAGGATAAAAAACTACTTACTGTTTCCATAGGGGTGATTTGTTAAGCGGTCAAAAATGGAATCGTTTTCCACTTCCAGGTTTTCCCGGATGTTTTTAATGGAATCCATATACGGAATGTATTCTGTCGGGATCTTTTCACGGTTGATCTTCACACAAATGTCGTCGTGTGAACAACCATTCAGGAACATGGATAGCATCAAACTGGTGATGATCAGTGATTTTCCGACCGGTAATTTGATGTTGATAAATCCGGGGGAGTTTAAACTCAGTTTGACCGTGGTGGCATCGATCTGCTCTCCGAAGTTGAAATCGGTATTCACTTTGGAAATGAGTCCCAAATAATTATCAAACAAATCTTTCAGATCCGTGAGGCTGATTTCCGACTCTTTGTTGATTTTTAACGACAGAAAACAATCGCCATCTTTGATGTATAATTCTTCCATTAACGAATCAATGAAGTCTGCATGTTTTTTAATGGAAATGATGGTGTGTGAATGCCTCAGCAAATAGAAGAACGAATTGTAATAATGATGCTGAACGGACGTTTTCAGCCAGTTTACTTTCCGGCGTTTGAGATAAGCTCCCGGTGCTAGGTCGGTTTCTGTTGCAGTATAGATTTCATCGTCGGCAATTTCACCGATGCTGAATCGATCGGCTTCTTCAGCCGGAACCAGGATCACATCGCCCTTTTTCAGGTTTTTAAACGTAAAGAGTTTGCCGATGGTTTTGGTAACGGATGATTTCTCCCCGGATCCTAACCAGTCATAAGGCACATTCCGGTATTTGTAACTGTTTGTGATGACGGATTTCCGGAGATATTCCAGGTTTTCCTCCCGGATATCCGACGCGGAAATAAAATTCCAATTGATTCCGATATAGCCGTTTTCAATAAAATCGGCATAATCTTCTCCGTCGGCCCGGAAATACCAATATTCCTTCTGGCTGTTTATTTCCGCAACATGGTCGAAAATAACGGGTGTGTTTTTTCGGTTAAGCATCTGGTGGTTGAGCATTGGTTATACTTCGTTGAGATCATTTCAAGTTCAGGACGCAAAACCGGGTTCCGCATCCTGAACTCTTTTAGATTCCTGAATTTTCGGTTAGATTGTAACCGTTACTTTCAGGATGGTATTTTGGGTATTGATAAACGTTCCGCTTGCAGGAGTTTGACCTGTGACAGGGAATCCTTCGGCTGTTAATTCATCCGTAATCGTTGTGCCATCCGGAGTTTTTAATTCGTAAGAGATTCCGAGATTCTGAATGATTCCTCTTGTTTCGTCATTCCAGTTTTTCCCGCTGAGATCAGGAATTACGCGGATTTCTGAAAACCGAATGGTCAGGATTGTTTTCGATGTGTTGGCAATCGTTTCAGGCAAAGGAGTTTGGGTCCAGGGATATAATCCTTCAACCAGGCTTTCGTCTGTAATCAATGTTCCATCCGGGGTTCTTAATTCATAGGAGAATCCAAGATTCTGAATCATGGCTTTCGTTTCGTCGTTCCATTCAAAGTTGCTTAAATCGGGAACATTACGGATTTCCGAAATGTTCTGTGGAGGCGGAACCGGAACAATTTTGAACTTGAGTTTCGCCATGGCGTTTGCCTGCACTCCGAAACGATTGACATTTCCGGCATTCATCGGTGTTGCGTTGATCTTGTATTTGGAAAGCGCATAACCTCCAACCGGGCTGGATTGCTCGGATTTCAGATCGAGTGACAAGGAAATCTGTGCCTCGACTTCAGTTTCCGGAATCGTGTAAAAAGTAGGCTGATATCCCATTTCGCGGATCATGCCCAGAAGTTTCAATTCTTCTTCCGTTCGGTCTTCGTCTTTACTGATGTCATATATTTCCAGTGTTTGCTGCAATGCGCCCTGGTCGAGTGCGGCCTGGGCATCGCCGATTCCTTGCCCGACGGAACTGATCAGATCTCCCAGCGGGCCGCCAAGCAGTTCGCTGAATAATTGTACGGGATTATTTGTATTGCTCATGTTTGCTAAAGATTACAGTTACTAATTGATTTGGCTTGAGTTTTTCTCCGATAGCCGGTGAATGCTTGAAAGCATCTCCGTTCATCACATCAGGTTTGTTCTGATAAACCGGATTCAGCCTTAAGCCAAGACTTTTCAACACTCTTCGCACGGCAGTTTCGGTCAATCCTTTCAGATCCGGCATGGTGATTACGGTAACGGATTCTTCCGGTTGATTTGCAGTAATGTCAAAAACGAGTTCGCTGATCGCATTTCCATTGACATTTTCAGAACTTTCAGGATCAAGAAGCGTAGCACTCACAGTTTCCCCGTCCCGTTGAAGCATGGCTTTCAACTTGAGTGAAATGTTTGAAAGTTTGAACGGAGAAGAGCTGGAAGCATATGCTGCAGTTTCGATTTCAGAAACGATGTTTGAATACAGCTCATTGATCGGAAGCGGAGTTTTGTCTGCTGCAGGAATTCTGTATGCACTTGTAACCGGAAGGAAATCAGGGAATCTGGTACTTGAATCCAGGATGAATTCTACCGGAGCGATCCACAAGTTGCCGAAATCGATTTGAAAAGTATCGGTTACGGCATCCAGGTGAAAGGAAAAAGTACTTCCGATTACCGGCTGCTTGTCAAGTCCGTTATAAACTGCGCTGGGAATCACGCGGACAGGAGGCAGTTTGTCGTTATGAATTGCATCGAAAAAGGCTGCTTCTTCAGGTGGAATTCCCGTAGCTATCGTACGTCTGATACTCAAATCTCCTTTTGTGTTCAGAGTTGCTGTGTACAGATTGATCCAGTCAAGGTCGTCAAAGCTGTAATATTGGAAAGTTACAGGAAGACTCGGTACAAATTTCCCGTCTGAATTGAAAAGAGTTAGTTCGATTAATAAATTTTGAAAAGCGATCATGATTTACTGATTGAAAGAGATAAAAATTGTGTTCCGCTATTGGCTACAAGAACAAAGGATTTTCCATTGTTAAAGTCCAGGATGTTTACTTGAAGTTTGACAGAAAATGTTCCGTACTCATCGGTGTACCCATCTTTAGCTGTTGTAAAAACCGGTGTAACAACTGCTTGATTAGCGTTGAGTGAAAGCGAAGTTTCTTTGTCGAAATTGACTTCTATTCGCTGACCTGCTACCGGATCGTTGCCGGCATTCAGAACCTTGAATATTATTTTTACATAGGCATAAGATGAATCGGTGCCACCAATCGCGCTTGAGCCTGTCAAAGAGAATTGTGGTAAACCTTCATTGGGCATTACGGCAACAAATCTTCCGGAAATATTGCTGGTGATGCTTCCCAGGTTTTTATTGGTTGTTTCGGTGCTTCGGAACGGAACAAAGCGCAGTGCTTTGACAGGAGTAATCTGGGAAAGTGTTCCGCCTCTCAAAACAGGGGGAATTGAACTTCCGGTTTGTACTGATTCGAATTGTGAGATAACTTCCAGGTTAAAATCCAGGTAGGGAATCTGGTAAAGGGTGTTGGGCCTTCCGTATTCATCATACGCAGGCATGCTTCGAAGCTGTTCTTGCGCCTCGTTCAGACTGTCGGCAATGCTGAGAACAATTTCGTGCAAGGCCAGTGAATTAGTGGTGGTTAATGAACTCATTTTAAATGTATTTTTCGTTTTTGCGTTCTTTCTTTTTACTTGACCGTTCTTCTTCTTTTCGTTCGGCTCTCTTTCTGGACAATAATCCTTCTTTTTGTTTTTCCCGTTTTTCTGCTTCTTTTTGTTCTGCTTTTTTTGCAGAAGCGTTTTCGGAAGCTTTGATCTGACGGTCATCCAGGGAAGCTGCTTTCTCCAGGTCTCTGGTCATTTCCCTGATTTCGGAGAATTGCTTTTTACCTTGTTCCGGAAGTTGAGCGAAACGCTTCGCCTCATCCAGTTTGTCCGAAAGCTTTCGAAGTGCGATCTTTTCCTTCAGTTTTTCCTTCACGCTTTCCCGTTTTTCCTCCCAATTGTCTTTGATTTTGGGAATCTGAACGGGAATCGTTTTCGGTTTTTTTCCGGGATCAGGTTTTTGTCGAAACTTCTCAAGATCCTTCTGTCCGAAATAATCGAGTGGCTTTTTTTGCTCCTTGAATTGTCCGGAGACTTTATCTGCCTTTCGGATTCGTTCGGTCAGCACGTCCTTCTTTTTTTCTATTACATCTTTCTGTTTCCGTAATTTGCCGGTTTCAAACCAGCTTTTATCGGAACTTTTTTCTTTGGATTTCAGTGCTTTCTGGCTGGTTGAAGGATCCTGATCTGTTTCTTTTTTCTGCAAAATTTTCTTTTGGAGAGTGAGTTTCTGTTTCAATCGCTGTTGATTTTGTTCCCACTTCTCCAGTTCTTTGTTTTTGCGTAAGATCCGCTCTTCGAGTTTTTTCTTCTGAGCGGCTCTGTTTTTTTCTTTTTCCCGTTTTTCCCTGAACGATTCAACAGTGCCGGCAAAGCGTGGATCTTCAACCACCGGATTACTGGATTGAATCAACTGGCCCATTTCATTTTCCAATGATTGTCTTTCCTTTAGCAGGTTATCCAATTCCGGGCTCTGAGATGCAATTTCATCCAAAGTCAGTTGAACATCATTCAAAGAATTTCCTCCAGCCATATTGGAGTCGGCTGAGTTAACGAGTTTTTTCCAGCTTTTTGCCATTGTTTTGTGAATCAGGGTTAAAGGTTAAAGGTCTTCTTCGGAATGCTGTTCCTGGATATTTGTTATTTCCTGTTCGTTCATCAATTCTCTCAATCGTTGTTCAAACATAGCCGGAGCAGGAACCGATACCAGTTTTGTACGCATTTCGGAACTTCCGCTTGCTTCATACTGGTATTTCTGTGAGTAACTTGCATTAACAGAGGCTGCAACAACACCAAACGGCGACCAGGCAGCGGCTTTCACAGAAGTTCCTACATTGATTTCCTGTTGGGTACTCATGGAAATGGCCAGCCTGAGTTCGATGTAAGTTTCCACAAACTGATAGAAAGTGGGAGTGAAGCCAAGTGCGAGTAAGCTGACTCCCGGATCACCTTCTTTGAGTTTGATCATCGAAGTTTCATCAGGAACAAGGTTTTCGTTTTCATCCAGTTTAAATCCAGCCATTAGCTGGGCAATTTTGATGGAAACCCGGTCTAATGCATATTGTGCTTCAGCAATCCCGACACCAAGCGTTCGGATAAGTTCCGGAAACGGGGCGTTCAATAGTTCTCTTCCTACTTGAATCATATACTTAGTGGTTAAGGGTTAATAGAGCAGCTGCTGTAAAAGCAGCTGCCCGGGATTTAAAATTAAACTTCAGGATTCCTTACGGAGTAGTGGTCGGCGGAGTATCATTCTTGAACTCTTCGTCCATCATGCGCTGAACACGGTCAAGCAAAGCCGGAGGTGTCGGAATCGGAACCATTTTGGTTCTCAATAAACTGGATCCTTCTGCAGAATAACTGTACTTCTGCGAGTAGCTCGCATTCACCTGGGAAGTTTGAACACTTGCTCCCGACTTCAGTCTTCGGAAGAATCCCAAACGGCCTCTGGTTGTTTTGTTGCTTGTTTCAACGGCATTGTTGTAAGATCCATCCTGTGTGTATTTGATGGAAATTTTCACTTCGATGATCGTGTCTACGAATTGGTAGAATGTAGGTGTGAACCCGCACTCCAACATCGAAATTCTGCGTGGAAGTTCCAAAACTGCAGTATCCGTACCGGATCCACCGCTGATAATCAAATCACCGTAAGCTACCTGTCGGGCAGGTTCTGTACCATCGCTCACGAAGAAAACTCCCAGGTGATCAATGAATTTGTCGGCAGGAAGAGCAGTAACTCCAGGTTCAAAAGTAGATGGAGTGGCGATTTTGGAAGGAGTGAAACTAGTTCCCAATAAGGAGCGGATTTCCGCTTTTTGCTGGATGTTCGTTGTACTGTTGTGGCGGGCAACTGCTTCGCCTTTTGTGATTTTTTCCGTTCCGAAATAAACGCGGCTGTCTTCGAAAGTAACATTTCCGGCGTCATCCGTAATGGTGCGTAAACCGCCCATCATTTCGGCAACTTCAATGGAGTTCTGATCGAGAACAATTTGTGCTTCTGCGATTGCAAAAGCTATTTGGCGAATCATGTCGCCCATAGGCACGTCAAGAAGTTCCTGACCAATGCGTGGTTTGGTGTTTTCAAACATACGTTGTTGTTTTTGTGATGATTAAAATGGTTAAGCTGTTGTGTCTTCTGCACTGAGACCGCGCAGGAAGGCAACCAGGTTTTCAGGTGGTGGCAGAGAGACCATACGTGCTGCAATACTCGAAGAAGCCGAAGCTGACTGATCGAATTTTCGCGCATAACCTGCGCTGACGCTGGCGGAAAACATTTTTGTATCTACTGAAACCGAACCTGATACGTCTACAGCAATGGATTCCGATAAGGAGAATTCCATTTTCGCTTCGAAACTAGCCTCTGTAAAGGTGTAGAAGCTGGGGACAAATCCCAGGTTGAGTAAACTCACCTGATTCCCGCCGATGTCCACCTTCTCGGAAGCCAGCTTTTTGAGCATTTCGATGGAGTTGCTGTCCAATGCTGCCTGCGCAGTTGCTATTGAAAGTCCCATGTTTTCAATCATAGTTGAAAGCGGGGAGTTCGTCAGCGCGTTTGTGATAGTTCCGATTACTGACATAATTTAAGAATTGAAGGTGATTACTCCGTTGGCGTATTGACGAAAACGTTTTGAAGGAATACCACAAATCCCTGAGGTGCAGGAACCGAAACCAATCGGGCTGACATAGAAGCATTTCCTTCCATGGACATTTCAAACTGGCGAGACATTCTGAAATCCACGCTGGCTCCAAGGGCAAATGAATTGTCCTGGGATTTTTTGCTGGTACTGTCGTTCAAAATGGATTGCTCATTTTTCGTCTTTCCTGAGAAGAAACTATTCGAGTTTTCCGTCCCTTCGCTACTGCTCTCCTCGTTGTAATCAACAGCAATTTCTTCTGATTGATTTGTGAACATGTAGAATTTCACGATGGCCTCATCATCAAGTAAGTAGTGAAGCTCCTGGGCTGATATTTCGTAAGAATGGTTACTTGCCTGAGTGACAGCGCCGGAAAACACCTGGTCAAAATCAGAATTTGTTACTGACAAAGCTGTAGAGCCATATTGTACATTCAACGCATTGAAATCGGATACGGAATTATCATCTGCATAGATGAATTTGTTTGCTGTTGAAGCTGTTTTGGCAGGAGTTGCATTTTTGTTCACACTTCCATCAACGAAAATGATGTAATCGGAATCCAGTTTGATGCTGGCGTAACGTTTCAGCAAATCACTTCCGCCTGCTTCATTGGTTACGGCATCAATTTCGACGTCTACAAGGCCGTTGTCTCCGAAGATATGATCGCGGACTTTTTCAGCGCGTCTTTTTGCAAGACTTTTGTTTGCCGGATTATCTCCACCTTTCGGATCTGTCATTCCGGTAATCACAATTCCGGCATCCGGATTGCAGTTTTGTACCAGGCGCAGAATTTGATGGATCAACAGATGTTTGGTGTGGTTTTTATTGGTGTAAGTACCACCGCCCGTAAACGAATGAGTTAATGGACTTGGATCCTGGGTTCGTTTCAATTCCTTGTTGTAAGTGATCTCGTCGCTGTTGAAAGCAAAATAGATCGTACTTGAAATTTCGTCCCAGGTGCTTCCATTGTAGAAATGTAATTTTCCTTCTTTGCTTAAACCATAAACCTGGCCTCCTGAAACAGTTTTTGCACTGGTTAAACTTGCATTGAGTGTGCCGGCTAAAGGAAAGCTGGTTGTGGCTCCTCCTCCGTCAACATCAATGGTTCCACCGGCTGTGATGTCCTGAATTCTCAAAACTCCGACTCCGGTTGCGGTATAATGTAAAGCAGGTTCGATACGCAGGTATCCGCCATCCATCCATACGTCTACCCCGCGGCTTTGATTGCTGGTAAGCTTTCTGGAATGAATCTCATCATAAACCTGTTCAACAGAAGCTTTGTCAATAATGTCCTGCTTGAATTTCTCAATGCGGCTTTTTGACTTCAATTCTTCGTTTTGTTTGACCAGTTTGTTGTTGATTTTTACTGCTTTTTTCTCTTTGGCGCGGAAGCTCAACTGTCTGGAAGTTTTGTATTCTTCCGTTGTTTCTGAGTAGTTGTCTTGGCTTAAAAAATTGTGGGTGTCTTCGGAATATCCTTTTTTGTTGGAGATTTCAAGATCCAGCCCGAATCCGAATTCCAATTCCTCTTTCAAAGCCATTTTGAGGTTGATGCTGGCGCTGATGTCGGCATATTGGAATGCGTAAAAGACCGGAGCGAATCCCAATTCCAACAAAGAAACACCGTTGATCTGGGTTTGAGCCAGTTTGATAGCCTGGGCTATCGAGTTGTCATCTAGTTTCTGTTGAGCTTCTGCAATTCCCATCGCGAGGTTTTTAAAGATGTCACTGACATCGACCTGCTGCAGGATAGAAGCTCCATCACTGAATTTGGTTAAATCACTCATAGATTATTTGTTTTTAGTGCTTCGCACAAAGTGTGCGGACAATCATTCCTGTCGTCCTACGAAATGATCAGGCGCGAATAGTTGGTTCCGGTCTTTCCCGGAAAAATGGTGGTGGTCGTCTATCATTTGTGGAGGCAGATCAAACTACCCGCACGCTTGTGTGTGAAACGTGGTTAGAACGGATTGATCATTTCCGGCAGGTTAACTGCTATTTTTTCGTTGACATTTTCTTTACGAACCGTAAAATAGTGATGTCGGTTTTGTAGATCACGCACTTGTTTTGGAGTAAGTGCATAACCTCTTCGAAGCCAGTTTAATAATTCCTTGCTTAAAGGCAAAGATAATTTGCCGGCTTCTTTGAGTGCTGCGTCCAGCGCCTCAATTGCTTCTGATTTTTCATCCAGGTAAACGTGCTGGATTCCTTTCCGTTCCCAGAGCGATGCCAGGTATTTCCGGAACCATTCGTCTGATCGTTCGGCTTTTTTGGGAGTCAGGAAGTCGATGCTTTTATCACAGAACGTGATCACTTCTTCGTGCGCTTCCATCAATTCGAGTGCTTCCATGGCACACAAGCTGTAATGCCTCAGGAATACTTCTGAATTTTCTACGGTTTGGCACATACGCATAGCTTCTTTGTAGTGACGCAATGCTTCCTTGTATTCTCCTTTTAAAGCCAGAACCTTTCCGTTTTCAGCTATCTGGAGGTGGAGGTTAGGTTTTTTTTCGTTCATGGCTTTCTAGTATTCGTATTCAACTTCACATCCGATGCATTCCAACTGTTTTTCAAGGAATCTGCTCAACATACTTTCCAGAGGGAGAGGTGCTTTCCAAACAGGGGATGATGTGTCGAGAGTAACATCTTTATAGAATCTGTTCAGGATTTCCCGGGTTTTTCCTGAATCAGTGATGTTACTGACGGTAATTGAATACTTTCCGAAAGGAATCTGTTCCTGGGAACATTGCAGGCCGGCTTGTTTGTACAAAACCAGTTTTTCCTGGAGCGTTCCATAGTTGACAGATTCGTCCAGCAGAACGGGTAGATTAGCGTGAATTTCTGCAAGAACTTCCTGTGGCATGCCGATTTCGCGAACCAGGAACTCTGTTTGGGTGGTATTCGCAAGATCAAAATTCTCAAGGAGAATCCGGAACCTGGAATAGCTTTGATTGTAAATCTTCACTTCGTGTTGTGAACGGTGGCGGTTCAAAAACTGATTCAGTTGTTCGTAGTTCAGGTTGCGAACCCATCGGGTTTCGCCTGCAGGAATTGGGATTTCCTGGCTTTTGATGAGGTTGATCAGTTTCAGTCGATCGTTTTCGGCTTTTGCAGTAAATTCAATGGTGTATAAATCCAGCTTCGGGTTGCTGGCGATGACTTCTGCATCGATTCTTTTTTGCAGACTTTCTGCTGTTGCCATTGAAACGCCTCCTAAAACCACGCTTGGTTCGTTAAGCAAAAGTTGAAGTGATTCATTTTCGCTGCAGCCCAGAAATTCGGATAGCTGCTTACTCACGGTGCTCAGTTTCACCGGGTCATTGATGTATACGGCAAGATCAAGAGGATCTGTCGGCGCCAGCGCTTTTTCATCGACATCCTGGATCAGAACTTCCAGCCCAAGTTCTGTTAAAAGACGCGATGCTTTTTCTGCCAATGCCTCTTCTGCATGATCCAAAAATACAGCGGGTGCATTGTAAAGGATTTTAAACAGAAGTTCCTGGTTAATCTCAAAAGCCTCAGAAATAGCTTTGATGACATGAGGAGTTGCCGTACCAACGGAAAGGATGATAATTCGTTTCACAATTCGATTTATAATGGTTAATACTTGAGGTTTTTATGAGCAGTTCCCTTTCGAACTTGCTACTCAACAAAGATAATAAATCTTATTCGATAAAACAAATTTTTTTGATTAAAAAATAATCTTTTTTATAAAAAAGTTTATAAAATAAAGGGTTTAAATGGTGTTTTAAAATGATTAAAAAATAATCATTTCTAATTTTAATGATGCTCTTCTGACAAAAAAAGGCAGCTCGTTCAATGAGCTGCCTGTAACATGTGAGTAGTAGGATTTAAGTGTTTTCAATCGTAAGTAAAATCGGAGTTTGCATCGAAATAATAGTCCCCAATTCAGGATCTTGTTTTTTGATGAATTTCCCCTCCGCGGCAACGTCTGTTATTGTTTTACCTGTTTCATCCTGTAATTCATAGATCAATCCTAAATCCGAGAGCAGTTTTTTTGTCTCCGAATCCCATTTCCTTTGCTTATTCGGTTCAGTAAGTCGTGGTACTACGCGCATTTCAGCAGGATTGTTTAATGCAGGCGGGACAGGAACGATTTTGAACTTCAATTTGGCCATGGCACTGGCCTGCAAGCCAAACCGGTTGATGTTTCCTGCATTTAGCGGAGTTGCATTGACTTTGAATTTCGACATGGAATAACCGCCAACAGGACTTGTTTGTTCTGTTTTTAAATCAAGCGACAAAGAGACCTGGGCTTCTACTTCTGTCTCCGGAATCGTATAAAAAGTAGGCTGATATCCGATGCTGCGAATCATATTCAACAGTTTCAGTTCATCTTCGTGACGCCCGTCGTCTTTACTGGTGTCGTAAAGTTCGAGTGTTTGTCTCAACGAACCTTCGTCCAAAGCTGCCTGTGCATCACCAACGCCTTTTCCGATGGAACTGATAAGTTCTCCGAGCGGTCCTCCAAGGAGCTCGCTGAATAATTTTGAAGGATTATTGTTGTTCATCTTGTTGCTCGTTTTTGCTGAAAATTACGGTTACCACCTGGTTGGGTTGAATTTCTGTTCCCCGGACCGGAGATTGTTTGAAAGAATCACCGTTTACGACGGTTTTATGATTCTGGTAAACCGGGTTCAATCGCAGATTCAGGCTGTCCAGAACTCTTCGTACTGCTGTTTCTGTGAGTCCCAATACATCCGGAGTATGAATGAATCCTGTTGTTGTATTGTTTACCGGAGCAATGTCGAAACTCAGTTCACTGATTGTATTTCCGTTGACTTTTTCCGAATCCGAAATATCCAGTAAGGAAGCACTCAGAGAATCTCCGTTTTGCTGAACAATGGCTTTTAATTTCAAAGACACATTGGAAAGCTTGAAGGAAGAAGTGGCGGATGCTTTCGTTGCCGTTTCAATTTCACTGACGATGTTGCTGTAAATATTCTTGATCGGAACCGGAGTTTTTTCCAAAGGTTTTTCCCGGGAAAGATCTGTTATTTTCTGTTCCAGTTGTAAAACATAAATCTTTTGGTCTCTGAGCGTTTCCCTTTCTGATCTCAACTGCGTTTCAAGATCGGCTTTTTGCCGGAGAATCGAGTCATAATCTTGGTTTAACTGATCCGACGACGTTTTCAGCAGGTTGTACCGTTTAGTAATGGCATCCAGCTGTTCTTTGTATGCGCTCAGTTCTCTTTCATAATCCGGACTTTCCGGTTCCCTATCCGGAATTTCCTTGATAGGGGGAGACGTTATCAATGTGTCTTTTCGGATTGGTTTTTCGGCAAAAGGAAAAAAACTCGCTACCGAAACAAAGTCGGGGAAAGTATCGGTATATTTTTCAACCCATTCACGCGAAGCAAGCCAAAGCGTTCCGAAATCAAATTCAAAGATCCCGGTTTTTTGATTTAATGAAAAAGTAAAGGTTGTTCCGACAACTTCTCTTTTTTTGGCTGAATAGATCTTTTCGGTCGGAATCAGGCGAACAGGTGGAATATATCCTTCCCGGAGCAAATCAAAAAACGGATTCCGGGTTTTTACTTTTGATTCTGCAGACCCTTTGATATAAAAGATTCCTTTGCTGACTTCGTCACGGTAAATAGTAATCCACTTCCTGTCTGCAAAGCTGTAATACTGAACAAAAAGCGGAAGGGTTTCTACCCGTTTATTTTGAGTGGAATAAAGTTCCAGTTTAAATACAATTTCTTTGAATGCGTTCATAGTTTTGGTTAGTCTTTACTGATTGCTACAGATGAAAACAAATTGGCGCTGTTAGCTACAAAGACGTAAGTATGACCTGCGTCGATGTGTGTTTTACTCAGGTCAATGCTTACCGAAAAGGTACCATCCTGGGCGGTAAAACCATCTTTGTTTGTGATGAAGACAGGAACGCCGATGTTTGTATCCGGATTCAGATTCCTGGAAGTTTCCTGGTCGAAATTCACTTCTATTCGCTGACCACTTACCGGTGAATTGTCTGCATGAGAAAGCTTCACTGTCAGCAAGTACTCGACGTTTCCGGTCTCTGTTTTTGAGGGTTTCGTATCACAGCTGATGAAAACTGGCTGTAGTCCTTCGTTAGGCATCACGGCAACAAATCTTCCTGAAATGGTACTGGTTATTGTTCCGACATCTTTTGTAGCTGTTTCAGCGCTTCGAAACGGAACGAAGCGCAAAGCATTGATCTTGTTTGCCTGTGCAAGAGACCTGTTATCATTTGCCTTTACAATTTCGGACGATTCGAATTGAGAAATAACTTCCAGGTTGAAATCCAGGTATGGAAGCTGGTACATGGTATTTGGTCTTCCGTATTCGTCATACGGAGGCATGTTGCGTAATTGTTGCTGAGCTTCATTGAGACTGTTTGAAATGCTGAGTAGTATTTCGTTTAGCGCTAATGAATTATAGGATGATTGACTCATGGCTTAACTGTATTTTTCTTTCTTTCGTTCTTTTCTGCGTTCTTCACGCTCTTCCCGTTCTTTTTCTGCCTTTTTCTTGATCCGGGCATCTTCCTTTAACTTTTCCCGGCGTTCTTCTTCCTTCTTTTCATTCTTTTTGGAGGAAGCGTTTTCTGCTAGTTTGTTTTGGCGTTCTTCAAAAGAAAATTGTTTTTCGAGATCCTGAACATCGGGTGTTTTGAATTCGGGAATAGCTGTTTTCAGGCCTTTATCCATTTCCGGAGGCGAAGCAAAACGCTTGATTTCGTTGAGTTTGTCTGAAAGTTTTTGCAAACCGATTTTTTCTTTCAGTTCTTCTCTTTTGGCATTTCGTTTTTCTTCCCACTTGTCGCGAACGGAAGGAAGCCGCAAGAGCTCCTTGAGAGGTTCTTTCTTTTTGGTTGCCGCCGGGCGATTGAATTCCGCAACAGATTTCAGTGCTTCCGCAACAGGGGATTTTTCTTTTTTCTTTTCTCCTCCAGGTTTTGTTCGTTCGGCTTTTTCAGAAAAAAAACGCTCATTCCGTTCTTTTTCAGGATAAGAAGGCAATTTTAGCCGTGAATCCAGGTCAAACCGTTCTTTCAGATTCTGGATATCTTTCAATTCGAAGGAATCCGGAAGGGGCTTTTGCTTTTCTTTTATCGGCTCGTTTTCTTTTTTTAATTTCCTGGTGAAAAGTGTTTCCGGAGTTTTTTTCCGGCTCGTTTTTTTCTTTTCGGGGTTGATCGTTTTCGCCTTTCGGGTAAAACTCACATCACTCCATTTTTTCGAAGAATCCTGCGAAACTACTTTTTGCTTATCGGGTTTTGCCGGGCGCTTGTATTCCTGTTTTTTTTCAGCTTCTTTTTTCTGTAATGCTCTTTTTTGAAGGGCCAGTTTTTCTTTCAGGCGTTTGTTTTTTTCCGACCATTCTCTTAGCTCGTTGTTTTTCCTGCTGATCCGTTGCTCCAGGAGTTTTTTGTGGATAGATCGCTGGTTTTCCTGTTTTTTCTTTGTCTTAAAGGATTCGATGGGTCCGGAAAAACGGGGATCAGTTGTTTCAGTTTTTTGAGTCTGAATCAATGCATTCATCTCGTTTTCCAGGGCTTGCCGTTCTTTCATCAGTTCGGCCAGTTCTTCATTTTGAGCGGTAATTTCATCCAGCGTTAACTGAACGGAATCAAGCGAATCCGATTCTCCGGAAGTCTTTGGGGAATCCTGAGAGGTACTTTTAATGACTTTTTTCCAGCTTTTTGCCATGATGAAATTTCAATATTAATTTCCGTTATCCGGGTTATCGTCAACAGGGGTTTGTGCCTTGGCAGCGGAGATGTTTGATTCGTCCATTAATTCTTTTAGACGGCGTTCAAACATAGCCGGAACCGGAACTGTTACCAGTTTGGTGCGCATTTCAGAGCTTCCGCTTGCTTCGTATTGAAATTTCTGTGAGTAACTGGCATTTACCGATGCAGAAACGGTTCCGAATGGAGACCAGGCTCTTCCGCTTGCACTGGTACCGAGATCTATTTGTGATTCCGAAGTCATCGTGATGGCAATTTTCAATTCGATGTGCGTCTCGACAAACTGGTAAAAGGTAGGAGTGAACCCCAGGGAAAGTAGGCTGACCCCGGGTTGCCCTTCTTTCAGTTTGATCAATGAGGTTTCATCCCGGACGAGGTTTTCCTGCTCGTCGAGTTTGAATCCTGCCATCAATTGGGCAATTTTGATTGAAACCTTATCCAGGGCAAACTGTGCTTCAGCAATTCCGACACCCAGTGACTGAACCATCTGTGGAAACGGTACGTTGAGAAGTTCTTTACCGATCTGACTCATAACATGTATTTCATTAAATCCGGAGCAATGATTTCATGGAACATTACTCCGGAATGTGTGACGGTTTATGATGTTGCTCCTCCTAATTCGGATTCCATTAATAATCGGATTCGTTCTTCCATAATTGCCGGAGGCGGAATCGGAACCAATTTGGTGCGGAGTAAACTTGATCCTTCTGCCGAATAACTGTATTTCTGAGAATAAGTGGCATTCACCTGGGAAGTCTGAACATTGCTTCCTGCTTTGATTTTAGAGAATCCGAAGCCCAGACTTGCCGAAGTTGATCTGTTGTTGCGCATGGTTGTAACGGAAGATTCTCCTTCAGCAGTGTACTTGATGGAGATCTTCACTTCGATGATCGTATCTACAAATTGATAGAAAGTTGGAGTGAACCCTAATTCCATCATCGAAATTCTGCGGGGTAAAGAGATCGAACTTGTTCCTACCACATTTTCCTTCAGTTGAATTTGAAAATCAGCATAGGCAATGACTTCGGTTGTTGAAGCCCCGGTTTTTTTGTAGAATGCCCCAAGATAATCATAAACGGTTCCGATCGGGTCAGCAGTCGGAGGAGCAAGCGGGTCGAGAGTGGTTTTTTTAATTATGGACGGAGTGTACGCATTCGAACCTAAAGTAGATCGGATCTCATTTTTAAGCAATACGTTTTTTGAGTTGTTGTGTTGCTCAATAGCGTCGTCTTTACTGACTTTCTCCGATCCGAAGAAAACCCGGCTGTCTTCAAAAGTAACATTCCCGGAATTGTCGGTAATGGTTTTTAATCCGCCCATCATTTCTGCAACTTCGATGGAGTTTTCATCAAGTCTGATCTGAGCTTCCGCAATTGCGAATGCCATTTGACGAATCATGTCGCCCATTGGCACATCAAGGAGTTCCTGACCGATACGTGGTCTTCTGTTTCCAAACATAGTGATTGTTTTTTAAGTTATTGATTTGTATTCGATGATGAATTATTATCCGGGCTCGCATGTAAGGCGCGAAGCCGTTCTACCAGGTTTTCCGGTGGTGGTAATGAAACCATTCGTGCGGCAATACTTGAAGAAGCCGAAGCCGATTGATCGAATTTGCGTGCGAAATGTGCGCTGACACTTGCTGAAACCATTTTTGTTTCAACCGAAACCTGCCCGGAAACATCGATGGTCATAGATTCGGATAATGAGAAATCCATTTTTGCCTCGAAACTGGCTTCTGTAAAGTTGTAAAAACTAGGTACGAAACCCAGGTTGAGCAAACTGATGTTTTCTCCACCGATTTGAATTTTACTTTCAGCCAGGTTTTTAAGCATATCAATGGAATTGCTATCCAAAGCGGCCTGCGCATTGGCTATCGAAAGCCCCATATTTTCGATCATCATCGAAAGCGGGGCATTCGTTAGCGTGTTGTGAACGGTTTCAATTACTGACATAGCGGTTCTTAATTGTTGATAGTAACAGTACCGGAATTATTATTGATGAAAATTTGCTGGATAAATGTCACGAATCCCTGGGGAGCCGGAACAGCAACCAAACGGGCAGACATTGATGCATTTCCTTCCATAGACATTTCAAATTGTTTTGACATCCGGAAATCGACACTTGCACCTAGCGCAAACGAGTTGTTTTCAGATTTTTTCGTGAGGTTATCACTTAACTCTGAGCGCTGATTCTTGGTTTTTGAAAACAGGTAACTGCTTTCACTTGAATTCTCACTGGTACTTTGATCACTGTTTTCCTCGATCAGGATATCTTCCGAAGTATTGGAATACATGTAGAACTTGATAATGGATTCGTCATGCAGGAAGTAATTACGCGCTTCTTTTGCTTCGTATGAATCTTTGACAAGCACACCTTTTACATAGGTAAGTAACTTATCGAAGGTTTCATTTTCCGAATAGGAAAGGGTGTATGAACCATATTTAACATCCAGTTTATAGAATGGATTCGGATTAGAGCCATCTACATACACAAACTTATTCGGTTTTGGATCTGTTTTCTTTGGAGTTGCGTCTGTAGTAATCAATCCATCAATGAAGATGATGTAATCTGCGTCCAATTCGATTTTTGCATAACGTTTCAATAAATCACTTGGTCCGGTGCTATTTGTTACCGCATCAATCTTCACGCTCACCGGAGCGCTTGTTCCGAAAATATGATTCCGTAAGTTTTCAGCCCTTCTTTTTGCAAGGCTTTTATTTCCGGGGCTGTTTCCGCCATCCGGATCCGTCATTCCCGTAATCGTGATTTTTGCATCCGGATCCTGGCTTTGAACCAGGCGAAGTGCCTGATGAATCAAACCGTGTTCCGTATGGTTTTTATTGTCTGCCGCACCGCTTGGGAATATGTGTTTCAGAGAAGCTGAATCACCCGGTCCATCTTTCAGGCTATCCGTGTAGTTGATATTGTCGCGATTGTATTGGAAATACATTGTACTTGGAATCGGTTCCCAGGTAGAACTGGTAGCATTCCATTTATAAAGTTCTCCTTTTTTACTCAAGCCGTAAACAGTTCCGGCATTTGCATCAAAAGCTTCTGTTAAACTAGTTGCAAGATCTGTTCCCAGGTTAAAGTCACCATCTGTTCCGGTCCCATTTACATCAATCGCTTTTTCGGTTGTGTAATCGCGGATTTTCAACAAACCGATTCCTGATTTTTTGTAATGCAGGCTTTCTTCGATGCGAAGGAAACCACCGTCCAGCCAAACATCAATTCCCCGGCTTTGATTGTGACTTAAAGTCAGTGTCTGGATTTCTTCATAAATCTGTTCGACGGATGTGCGTTGAATAATGTCTTCCTTCATTTTTTCCACCCGCGTTTTTGCCTGGTATTCCTGCTGAAGTTTGAACTGATGACTTTCAATTTTGATATGCTTATCTTCATTGGCTTTGAAAATCAGTTCTTTGGAGGTTTTGTATTCCTCACGTGTTTCGGAATAACTGTCCTGGCTCAGGAATTGCTTGTCCGTTTCCGAATACCCCTTTTTCGAGCTCAGTTTCAGATCGATTCCGAATCCGAATTCAAGGTTTTCTTTCATGGCCATTTTCAGGTTGATACTGGCGCTGATATCAGCATGCTGAAAAGCATAAAATACTGGCGCAAATCCCATTTGAAGTAAGGAGACTCCATTGATTTGCGTTTGAGCGAGTCGAATCGCTTGTGTGACGGAATTGTCGTCTAGTTTCTGTTGAGCTTCTGCAATTCCGAGTGCCAGGTTGGTAAAAATGTCACTGACATCTACTTGCTGGAGAATTGCGGCTCCTTCACTGAATTTGGTTAAATCACTCATAGATTATTGGTTTAAAACGGATTTATCATTTCCGGGAGTTGTACTGCAATGTGTTCATTCACGTTTTCCTTGCGGACAGTGAAATAGTAGTGTTTGTTCTGAAAATCACGAACTTGTTTCGGAGTAACGGTATAGCCTCTGCGAAGCCAGTTAAGCAAATCTTTGGCAAGTGAAAGCGAAAATTCTCCGGCTTCTTTAATAGCGCTGTCCAAGGCTTCAATCGCTTCGGTTTTTTCTTCCCGGAAAACGTGCTGAATACCTTTTCGCTCCCACAGGGAAGCAAGATATTTCCGGAATACTTCATCGGAGCGTTCTGCTTTTTTTTCGTTTAAAAACTGGATACTCTTTTCACAAAAAGAAATCACTTCTTCATGGGCTGACATCAATTCCAGAGATTCCATTGCGCATAAGCTGTAATGCTGCAGAAAAATTTCAGCGTTGGGAACTTCCTGGCACATACGCATGGCTTCTTTGTAGTGACGTAAAGCTTCTTTGTGATCTCCTTTCAAAGCGAGAACTTTCCCGTTTTCAGCCACCTGGAGATGCAGGTTTACTTTATTCTCTTTCATGGATTCAGTATTCATATTCGATTTCACATCCGATATATTCCAGTTGTTTTTCGAGGAAACGGCTTAAAAGACTTTCCAGGGGAAGAGGAGCTTTCCACATGGCTGCATCGCTGTTTAGCTTAACATCCTTATAAAATTTGTCCAGGATTCCTTTTGTTTTATCCGGATCGGTAATGTTAGTCACAGAGATGAGGTACTTTCCGAAAGGAATGCGTTCTTCCGAACAGGAAAGACCGGCTTGCAGGTAGATAGCGAGCTTTTCCTGAAGTTGATTGTGATTCAGAGATTCATCCAGGATGACCGGAAGATTCGTATGAATTTCTTCCAGCGCATCCGAAGGCATTCCGATTTGTTGGATCAGGAATTGAGTCTGTACGGAATGATGGATATCGAAATCGTTCAGTAAAATGCGGAATCGCGAATAACTTTGATTGTAAACCCGGAAACCTTTCTGAGAAAGATTTCTGGTCATAAATGCATTTAATTGCTCATAATTCAGGTTGCTGATCCAGCGGGAATCACCTGCAGGAATGCTGACTTTCTGATTCCGGAGGAGCGAGATAAGGTTTAATCGTTCGCTTTCGTTGTCATCTGTCAGTTCAAGTGTATACAAATCCGTTTTCGGGTTGCTGGCAATCACTTCCGCATCCAGTCTTTTTTGCAGACTTTCTGCAGTTGCGATGGAAACACCTCCCAGAACAACACTTGGCTCGTTCAACAATAATTGCAGTGATTCTGTTTCCGGGCAACCAAGAAATTCGGATAGTTTTTTGTTTACTGTAGTCAATTTGACAGGATCATCGATGTAAACAGCAATATCTACCGGTTCACTTGGAAGCGGAGCGACTTCATTCATATCCTGAACAAGAGCCTCCAATCCCAGTTGGATTAGTAAATGATAAGCTTTATCAGCTAAAGATTCTTCTGCGCTTTCCAAAAAAATGGCAGGCGCATTGTAGAGCATTTTGAATAGTAGGTCCTGATTAATCCCGAAAGCCTCAGAAAGAGCTTTTACAACAATAGGGTTAGCAGTACCAATAGAAAGGATAATGACTCGTTTCACATTGATTCAGTTTAAATAATGGTTTCTGTTTAAGAAAGGCCTTTAAAGACTAATCCTAAGCAGTTTACGGGGCGAAAATATAAAAAAAATCGATAAACAATAGTTTTTGTGTGATAAATTGCAAAAAAGTGTAGATTAAATCTAAAAGATTAGTTTTTGAGAACGCTCCCGGAATCAGGGAATCCTTGTAGAATAAGCATTTTATGGAGTTTTGAAATATAAAAAAGGGCAGCTTCATGAAAGAAACTGCCCGATTATTTTTTGTTTTAAAAGGATGTTTACCGGAACAATTGAACGAATTTTTGTCCTTCCAATTGTTCTCCAAGAACACCGGTAACTTTATACTGGTAGAAATAAACTCCTTCCGAAGCCGGATCACCGTTTTGCATTCTTCCGTCCCACTTGAAGTGCACATCGGAAGATTTGAACATCAGGTTTCCCCAACGATTCGTAACGGTCACTTCCAAAGACGCTACATTAGAACTTGCAAATTCGAAGAAATCGTTGTTGTGATCACCGTTCGGAGTGAAGATATTCGGGAATTCAATAATCATCGGCATGGCGGGTTCTGCCACTGTAATTGTGACATAAGCCGTGTCCGAACATCCGTTTTGTGATGATGCGATGAGCATAACGGTATATTGACCGATACTATCGTAAGTCTGGGTATGGCCGTTGATATTTGATGTATTCAATTGAGTTCCGTTTCCGAAATCCCAGGAATAGGCATTCGCGTTCTGACTTCCATTAGTCAGATTGACAACCAACGGAGCAGTTCCCGTTGAAGGATTTGCATGAACAACCGCAATCGGCGGTGCTGTTAAGCTCACCGGAGCACTTGTCCCTGAGCAACCGTTTGCATCCGTAACAGTTACCGTAATCGGTGAAGAGGAAGTTGTTTGCACAGTTTGCTGATTTCCGCCGATATTCCAGGAATAGGATGTATATGGTCCGCCGGCGCTTAAAGTTGCCTGGTTCCCTTCACAATACCAAAGATTTCCGGTAATGACAGGAACCGGGTTCGGATTTACAACCAGCGTTACATTTGAAATGCTGTCGCAGCCTCCCGATGCATTGAATGTTTGCGAATAAACTCCGGCAGTTGTTTGAGGAATTCCGTGAATGGAAATACTTTGTCCCTGGCAAACCGAAACGGTCGAGTTCGTAACAATCTGAGAAACTTCTGTAACGTTTACTGCCGGACTAGTTCCCTGGCAGCCGTTGTTGTCAATTACAGTAACAGTGATGCCGTTCTGAGCCGTTGTCGTAATTGTTTGCGTTGAAGGTCCGGTGCTCCAGGAATAAGAAGCATACGGTCCGCCGGCGCTTAAAGTCGTCTGACTTCCGGTACAATAGCTTAAGTTTCCGGAAATGACCGGTGTTGGCAAGTTGTTCACTGTAACGGTATGTGTTTCGGAATCCGGGCAAGTGCCGTTGGTGGTGTATTGAACAGTATAAGTTGTTCCTCCGATTCCATTGGTGATTGCACCGGTTGAAGCATTGATTGTTGCTCCGTCGGTTGGAAGCGGATTGAAAGCAAACGTTCCTCCCGGAGTGACAATTCCTGTAGCGCTGTTCGGAGAACCCTGGCAATAATCGGTCAGTGTAAAGGATGCATCGTCAATGCTTCCCGGACCTGTAAGTGTAGCAAATTCCACAGCCGGGCAACCAGATCCTCCACCGGACGCAACCACTGCAAAGTTATTGATTGCAACGGATGGATCTGTTCCGACACCGTCATCGTTATTGGTCCAACGGATGGCAATACGCAGATTTGGAATGTTTTCGCATGAAGCCGGAAGAGCAGCAGAATAAGCCGACCACAATCCCTGGGGAGCACATGCTCCGGTTCCGGAAAATAAAGCTCCGCCTAATTGAGTCCAGCCGGAACCGCTGTTGTACCAAACAGTCGCCTGGTCGTTCGGAGCATCTCCCTGTGCGATGTAATCAAATTGCAGTGTCAGATTGGATTGTCCGGTGGTATTAATTACCGGACTTTCTGCCTGCCGGTTGGTTTGCGGACAGAAAAGTAATCCGCACAATCCGCCCGCGTCATATGCTGCACCGCCACTTGGATTGAAAACACTGGTGATATGAAGTGTCGCATCTCCGTTTCCGGCAACTCCACAAGCCCCCGGAGCAACCCCACCTTCGTCATCATCCACTTCAAAGTAGTTCGGATCGGCACCTTCAGCACCGGTTGATACATTCAGGTTCCAGTTGCTTGCTCCGTTTTCGAAATCATCGTAGAATAATTGATTACTCGAACCACCATTGACATCAGTTACCTGGAGGGAATAGGTTCCGCCGCAAATATTCGTAATTGTCGGTGAGTTTGTTCCGATCGGGTTGTTGGAAGCGTCATACCATTGATAGGTGTACGGCGGGTTTCCACCGGATACCGTTGCGGTAATTGAACCGTTACAGCCCGCTCCGCAAGTTGGATTCACCACCTGCATGTTGTCAATGCTTGGTCCTCCGATACTTCCTACGGATTGATTTCCGGTACTTTGACAACCGGAGTTATCCGTTACGACAATCGCATAGGATCCTGCTGTCAGCCCGGAGAACGTTCCGGAACTTTGCGGAGTTCCGCTGTTGATGCTGTAAGTATAGGCCGGAGTTCCACCGTTCGGAGTAATGGTAATTTCTCCGTCTGCATTTCCGCAATTTTCAGGAGTTGCAGCTGAAGTAAAGGTAAAGCTCGTTGCTGTAACCGTTTGGGTGGAAGATGCCGGACAAGCTCCGTTGGTTGTATATTGAACAGTATACGTTGTTCCGGCGGTTGCATTTGAAATTGCCCCTGTTGAAGTATTGATTGTTGCGCTGCCTCCCGGAGCCGGGTTGAAACTGAATGTTCCGCCCGGAGTAGCAATTCCTGTTGCCTGGTTTGTTCCGCCCGGACAGAAATTTGTCAGCGTAAATGCAGGATTATCCGCTGGATTGATTGTCACGACAATCTGTGCCGTTCCGAAACACAACGGATCATTCGGATCTTCGTATCGAACCCAATAGGTTCCGCTTGTTGTAACAGTTGCAGCAATCGGGCTGACATCATTTTGAGCATTGGCTTGTGTAGCGTGATAACTCAATGTTGCCGGAGCAGAACCGCTTGCGATTGCAGTTGCGAGATTCACGTTTGCAGGCGCACAGGTCGTAATCGGGTTCACGGTAACAGCCGGAGGAATACATCCGTTGCATGGATTTACAGCGATGCTTACGTTTTCAGTATGGGTAGCACAACCAGGAGTTCCGTTTGAAACGGTTAATACATAGTTCGTTGAAGCAGAAGGACAAGCTTGTGTGTTGATGCTGTTTGGATTTGAAAGTCCGGTTGTTGGTGACCAGGAATAATTCACAGGAGCGTAAATCGGTGGATCATTGAATGTAATCGACCAGCCTTGCAGTGTTCCGAATCCGAGTCCAAGTCCGGGAGCGTTGAAAGACAAAGTCCAGACTCCGTTCGGATCGCAGCCATTCAGGTTTGAAAACGGTTGGTTCGGATTCCACGGACCACCAGCCGGGAAACCGGTTCCGATGTTCGTTCCTCCGACCGGTACGAATACGGTGGAATTGTAATTTCCGCTGGCGGCTCCGGCTGGTGCAAGGATAATGGAACATCCGCCCGGAGAAGTGAGTGTAACAGTGAATCCGCTTGCGGTTAAGTTGCAGGTCGAACCGAAACCGATGTTTGTTCCGTTACAGTTGCATCCTCCGAAAGAAGTACAGAAAAACGAACCGGAAAAACTGAACCCGTTGATGATCACATTTTGAATCAGTCCATTGGTGATGGATGAGGTGTTGATTCCCTGCACATTGATATTTACGGAAGCACTTCCGGAAGCAACAACGGAGAACTCATTGTTTTCATACGTTTCGATTCCTCCGGGATCAAGAATGATCTGCCCGGTTCCGGAAATGGTTGAACATTCTCCCGGACACAGTGTTGTCGGGTTTGCTGTAACATGAACGTCGTAAACCGGATCGGTTACTACAATCGTAATGTTTGAAGTACAAACTTGTCCTGTGCCGGTTGTAATCTGAGCGGTGTAAGTTGTTGTGGTTGTCGGTGTCACAGCATTTGGATTTACTCCGCCCGGATTTCCGATGCCGTAAGAATAACCGTCATGAAGCCAAACTACTTCTGCATTAATGTCGTTTTGGAAAATTTGCACATTGTCAATTCCCCAGTGATCGTAATCAGCTCCGGAATCTGCGGTTTGGTGCCACCGGATGAGTGTATTTGCAGTAATCGCAGCGGCAGGAAGCGCAAAACACCAGTTGTTCCAGTTGGTTAGCTGCGGATCGTTTCCGCCATTCGGATCAAAGTAGTGAATATCGATCCATGTTGCACCACCATTGATGGAATATTGCAGGTAAACACCTTCATCCGGTTCATCCGGTCCTTCGCAAGGCGCAGCGTTTCCCTGTTCGGCAAAAAGCAGGTCGAAGCAAATGGAAACTCCGGCAGTTGCAGCTGTGAGGTTGTAAGGAGCGGAAGTCAGTGTTCTGGGAACACTCGTATTGCTTCCCATCCAGGCGTGCGGAGTTCCGTCAACACCTCCCGACGAACAGGGATTGTTGAAATTGGTTGATCCGGGAGTTGCTCCCCAGCCGGAACCAAAAGCTCCGCCATTGAATGTTTCATTCAAAACCATTTGACCCGTTGAAGAGCCAAAGGCAGATAGGTTCACACTTTGCCCGCA